>Ga0316204_10003643_pt1 | contig 30065 bp, 34 predicted proteins | sample 6monrhotite_MG_2_FD_205661 | JGI IMG/M metagenome (GOLD analysis project Ga0316204, IMG submission 205661) | Microbial mat bacterial communities from mineral coupon in-situ incubated in ocean water Damariscotta River, Maine, United States -... | ecosystem: Environmental > Aquatic > Marine >...
CATCAGTTGAGAAATAAGCTTTTGTGCTCTTTCCGAGGCTTGAAGTATATATTCGATATAATTAACAGGTATTGGTGTGTTTTTAGATTTATACCGATCAATACTCAGCTCGGAATAACCTGAAATGATTCCAAGAATATTATTAAAATCATGCGCAATACCACCCGTCAACTGACCCAGAACATCCATTTTATGGGACTGATTTAATTCACGTTGAAGACGTTCTTTTTCTTCTTCGGCTATTTTTCGCTCAGTCACATCCCTTGCAACAACTATAACCATATCTCCATCCTCAATATTCACTCGCTTCATATTAAGTTCAATCCAACGCTCCTTTCCATTGGCTGGTTTAATAAGCGTTTCAAACATAACATCAATATTTTCAAGCGCTCGTTTAAATGAAGATTCAAAACACAGAATTGCATCCTGGTTTCCAAGCAATTCAGTAATCGGTATACGCTCCTGATGCTTTGTCAAATCCTCTTCTGAACGCCCCAGCCATTGTTGAGTCATTTCATTACAAACGAGAAGTTTCATTTCATCACAAAGAACAAAAATTGCGTCATTCGCACTATCAAAAAATGCCCTTAATAGCTCTGAATAAAATTGAGTATCATCACTTAGGTTTATATTTGACATATTTATTACCGGAATCTTGTGGATAATATTCAATGAAAAAAGGTACAGGACAGAAAGCCATACTAACAATTAAATTATTATAAATATTCTGTTATGTTAATTTTTTGGAGATTTAAGTAATATACATTGATATACCCGCAATTACCATTGCGATAACTGTAGCAACAATAAAATACACATCCCTATAACTGGTGTAAAAACCATTGCTATTAGTATATCGATAACTACGAAAGTGCTTTTAGTACTTCTCTATAGTTTCTTAAAACTTTACTAAATTCATCTTTTCCACAATTATATTTAGCATATGATTTAAACTGAATAGCACGGCATTTGGACAATATCATATCATCCATTTTATAATTTTATTAATTCTTACATTTGAATTAAACTAGTTAATTTTTAAAATATCCATTGAGAAACATGGAGCGATTCTGACTTGCTTATTGTCTTTATTTTTTTATTTTATACTTAAGAACTAGCTTTGATAATATTGAAAAGAGGAATAACATGAAACTCAGACTGATGCCTGACCATGCAAATATCGGCTAAAGAACTCACCTAATATTATTAGTGTAACGAATGTTATTATTAAAACGAAAAATGCAGTTAATGCGCTCTTGAAAGCCTATCCAGGTGCAACCAAACATCACAAAATGGACATATAAATTCAGTTACTAAAAAATTTCATATTTCTGCACTCGAAAGACACATCTCGAAATTTATATTTTTCTTTACAGCTCGGGCACTCCATTTCTCTTCCTTGAAAAATAATGCTGAGATAAGCGTCCAGGCTAATTTCGCCTGGACCGAGTGTGATGCTCTTGCACACACCTACTTTACCAACTTGTTCAACTCAATTAAGCTGGAACAACATTGTTTGCACAAGGACCTTTCTGACCTTGACCTACCTCATACTCTACAGACTGGCCTTCATTAAGTGATTTGTAGTCGTCACCACTCTTAATTTCAGAATGATGTACAAAAAGATCCTTTCCGCCATCATCTGGAGTTATAAAACCAAAGCCTTTACCCGCGTCGAACCACTTTACTGTACCTTTACTCATTATATTTTACCTATTTAGTTAATGCTTAATATAGCATGTAATGTCTTTTTCGTCTTTAACATCAATGTGAAGGGCTAAATTATACATTACATTTCGCTCACCTACACATAACGTTGTGATAAACAGCCAAAAACCCTGATAGACTGGTGTTCTTGTAATATTTATAAGCATACTATCTATGTATGTTTTAGTTCTTTTACTTTATTATTACTTCTAACATTGAATTAAATGGCGCGTTGTTTCTTAGGCAACTGAGCTGGGCTGTATTTTACAAGGTGATTTAAACTACTTAATATGAGTTTATTTTTTTAAATTTGTTATTCTACTTAACTCGTCTTTTTCAATATCCTGGATATATATTGCTCTTGGTTCATTGCTTACTATTGAATAAATAACTACGTGTTTTTCAGTCACTTGAATGCCGTATTTACCCGATTTCACGTACACACCACCGGGATAACGACCAGAAGTGACATACCAGTCTGCTCTGTTCTCATGTAACCATTCATTGAGAACTACATATGCTTCATCTTTCTGAGTGAGACTGATTCGCTGCTCGCTATCATTACTAAGAAATACACTCACTTCAGGTTCTAACTGAATATCTAGTGACTCACTACAACCCACTAAGACCACAATTAACAATACAAAAATTATTCTATTCATTTGATTACTCATAAAACTCTAATTACCAGCATAAAACCCATTATGCCAGTGTTTATCTACCTTTTGTAATATATTACAAACAGAGCTCTACAAACTACGGGGCTTTCGTCCGGGTTAACGTAATTGCTAAAAGGATATGCATTTATACTAGTGAGCCTCCGCCGCGCTTTGCATTCCGGTTGTTGTTTCATTTCTTACTCCATTCATTCTATGGCTGTGTTTTTCAATTACTTAACCTTGTTCTTGTTTGCTAAGTTTATTCCACTCTGCTTTTCCATCCCATAGTGACTATTAGTGCATGAAGCTAATAACAGTAAAGTTTAAATTAAATTGTAACTTTTCATATTCTTCTCTAACAGTAGATTGGGAGCAGAGCACTGTAATCACTAACATTAGAAATAATTTTACACTGACACCAACTATTTTATTTACTGTATTTAATAGAAAAAACAGACTAATAACTATTTAATATGTGGAAACAACTTATCCTGCTCTAACTTAATACGGCTACTCACAAGATGAAAAATATTTTTTGTATCATCTATAAAAGCTTCATTGGTGCTAAAATCGTGAGGCGCATTACACCAGTGTTTCGCATACGATTTCATTATTTTATTTAGCTGACTGGAATTATTGATAAATTGTACAGCCACTTCATGCGCCCCGCTATCATTCTGAGGCAGCATTTCTCTATAGGCTTCACGGCCCTCATGAGTTAGATGATCGTTTACGGTATTAGAAAATTTCTTTAACAACCCACAGAAAACTGGATTTCTACGTAGCTCATTGTGATTTATTAAATGAGTCAACACTTCAATAGTATCCACTATTTCCTGGTTCTCTTTTAGAAGCTCATCTTTTAGTGTCATTTGTATTACTCCATCGGGTTTAGGCAAATAAAATTAAACCTGTCTATGAAGATTAATTAAGACATACACCAGTGATATTGTTCTGTATCAAACACAAGAATCATTAGTTATTTATCATATTCTAAAGTTATTCAGTATCAGGCACCGTACTCTCGAACTTTTAGAATAAATAGTTCTCTGCCCCCCAATTTACACCAATTTATTCCTTCTCATTTTCGGGCGAACACAGACACTCAATCAAACGCTTTACCTGTTGTGTGCAACAACCACTTCCGGTTGTGGCATAGGTCTGTTTTTTAACCTCTCCCACTGTTGTAGCTCCATTTACGATGGCATTGATAATATCTATTTTAAGAACCTCGTTACAGGTACATAGATTTCGATTTAAATTTTTCTTAAGAATGGGCGGAAGCTTATCCAGAGGATCTGTGACCTGAGTTATCTGTTCTTCAATAGTCATATTTATAGCCCTAACCCTGAGGCAAGTGACATGTTGTAGCTGAGTACAGACCTGCTGCTTTATAACCGGCGGACATGACCATACCGTTAGAGCTTGCTTTGTAATTACTCATAATCAATAGCCAGTTTATTCATTATTTCTTGTGCCTGAAGTTTTTTCTGTCCTGCTGCAACAGCCATTACTTTAGCAATAACTTCGGATAATTCACCTTTCGTTATATGTTCTTTTCTGGCCAATTTTAAATAGTAGTTCGTACATGGTTCACAGTTCATTGCTAACGCTGCAGAAAGACCAACTAATATTTCTGTTTTTGTATTCAGGTGTTCGTTATTATGAGTAGACTCATAAAATGAATTATATAATTTATTCTGATTATCTGTGAGTATTTCCATTTATCTTTTGTCGGTTATTCTATGTGGTTTTAAAAGTGAATATACATAACTTCTAAATATGAGAACAACGTATATATGTATGAAGAAGACGCTATATCCACGAATATTATATCATTTAATTGACTCTGGATTTTTATCTATCGCTGGGTAGTGCTAGCCTTAGGTGTCCATTAGTGGTGCCAGTTTATAGAATTTACTTAAGCCCGGTTAAATCGTCCTATTCAACAGTCCATTTTTCTGCAAAACGCCATAAACCTTCTTACAGGTTTTACTCATTCGTTTAATATCACCAAAATCTGGCTGAACTCCATCCTGTAACTTCTGTTCCCATGCTTCCAGCTCGGTTTCAAGAAACTCCAGAATTTTCATTGAACAACCCTTGCAGGAATCTGTGCAGAGCTGTTCTACACCGGCATCGAAAGGAATAGTTGAGCGTACCTCATCTATTATATTTTGCATGGCAGTTGAAGTATTGGGTTTCATAAGGCTATTACTTTACAGGCCGGTAACAAAGGCGGGACTAACAGAATTAATTTATAAGATTGCGAGAAATTCAAGCCGCTCGATACCGGCTCTAAACACAGGTTATGACAAAATATTCAGATTCCACGCAGAAGTGCAGGAATCTGACCTGTTAAACTATTTCTTTTCCTGTTCCAGCTTCTGCTTTTGTTCTGAAGCCTGATTAGTCTCCGGCTCTTTTTCTTTGCTCTTATCCTGCTCGTTTGTTTGATCCGTATTTGGACCACCACAACTTCCACAACAGCTCATAATTTACCCTTAGTGTTAATTTCGATGAGCACCATAATAAGGTAGCCGTACATGGTTGAAATTGACCTGTATTAATTATGCCTCGAATAATATTAACCTGGCCTGCCGTCTGCTCGCGGGGTGACCAGTATAATTGTATAAAAATACAGGTAAATGCCAAATGCTAACACCCAGAGAGCACCCGCGATGCCAATACTCCAGACTGTATATTCAGGCAACCATGCTGGCACTATAACTCGCGCAAGCGTTGCCAGAAAAACTAGAAGATATGCCACTGTTATCAAGCCGGGTGGATTTAACTGTCTCCCCGTATGCCCCAAAGTCACCCTCGATATCATGGCCAGTATCATTCCACCAATCGCACCTACGGTAATGCTGTGTAAGGCGGCACTGGTGTTGTCCATTAAACCAATACTGTGCAGCGCCAGCATGACAAAACCCAGAGGTATAAAAATATACGCCAGATGCAGCGACCATAGTAATGGCACAGATGTGCTGTGTTGGAACCCCCAGCGAGAGAAACGCCAGCCATTGGCAAGGGCCGCTATAACAGACACCGTTAGTAAGAGCATTGGCGGTACATTTTCAAAGCCGCTAAAGGCAATAAGCATCAGCACAACAATACTCACAATACTAAAGATTTCTAGCCATTTGAGCGGCTCGTGTTTAGTGCAACGTGTTGTATTGGCGGTAAACGCGGGTATAACCCTGCCACCTAATATGGTGATAATTAAAGAGAAAAGAACAATGCTTCCATGTAATGACTGCGTGGCGATATGTGACTGATGATTAATAACCGCCCAGTGCCCACTGGCATTTAATAAACTTAAAATAAATAAAATAGGCACAAACATCAGGTTATGCCACTGTTTTATCTTTACGATTGGATAGGCCATAGCGACGCAAGCTAGCAGAAGAAAACTCATATCCACCGCAGCTATGAACCAGCCAGAAACACCGTAAGACACCCCAAACGCCAGAAGCAGTCGCCCGGCAAGCCAACTTAGAGCTAATACAGCAAGAGGTTTACCCCTTAGCCCCATAACACCTGTCCAGGACTGCACAGCGGTTAATAAGAAACCAACAACAATAGCCGCGCCAAATCCAAACAGCATTTCATGTCCGTGCCACCAGATGGGCCCGCCATGGGGTGTCCAGCCAGATGGGCTTATCCAGAAATAGGTCCACCAGGCAATGGCGATAACTGAGAAAAATACCCCGCCAAGAAACAATGGCCTGAACGCCAGTCGTAATATGGGCGTAATAGCCATGGCTATACGGCTGTCATCAATATTTAAAGGCATGGGAGTTTATGCATCCACAAAGAATGACAGCTTATAAAATACCTCGGGTACTGAACAGGACAAAAGTCAATTGAATCACTTATGTTTTCATGTCGCTTTCATATTCAGTTTCAGTGTCTATAATTTACTAAGTCAGATAACTATCCACTCATATAAGGGAACAACATGAAAGATGCAAAAGCGTCAAATGAGAAGTCAACAAATGTGGATATCAGTAAACGAGAAAGTCTGACAAAAATAGCAGCAATAGGTTTAGCTACCTGCGCAACAGCTAAAGCACCTTATGTTTTTGCGCGAAATAAAACAAAGCTTCGTGTACTCGGCACACATGTGACACTTCAGGAAGAGCTTCGCCAGCAAGCCATGGCCGACTTAGGCATAGAGCTGGAATTTGAGCCCCGTGGCAGTGCTGCCGTATTACAGAAAGCATCCGTTTCACCCCAGTCTTTCGACTTATATGAACAATGGTCAAATAGCATCAATATACTCTGGAGCTCGGGTTCAATTCAGGCTATAGACAAAAAACGCATTAAACACTGGGATGAAATTAACAACCTTACAAAAACGGGAAAATTAACAACAGAAGCGAATCTGGGCGCTGGTGATGCACCCTATAAAATATTACACGTGCAGGATGATGATGAATTAGGCCCTGCTCACACAGACCGTGTTAGCTTTTTACCCTACGTGCATAACGTTGACTCTTTCGGTTACAACTCCAGAGTCATTGAAAAAGGCATACCCTATGAGACAGAAAGCTGGGGATGGCTGCTTGATGAAAAATATGCGGGCAAAGTCGGTATCGTAAACGCCCCGACCATTGGGTTATTCGATTTGGCACTAGCCGCTCAAGCACGTGGCTTAATGACATTTAAAGATATTGGTTCTATTAGTAGAGCAGAATTAGATACCTTATTCGACATATTAATAAAAAAGAAAAAAGCCGGACACTTTAGCGGTTTCTGGACATCAGTACCTGAATCTGTTGATTTTATGTCTTCAGATCGAGTTGTCATTGAGAGTATGTTTTCACCTGCCGTCTCAGCACTCAATGGTAAGAACATTCCCGCAGTTTATGCCGCACCAAAAGAAGGCTACCGGGGCTGGCACGGTGTGATGTGCTTATCGTCAGCAACAACAGGGCGCGTCAAAGACGCGGCTTACGACTATATGAACTGGTGGTTATCTGGTTGGCCCGGTGCATTTATTGCCCGTCAGGGTTATTACATTTCCAACCCTCAGCGCTCAAAACAACATCTAAATCAAGCAGAATGGGATTACTGGTATCAAGGAAAAGCAGCTACAAAAGACCTTAAAGGCACTGACGGAAAAATTTCTGTACGCAAAGGCGACGTACGGAGAGGCGGCAGTTATGAAAAGAGATTCAGCAACGTAGCTGTGTGGAATTCCGTGATGCCCACATATGAATACAGTTTACAAAAATGGTATGAGTTCATAAGCGCCTAAAGATTTCAGAGATGATTAGATCACTTAAAAATCAAATATTCTTTGTATTAGTCATACTTGTATCTGTCTTGCTCATTCAGATACTGCTTTCGCACTCAGTACAATCTACATTACTTAAAAACCAATCCATCATTAATCAGTCATACGAACATGTAGGGCTTGCCTATGAGCTTGAACGTGACGTTTTAGATTTACAGCGCAACTTACTAATTTATAAAGAAACCGCAAGTGAAATATCTATCTCTCGATTTTATGAACTAATGAAACAATTAAAACAGCGTCTGGATGTTTTTGAAAAAGCGATACAAAACGCAGAACCCCGCACAACACAAACCGATATGATTGCACGGATGCGAGCACATCTAAACGATTACAACGATAACTTTTCTAGCGTTATAGATGGCCGGAGCCAACGAAATTTAATTATTAAAGACAAGATACAACCTGCTTACTTAACCCTGAACAAAATAATTAACGATATAAAAATTAATAATAACAAAAAACCTTCTGAAGAAAAAATACACCAGATAAAATACCACGCAGAATTATCTGAAAAACTAATATACAAATATTTAAATTCACCTGATCAAGAACATGTCACCCAGTTCAAAAAAGAATTATCTCTCATTTATTCTTTATCTGACTCATTTTTAATAAATACTGAAAACCCAAAATTCTTACTAAAATCAATTAAAAAAGATTTTATAAAACTAACACAGATAACCCGAGGTTATGTATTTCTAGTTAATGTTGTTATGGCAGGATCAGCCAATGAGTTTTTATACCTGACCAAAACATTAAGAGAAAGCGTTAGTAAAGCCCAGAAAGAAATGACTGTTCTGACTGAATCACAATCAAAATCATCACAATTTAATGCCAACATAATATCAATTATTTCTATTTTTATAACTTTGCTAACAGGCTGGTTCTTATCAAATAGAATAATCAGTCCAATACGTAATATTACAGGCGTATTTAAAATGCTTTCAAAAGATGAAAGTATTGACAAAATCCCTGGTATTCAACGTAAAGACGAAATAGGCGACCTGGCTAAAGCAGCTAATATTTTTCATTCCAAAAACGAACAAACATCGGAGCTTCTCTTATCAACACAAAAAATGCATGCAGAGCAGGAAAAATTAAACACTGAATTAGCAAAAGAGAAAAACAAAGCTGAACAGGCCGTAGAAAGCAAAAGCACTTTCCTGGCTAATATGAGTCATGAAATACGTACACCTATGAACGGAATTATTGGTTTAATAGATCTGACCCTCAAAACAGACCTCACTGAAGAGCAAAAAAAATATCTCGAAAAAGCGGGTTTTTCAGGACAGATTTTAATGAATGTAATTAACGATATTCTTGATTTTTCTAAAATTGAAGCAGGTAAAATGGATATTGAATCCATTGAGTTCCCCGTCAATACAATTATCGATAATATCGTTTCAGCTATGTTGCTTACCCCCTTAGAAAAAGGCCTCAACTTTCGCATCACCTACTCTTCCAGCTTACCTGAAAAAATTTATGGCGACCCGTTACGCATTAGTCAGATACTGCTAAATATTTGCAACAATGCATTTAAGTTTACAGAGCAGGGTCAGGTACACGTTCATTTTGATTATAAAGATGAAAATAATGAGCACTTTCTACAATTTAATATCGAAGATACCGGCATAGGCCTGAGCAAACAGGAAATTGATAATATTTTTCAATCCTTTACTCAAGCAGATGGCTCTACCAGTCGAAAATATGGTGGAACCGGCTTAGGTTTATCCATCGTAAAACAATTAACCGAGCTCATGGGGGGGCATATATCTGTTACTTCTAAAAAAGATCATGGCAGCTGTTTTAAAGTAAGCATCAAAACAAAACCCGTTACCGAAATTATGGCTATAAAACCAGTTGAAAAAGACAGTCTTGTATTGTCTTACCTTCCATTGGAAGACTCACCATTAGTTAATGAAGATATATTTAACGGCCTAAAAACACTAATTCAAAACATACAGTGGAAAGACATAGAAAACATTCTGACAGATAGTGATAAATTTGTTAGCGAAAACAATGCTGTGATTATCGATATCCCTGACATGGAGTACCTACATAGCAAAAAAGATCTTATCGAGTTATTGCGGGCTAAAAATATAACCTTTGCCTTTATAACCGATTTACAACCCCGGGATTTATCAGCGCAGTTAACTACTAACTGGAACGCACCCGTTCTACGCCACCCCTTTTCACCTGTTACCTTTAATGACTTTTTTGCTCAGTTATTTAATATCAAAAAAATATCACCAACTAGCGAAGCAATAAACACTGAAGATGATCCTAAATACGCAGGGCATGTACTGCTCGTAGAAGACAATCACGTTAATCAAATAGTAGCGGGGCAAATAGTCAAAAACTTTGGCCTTACATGTGACATTGTAGAAAATGGTCAACTGGCAGTGGACATTATTACCAACAATGACACTTACGACATGGTACTTATGGATATCCAGATGCCTATAATGGATGGTTATGAAGCAACTCGAAATATTCGTAAAAACGGCTATACCGATTTAATAATCTGCGGACTTTCCGCTAACGCTATGAAAAAAGATCTGCAGCTCGCCAAAGAAGCGGGTATGAATGATTATCTTACTAAACCAATTGAAGCAAACGATATGTCTAAAATTTTCAATAAATACTTAAATAAAAGTAACTGATTATTCTCCGTGTGAATTTGATAAAGGGTTCAGTTTGATCCTACCCCTTTAATTACACTAATTATTTTTTAAACTGCGATACCAGTGTCATTAAGTGTCTTGAAAAATTTTCGAGTTTTTCAACGGTAAGTTGTGTCTGCTGGCTGTTCTCCGAATTTTTTTGCGCTTCGTTATTGATATTGGTGACATTGCGATTAATTTCTTCACTTACAGAACTCTGCTCCTCGGCTGCACTGGCAATTTGTATGTTCATATCAGAGATAGTTCTGATCTGGTCTGCTATCTGGTCCAGTGAATGGTGAGCCTTTTGCGCCTGTTCAACACTGCCTTCGACTCGTTGGCTGCCAGTTTTCATAGCTGCCACAGCTTCGTGTGTTGCAGATTGCATATTTTCAATAATAGACTGAATTTCCTGAGTCGAATCCTGAGTTCGTTTAGCCAGTGAACGTACCTCATCAGCGACCACAGCAAAACCTCGACCCTGCTCTCCAGCGCGGGCGGCTTCAATGGCGGCATTCAGTGCCAGCAAATTGGTTTGTTCGGCGATGCCGCGAATCACATCCAGTACAGTACCAATATGTTCACTTTTTACCTGTAAATCATGAACAACGCTGGATGCCTGTTTCACATCATGAGCGACCTGAGAGATCGACTGCACGGTACTGTTCATTTCCTGCTTACCAGTATTCACAATTTGATCAGTTGATTGTGCTGCGTTTGCAGCATCGCTAGTATTACGAGCAACTTCCTGTACTGTTGCCGATACTTCATTCATGGCTGTCACCAGCTGTTCAATTTCAGATAACTGTATTGAGACACCCTGGGCAGTTTCCTGAGCTATCTGGGCAGTTTGCTGGATAATCTCTTTGAGCTGGTCTGAGCTGTCATCGAGTCGCGCGACAACGCTGTTCGATTCTAGATCTTTCATATGCAGTGCCAGACGTAGTTGTGCTATTTCATTTTGAGAGCCACCGTACACCTGTCTGGCCAGGTCATTATCGATGGACTGTCGGCTCTCTTTTGCAAGTGCTATTAATGGTGCAGCAATGATTCTTGCTAGCACAAATGACATGATCATACCGAGTACAAATGCTCCACCCAGTTCTATCAATGATAGCTGACCGACTGTGCCAGTGAATGCTAAGAAGGCTAAAAGCAATAGAGTAAAACCTGACATTAATCGTGTCGTCATTCCAGTGCGCTGCCAGAATCGAATTGGGGTCTTGTTATTATTAATGCGTTTGTATAGTGCTTCTGCCTTATCAACGACGTTTTTTTCAGGCTGGGTTCTAACCGACTGATATTCTGTTATCTGGCCATTTTTGCTAATGGGTGTGACATAGGCATCGACATAATAATGATCTCCATTTTTTGAGCGGTTTTTAACCACTCCCATCCATGAGCGTTTCGATTGCAAGGTTTTCCACAGGTCTTTGAACGCCTCAGGTGGCATATCTGGGTGGCGAACTATATTATGGTTTTTATCCTGCAGCTCATCTTCATCAAAGCCACTTATCTGATGAAAATTGTCATTAAAATATGTAATTGAACCCTTTGTGTCTGTTACTGTGATCAGGTCTTCGCCCGACTGAAAAGCTCGTTCTCTTCCGGAAACCGGCCCGTTTTGCTTCATACACACTTCTACCTATAAACGTTGAAACCCTGTGGATTCGAGAATTACCGACTCCCTGTCGCGTGTTTTATATATCTAAAAATTAGCCCTAAAAATTTAATTAAAGAAAATTTGATCTATGAAAAACACACCTTACTAAAACCAAGGTTATAGCCGAAGTAATAAGGAAAAGCAAACGAGCAATGCTCACAGTAAAACCTTTGAGCAGCGTTTCTGACGCAGCAGAGACAGTTTGTTGAACTAAACAGGTGTTAAGTCTATAACCGTAAAGAAACCAGCCTCATCCTGTCGCACTATAATTATATTCGAATATTAGGACTTAATCTAAGACGTTGAAAAATAATATGAATACTGTATACAGTATTCATATTATAAAAACGACAAGCAGTAATAGATGGTTGATACTGAGCTTCTGCCCATTAATTTGGGTCAAGATATTCTACGCACACTAACTGATAATTTACCCGATATGCTCTGGGTAAAGGATGTAGACGGTCGATACTTATTTGCTAATCAGGCAATTTGCGATTCACTACTTATGGCAGAAGACACCAGTGAGCCTATTGGTAAAACTGATGTGTTTTTTGCACTTCGTGAACGCGCAACACGAACAGACAATAAAGACTGGCATACTTTTGGCGAGTTATGTTTTAACTCAGATGAAGTCGTTATTCAAAATAACACCCCCATGCGTTTTGAAGAGTATGGCAATGTTAAAGGTAAACTGCTGTATCTTGAAGTTCATAAAGCACCATTTCATGATGAACATGGAAATATTTTAGGCACAGTAGGTAGTGCACGTGACATCACTGAAATGATGCAAATGAAAGAAGAACTAGTTAAGCAGAAAGACACTCTTTATTATCAGGCTCATCACGACCCCCTTACCGACTTACCTAATCGATTACTCTTTCAGGACCGCCTGGATCAGGCACTGTTAAAGTGTAAGCGTAACAAACATAATGTCGCCCTGTTATTTATCGACCTTGATAACTTCAAAAATATTAACGATGCATTTGGTCATGATAGAGGCGATCTAATTCTTCAGGTGATTGCTAAACGCATAAGCCAGGCTATTCGCGAAACTGATACTCTGTCACGTCTGGGCGGTGATGAATTTACTCTGATCATTGACGATGTGGTTGAACTCACCAGTATTACCGGCATTACCGAAACCATACTCCGTGTTATACAGGAGCCTGTCATTGCAAATGAAACACTACATTACATAACAGCAAGTATAGGTATTTGTACAAGTTGTGATGAGAATCTTAGCAGCTCTCTTATGCTTAAACACGCAGATTCCGCAATGTATAAAGCCAAGGATTGTGGCAGAAACACCTACGAATTTTATAAACAGGAATTGACACAGAAAGTGTACGAGCGCGTGCAGCTAGAAAACGAACTCAGAACCGCGATTAAAGAACAACAGATGGAAGTTTATTTCCAGCCAAAAGTCGATTTAATAAATAATAAAATATGTGGTATGGAATCACTTATCCGTTGGCAACATCCAGATCTGGGTCAATTATCACCAGCCTCATTTATACCTCTCGCTGAAGAAACCGGCCTGATTATTGAACTTGATCGCTGGGCCTACCGGCAGAGTATCCTGCATTTTCAGAACTGGTATGAACAGGGCCTGTTTACAGATAATGTACTGGCACTAAACATCTCGATACGCCAACTTGAACAGGCAGACATACTCGACTTTCTTGATCAGTTAATTTTAGAAACAGGCATAAATCCTACTCGACTTGAGCTTGAAATCACAGAAACTCAAATGATGAACAATATGCAATCTATTGAGGGTGTTCTAAAAGAAATAGAAGAACTTGGTATACGTCTGGCAGTTGATGATTTTGGCACAGGTTATTCATCACTCTCACACCTTAAGCAACTACGCCTCGATACATTAAAAATTGACCGTTCATTTATCACCGATATCCCTACTGATGAAGAAGATACGACAATTGTTCGCGCAGTTTTAGCCATGGCAAAAGGCCTTAAGCTTCATGTCGTAGCAGAAGGAGTAGAAACAATAGAGCAGCTGAATTTTCTCAAGCAGGAAGGCTGTTTATGTGCACAGGGCTTTTTATTATCAAAACCATTATCGGTTAAAAAAATGGAAAGCCTACTTAAGGGGCAATTAGAAAAAACTGATAAAATCTTATTTTCTGTCTCATAAGAGCAATTAGGCAGATGATAGATTTCTAGCTACTACATATCATAATAAACTAGATGAATAACTTACTAAATATCCACACCTTTGCCAACCACACCAGTATAACAAGCACCTTAACGTAAAATCATCGGTGCAGAACATACCGAAACTGTTAAAAACAAATATGCACTTAAATACTTTAAGTGTTTATCTCCACCTTATTTCTACCCGATTTTTTTGCTTTATAAAGTAGGTCGTCAGCTTCTTTATAAGCTTTATCCGCATCTTCTATTTCATGTGCATTTTTGCAAATAACCCCAAAAGATGCGGTCACATAGTCACTAACGCTGTTAGCATCATGTGGAATTTTTAACTTCTCTATACTAATTCTAATTTTATTTATGAATTTTAAAACCAGTTCTTTATCTTCTGCTTTAAATATAACCCCAAATTCCTCACCCCCCAATCTAAAGCAATAGTCATCAGCCCTATGAAGTGATTCAGTCAAAGATTTTGCAACGCTTTTTAAAACTTCGTCACCCATTTGATGCCCATAGGTGTCGTTATATTGTTTGAAATAATCCAGATCTAAAATTGAAAAACAAATGAGTTCATTTTTTCTTTTCGCTGAATTTATAAATTTCTTAAAAACATCATCAAAGTGCCTTCTATTGTAGATTCCACATAAACTATCAGTAATTGAAATCTCTTCAATCATTTTTCTATCCGATATATCATGCATAATTGATGTATAACCAATTTTCTTATTATTTTTATCAAACCTGGGAGAGATGGTGGACCTTACCCAATAAAAATTACCGTCTTGTTTTAGATTTTTTATCTCACCCTTCCATATTTTATTGTCTTTTATGGTTTTCCATAAGTCTTCATAAGTGGAACTCTCCATATCAGGATGCCTTATATGCTTATGCATTGAACCGATTAACTGTTCTCGCGTGTAGCCAGACTCATGACAGAAAGCATCACTGACTTCTATTATAACTCCAGACACATCAGTATTCGTATAAATAACATTGTCGCTAATGAGGTCATGAAATTCTTTTAGCTGACTATCAACCTGCTTTTTATTTTTCAAATAATATTGAGTAGCAGTAAGCCAGATAATAGAAACTACAAATATTACAAAGAAAATCAAAGTGGTTATATTTTTTTCAAATGTTTTTTGTTCATTTAAAATATTTGTAACATCAAATGCCACGACTATTGTTGCAGAATCACTTAAATTTAATAAAACCGTGCTTAAATTTTTATCTTCATACGCAATCAGGTTATGAGAATTGTTATATTTCTGCGAGCTCGGATCATAATGATAGAAAATATTATCATTTGTTGACTTGTATAGATGTAATCCATCTTTAGTTTTGGGCAAGGAATTCAGAAACGTTTTATTCTGCACGTTTCTTACTAAAAACAATGATTCATACCCAAATTTATTTTTAATGTATTGAGTAAGAGAATCCACATTAACACTAAATTCGGCAGCACCTAAATACTGTTTTTCTTTTGAAAATATAGGTGTAACAACACGTAAAAAATAACCGAATTTACCCGCATCGAAACTGGTGATATGCTGATGACTTTCATTAACTTCATCAATAAGAGGCTTTTTCCCTTTTGCTATTAACTTGTCTGCCACATCGGGCTTATGAACTCTTATAAAAGACATGTTATTGGGTAAGATTATATGCAAGCCCCAAAAATCAACATCTCTTTTTTTTAGTTGCTTATAAAACACCCCAATAGATTTATAAAAAGCATCTCTATCGGTAGCTTTTAATGCTTTTAGAACTTTATCGTCAGAAAATATGATATGTGATGATTTTATATAGAATTGTTTCTTTTCATTAATTAAAAATTCTATCGATTTTTTAATATACTGTTTAGTATTAATGATATTTGTGTCAATTCCATCATCGTGCTTTTCCACAATGTAGGTCCTGAACACCAGAACCATAAAGAGCGCAAATATTATAAAGTATAATAAACTAACAATTTTTATTTTTATATAATTCATATGGATGTTATGTCTTTTAAATACGCAAAAACACGGTTACTAACCTCTCCATTCTACTCAAATATATAGCCCAAAAAATCAATAAATTCAAGTAATTGAACGTTTATTTTCAAAAAGGAGAGGCAAATGAAAACTACGCTAGTAACAAGCCTTTAAACATACAACCAATCATCATTCGCCTCCTGCCCAGTCAACTTTCAACCAACTTCTTTATTTTTACTGCTTTTTCAAAGTGATCTAGTTTATTCGTTAAAATCCACCATTCAGCGGCCTCCATCAGGAGTTCCGGATTGTCATTTTTATTTGAAAAGAACGCATAAAATGACAGGCCCACATTCACCCCCTTACTCTCTATTTTCTTTTTACATACTTCTATGATCTTGATTTTAAGTGAGTTTCTCATTTTTATTTAATATTCTTCCCTAAGTTACTCATTAACTCATTATATTATCTATCTTTTAGTTCGGCTAAAACGTCTTGTTAGAGCCTTTTATCGTAATACAGTACTAATTTTGAGTTTTGTGTTTTCTCTTTAATCTTTATATAACCTAGTTTTTCATAAACATATATTGCTCTTGCATTCATTCCATATACATCTAGCCATATATGATTAATACCATATTCTCTAATACAGTAATTTTCTAACAATTTAATTGCTTCTTGACCAATGCCCAGAAAATCTTCATCAATTAATATTCTCTTAAGCTGTATTCTTCTGCTTTGTTTTTCTTTACAAATAATAATGTATCCTGCAAGTAAGCCAGACGAGTTTATTATACTCAGGTAGATGACACCGCTACTTTTAAATTCCTCCTCATGTGTTTCAAGCGTCTTATTATTTAGAAACTCACCGACATGTCTCTGCTTACCCATTTCATATATTTCTTTTAATTCTTTGAAATTTGTATTTCTAATATCAGTCATAATGTATGATTAACAGATCTAACTTTATGGGCATTCAGTTAAATGCTTTCATTAATATGCTTATGAAAAAACAGAAGATCGAAGCCCTTCATATACTCTTTAATTTCTAATGTCTTTTCAAAACCAGACTTAACATAAAAAGAATGCGATTTTTCATTAAGCGTATCTAAACGAATAATATTGCAATCATGGTTTTTTGCCGCATTCTCTATTTCGGATATTAACTTTTTACCAAGACCTTTTTTTCTATGTTTTTCATCTACAAACAACTGTGAGATGTAAAACAAATTAAGCATGGCATAACCTTTTATGCCACCTATAATTTTATGCTGATCATCTTTAATACAGCAAAATATATACTTAGGCTTATTTCCACCTGCTTCAATAACGCCGTAGTCAATGAGCCCTTGATTCAAATATTTTTCTAATTCTTCATATTTTGAATCTATTGTTTCAAATGAGTAATTATTCATAGTAATTTAGTAAAGTAATATTAATCCTTAATACGACTATCGTCTGGTTAAAATCCCGCTTCTCCTGGAGCCCGCTCTTTAACTTTTTCTATCGTTGATTTCTTCACCAACTTTGATGTTAGTAGTCGATATTATCACGCTCTCAGACAGTCACGACCCACTTAGCGGGTAATAACTAAAGTTAATTGGTGCAAGAGCACAATATTCTCTAGTATAAGAAACAATTGTGCTCTTGCACCAATTATTTACTAATTATTCAGGTTGTGACCTGATTACTTTATCTTTTATTTAACACGGCAGGGTTATGTAGTGAACGAATTTGCTGATGCTGAACATATTGCTCTACTAGGGATAGCGCTTGCCATTGGTTTGTTAATAGGCATTGAGCGTGGCTGGAAATCCCGACAAATTAAAGAAGGTGGACGGATTGCTGGCTTACGAACTCATGGTCTCACAGGGCTTTTAGGTGGTGTAGCGGGTCTTCTCTCACAATACCTTGGAGTAATAGCATTTGGCTTTGTATTCCTTGGATTTACTGCAGTCGTAACCGTTGCTTACGTCATGCAGCAGCGCGTTAGTGGTGATGTAAGTATTACCAGCCTGGTTTCGATGTTACTTACATTTTTGCTTGGTGCATTGGTGACATTGGATCATGTGAACCTTGCTGCTTCATCCGCTGTGGTAATGGCTATCTTGTTAAGATACAAGGATGTGTTACACCGCTGGTTACGAAAGCTGGAGGATCATGAGTTGCGCGCCGCTTTGCAACTTCTCCTGATCTCGATTGTACTTCTTCCCATTTTACCTGATCATGGATATGGCCCCTGGCAAGCCTTAAACCCATATGAAATATGGTGGATGGTTGTCCTAATAGCCAGTATTTCTTTTATTGGTTATTTTTCCATGAAAATAGCTGGGCCAGGTAAAGGCGTAATACTTACCTCTCTTGCAGCGGGTATGGCTTCATCCACCGCTTTAACACTTCATTATGCGCGCTTAAGCAAAACACAGGAAAATATGAAGGGCTTACTTGCGGCTGGCATTTTACTAGCTTGTGGAACAATGTTTCCACGTGTGCTACTGATATCAAGCCTGATTAATCCAGCGTTATTTAATCAGCTGGTTACTCCTATGACGGTGATGACTTTAATAATATTAATATTAGCTGCAATTGTCTGGCACAGAAATCCTGATCAACCTCCCAGTGAGATAACACATCTGAAAAACCCTTTAGAATTAAAGTCTGCATTTATTTTTAGTGGTTTATTAATACTCGTGATTCTTCTGGGTAAGACGGCAATACACTTCTTTGGTGATGCCGGTCTTTATATTCTTGCTGCCGTATCTGGAATTGCCGATGTTGACCCTATCAACCTGACTATATCCAGAATGAGCACTGTAGATTTGTCGCTCGATGTAGCCGTGCTCGGAATCGTAATAGCCACCTCATCCAATACCATGGTAAAGGCCATACTTGCATCTTTTGTCGGTGGTCACGCAATAGGAACAAGAGTTTTTTTCCCATTATTAATTGCAGCAGTGGCCGGTTTGGTAACTGCCTGGATCGTGTAATAGGTTAATTGGTGTTAGAGGTTAACTGGAACCAGGGCACAATACTCTCTAATATTAGTAACAATTGTGCTCTGCTATTAACTATTTCTGGCACAAATTATTTATCTGCATCAGGTTCAATAACGCCGCAGTCAATAAGCTATTCATTTAAATATTTTTCTAATCATTCTTATTTTTGGCTCTTTTTTCAAGTGAGTAATTAATCAAAATATTTTAATAAAACATGATATTCAGCTAGGGCAACTTGCCAAGAACTTTGTTTGTTTGATCCAAAATCGAGTCTTTTTCACGCTTGAGCTTTACCGTCTTATTGGTCTTTTCCGCATTGTCAGAGTCAAATAAATAACTGTCTTTGCGTAGGCATGTTTTCATATTATTGGCATAGTCTTCAATGCTTACATGAGAATACCCTGCTGAATGTACTTCTTGTATTCCTTTTGATTCTGTTTTGTTTATTTCTAACTCACATTCTTTAATATCTATAATAACGTTTTTATATTTAACCCCTTTTTTAGTTAAAAAGTATTTGGCACCTACAGGCATATACTCACCTGAAGATGAGATAGGCCTGGTAATGGATAACTTATACTTGTCTGGAGAAAAGGCATCACTATATTTATGTTCGTAATGTTTGCTTTGTATGCATGAATTAAACTGTTTGAATAGCGAGGGAACTATACTAGTTAATTTCATTTCTGATACTTGAATAGCCTTGCTAAATAGCCTGTTTGATTTTATATCGTCCCGGCACTCTTTTACTAACAAGTTGAAGTCAACTTGTTCTACACCCTTAATATCCCAATAGGTAATATACATATTTCCATCGTTGTCTATTAAATCAACGGGAATATAATCCTGCTCATTAAACCCCGTAGTAAGGGTGTGAACAGGCAGTAAATAAGCAGCTACTGGTTGATTCTTAATGTTTTCTGCGCAACTTTGAAGAGTTACTATGCAAAGCAATATTGTTATGTACTTCATGTAATATATTGTCCTAACTAGCATATTTAAATTCGTGCTAAATCGGCTCCAGATCACAATACTCTCAAATATTAGAAAAATTGTGCTCTGGAAGCAATCATCCTGGAAGCAATTATTTACTTTCCAGTAAAATTGGCCGCGATATAATCACCACCTAATGTCAGAAAAACATAAAGCTTCTGCTTTTTAACATCAGTTATATTCTTATCTACAAAAACAACCACCCATTCAGGATTACCCTGAACAGTAATTTTCTTAACAGAAGCTGCATTTACAGAACTCCAACTTTTATCAAGCTTACTTCTTTTTACAAGTGCAGCAACAATTTCTGTTGCATTAGCCTGGGCTTTATCCTGATTCACAGGTGTATATGAATGGGAGTGTCCATGATCGTGATCACTACCCGCCATTGCTGAAAATGTAGACAAACTTAAGATAAATCCAAATAAAAATGTTGTTAGTCGCATGATATAAATCTCCTAAAGTGAATCGATGCTATCGTGTGTTGTTGAAACTGGAGCTAGTAATGGTTCTGCCTTCTGCATCACCTTATCTAATCCAGAACGTTGATATTCGCCTTTTGTTTTCAGTGTAATAATAACTGGAGAATGGGTGTTATTTTTCCAGTACCAGCCGTGAGTGCCCGCAAATATAGTGCTTAAAGATCCACTTTCATGACTGCTGGTCGCCTTCTTAAAACTCTTGAAATAACCACTTGTATCACCCTCTGGTTCTCCGTGAAAATCAAAAAACAATTCTGCACCATCGGTTTCCCATGAATATTCAAACATTGCACCTTTATCAAAGTGTATTTTATATTCCTTATCACCTCTGGCTGGTATCGTTATAGTTAATGTGTCTTTCCGGTCAGGTTGCTGAGCGACGGCTATCTTTTCTATCTGTTGAGTCAGCTCTGAATTACCAACAAATTCTTCAGCATTGGCAACATGCTCATAACCATGCATCTGCATCAGAAAAAGATAACTACCTACGATAATTAAAAAAGTATTTGCTGCTTTGCTAAAACTTTTAAACACGTGGCTTTTTCTAAAAGCCGCAATGAGTACTAGCATCACAGCTAATGCACTCACCTGCCCAAGCTCTATACCTACATTAAATGAAATAATATTCATCAATAAGCTGTCTTCACTTAATGGCAATTGTTGTAGTCGCGTCGATAAACCAAGCCCATGAATTAAGCCAAAACTAAATATCATAACCATCATGTTGGGTGCTTTTATATTAAGCCATTTCTTAAATCCTTCAAGATTATAAAAAGCGATATAACAAACACTCAAAGCTATAACAGCATCAACAAGGAAATAATTAACCTGAATAGCATTAAAAGTAGCGATGATAAGGGTGATACTGTGCCCTACAGTAAATACAGTGATGTATTTAACAATTTCTTTGAACCTGGTAAGAAAAAAGATAATGCCGAATACAAATGCTAAATGGTCATAACCGGATAACATATGAGTGGCACCAATCCATATGTAGCGCAAATTGCCGCCATCAATGATGGTCTGTTTTTCAGCTTCGGACATACCATGCCCAAAAACCTGGCCAACAAACAGCAGGCTCACAATAGCCAGTAGCCATTGTGATTGTTTAATTACAGATAACATAAATACCTCAATATGATTTCTTCAGACGACAAGTATCGTCTGAATATAAAATTAAATTATTAATATATGGAATTTATGAAATTTGAGGAGGAGCACGGAGTCGAGTCGTGGAATAGGTAATATAATTCTGCTTATTACTATCCCGTTCAGATAATTGACTGTTAAAGAATTTAGGAACAAATACCAGCTGATACGCAATCGGAATTGATACAGCTAGTTGATCACCTGTTTTTTTCCATCCGGGTGAAGTGCAATCATTATCAAGCTCGACAATACTGAAGTCATCTGTTGCATGTGCAGAATCTATAGAGTCTGCATGATGACTTGATGTTTCGTGAGCATGAGCCTGAATATTATGCTGATGATGATCACCATTATGATCATGATGCTCTGCCAGATGAATATGCACTGTCGCCCACTGTACAGTAAGAAATACTGTGATCAGAAATAAGAGCAAGGCTTTATTGTGGCGTAATTTAAGCATATAGATTCAGGTGGTTATTTGAGCTAGGAGTATAGCCAACTACCACGTTCCTTACCAGATGCAGTCCACATAATGACAAATCTTTAATATCCATTTTGGGTAAGGCTCACCAATTATTTAGAGTTTGATTTCTTCACCAACTTTAATGCTAGTAGTTGATATTATTTGAGCTCTCACTCCGCCACGACCAACTAAGTGAGGAATGACTAAAGAGCTTACAGATTCTGCCAAATGAGAGCATGGCTCGCATAAACGGATACCTTTTAATGCGGCGCTTCCAATTGTAAATGTTTTGCCGACCAGATTATTTAGCCTGATTCCTTCAGTCACTAAATTACGTCGTAAGTCTCTATAGTATAGATTTAGGTTTTGTTCATTATTGAAACGATCTACTTCTTCTTTTTCAATAAGCGTCAACTCAGCTGATGGATTGTTTTTAAGTTTTTCAGAAAAGGCTCCTTTACCGCTGCAATATCTATCACCCTCAACTCCTATTCCTGATATTAATAACGCCTCATTTAAACTCTTTAATTCGTTACCAGCATTTTCAGATATGAATATATTTAATATAGTGCCTTTCACTTTTTTTCCTTGTGTAGCTAACACTTTATAATTGATGCCAGAGCACAATAATCTCTAATATTATAAATAATCAGTAAAAAAACTGTGCTCTACTACCGGTATATCTTTATTGCCAATTAGCTGGATTATTACATTTCGAATTTCTAAAGCGTTTTTTCAATAGCGCCATTTCATATGCTTCGCCTGCACAGGAACCAATAACTGTGCCCCAATGTGTACCGTCTTTTGGCTGATGTAATATTGATGGAATTTTACTCTTATTTTTATTTATGCAAACTCTTGTTGCAGAAGATGCCGTTGCTTCACACTCTTGTGCTGTAACATTAAAGCACTGCCTGAAGTATTGGCTTGAATTACAGAATGCAGTAGGTAATCCAGAAGTCATTGCACTCACCCAATCGTCCCTCTTTACATCAACTGCCAGTAAAGAAGTTGATAATGTCATGATAATTAAAAATATAGATACTCTTGCTTTGTAGTTCATTTAACATATTCCTTTTTTAACACAGATTAGACTCAACAACTACTTGGCCAGCTCTGTAACGGGATCATGCGACTGTATTGTGAATTCGTTGCAGAACACAATATTCTCTAATATTAGGAACAATTGTGCTCTGGCACCAATTTATTTAATGTAGCACAACTAACATTCTTAATTACATTATTAATATTTACAGCATAAACATTCAGGTGCAATATTAATGCCGCCTATCATTGCTCGCTGGAGCCAAATATGGACTTTAAAGATTATTATGAAATCATTGGCGTCACAAAAGATGCTAGCCAGACTGATATAAAGAGATCCTATAAAAAGCTAGCCCGGAAATATCACCCGGACGTTAGTAAAGAAGCCAATGCAGAAGAACGTTTTAAAGAGTTAGGCGAGGCTTACGAAGTACTTAAAGATCCGGAAAAACGCGCCGCTTATGATCAGCTTGGTGAAAACTGGAAAGCCGGTCAGGATTTTAATCCGCCGCCTGACTGGGACGCGGGTTTTGAATTCAATGGAGGTGGATTTACCGGGGGCGATGATGCCGATTACAGTGATTTTTTCGAATCATTATTTGGCCGCGATTTTGGCTCTGCGCACTCTGCCGGACGCAGGGGACAGCAGCACAGGGCTTATAATGCACGTGGCGAAGACCATCATGCAAAAGTTATGATTGATATTGAAGACGCTTACAATGGTGCGAGCCGTAGCATCACCCTGCAATCACCGGAGCTTGATAACACGGGTCATGTCATTAACAAACAACGCAACCTGAATGTTAAAATCCCTAAGGGTGTTAAGCAGGGCCAGCGTATTCGCCTGAGCGGCCAGGGCTCCCCGGGCATGGGAAGCGCGCCCGCTGGAGATCTGTATCTGGTGGTCGAGTTCAATCCTCACAGCATGTACCGGGTAGAGGGGCATGATGTTTATCTCGACTTACCCTTATCACCCTGGGAAGCTGCATTAGGCGCTACGGTTAAAGTGCCTACACCTGGCGGTCCGGTCGATCTGAAAATAGCACAAGACACCCCGGGTGGTCGAAAATTGCGTTTAAAAGCACGCGGCATTCCGGCTAAAACCCCAGGTGATTTTTATGTTACAACTCAAATCACCCTGCCCCCGGCTGATAATGAAAAAGCGCAGGCGCTGTATAAAAAAATGCAGCAGGAGCTGTCCTATAACCCACGTAGTGCATTGGGAGTATAAGCGATGAACAAACAGATAATACTCAAGGGAACTTTACTCGACGAGCAAGCTGAACTCAGTTTAAACGATCTTTGCTGCGCCTGCTCGCGCTCCGCCGAATGGATTATTGAACTGGTTGAAGAAGGTGCCCTAGAACCTATGGTAGACGAACCAGTGAAACAGGAAACAATGGGGCAGCTACAGTCACAATGGCGATTTACACCCGACAGTTTAAAGCGCGCACTAACAGCTATGCGACTACAGCGTGACCTTAAGATTAATATGGCAGGTATTGCACTGGCTCTTAATTTACTTGAAGAAATTGAAATCTTAGATGAGCGTTTGCGACGATATGAGGTAGTCGATAAAGACTAGTATTCAGGCTTTAGCGACAATAGTTAGAGGCAGAGTAAAAATTTAGAAAATCATATAGATAGTTTTTACTCTGACCCAATTACTTAAATCAGGAATACCGGAATAATTTTTAAAAAGTAGAGCGCCCGCTTTTAGTGGCAGCAGACATTTAAGTAATCAAGAGGTCTGACCCCTTGATTCTCGTTTCCCGATGCAGCAGCTTGTTAACTATCGGCCGCATACTATGAAAAACCTGTATACCATCGTTATTTTTCTGATATGACTTATTGATGTTATAAGAGCCAATAGTCACTATAACCGGCTTATTATCTCCACTATCTAACACCAGGCTAAAGCGACTATCACAGACTTCAACATTAGGAACTTTGGCAATAGGACATTCAGTTGTGCATATGTTATTACCCTGTAAATCTTTACCACAAAGCAATTCAGCACAGGACTTTCCTATCGCCTGTTGATGGGATAATCCCAAAAGATTCTCACAGCTTTTATTCCAGAAACGAATGTTTCTATTCTCATCAATACCAAAAACAGCCTCTGAAGAATTCTCAAACAACTCATTCAATGCGCTCATTACTATACTCACCTCTATATACATTTATGCTTACATAATCATTTAACTCGTTTCCGTGCATTCACAAATTCAGCTAGTTTAAATATGTAAATAATAATGTCCTGAGAAAGTAAAGTATCAATCAAGCGCAAACTAATCCACACCGTTGTTCGTCAATTTTCGTTCATTTATAAAATCGTATTTTTATATAAATAAATCAACAGGTTATATCTAAACAGGGGTTTTTTAATGTTAAACAAGGTATGAATTTGGCTGATCCCTGCTCTAAATCACATGGAGTAGTACTGATAAAAATAAACTTCTGTAAAAAATGACACTTAGGATCAGAAAAGATGAAAGACTGCTTTGAGTCGATTTCGACCAATTACATCATTTTTCTGGCCAGATAAATAGTATGACGACTACCCTTACCTTTATGTGCCCTAACTGTTTTAGTTTCAACCTTAAAGCGGGCCTTTTTCAGATGCTGAGAAAACTTTGGATCATGCCAGGCTGACCATATCGCTAACACACCACCTGGTTTAAGTGTTTGTTGAATAGCTTGCAGGCTTTCACTTGAATACAGTTTGTTATTGTCGGCATGTGTAAAGCTCTCGGGGCCGTTATCAACATCTAACAAAACAGCATCATACGTGGCCTGTTTTGTTATGAAAAGTTCAGCTACATCAGCAATATTCACCACAACTCTATTATCATTAAGCGGCCTGCCAGCACATTCGCCCAATGGGCCTTTATTCCATTCAATCACTTCGGGCACCAGTTCAGCAACCACCACCTTAGAGTTTTTTGGTATGGCTTTAAGCGCAGCGGCCAGTGTGAACCCCATGCCCATACCGCCAACTAATACCTCAGTATCCTCCTTGCCCTGAATATGTGCGCAACCTAACTCAGCCAGTGCTACCTCGGAGCCATGTACACGACTGGTCATTAATATGCCGCCTACTCCTTTTAGAGAAATAGAAAACTCATCACCGCGCTGAGTTAACCTCAGTTCACCACCGTTATTGGGAATGTTAGCTGTGCCTAGCAATGTCGTGGGTAGCATAATTTTTCAATTTAAGAATGGAAATGTAGATTATATGATTTTAATGGATAAAGGTGACACAAGGATGATTGAAAACCGGCGAATGAAAACGAAAACCGGGGTCAGATCTTGATTGTTTCTAATATTTAGTGTGAACCCGGATCTGCCATGAACAAGCAAACTTCTGCTAATGTTAGATACAGATACTCTATGGCGCAGGCGATACCTCACTCCTTGCAACCACTCCAAAATAAAGAAACTGTTATAGTTAATCATAGATCTGACATTACTTCGTTAAATACGAATGATATGGTAATAATAATCGACTTTTTCTTAGCTTTAAATAAGTCTAACCTTTAACTTACACTTCACCGAAATATCAAAGACAGGTATGCTGAGTAATTACCAGTACATCATCAAGAGCAGCGATCATTAACAACAGAAACGAAACCATGTCAGCACACAACAACAGACTCACCCGCTTCCTTTTTAATAAGTCGGCTTTTATTTTAACAACTCGATGGATAGAGCATCATCGTTTTCATTTATTTGGGATTTTGCTTTCGGTGACCCTGCTATCAGCTTGCGCCGAACCACCTTATAATAATTTGGATAATGAACAACTAAAAACGATGCTTGAACAGAATGCGCCTATTTATGATGTGCGACGCCCGGAGGAATGGCGTCAAACAGGTGTAATTGAAGGCAGTAAGCTACTGACCTTTGTGGATGCCCGTGGAAGTATGATAGCAGATTTTCTTCCCCGCTTTACCCGTGCCGTAGGCAAAGATGATCCGGTTATATTGATCTGCCGTACTGGCAACCGTACCAGTGCCCTGGCGCGCCACCTGGTCGAAAAAATGGGCTACACAAATGTTTTTAATGTACGCAACGGCATCACCCAATGGATCCGTGATGAGCGACCGGTAACACGCCTGTAAAACCCCAAACCAGAGACAGAGTATGAGCCATATACCCAACACAACCACACAAGATTCTTCTGAACATAAACCACGCCCAATGATTGACCTGCTGGTCAGTATTGTTATCCCCTCTTTTATCCTCATGAAACTCAGTGGTGATGATGCCCTTGGTGCAACCAGCGCTCTAATTGTAGCGCTGGCTTTTCCTCTGGGCTGGGGCCTGTTCGAACGAATCCAGTATAAGAAATTTAACTTTATTGCTTTGCTAGGGTTAATCAGCGTATTACTTACTGGTGGCATCGGCCTGTTGCAACTCGATCCTCAGTGGCTGGCGGTCAAGGAAGCAGCTATCCCCGGAATAATCGGTATCGCAGTTTTAATCTCCACTCGCACCCGTTATCCTCTGATCAGAACCTTGCTCTATAGCCCGAAGATTATGGATGTCAGCAAGATCAAACTGAAACTCGAAGATAATGGAAATACCGATGCATTTGAAGGTCGCCTACTGAACGCCACCTATCTACTGAGCGGCACCTTTCTGTTTTCGGCCACGATGAACTACATTCTGGCCAAGTGGATTGTGACCAGCGCCGCGGGTAGCACTGCTTTCAACGAAGAACTCGGACGAATGACGCTGCTCAGCTATCCAGTCATCGCCATCCCTTCCATGCTCATGATGATGGCCATTTTTTATTACTTATGGCGAGCGATTCATGGCATGACCGGGCTTACACTGGAAGAAGTAATGATCGCAGGCAGCTCGGAGAAAAAGTAAGTAATAGGTGCCAGAGCACAACACTCTCTAATATTAGAAACAATTGTGCTCTGGCACAAATTAATTGGCACCAATTAATTCTAGTTTTTTTGTCTTGTTAATGAAAAAGAAAACAATGCAATTAAACCGCTAAGAAAAAACCAGACTGCGCCAGGTAATGGAACCGCAAACAATGAATTAGTATCCATAACTAGTATTCCGTTTGACGCCGTAAGATCTAACATTGCATTAACATTAAATTGACGAAGCAATATGTCGCTTTCCAGACCAGTGAATGATGCCCCACCAGTATAACTTAATGTATTTAACTGTAATGTCTCTGGCAAAGTAAAGTTTGATGGTAATTCAGCAATTCCCTGGTACACAGGAGTTCATGAGTTAATGGTTAGATTAGAAAAAGTATTGAATATATTTTCATCCAGGATTATCAGTCCAGTAGTATCAAGCGATAAATCACTACCATCGTTTGAATATATTTCAAATATTTGAGGAAGAGTCTCTACGATTCCGCCACCTGTATCCGGACAATTAAATGCGCAAATTGTACTTGCATATGAGTTTGATGATACAACTAACATCATTAAAATAACTATTTTGTTAAATATACTTCTACTTTTTAAAGTCATTTTTCTTTTCCATTTTATTTAAAATAATACAATTAATAAGACAGATTAAATAAATATTAAATATCTGTTTTTCTGTTTTTCTGTTTTTCTGTTTTTCGAATTATACACACACAAACAAAAAATTTAATTAAGGGAAGGACTTACAGGAATTATTCCTACATAAATATTTTCTTTACACCTAAATCCATTAGCAATTCTTATTATGATAAGTACTAATTAACTAATATTAAAAAACAATTAATAAGACACATAATAACACGCAAGGTTAACAATATATAACCAGGGACAGATTCTAATAGTGTCTAATATGAGAATTAAGAGATCAAAACACTCTAATATTAGTAACAATTTCGCCCTGGTAACATTTGTTCTTGTTACAATAGTTCTCTGGTACCAATTGTTTCTTTAATTAACTAAAATGGATCACCCAGCAGCGTAAATGCACCTGCGAATTATATAATCCGGTTACAAATGTGCGGCCTGACTCCATGTTCTCATAATAATTAAGTTATACTTCAGGTAATTATTAAACTAGAAATCTTATATGAATAAATCGATTAATCCCTTAAAGGCGCTATTACTCTGTTTTTTAATAAACATTTATATGCCTGGCGCGGCAGCCAATACTGGATTATATGTCAGCCTGGCGCCAGCTATGGTTGAAGTTGATACTGATAATGCATCTACCCGGCCTGGCTTAATCGACTTTCGCTTAGGTTATGAATTTGATGTTCATCAGCTTGAGTTAAGCATTATGAGCAGCTTATATGACGACAATCTTAATCAACTGGTTGTAGATATACCGTCAGTTAATTCAGTTTTTTATCGTTACCTTCCGTATAAAGATACAAGCGTGAAAATTCATTTGATATTGGGGGTGAGTCAGGTTGAGGTTGAATCATCTTATCCCAATGAACCTCTATCAACAGAAACCTTTGATGGCGCCAGTTTCGGTGTTGGTTTTGAAGAGGCATTTACAGCTGCACCTCAGCTTAAGTTAAAGCTCGACTTCATACGTTTATATAATGGAAATAATCTGAATATTAATTTATTTAGCCTGGGTGTTAGTTATGCTTTTTAAAAACATTTTCAACTTACATATTATCAGTATATTTATTCTATTAAGCGCATGTGGTGACGCAGATAAAGAAGCGAACCTGGTTAATTTACACATTGCTGCTAGCCAGGACATTGTTTCAATTAATTTTCCAGTGGAAAAAAATGAAAGTATAATATCAATTAACAGTGAGTTTAATTTTACTCTACAGGGAGTTAAATCG
>Ga0316204_10003644_pt1 | contig 30051 bp, 25 predicted proteins | sample 6monrhotite_MG_2_FD_205661 | JGI IMG/M metagenome (GOLD analysis project Ga0316204, IMG submission 205661) | Microbial mat bacterial communities from mineral coupon in-situ incubated in ocean water Damariscotta River, Maine, United States -... | ecosystem: Environmental > Aquatic > Marine >...
AAACACAAGACAGCAAAATTGACTTCAGCAATTTAAGCAAACTCAAAGGCAAACTCAAATGGCCCACCAAGGGAAAAATCAAAAATCGTTTTGGTTCGCCACGTAATCAGGGGCAACTAAAATGGCAAGGCATCACCATCAACGGCATAGCAGGACAGGAGATTCGCAGCATCGCACCCGGCAGGGTCATTTTTGCTGATTGGATCCGTGGCTACGGCCTGATACTAATCATCGATCATGGCAACAGCTACATGAGCCTGTATGGTCACAACCAAAGCCTCTACAAGGATGTTGGCGACACCATTTCCAGCAATGAGAGTATTGCCACACTCGGCAACAGTGGCGGCAATACCAGCACCAACCTTTACTTCGAAATGCGTCACAAAGGAAAACCTATCAATCCTGCAACATGGTGCCGATAAAGCTGTCATACCCTTGAAAGCGCAGGTTATTAAAGAGTATCCTCGCTGAACGTTGTCATCGTAGCAGTACATTTACGGAGTTATTAATGAAATTTTCCACCCGCAATATCATGCTTGTCGGTCTCGGCACCGTCCTTGGTGTATCTCTTTCCATTGGCCAGGGCGTATTTGCAGAACGCGAAAACATCAAACAAACCCCTCTGCCACTGGATGAACTACGCACCTTCACTGACGTTTTTGGCAAGATCAAATCCGACTATGTAGAAACCACTGAAGATTCCGACCTATTGGAAAACGCCATTCGCGGCATGCTCACCGGCCTTGACCCCCACTCCACCTACCTTGACCCAGAGGCTTACCAAGAACTGCGCGTTGGCACCAGCGGCAAATTCGGCGGCCTCGGTATCGAGGTCGGTATGGAAAACGGCTTTGTCAAAGTCATATCACCTATCGATGACACCCCGGCACAACGCGCCGGCATGCAGACAGGCGACCTCATCATCCGCATTGATAACACCCCCGTCAAAGGCCTATCACTTGGCGACGCGGTAAAACTTATGCGTGGCGATCCAGGCAGCAAAATCCTACTGACCGTTGTTCGCGAAAGCGAAGACAAACCCCTCAAGGTCTCAATCACCCGCGCAGTAATCAAGGTCAACAGTGTAAAATCTCGCATGCTTGAGCCTGGCTTTGGTTATGTTCGCATTAGCCAGTTCCAATCCAATACCGGTGAAAACATCATCAACGCCGTCAGTGAACTCAAAAAAGAACACGAAGCCAATCTTAAAGGATTAATCATTGACCTGCGCAACAACCCTGGCGGTGTACTCAATGCTGCGGTTGCCGTATCTGATGCCTTTCTTGAAGACGGCCTCATCGTTTACACCGAAGGCCGCATCAATGACTCTGAAATGAAATTCAAGGCCACACCCACAGACATCGTCAAAGGCGCACCGATAGTCGTGCTAGTTAATGGCGGTTCAGCTTCAGCATCAGAGATTGTTGCTGGCGCACTGCAAGACCACAAACGCGCCGTCATCATGGGCACCACCACCTTTGGCAAGGGTTCGGTTCAAACCATTCTACCCATCCCAAATGGTGCCGCACTGAAACTCACCACCGCCCGTTACTACACCCCTTCTGGCCGGTCAATTCAAGCCGAAGGAATTATTCCCGATATCAAGCTTGAAAATGTAAAGCTGACCGAGATGGAAGCATCAGCCTTTGAACCCATAAAGGAAGCTAACCTTTCAGGCCATCTCGATAACGGCAACAGTGACGACAGCAAAACCGTAGATTCCGCAGGCAATGAAGATAAAAAAGAACTATCACTGGCGCAAAAAGACTACCAGCTCTATGAGGCACTCAACCTGCTAAAAGGGCTGGAGATACTGCAAAGATAAACCTTGCCACAATCACAAACAAAACAGCGCAGCCATACCTCAGCCATTAACAAATGGCTATCAAGGTTCGCTGCGCTGCTTCTCTTTAGCTTTAGCCTTACCAGCCTGGCACAAGCTACCGACTCGCAGCCGGCGCAAATAAGCATCATCATTGATGACATGGGCGGCCAGCTCGATGCCGGGCTACGCGCACTACAATTACCCGGCGCAGTGACATACGCCTTTCTGCCGCACACACCTCATAGCCGCAGCCTTGCCAATGCCGCCCACCACCTTAATAGAGAGGTCATGCTACACCTACCCATGCAAGCCATGGGATCCAACAAATTGGGGCCAGGCGGCCTGACGCTCAACATGAGCCGAGCACAATTCAACCAGACATTCCTAAGCGACCTCAAAGCCGTACCCCATGTTGTAGGCATCAACAACCACATGGGAAGCCTGCTGACCCGCCATCCCGGCCACATGAAATGGCTGATGGAAGAAATCAAACAACAAGACAACCTGTACTTCATCGACAGCCGCACCACCCACCACACAGTGGCCAATCAGCTAGCCCATGAATCACAAATCCCTTCACGCCAACGGGATGTATTTTTGGACGACAACCCTAGCCCAGCAGCCATCACCAAACAATTTGAATTATTAATAAAAAAGGCCAACAAGCTTGGCAGCGCCATCGGCATCGGCCACCCTTATGAAAATACGCTGACCATCCTCTCCCAGCTGATACCACAACTCAAAGACCAAAACATCAAACTCGTCCCTGCTAGCCAGCTTGTCCATCAAACCCCAACCACTCGCATGGCCATAGAGGACAGCCCCCCACCCGGCCCTCTGGTACTAAAAACACCCTACAAACACCACAACTACCAATAAAATCTAAGCGGCAAATAAAGCTGGCACGATACCTGCTAAATAAATACCAGTGCCCTACTATAGGCACTGTAGTCATCTCTTCCTACCCTCCTTCAATAGGACGTTTGCAAAAACGTCCTATTTTTTTGCCTGTCAACGTCATTACTTTGACATAAAGACAATTTATTGACACTCAAGCGTCAATATTGCGTCTAATTTAAACAGAAAAACTCTGATTGAACCGCTAAGCTAAAAGGCTTTAGAATGAGCGCTTGGTTTCATAAATTCGACGAAACAGGTAACTGACAACGTGCTTGAAACTGAAAACCCAGCCGATAAAGCACAGAGACTTTTTACCGTCGGCCATAGCAACCGATCGCTGGATAGCCTCTTGGATTTACTACTCAACTACGGCATCCAACAACTAGTTGACGTTCGCAGCACACCCAGCTGTCGTAACTTTTCCGTTTTCAATCGCAGCAGTCTCGCAGCCAGCTTGGAGGAAGAAGGCATTGCCTACGCCTGGCTAGGGCGCGAACTTGGCGACCAGCGTCGTTGCAAACCCCAATCACCTCACCAAGCGCTTGCAGCAGATGGTTTCAGGGCCTACGCAGACCACATGTCCAGCAGCCTGTTTCAGGACGGCATCAACCGCCTGATAAGCATTGCTAGCCAAACACCAACAGCCATCATGTGCGCTGAGCGCGAAGCCAGTCAGTGCCATCGCAGCCTGATCGCCGACTACCTGCTGCTCAATAATTGGCAAATCGTGCATCTGCTCGATATCAACCACATCAAGGAGCACACCCTCAATCCCCTGGCCCGCAGCTACGATCAGCACCCCATTTATGACCTGCTCGGACAAGAGCAGCTCGACCTAGGCTTCTAGCCACAGGAGAACAACCATCATGAAAAACGTGCTAATTCCGCTAGCACAGGGCTGCGAGGAACTTGAAGCCGTCACTATCATTGATCTTTTACGCCGCGCCCAATTCGAAGTCACCACTGCCGGACTGGAACCACAGCTGACACCAATCAAGGCGAGTCGCGGCACTACCCTACTACCTGATACCAGTCTCGACCAAGCCCTAAAAACAGACTATGACATGCTGGTTCTGCCTGGCGGCCTACCCGGTGCCGATCACCTCAACGATGACCTGCGTATTATCAAACTAATCCAGAAAATGGCCACAGAGAACAAATATACCTGCGCCATCTGCGCCGCCCCACGTGCCTTGGCCCATGCAGGCGTATTACAAGACAAACGCGCCACCAGTTATCCCGGCACACTTGATCAAATGGAAATTTCTGGCATGACCTATACCGGTGAGGCCGTCACCATTGACGGCAAGATCATCACTGGCCGTGGCCCGGGGGTAGCAATAGATTTTACTCTGGCGCTGATTGAAGCCCTTGGTGGCAGCAAGCTAAAACAGCATGTTGAAACACCCTTACTGCGCTGACAAACTCTCACCCCGGAAAAACAAAAGGCCGCTCAATGAGCGGCCTAACGTGCCATCCGTGGCAATTTCTCCATCCACCCCTGTTATTATTATTACGCTTCCTGCAAACCTTTATTCATTGCGTTCAGCCAATCTGCCAAACATTCTACCGCAGCCCGCCAACGGGTCAATTGCAGCTCGATACCCCGCTTTTGCACCGCAGAAATAAATCTAAATAAGCCATTTCCAGCCTGTTTAATTGCATCTCGCGCCTGAAACAGCTGGACTATCTCCTCATACTGCTGACTAAACTGATTTTTAAACACATCACCCATACTAAACTTGACTTGACCTGCCGACTCCAACCGCATTCCCAACGCTGTTTCACAGGCCATGGTCAATTCCAGACAGGCACGCCGACTGCGTTTATGCTCAATAGAACGAGCCGCATCATGCAACAAGGCCTGAGACAAGGAACGACTAAAAAACTCGCTCATATAGTCATGCATATTTTGCTGTTCGTAATCAGTCACCAGATCCAACTGCGGGACAACTGATACCAACCTGGCCTTCTCTTCCTCTGACATTGCCGAGTCAGAATCGCTGTAGAAACGCTCATACTTGTCTATGGCATCAAACAGCGAACTCCACATTTTGAATTGCAAAAAAACCATTAACCGCTCAACCATCACCTTGGCGGCCTCTCCATGCACCATCTCGTCACCCAGGCGTCCATCACGTGTCACCGTGATCTCCATCTGCGAAACCGGATAGTACCAACCACTTCCCGTTGGCGGCTTGATACGACCAAGCCGGGCATTGGGAAACAGCTTCACCTCAGAATCCCAACCCTTGAGATTGACAGAGATCACCACAGGCTCTTCCGATTCGGTCTTCACCAGAATCGGCTTGGGTAGACTTACCTTGTATGTTGCAAACAGCCACATAAGACTCAATAGCGATACTCAAAAGATGATTTATCTACTCAACTGCAAAAACTCTGCCAGCCAACCTGCACACTAGTCACGCCCTGAGCTTGATGGCCAGTAAGTCATTAATATTATTAAACCTATTCCACCTAACAGCCAGGTAACAAAAGGTGCGTCGGCAACCATTCGCGGCGCATAACCATCCAGACCGAGGATAACTGCGGCAGAAACAATCAGGCCTGTGGCGGTAATAGCGGCAAAGCTGCGCCGGTTGGCATTACGAACATCACGCCGCAATTTGGCAATCTCTTCAGAGCGCCACTGCAGCTCCAATTCACCCTTTTGCGCCTGCTTGGCCAGATCATGAATCATGGCCGGCAGTTGCGGCAGAATCTCGGCCCACATAGGCAGATTGGTCTTTAGATTTTTAAGCAGAGCCCGCGGCCCCAGCTGCTCGCTCATCCAGCGCTCCAGGAAGGGTTTGGCCGTCTGCCACAGATCCAGGTCGGGGTAGAGCTGTCGACCAAGCCCCTCAATATTAAGCAAGGTCTTTTGCAACAACACCAGCTGCGGCTGGACCTCCATATTAAAACGGCGCGCCGTCTGAAACAGGCGTAACAATAGATGGCCGAAGGAAATATCCTTTAGTGGCCGCTCGAAGATCGGCTCACAGACCGTGCGAATCGCCGCCTCAAACTCATCGATACGGGTACCACTCGGCACCCACTCCGACTCCACATGCAGCTCGGCAACACGGTGATAATCGCGATTGAAAAAGGCCAAAAAGTTCTCCGCCAGATAACGCTGATCTTCTGGACTAAGCGTGCCCATAATGCCGAAATCAACCGCCAGGTATTGCCCCTCGGGCGAAGCAAAGATATTACCCGGATGCATGTCGGCGTGAAAAAAATTGTACTTGAACACCTGGGTAAAAAAGATCTCTACACCGCGCTCAGACAACTGCTTCATATCCACATTCTGGCGGCGCAGCTCATCCACATCACCAATCGGAATACCAGAGATCCGCTCCATTACCATCACATTGCGGCGACAGTGAGGCCAATAGATCTCAGGGATATACAACTGTTCTGAATCAAGAAAATTGCGCCGCAGCTGTGAAGCATTGCCCGCCTCACGCATCAGATCCAGCTCATCGAGAATGGTCTTTTCATATTCCCGCACCACCTCAACCGGGCGTAGGCGACGTCCTTCGCGCCAGTAACGCTCAGCCAAGCGGGCAACGATATAGAGCAGACTGACATCACGCTCAATGACTCGCTTGATGCCTGGCCGCACCACCTTAACCACCACATCAGTACCATCAAGCAGGCGTGCAACATGAACCTGGGCGATGGAGGCCGAGGCTAGCGGCACTTCATTAAACTCTGCGAAGACCTCATAAATCTCTTTTCCATAGGCCTGCTCAATCTGCTGCCGTGCCTGCGCACCTGGAAAAGGCAATACCCGGTCCTGGAGCTTGGCCAATTCATCAGCAATATCATCCGGCAGCAGATCACGTCGGGTAGAAAGGATTTGACCAAACTTGACGAACAACGGTCCCAGCTCTTCTAGCGCACAACGAATACGCTCAGCCCGTGGCGCCCGGTTATGGCGAAACCAGTGCGGTGGCCAAAAGTAGAGTAGAAAACTGAACGGCCGAAACAGATGGGTGGCAAAGATGACGTCATCCAGGCCATGCTTCACCAGCACCCAGTTGATGTGCAGCAATCGCCCAAGCTGAGAAAAACCAATCATGCCTGATCCGCCCCGCTTGGCTTAAGCTGTGTTTGCAGCCGCTTAACCCGTTGAGCCAGGCGATCCACATCAGAACGCAATACATCAACCTGGTCGAGAAACTGATCCAGCTCCGGCTTGACCACCAGATCACGACTCTCTTCCTGAAAATACTCAGCCACATCACGCCCCAGCGTCTCGGCCGTCTTACTACCCCAGCTAAACAGGTCACGCACGGTATTGCCGACCTGATGGGCAATCACATCACCACTGAGACGGGAGAGCTGCTCCTCCCAGTCGAGATCAAGACTATCGAGAATATGCTGAACCTTACGTCCCAGCTGGGCATCACCCACCATCTCGACGCCATCACCAAACACACTGGCCGGATTTTCACTCAACCCCAGCCGTGCCAGGCTAAACACACCCCCCTTGATGCTCACATCCGGCTCACCCTCAAAGACGCTCTGCACTCGCAGACCGTCCGCTGTGGGGACAAGATAAATTGACCGACCCAGGCCGATAATCACCAACGCAACCACCTTACCCTCAAGCTGAGTCACCTGGGCCAAAGTTTCTGGATCCATTTGCAGACAATGGTTCAGCGCCTTTTCCAGCGCCGCGGTGGCGAGTAGCGGTAAGACCATCATTAGGGCGCCTCTAAAAATAGCATTTTTTTCGTGAGAGCAAGAAAGCACCGTGCGCAGAAACGCAGTGCATATGGAATACATGAGTATTCAAGCACTGAGCTGACGCCGCTATCGCGTAAAAAGTGCATTTTTAGAGATACCTGTTCAGAATTTATAGCCGCGGTGCAGAGCAACAATACCGCCGCTCATATTATGAAAATCACAGCGCTCAAAACCTGCCGTCTCCATCATTACTTTCAACTCTTCCTGGCCTGGATGCATACGAATCGACTCAGCCAGATAGCGATAACTGGCTTCATCATCGGCGATCAGTTTGCCCATCAACGGCAACAACTTGAAAGAATAGGTATCATAAATCGGCTTCAAGCCCGGCACCGCTGGCTTGGAAAACTCCAACACCAACAGGCGGCCACCCGGCTTCAGACAGCGAAAAATGGAGCGTAGCGCCAGATCTTTATCGGTGACATTACGCAGGCCAAAGGCGATGGTGACACAATCAAAATAGTTATCGGGAAAGGGGAGATACTGGGCATCGGCCTGGACAAACCGGACATTGCCAACAATACCTTTATCCAACAGACGATCTCGACCATTACCAAGCATGGCGCCATTGATATCGGAGGAAACCACCTCGCCCTTGCTGCCCACCAGCTTCGACAACTTGGCCGCCAGATCACCGGTACCAGAGGCCAGATCCAAAGCGCGCTGGCCTGGCTTGAGGCCAGTCATCTCCATGGTGAAACGCTTCCACAGGCGATGCACACCAAACGACATGACATCATTCATCACATCATATTTGTCGGCAACAGAATCAAACACCTCGCGTACCTTGCCAGCCTTCTCTTCCAGCGGCACCTGCTGAAAGCCAAAGTGAGTGCTCTTTTGTTGCTCAGCCATTATTCTGCGTCTTCAGTTTGTGGTCTCGCCATGCCGGACAAGTGCTCATGTCCCGCTGCTTTCAGGCGCGCCAGATAGTCCTGCCACATCTGCGCCTGATTCTGACCAAAGCGATACAACAACCCCCAATCATAAAGACCGGTGTTATGACCGTCATCAAAATAGAGCTTGATTGCATACTGACCGACAGGCTCGATGGCGACGATATTGACGCCTTCCTTGCCGACCTGCAACACCTCCTGGCCAACACCATGACCACGCACCTCGGCCGAAGGTGAGTGAACCCGCAGAAACTCACATGGCAGCTTAAAGTTGGCACCGTCCTCAAAAGATATTTCTAGCATGTGAGACTTCTGGTGCAGACGAATATCCGTCGGTGTGGGCATACTCATATATATAAACGCTCCGCCTTAAAGAATGTAACGACTCAGGTCTTCATTATGGGCCAACTTATCCAGCTGCGAATCGACATATGCGGCATCGATGGTCAGACTGCTACCGGACTTATCCGGCGCTTCATAAGAGATCAGTTCCAGCAGTCTTTCCATTACCGTATGCAGCCGACGGGCACCGATGTTCTCGGTACGCTCGTTGACCTGCCAGGCAATCTCGGCCAGGCGGGTAACACCATCCTCGACAAATTCCAGCGTTACCCCTTCAGTAGACATCAGGGCGCAATACTGCTCGGTCAACGAGGCATCAGGCTCAGTGAGAATGCGGACAAAATCTTCCGTGGTCAATGCATCCAGCTCAACTCTGATCGGCAGACGGCCCTGCAGTTCCGGCACCAAATCAGATGGCCTGGACATATGAAAAGCACCTGAAGCAATAAACAGAATGTGGTCGGTCTTGAGCATGCCATGCTTAGTCGAAACAGTGCAGCCCTCAACCAGCGGCAACAGGTCACGCTGCACCCCTTCACGACTAACATCGGTACCGGAGGTCTCACCGCGCTTGGCGATCTTATCCAGCTCGTCGAGAAAGACGATGCCGTTCTGCTCAGCATTCAGCAACGCCTGGGTCTTAATATCTTCCTCGTTGACCAGCTTGGCAGCCTCTTCATCCATCAACAACTTAAAGGCCTCCTTGACCGGCAATTTGCGTGTCTGCAGCTTGCCATTGCCCATGTTCTGAAAGATATTCTGCAATTGACCTGTCATGTCCTCCATGCCCGGTGGCCCCATGATCTCCACATTAGCGGCTGGCGCAGAAACATCGACTTCAATCTCACGATCATCCAGTTCGCCTTCACGCAGCTTCTTGCGGAACACCTGGCGTGTGGACGAGCTACGGCTGGCCTCTTCATCGCCACGAGCTGGGGGCAACAGAATATCGAGAACCCTATCCTCGGCCGCCTCTTCGGCACGAAAACGCACCTCTTTCTTAGCCTGCTCGCGAGTCATCTTGATAGAGACATCGACCAGATCACGGATAATGGACTCCACATCACGACCGACATAACCGACCTCGGTAAACTTGGTCGCTTCCACTTTTATGAAGGGGGCATTGGCCAGCTTGGCCAGACGACGGGCGATCTCGGTCTTGCCCACCCCAGTGGGGCCAATCATCAGGATATTCTTGGGTGTGATCTCGTTGCGCAGCGCCTCATCCACCAGACTACGGCGCCAGCGGTTACGCAGGGCAATAGCGACGGCTCGTTTGGCAGCGGCCTGACCGATGATATGTTTGTCCAATTCCTGGACGATCTCTCTTGGCGTCATCTCTGACATAGTATTCAAACCTTTTCTTACTGTTCTGTACTTAATTCTTCGATGGTGAGGTTACCGTTGGTGTAGACACAGATATCAGAAGCGATACCCAAGCCCTTTTCAACAATGGTGCGGGCATCCAGATCGGTATTATCCAACAAGGCGCAGGCTGCAGCCTGAGCAAATGACCCACCGGAACCGATGGCCATCAAATCCTCTGCATGCTCCGGCTCAATCACATCGCCATTACCAGTGATAATTAAAGACGCCTTGGCATCTGCAACCAACAACAAGGCTTCAAGACGACGCAAGGCACGGTCAGTCCGCCAGTCCTTGGCCAGCTCAACAGCGGCGCGAACCAGATGACCGGAATGCTTTTCCAGCTGGGCCTCAAATCTTTCAAACAGGGTAAACGCATCAGCCGTGCCACCAGCAAAGCCGGCGATAACTTTATCATTATAAAGACGACGCACCTTGCGGGCATTGCCTTTCATTACCGTATTCCCCAGTGAGACCTGGCCGTCTCCACCAATGACCACCTTATCGCCACGACGGACAGACAAGATAGTTGTGCCACGAAATTGCTCCACGAGGCCGCTCCTTAAACTGTTCTAAAAAATGAGGCTTATTGTACACCAACAGGGAGCAGACCTGCCCGGACAGCAGATCGATTGACAGGGGAATTAGGTTTTACTCAGGTGCGTCGACTGCAACCACCTGATTACGGCCTTTATGTTTGGCCTGATAGAGCATCTGATCAGCCGCCTCACGCAACTCACCCACATCATTGATCGCTGGCGCTGCGGCAACGCCAACACTAAGCGTTACAGTTATGTCCTGGTCAGCAGCATGATGCAGCAGCTCAGAAAAATGCTGCCTGACTTCATCCATCACCTTTACCGCTGTCGCCAATGGCGTTTCAGGCATTATGACAGCAAACTCTTCACCACCATAACGGCCAATGACATCGGTATTGCGCAGACGCTGTTTTAACAGCCGCGCCAGACTTTTTATCACCCGGTCACCGACGACATGACCATGATTATCGTTAACCAATTTAAAATGATCTATATCGAGCATGGCAAATGAAGCACAGCCACCATGGCGCTCAATCCTGGCCATCTCTTGAGTTAGCGCTTCCATAATTCGACGATGATTAAGCAGGCCGGTGAGACTGTCCTGCGACATGCGTGTGCCAAGCCCACGATAGCGCTCTGCCCGTATTGATATCGATTTAATTAGATTGACAGGTTTAATCGGCTTAGAGAGAAAATCATCACCGCCCGAGCTCATGGCATCAAGCTGAATACTACGATCAGTCTCCGCCGACAGAAACACGATTGGCAAACCCAAATAGGCAGGCTGCTGTCGAATCACCGCAGCCAATTCAACACCACTGCAATAAGGCATATACATATCCATCAACACCAGCTCAGGCGAAAACTCCTTGATCACATCCAACACCTTCTCTGGATCGATAACCATCTCAGCCTCCATTCCGGCCTGCCCCAACAAACTGGCGTAATAAGTCGCCTGTGACCTCGAGTCATCAACGATCAAAATACGATAAGACTGAACCTCTTCTACCGATGTCAGCTCATCCACCATATCTACCAGAGACTCGATGGAGAGCGGTTTTTTGAAATAGGCTCGACCACCCGCACGGACAGACTCGAGCCTGGCCTCGAAATCATCACGAGCGGAAACAAAGATTGTCGGAATTGGCTCAGCCTGCTCAGCATTAATTGCTTTAACCACATCGATGCCCGCCATGCCACCCTCAGCTAACACGATATCGGCAACGATGGCAGCTGGCCGCTGTTTTTGAGTGGCTGTGGCCAATTCGGACGCTGCGGCAAAAAGTTCAGCCTTATAACCAAAGTGCTCGAGCTGAACAGCCAGATTCTTCCCGCTCTCAGCCTCATCCTCCAGCAAGTAAACCACTCGCCCGGCCTGCGATTTCAGCGGCACAGCCACCGCCTGCTCAAACTCCTCTTTGTCCTGCTCCTGACCAGCCTGCTGCATAGCAAGCCTAACCTGCTGCAACAACGCTTCGACCACATCCAGGTCCCGAGCCAGATCTGTCGAAACAAGTTGCTGTTCAAGCGTGCGAGCAACACTGCTCAAGGCTTCACAACCGAAGGTCGCCCCCGCCCCTGTCAGTGAGTGCGCCGTTCGATGAAACTCCGTCAACGCTGACTCATCCAGGGTCTGGCGCCAGTTCTGTAGACCGCTCTCCAGAGCATCCAAGCGTTTGGGCAGCTGCTCAATGAAGTTTTGTCGCAAGGCCTCGAGCTGTGCTTTCAATTTTTCGTTATCCACCACCCGGCAAAACCCCTTAACAAATCATCTCAAATCAAGAATACATCACTACAAGCAGCTATCGGCCGAAACCCCTGCCTCTCAAGGCCATACACAGCATTAGAGAACCTTAATGCTTAATTAAGCATGCCGATATATAGTAAGCAAGCTTGCGCGGGGAAAAGCTATGATTATCACAAATTCTCAAATTGGCCTGAGCAGCCAACATCAAAGAACCGAACACAGCATTGAGCAGGAAAGCCTGCGTGTCTGGATCGACAACCCCGGCCAACCTGCCCGCCAGCCCGCCACACAAGGCGCGGCCCGTTTCCGCACTGATCAGGCGGTAATCTCTACAAAGGCCCATACAGCCCAACCAGTCAAAAGAAAGGCCGAACTGGAGGGAGAAACCGCAGCTCTCACGGAAACCAAGATGCATGCTTTGATTCAGTTGATCGAACAGCTGACCGGCAAAAAGATAAAACTCTTCGACCCTAATGCAATGCACGGCAAGAAAAACATTGAAACAATCAATCTTGAAGACTCAAACGGAGCGGGACAACAAGGGGCGGGGCGGACTGGTTTCGGCATCGAATATGATTATTACAGCACCCGCATCGAAGAGGAGCACAGCAGTTTTTCCGCCCAGGGCACGGTCAATACCGCTGACGGCAAACAGATATCCATCGCCATGGAATTGAACATGAGCCGCCGCTTTATGGAGGAACAAAGCATCAACATCCGCGCTGGCGACGCCCGCCTCAAAGATCCACTGGTATTGAATTTTAACGGCCGCGCCGCTGAGCTGAGCGAGACAAAATTCAGCTTCGATATTGATGCTGATGGTCGCGAAGAGCAAATCTCTCTACTGAACTCCAACAGTGGTTTTCTTGCCCTGGATAAAAACGGCGACGGCACGATCAATGGCGGCAGCGAACTATTTGGCGCCCAATCGGGCAACGGCTTTGCCGATCTGAGCGCCTATGATGAAGATGGCAATCAATGGATCGACGAGGCAGACCCTATCTATTCCAAACTGCGCATCTGGAGCCGCGATACTGACGGCAATGACCAACTCTTCGCTTTAGGCCAAAAAGATGTCGGCGCTATTTGTTTAGGTAATGTCAGCACCGCCTTTGACCTGACCACAACCGACGACAACACTCTGCTCGGCCAAGTCGCCAGCACAAGCCTTTTTCTAAAAGAAAGCGGTGGCGCGGGCACGGTACAACAGCTCAACCTGGTTGCCTGATACAGGACGAGCACCAGCCACTGCATGACTTTCTACCCTCCATAACGGCGAGTAGAACCCTCTACATTCTAGATCTAATAGCTATAATCTAATATTTGAGCACTATTTAGGCCTACAACAGCCTTCACGCTATAATCCCGCATCACACGCCCTTGCCATCAAATCAGGGCCAGGTTTTCTTGTTTCCTTAGGAGAAAAACATCGTGTCGAAACTGGTAAACCCGCACGGCGGTGGCGAGCTAAACCCCCTGTTGCTGGAAGGCGAAGCCCTAACTGCCGAACAGACCCGTGCCGAAACACTACCCAAGCTGACCATCAGCTCACATGAAGTAGGTGATGTCATCATGCTCGGCATCGGCGGCTTCACACCACTCGATGGCTTCATGACCCACAGCGACTGGGCAGGCGTTTGCGATGGCATGAAGATGAGCAACGGCCTGTTCTGGCCGATCCCGATCACACTCTCCACCAGCCAGGCTGAAGCCGACTGCCTCAAACTGGGTGAAGATATCGCCCTGATCGACAGTGAATCCGGTGAAGTCATGGCCACCATGACCATCACCGAAAAATACAACATCGACAAAGAACACGAGTGCATGATGGTCTACAGGACCACCGACATCGAACACCCGGGCGTCAAGATGGTAATGGAGCAAGGCGACGTAAACTTGGCTGGGCCAATCAAGGTATTGTCACAGGGGCGTTTTCCAGCCGATTTCAGCGATGTCTACATGACGCCTGCCGAAACCCGCAAGCTGTTCAAAAAGAAAGGCTGGCACTCGGTGGCAGCCTTCCAGACCCGCAACCCGATGCATCGCTCACACGAATACCTGGTCAAAATCGCTATCGAGATCTGTGATGGCGTCATGATTCACTCGCTGCTAGGCAATCTAAAACCTGGCGACATCCCATCAGAGATTCGTATTGATGCCATCAACGCCTTGCTGGAAAACCACTTCGTCAAAGACGCTGTGATGCAGTCTGGCTATCCGTTGGACATGCGTTATGCCGGACCACGCGAGGCATTGCTGCACGCCCTGTTCCGCCAGAACTATGGCTGTTCACATCTAATCATTGGCCGAGACCATGCCGGCGTCGGCGACTATTACGGCCCGTTTGATGCCCATCAAATCTTCGATGAAATTCCGGCCGACGCACTTGAAACCCAAGCAATCAAAATCAACTGGACCTTCTACTGCTATAAGTGTGAAAGCATGGCTTCGACCAAAACCTGTCCGCATGAAGCCGCCGATCGCCTGCTGCTGTCTGGCTCAAAACTGCGCAAACTGATGTCTGATGGCGACGAAGTCCCCGCCGAATTTTCACGCCCTGAAGTATTAAAAATTTTGCGCGTGTACTACAACAACATCGCCGAAGAAGACAAGGTTGAAGTTACACCGAGTGGTCACTCAGCCAAGTAAACCTAAACATTTCTTTATCAAAGATAAAGGCCCGCATTGCGGGCCTTTTTTACGTCTGAAAGACCTTCAAAACTCAAGCCTCCAGTTCAGAACCATTCCTATCATCCTGCTGCTGAGGCAAACATATACGAAAGGTGGTCCCTTCCCCTAGCTCACTCTTCACCTCAATCCTGCCGCCATGCTTTTTGACAATGCCAAACGACAACGACAAACCAAGCCCCGTCCCTTCACCAACCGGCTTGGTGGTAAAAAAGGGGTCAAAGATACGCTTGAGCTCATCATTTGACATTCCCTTTCCGGTATCAGAGACGTCCACCCAGACCCAGCCATCATCTGTTGCACCAGAACGAATAGTAATCGTGCCCCGCTCCTCAATCGCATGCGATGCATTCACCAGCAGATTCATAAACACCTGATTGATCTGTGAGGGCATACACTCAACCATGGGCAGGTCGCCATATTCCTTGACAACACTCGCCTTGTACTTAATTTCATTGTTGACGATATTCAGCGTGCTATCGATGCCGTTATGAATATCCACAACCGACCATTCCGCAGCATCAACATGGGAAAAGTCCTTGAGATCCTGAACTATTTTCTTGACCCGACTCACGCCTTCGTTTGACTCTTTTATCAAATCGAGCACGTCCTGCTTCAAGAAATCGACATCAATCTCCTGTTTCAGGGCGGTGATTTTCTGCGCGACCTCATCATCACTCAACAACACCTCCGCGGACTCATAAACCTCGAGCAGCCTGAACAAATCCTTGATGTACTGATCAAGGCTGCCAATATTTGAGTTGATATAACCAACAGGATTATTGATTTCATGAGCAACGCCGGCAGCAAGCTGACCGATAGAGGCCATCTTCTCTGTCTGCAGTAATTGCTGCTGAGCACTCTCAAGCTCCTTAACCTTGACTGCAACACGCTCTTCCAGCTGTTCATTCACATGGGCAAGCCTGTTTTGCATGTCAATCAACGATGTTACATCTGTGCGCACCGATATAAACTGGAAGGGCTTAGCCTCAGCATCAAGAAACGGTACGATAGTGGTGTTGACCCAGTAATACTCACCATCTTTACGGCGGTTACATATCACCCCCTGCCAGACACGGCCTGCCAGTATGGTCTGCCACATATCCTGAAAAAATGTTTTTGCGTGGTGGCCGGAATTGAGAACTCTATGCGTTTTGCCTAGCAGCTCATCTATGCCATATTGAGAGATCTCACAGAACTTATCGTTGGCGTAACTGATAACCCCCTCCGCATCAGTGATGCTGACAATGGCATGTTCATCCAGGGCCTGCTTCTGAAACTCAACCTGAGCAAGAATGTTTCTGAGCGTCTCATTGACCACAGCCAATTGTTTGGTTCGCGATTCAACCCTGCTCTCAAGTTCATCATGAGCAAGCTGCAAACCCTGCTCGGCCTGTTTTCGGGTTTCGATTTCATTCTCAAGGCTGGCATGGGTTTCAAGCAGCGTTTGGTTCGCCTGTTGCTTTTCCAGGTTCAGAGTGGAAAGCACGTCGATATGCTGCTTTTGCTCACGACTGATTCGACTGCCCTCTCTTAAAATAAACCAGTATATGCCGGCCATCACCACGACAATGATCAACACAACAAGCATGACCACAGCGCTTTTTACCTCTCTGTCACGCTGCTGAAACACAGTCACATCACGAGTCTGAATCAGCTCCAGCACATTACGCCCGGCAAAATCATATATGGGCAACCTGATCGCCTCATAAATCCCGCTCTCAAACTCGAACAGAGATCGAGTCGAATGATCGCCATGCCCTCTCTCAAGAAACCCGAGCATGCCTGCTTGAAAAACAGCGTCCTGAGGAAAAACCTCACCTGCAGGTGTAAATAAATAATTGTTTGTCTTGTCTTTGATATCAAGCTTGACGACTATCTCTGCCAGATCCATTTTGAAGACCGCGCAACCTATCAGTTGCCGCTCTGCTGAAAACAGCGGCATTGCCACTATTGCCACCCAGCTACCTCGGTCGTCCTGATCAACACCACGCACAACGACTTGCTGGGAAAGCGCCTTTTGAACCGACTCCATGTGAGTACTACCCCGCTTTTCCTCTAAGGTGGAAAAGCGGAATTCACCACGCTGATCAAAGATATCGATGCCTGTCAGTAGACCCAGGGCACTGAGACGGTTATATGTGGTTATGGCTTGCTCGTGAACCTTGGCGTAATCCCTCGCCTGCAAGCCCCGAAGCAGCTCTGTATCACGCGTTATTGAGCGAAATCCCGCCGCCATCCGCTCTACACGGTGATCCAGCGTAGACTGCCAGTTTATTTGGGCGTGCATGGCTGTTAGCGACTGGGTACGCCTGGTATCTTCCTGCTGAATGTAGTAACCACCAGCAGCCATCCCTGCAACAACCAGGACAATAGCCAGCGTGGCAACCACCAACAGGCGTTGATTCAAACTAAAGTTCATTACTTTCCCTAAAGAAACGCTTCAAAGATCCTTTTTCTGGTTATGCTAATCACAGACAAAGCCTAAAGCTCGTCATTACCTGCATTGAGGCTGCAAACAAAAGTACGCCTATAACATTTACGGCGTAATAGCATGCCCCTTTAACAATTAAAACCTCGACAAAGGGCTGTGGCGGAACTTTCCCGCTGCCACTGCTGGAGAACTGGCTACGCCGCCTGGCTGGGCATGACAATGAACTCGACTTTCATTGCCATGCCCAGCCTGATGCAAAAAGGCCCGCAAAACGGGCCTTTTTCTTTAATCACACGTTTCCGCACTGAATTGCCAATCAACTATCTTCCTGCCAAACTACCACTCTATTTCGACCACCAGACTTAGCCTGGTACAGAGCCTTGTCGGCCTGTTTGATTGTCTCGTCCAAATCACTGGCCGTAGACATCGGGGCAATTCCAAAAGAAGCGGTCATCGTCACACAGCCACCCTCCGGGACACACATCTCTTGCCGACTAAGCTCCAACCGAATTCTCTCAACAATTGCATGCGAAGATTCAATCGTTGTATTTGGCAGACAAATCAGAAACTCTTCTCCACCATATCGACACAAAGAATCATAAGGACGAAGATTATCAATCAGGTAACTGGTAACCGAAAATAAAACCTTGTCTCCAATCGCGTGCCCATATTGATCATTAATATTTTTGAAATGATCAACATCCAGCAAGACAAGACAACATGGCTCACCAAGGCGTGCAAAACGTGCATACTCTTGATCAAGAATACGAAGGAAAGCCTAACGGTTAAGAGTGCCTGTAAGGTGATCAAAGGACAAAAGCAGACTATGCAACTCATCTCTTAATTTAACAATCGACCATGAAAAGGCGGTTTCAGCCCTCATAAAAGCCTCATAGTCGCTACTCATAATGGGCTCTCTGTTTACTGTTTTACTGACAATGGAACACATATGCTCATACACCGCCTGATGAGAGAGTGTCAATGTCAATAAACTCTTGTTTCTGGCGCAGAAAATTAGGTTGTTCAGAGTGATACCATTTTCCAAAGTAGCAGTCTTGATGTGACTCTACTAAAGCATTGTTATCTTCTGCCAAGTCTGCGCAGATTGTTCTTTTGTTCCATTCCGCCAGCCATTTGCTGTGACCGATAATTGCGCCACTAAGCCCTTCAAATGACGATTCCACATCTTTGAGACCAGGGTGCTTAACACTTTCAGATGCCATCCAATTTTCTCTTTTGCAGTAACCGTGATTGTTGACCCAACAAGAAATATGCTGTTATGACATGAGCATCCCCCATAAATCATTCACCCACTATTTCTAAAACATTCGCTTCTCTGCCACCACAAACAGGCCCAAAGTCAAACACAATCAAGCTTTCATCCAACATAAGAAAGGCCCTCAGTGTGCTACCTTTTCTTTATCATTCATCAATAACTCATTATCTTTTTCTGTCGTAGATATCTCTGCATCTCCATGACCACTCAACAGGTCCATTGTTTTATCATAAACAGAAGTGTCAACCTCCAACAAACCTAGTACCGTGTGAAAAATATTATCGTGTGAATACTTTTCATGCATATTTTTCTTCAGCTCAGCAACATCCGCCTCAGCTTCGTCAAACCCACTGCCAAACCACATAATCATAGGCACATGTGTTTGCGCCTCCGGGGCGATAAAATAGGGCATACCGTGAAGATAAACACCGTGCTCACCTAGTGACTCACCATGATCACTGATATAAAGCATTGCTGCTTCAAATTCATCGCCATTTCCCTCGAGCAAGTCAATCACCTTGGATAAAAAATAATCCGTATACAAAATGGCATTGTCGTAAGCGTTATCAATCTCTTCCTTGCTGCAGCTTTCCAATTGATTGGTTTTACAGACCGGCGTAAATTTCTCAAACTCTTCGGGATAACGTTTGTAATAAGCCGGGCCATGATTCCCCATTTGATGCAACACAATAAAAACATCACCATCCTGCTGAGCATCGATATACGCCTGCAAGCCATCCAACATTCCCTCATCTCGACACTCCACATCACAAAGCGGGTTTTTTTCTGGCTTCCTAAAATCTTCATACACCACCCTATCAGCCACCCCCTTTGAACTAGAGTTATTATCCCGCCATAAAACAGTGACCCCCGCATGCTTTACAACATCCAACACGTTCTCAATCGCGCGCGCCTTATTTTTGTCATAGCCAGAATGATCATAGATTGAAAACAGACAAGGCACAGAAACAGCTGTAGATGTACCACAAGACCAGACATTCGAATAACTAATGACATCCTTGCCCTTTAAATATGGATTGGTTTCCCGCTCATAACCATTGAGTGAAAATCTGTCGGCCCTGGCCGTCTCCCCCACCACCAAAACAACCAATTCTCTATGTTCATCTGACGAAGGAATTTGCGCATCCGGACCAACAACCTTTAACTCTACTTGCTCATCGACAAAGAAACTGCCCGCATACTTGCCAAGGGAATAAACATAATAAGAGGGATTCGAGTAATACCTTAGCGACTTATGCTCTCTAATAAACGAGCCATAAAAATCGCCAAGTAAAAAGACAATCGAAACAAGAATAACAATCGATGACAGCAATAATTTAAACGTAGAAAACAAAGCCGCTTTTGCATTGTCATAGACAAGACTTGCTTTATAGACAAATAACGAAGGCACAACGCCTAACAAAACAACATACAAAATCAATTTAAAGCTAAGCAGGTCCAACGATTCTGCAACATTGGTATTAACTGCATTATCGATCATCGCAGCATCAAGAATAACGTTGTAGCTATCCATAAAATAACTGGCAAACGAAGACAGCATAAGAATCAATATCAAAACCGGCTTGGTCGTATGACGATGGCAAACCAGCGCCAGCAATAACACCGTCACACTGCCGAACACCACCGCTAGCGACGCCAAAAACACCATATTCTTCAGGCTGGGCGGATAAACTTCCATCACATTTGAGAAAAAGGCCATATTCCCAAATACCATCAAAAAGGCTGAAGTCAGCACTATCAGCCTTGAATTGCTAACACTCTTCATTTGAAACATCAATCCAACCACCCAGATAACAAATATTTAAAAAACTCAACAGCCATCACCAAATTAACCGCTCCATCGGCGGGACTTTTTTAGCCATATTTCAAAGCAAGGCTAGCGACAATCTCCACAAAGCCCTATTATGAAATAACCAATAACGAAGAAGGAGAGAACTCGATGCAACTGCCTCTGCAAATCACATTTCGCCACATGGACAAATCAGAAGCCATGGAGACAGCGATTCGCAAACGCGCAACCCAACTGGAGCAGTTCCATGATCACATCATAAGTTGCCGTGTGGTGGTCGAGCCGCAAAACCATCACAAACATAAAGGCAACCTGTTCGCCATTCATATCGACCTCAAAACGCCAGGCAAGGAAATCGTAGTCAGCCGCAATTCAGACCTGCACCAGGCCAACGAAGACGCCTATGTCGCTGTGCGCGATGCCTTTGACGCCACCCGTCGCCAGCTGGAAGATCATCACCGCCGTGAAAAGCGCAAGGTCAAAACTCATGAGGTACCGCCCGTTGGCACCATCAGCATGCTGGTTCCCGATGAGAATTACGGCCGCATTGAAACACCGCTAGGCCGTGATATCTACTTTCATCGCAATAGCATTACCAACGCCAAATTTGATGATTTGGAAGTTGGTTCTACAGTTCGCTTTAGCGAGGAAGTTGGCGAAGAAGGACCACAGGCCAGTAATGTCAGCCTGATCTAAGCCCTTTGGCTGAGCACCATCGGCAGGTGCTCAGCTAACCCATCTGCAGCTACAGCAAGACAAACAAGGCGCTGTTGCCACGTCGGATATTCAGCAACACCTTGTTGTTAACACGTTTAAGCGCAGCTTCCACCTGATCGCGATTGCTCACCATCTGACGATTGACCGAAGTAATAATATCGCCCTTTCTCAATCCGGCCCGCCAAGTGTAGCTACCCGGCACAACCTCAACAATCAACAAACCATCCAGTTTACCGTAATAGGGTGAGTCCTCACCGATATCGTCCAGCACTAGGCCATCAAGCAGCTTATGTAACTTCCCGCCTTCAAACTGCTGCTGAACCGGGGCATCGACTCTGGCACTGATGAGGCGCTGCTTGCCATCACGAATAACACTTAGCTCAACATCTGCTCCGGCACGCAGCAGACCCAGGCTATTGCGTAGGTCAGCAGTATCTTCCACAACCCGGTCATTCACCTTAACCACCACATCACCCACGCGCAGCCCAGCCTGATCGGCCGCCGCGTCCGGCTCAATACTGGATATCAACACACCTTTATAGAAATCCAGGCCAAAGGCCTTGGCCAGAGCAGGATTGAGCGTCTGACCGGAAACCCCAAGGCGGCCACGGCGGATCTCACCGTAAACCACCAGCTGCTCCATCAATTCACGCGCCATATTCGAGGGAATCGCAAAACCAATACCAACATTACCGCCCCCCGGCGCCACGATAGCCGTGTTAATGCCCACCAGCTCGCCGCGCAGATTGACCAGGGCGCCGCCCGAATTGCCTGGATTGATGGAGGCGTCGGTCTGAATAAAATCCTCATAGCCCTCAATCCCCAGGCCGCTCCGCCCCAGGGCACTAACAATACCTGAGGTCACCGTCTGCCCCAAACCAAAGGGGTTGCCGATAGCAACCACAAAATCACCCACCTTGAGGCTATCGGAATCGGCCATCTGTAGTGCCGTCAAGCCTTCTGCCGGCACCTGAATGACAGCCACATCGGCTTCGGGATCAGCACCAACCAGCTCCGCCTCCAGAATTCGGCCATCACGCAGGTGAACACTAATCTCTTCTGCCTTATCGATGACGTGGTTGTTGGTCAATACATAACCATTCTCGGCATCGATAATCACCCCTGAGCCCAGACTCTGATTACGTCGCTGACGCGGTTTACTATCAGGCAAACCAAAAAAGCGACGAAAAAAAGGATCCTGAAGCAACGGGTTATCGCGTTCTGCCACATGGCCTTGAGTAGAAATATTGACCACCGCCGGCGTCACTATTTCCAGCATCGGCGCTAAGGTTGGCAAGGATTGCCCCTGACTATCACTGGCTGGCAAGGCCGCCTCAACCACCGACACAAACCACAATCCGACCAATATGGCTAACAACTGCTTCATTACAACTCCCTTTATTCTGTTCATAACTTTTCTTACCAGCATCATAGCCGGAAAACAGTAGACACAAGATATTGCGCTTCTATCCTTATTTTTCTAACTATTTATTTGCCAGCCACGCCAAGCGTCAAATATTTCTTATCCACAAGCCCAGCAATATTTTTCACCTCGTAAGTCATTGATATACGTAAAATAGCCAAAACAAGAACCACAACATGTTGTGGTTATGGAATTTTATCCACAGGCTATCCAGACATTCACTCACCTTGATAAAAACCAAAATACAAAGCCAACACATTGTTTTTTAAAGCCTTTATCGAAATCATACAAAACCGGTTGACAACACAGCATATAGAGCTAAAATCCTTTACCAACACAACATCTTGTGGTTTGCCTTTAAGCACACACAAGCCATGCTGGACAGCAACACCAAACCAGCAAGATGACCAATAACTAGAAAATAACTGCAACCATTAGGGGACAACACTGCATGAAGGGCGCTCACTTGAAAGCCGTTTCTCTCAATCCTACTGAAATCCCATTCCAGGATGCCTCGATGGACATCTGGGACAAAAAATATCGCCTCAAAGCCAAAGACGGCTCACTGGTCGATAACGATATCGACGCCACCTACCAGCGCGTTGCCAAAGCCTTGGCCGAGGTTGAGCAGGATGAAGAGAAACAGGCCGAGTGGAATGAAAAATTTCTCTGGGCTCTGCGCCACGGCGCCATTCCGGCTGGCCGCATCATCTCCAATGCCGGCGCCCTGGAGCACAAACCTGCCACCTCGACCATCAACTGCACCGTCTCCGGCACCATCACCGATTCAATGGACGACATCCTCGGCAAGGTGCATGAAGCAGGCCTGACCCTGAAGGCTGGCTGTGGTATCGGCTATGAATTCTCAACACTGCGCCCCAAGGGAGCCTATGTCTCCGGCGCCGGTGCCTACACCTCCGGCCCGCTGTCGTTCATGGATATCTACGACAAGATGTGTTTCACCGTCTCATCGGCCGGTGGTCGCCGCGGCGCCCAGATGGCGACCTTCGACGTCAGCCATCCCGATGTGCTCGACTTCATCAAGGCCAAGCGTGAAGACGGCCGCCTGCGTCAGTTCAACCTGTCACTCTTGATCACCCAGGAATTCATGGAAGCGGTCAAAAATGATGATCACTGGCCACTGTGCTTTCCAGTCACTGAAAAAGAGGTGGAATTAGACAAGCTCGACCTCGATGATCCAGATCAAATCATCTGGCGCGATTGGCCGGTCAAAAACACCTACGTCACCAACGACGTAGAACTGGTGGCCTGCAAAATCTACAAGACCATTCGCGCCCGCCGCCTGTGGGATCTGATCATGGCCTCGACCTATGACTTTGCCGAGCCTGGTTTCATCCTGATCGACAAGGTCAACGAGATGAACAACAACTGGTTCGACGAAAATGTCCGCGCCACCAACCCCTGCGGTGAGCAGCCATTGCCGCCTTATGGCTCCTGCCTGCTGGGCTCAGTCAACCTGACCAAGTATGTCCGCGATCCGTTCACCGACAAAGCCCATTTTGACTGGGAAGAGTTCCGCAAGGTGGTTGCCGTCTTTACCCGTATGCTCGACAACGTCGTCGAAATCAACGGCCTGCCACTGCAAGGCCAACGCGACGAAATTATGAGCAAACGCCGCCATGGCATGGGCTACCTCGGCCTTGGCTCTACCGTCACCATGCTACGCATGCAATATGGCGACAAAGAGTCACTGCAATTTGCCGAACGTGTCACCCGCGAGCTAGCCCTGGAAGGCTGGCGCACCGCTCTGGACCTGTCAAAAGAAAAAGGCCCTGCGCCCATCATGGAACAGGACTTCGAGGTCACTGCCGAGATGCTGCGTAAGCGTCCGGAAATGCTGAAAGACGGCTTCAAGCTGGGTGACAAGGTCAAGGGCAAACTACTACACGCCAAATACAGTCACTACATGCAGCGTGTCGCCGAGGTTGATCCTGACTTGGTGGACGAACTGGCCAAAACCGGCGCCCGTTTCACCCACCACAGCTCAATCGCACCGACCGGCACCATCTCTCTAAGCCTGGCCAATAACGCCAGCAACGGCATCGAACCCAGTTTTGCCCACCAGTATTCACGTAACGTGATTCGTGAAGGCAAGAAGAGCAAAGAGAAGGTCGACGTCTACTCGTTTGAACTGCTGGCCTACCGTGAGTTGGTCAACAAGAGCGCCTCACCCTATGCCACGGAAGATGCCAACAAGCTGCCTGATTATTTCATCACCGCCGACCATATCAAGCCCAAGGCTCATGTTGACATTCAGGCAGCAGCACAAAAATGGATCGACTCATCCATCTCCAAAACGGCCAACGTACCAACCGATTTTCCTTATGACGACTTCAAGGATATCTACCTCTACGCTTACGACCAGGGCCTGAAGGGCTGCACCACATTCCGTTTCAACCCAGAGGCCTTCCAGGGCGTACTGGTAAAAGACGAAGACCTGGCCAACACCACCTACATGTTTACGCTGGAAGACGGCTCGGTGGTTGAACTGAAGGGTAACGAAGAGATCGAATATGACGGTGAAACCCATACCGCCGCCAACCTCTACGACGCCCTCAAAGAAGGTTACTACGGCAAGTTCTAAGGCCGCAGACGAATCAAGGAATAACAGACATGACTATCAAAATTAGCAAAAAAATTACCGGCTTCAGCGTCGCCAAACCTGACGAAGCACCGGCTGAAGAGATCAAACAGGAAGCCGCGGCGCCTGAATCCAATGTGATTCAAATGCACGAAAAGGTCGAACGACCAGAGATGCTGATCGGCTCGACCTACAAGGTCAAGACCCCCCTGTCCGAGCATTCACTCTATGTCACCATCAATGACATCATCCTGAATCCGGGCACCGAACACGAACTGCGCCGTCCATTCGAGATCTTCATCAACTCGAAAAACATGGACCACTTCCAGTGGATTGTCGCCCTGACACGCATCATCTCGGCCGTATTCCGCAAGGGTGGCGATGTCACCTTCCTGGTCGACGAGATGCGTTCAGTGTTTGACCCGCGCGGTGGTTACTTCAAGAAAGGTGGCAAGTTCATGCCTTCGCTAGTGGCCGAGATCGGCGATGCCATCGAGTCACACCTGCGCATGATCGGCATGCTCAAGGACGACACCCTGGATGAACACCAGCAAAAACTGATTGATGAAAAAAGAAAGCAGTTTGATGACAGCCTGAAAAGCGCGGAAACAGTAGAACCAAGCGCCTTCCCCGATGGCGCCCAGCTGTGCCTCAAATGCAACACTAAAGCCATGATAAAAATGGACGGTTGCATGACCTGCCTGAATTGCGGCGATTCAAAGTGTGGCTAGAACGCCACCAAGAGGGCAAAGGGTAAGGAAAGGTCGACCCGGCAAAACCCAACCACACAGGAGGGGACCAACTTGGCAGCTCATCAAGAACCAAACGCTGGCGACTGGCACATCAACGCTGACGGCCAGTTTGTCAGAACCTGGGGCCTTGCCTATGAAAAAGGCCAACTAGATCGAGTCATCATTCAGCAACTCAATGGCAAGCGATACCACGTCAACCTGAATGACTGGTATCTGCTAGACCTGATACGCTACCCGATGAGTGACCCGCATAACACAACAACAAACTCATCGGCGCCACATTCTTAACCAACGCCAAACACTCAGCAGACTGGCAAGAGAAGAGGCAAAATAGGTCAGCGCGCATGCCTGCAGTATGCGCCTGGCCGCCTTTTCATCCTGCTGATTCAGATAACGCCCAGCCTGAATCAAGGGCAAAGCGCGACCAAAACTGGCATCCCATTCCACCGGCAAGGTCACCAGATGCACAATCGTGCTAAATGCCATACTGCCCAGACCAACCAGCAAGGTCAGCGCCCCCGCAGCAGGAGATCGTGTTACCAGCGCCACAACCGGCAACACCATCATGATCCCAGCCCCCGCCTTTTCCGCCACCTGTGCCAGGCGAACCAGGCGTGAACGCCACTGTAGCGGCGCGTAACCAAGATGATGCTGAACAGCATGACCGACCTCATGAGCCGCTACAGTAACCGCCGTCAGCGACTTGCCATTCAACTTGTCCGCTGTCAGCCGCACGGCTCTCGCCTCTGGATCGTAATGATCACCCCGCTCGGTGACTTCAACCCTGACACCATCAAGCTGAAACTGGTTAAGCAGGTGGCGGGCGAACTCCCCCCCTGTTCCGGGGAAGTCGGCGCGCGGCCGGCTGTGCCGCCGCAGCACGCTGGCGGCCCACCACTGCGGCCCAAAGATGGCCAGCAATAACAACACAGCCAGAATCAGGAAAGGCATGATCCCCCCCAGAATGAGGAATAATTACAGCTTAGAAATGGGATGTTGACGCGCCAATCCCGCCGGCACCAGATAACGCGCTGCCTTTCTGGCATCAAACAGACTAAGCGCCTCGGGAATGAAACGGGCACCTCTAAACTCACCATCAAGCATGCTGGCCTGGATAAAATAGGTCTCATCAGCCTTGAAACTAAACTGACGGCTCTGTGACATTTCAGTCACCTCCCAGCGACCACGTACCTGGGTATGATTACGCAAGGTAATTGTGACATCACGCGGCTTGAGGTAGACCAAAACGTATTCAGCCTTGCCAAGCTTAACCAGATCTTCACCGTCCAGCTCCACATCCAGCGCATTGTCAGCATAACCAGCAACATGCTCGGTTTTTGGGCGGATAAAATAGACCTTGGCGTGAGGGCGGCTCTGTTCCGTCTGCACCAGGCCATGAGTGTTATCGACCTTGCTGACGCGCAGCAAGCCACAACCAGACAATAACGTCACAGACAACAGCAACACAAACAACGATATCAATTTAGTTTGTTTCAAGACCTGCCCTCCAAATCACAAACCAACACAGTGTACGGTATTCACCCAAACGCTTCCAGATTGCCGCAAATTAGTAGGAATAACCCACATCCAACACCTCTATGATATTGCAGCCGAAAACAATTATTAACACCAGATCAGTAAGTTAGAAACACAAACAAGTCAAAACATCGCAAATCTGAGGGGTTGTAGTATAATGGCCGCCTTTCGAGTATCCCGGCGTCTGAAAAATATAAGGTCTTACAACTAAAGACTGCCACCCTCCCCCAACAAAACATCAAGGGGTTGGCGAGATACCACAGGTTTCCATTATAGATAACTATAAATTTTTAAGTTTAGGAGGATCCTATGTCCAGAAAACATCCTGTTGTTGCTGTAACCGGTTCATCTGGCGCTGGCACGTCAACCGTTAAAAACGCCATGGAACACATCTTTCGTCGTGAAGGCATCAAGGCCTCTGTCGTCGAAGGTGACAGTTTCCACCGTTATGACCGCAACGAAATGAAAGCCGCCGTCTCTACAGCCCTGGCTGAAGGTCGCACCCTGAGCCACTTTGGTGCTGAAGGCAATGTTTTCGACAAGCTGGAAGATCTGTTCCGCACTTATGGCGAAACAGGCGCTGGTAAAGTCCGCAAATACCTGCACTCTGCCGAAGAAGCTGAGCCCTACTCTCCGCTTCAGCCAGGTCAATTCACTCCTTGGGAAGACATCGACGCTGGTTCAGACATCCTATTCTATGAAGGCCTGCATGGCGGCGTTGTTACCGACGACGTTGATGTTGCCCAATGGGTAGACCTGCTGGTCGGTGTTGTGCCTTCTGTTAACCTGGAATGGATCCAGAAAATCCACCGCGACAACAAAGAACGCGGCTACTCAGCTGAAGCGGTTGTTGAAACCATCCTTCGTCGCATGCCTGACTACGTCACCTGCATCGCACCACAGTTCTCACGCACTGACATCAACTTCCAGCGCGTACCGATTGTAGATACATCTAACCCATTCATCGCTCGTGATATTCCAACGCCTGACGAAAGCTTCTGCGTAATCCGCTTCCGCTATCCGAAGAAACACGACATTGGCTTCTACATGCAGATGCTGCAAGGCTCCTGGATGTCCCGCGCCAACACATTAGTGCTGCCAGCCAATAAAATGGGAATGGCGATGGAAGTGATCCTGACCCCCATTATTCACGACATGATGGAAAAAAAGCGCACTGCCGCTTAAGTCTGCGATCTAGTTAAGGGGCCTTATAGGCCCCTTTGTTGTTTTGGATAACGACAAGCAAAATCCATCAATACGACTTAAAATATATTAATTAATCATTAAATTCATGATATAAAACAGAACCCTAATTTGCAGAACAGCTTACAGCAAGCGCATGAATTCGAGGCTTACCCCTTTGTTGTTGACCAGGAAACATACTTTCATCTTTGCGCTGACATTTCTTTTGCTGCTGCCAGCCATGCAACAAAGCCAGGCTGAGGACGCGCCCAGCAGGGAGACCTTGACCCAGGCGACGTTCGAACTACACAGAGACCTGCTACTTGCTCAGGAAAAACACCTCAGCGAAGAACGCACAGGCCTAATTTTTTATCTCAATATCAACAACCTGCCATCCAGCAAATTCGACAGCATAAGCATCACCCTTGCCGACAAGCAGGTGCTGAAAAGCACATTTGACGAAAAACAGCTAACAACCATTGCCAGTGGCGGCATGCAGAAGCTGGGCGCTATTCAGCTGTCAGCAGGCAAGCACGAACTTATCATCCAGCTCAAGACCGACAAACGAAACATCACCAAAACCATTGAGCTGGAAAAATCAGCTGGTCGCGACAATCTAAAAATCACTATTACCAAGCTCATGCAGCAACGCAATCCAGAAATCATTTTTGAACATGAAACATGGACAGCCGTGCAATGAAGCCAATCAACAGAAGCCTGCTCACACCACTACTGCTATTGATTTGCTCTGGCCTTGCCAGCAATTCAGCCCTGGCCAGCCAGATCGACGCTAAAAAAATCAGCAATACATTTCTCGGTCACGCCTATTTAAAACACCAACAAGGACAGAAACTTCAGGCCATAGCCATGCTCATGGCTGCCGACAAGCAAAATCGACTCGGCAACGACAGCCAGCTTGGGCAACTATTCCTGGCCCACAACCTCGCCGAGCTTGGCCTGCATCAAGAAGCCATCAAGGTGTACGAACAACTGGCCAAACACGTCAAAAGCAAACAAGACATAAAGGACGTTGCCTGGCTGGAATCGGCCAAACTACATTTACAGCAAGGACGCTATGATGTCGCCCTCGCCTCAATCGCTAATATCAAAAATAATCTGGATAAAAAACAGACAACTGATTTCAAGGCAACAAAATCACGCGCCCTACTTGAAACAGGCAAACTCAAAGATGCACTGGCAACACTACCGCAGATTTCGGATGATTCAGTCTGGGCGTTATACCAATCCTTCAATATTGGTGA
>Ga0316204_10003645_pt1 | contig 30040 bp, 33 predicted proteins | sample 6monrhotite_MG_2_FD_205661 | JGI IMG/M metagenome (GOLD analysis project Ga0316204, IMG submission 205661) | Microbial mat bacterial communities from mineral coupon in-situ incubated in ocean water Damariscotta River, Maine, United States -... | ecosystem: Environmental > Aquatic > Marine >...
GGGTTATGCCTATAAAATCAAGCTCCTGTCTGGCCTTACAACCTGACTTCCAGAGACCCAGCAAGCGCGACGAGCGCGCCCGCAGGGGCACGACCAAAAACTTACTCTTTCAAGTCTTCCCAAAGCTCTTTGACCTTGTCAAAGAAGCCGTGCGATTGCGGGCTGTGTTTTTTGTTACCGCCCGTGCCTTCGAATTCCTTGAGCAATTCTTTTTGCTTCTTGGTCAGGTTGACCGGCGTTTCGACGGAGACCTGCACGAACATGTCACCCCGCGCGTCAGAGCGCAAAATCCGCATGCCCTTGCCCTTGAGACGGAACTGCTGGCCGGATTGGGCGCCCGTCGGGATGGTAACGCGGGTGCGCGAACCTTCCACCGTGGGCACTTCGATAGAGCCACCAAGTGCCGCCGTGGTCATGGGAATTGGCACCCGGCAATGGATGTTGGCACCATCGCGCTTAAACAGGCGATGCGGCCCGACGGATAGAAATATGTACAAGTCCCCCGCAGGCGCGCCGCGCAATCCGGCTTCGCCCTCGCTGCTTAGGCGAATGCGGGTACCGTCTTCAACCCCGGGCGGTACGGTCACCGACAGGGTTTTTTCCTTGTGGACACGCCCCTGACCGGCACACGAACGGCAAGGGTCCTTGATCACCTTGCCGGTGCCCTGGCAACTGGGACAGGTACGTTCGACCGTGAAAAACCCGGACTGGGCACGAACCCGGCCATGGCCGCCGCAGGTTACGCAAGTGATCGGCGCGGCACCACCGGCAGCACCCGATCCTGAACATTCATCGCACGATGCCGATGTGGGCACCCGGATGGTTGTCTGTTTACCCTCGAAGGCTTCTTCCAGGGATATTTCCATATTGTAGCGCAGGTCAGATCCGCGACCGGAGCTGGCGCCACCACCCCCAAAACCGCCGCCGCCGCCGCCGCCAAACATTTCTTCGAAAATATCGGCAAAACCGCCGCCACCGAAACCGCCACCACCACCGGCCCCGGGTCCGCCCTGTTCAAAGGCAGCGTGGCCGAAACGGTCAAAGGCGGCGCGTTTGTCTTCATCCTTGAGGACTTCGTAAGCCTCGTTGATTTCCTTGAATTTACGCTCGGCCTCTTCGTCACCGGGATTGCGATCCGGGTGATATTGCATGGCCTGCTTGCGATACGCTTTTTTAATGGCATCGGAATCAGCGTCGCGGCTCACTCCAAGGAGCGTGTAGTAGTCCTCTTTCGTCATATCCCACTCTTTGGTTCCGCTGCGTTACAGGGCCACCGCCGCCTGAAAATTCCAGATCGGCAGGTGGCCCTTGCAATCGCTGTTTTACATAAACGATCCCGGCTGCCCAAGACGGCACCCGACCCCTGGATCAAGGGGCTGTCAAATAAGATCATTTGACAGCCGCCCGTCCTAATCGTCTTTCTTTTTTTCGTCCGAAGCGGCTGCTTCGGGGTCAACTTCTTCGAATTCGGCATCGACAACATCACCGTCGGGCGTTTCGGCATCGGTTGCCTCGCCACCTTCAGGTGCGCCTTCTTCGCCCGATTCCTGACTAGCCTTGTACATGGCTTCGCCCAGTTTCATGGACGCTTGTGTCAGGGTTTCGGTTTTTGCCTTGATGTCGTCGGCGTCTTCACTTTTGAGAGCCTCTTTAAGCTGCTCGATGCCGGTTTCGATTTCGGTCTTGTCCGCTTCGGGCACCTTGTCGCCATATTCGGTCAGGTTCTTTTCCGTCGAATGGACAAGGGCATCGGCCTGGTTACGGGCTTCCACCGTTTCCTTGCGCTTCTTGTCTTCTTCGGCATGGGCCTCGGCGTTTTGGACCATTTGCTCGATATCGGCGTCCGACAGACCACCCGAGGCCTGAATGCGGATTTGCTGTTCCTTGCCCGTCGCCGTGTCCTTGGCCTAAACGTTTACAATGCCGTTGGCATCAATATCGAAGGTTACCTCGATTTGCGGAATACCGCGGGCGGCAGGCGGAATGCCAACCAGGTCGAACTGACCCAATACCTTGTTGTCGGCGGCCATTTCACGTTCACCCTGGAACACCCGGATGGTCACGGCGGTCTGGCTGTCTTCGGCGGTTGAAAAGACCTGGCTTTTACGGGTCGGGATCGTCGTATTGCGATCGATCAGGCGGGTAAACACACCGCCCAGGGTTTCGATACCCAACGACAACGGCGTCACGTCCAGCAATAGCACGTCTTTGACGTCACCGCTGAGCACACCACCCTGAATGGCCGCGCCAATGGCAACCACTTCGTCGGGGTTAACGCCCTTGTGGGGTTCACGACCGAAGAATTCCTTAACGGTGTCGAACACCTTGGGCATACGGGTCATACCGCCGACCATGATCACTTCGTCGATGTCCCCTGCGGTCAGGCCCGCATCTTTAAGGGCCTTTTTGCAAGGATCAACGGTGCGCTGAACCAGGTCTTCGACCAGGGCTTCAAGCTTGGCACGGGTCAGTTTGATGTTCAAATGCTTGGGACCAGAAGCATCAGCGGTAATGAACGGCAGGTTGATTTCTGTCTGCTGGGTTGAGCTCAGCTCGATCTTGGCCTTTTCGCCTTCTTCTTTCAGGCGTTGCAGGGCCAGCTTGTCTTCACGCAAATCGATGCCGTTGTCTTTCTTGAATTCATCGGCAAGGTAATCAACGATGCGGGCATCGAAATCTTCGCCGCCCAGGAAGGTATCGCCGTTGGTGGATTTGACTTCGAACACGCCGTCGCCAATTTCAAGAACGGATACGTCAAACGTGCCGCCGCCCAGATCATAAACGGCAATGGTGCCGCCTTCTTTCTTTTCCAGGCCATAGGCAAGGGCAGCCGCCGTCGGTTCGTTGATGATACGCAGCACTTCAAGTCCGGCAATCTTGCCGGCGTCTTTTGTCGCCTGGCGCTGGGAATCATTGAAGTAAGCGGGCACGGTGATCACCGCCTGGGTGACAGTTTCACCCAGATAGCTTTCCGCGGTTTCTTTCATTTTGCCAAGGATAAAGGCCGAAACCTGGCTGGGGCTGTATTTTTTGCCCGCCGCTTCGACCCAGGCATCGCCGTTGTCGCCGTCAACAATTGCATAGGGCACCAGGCCCATGTCTTTTTTGGTAAGCGGGTCATCAAAACGACGACCGATCAGGCGCTTGATGGCAAACAGGGTGTTTTCAGGATTTGTCACCGCCTGGCGTTTGGCCGGCTGGCCGACCAGACGCTCGCCGGAACTGGTCAGGCCAACAATCGACGGTGTGGTGCGTACGCCTTCGGCGTTTTCGATAACTTTGGCTTCCTTACCATCCATGATCGAGATACATGAATTGGTGGTTCCAAGGTCGATACCGATAACCTTGCTCATAGTATACCTCATTTATTGTGGCGAATTTTCGCGTCGGTCCCTCACAAACGAAAGCGGCCAGCGCATCGGGACCCCATGGCCCCTGAAAATTCCCGTGTCAAATATGTTTCAAATAAACGGCCCCAAGCCTGTATCACACGCTTAAAGCTTCGTTCGGGCGTTATATATGTTGCTCTGCCCGCAGGCGCAAGCGCCGAGGGCTCAAACGGGTCTTATTATTATAGATATAGGCGCAATGACGCCCGGTGCAATTGTTATAGTTCTTCGTCCACCTGGGCGCCCGGGTTTTGCCCGTTCGCTTCATATGCTTTTGTCTGGTCCGGGGCATTTTCACGCGACCCGTCGTCGGCCTGGCCTTCGGGTCCGGCCTGGCTTGCAGGTTGTGCTGCTGCGCCACCCTTGGAAACGCCCACTTTCGTCGGACGCAACAGGCGGTCCCGAATGGTATAGCCTTCCTGGACGACCTGGATCACCGTACCCGTCGGCTTGGACGCATCTTCCATTTCAAACATCGCCTCGTGAAGGTTATGGTCAAACGGCTTGTCCATGGCCTCGATACGCTTGATGCCCGTGCGCTCAAACGTACTGAGCAAATCACGCAGGGTCATCTCGACACCCGTCATCAGGTTGCCGACGGCTTCATCGGCGGCGCGGGTTTCTTCATCGATACTGCCCAACGCCCGGTTCAGGTTATCGGCAACGGAAACCATGTCGCCGGCAAAACTGGCGATGGCGTATTTCGAAGCGTCGTCTTTTTCGCGCTGGGCGCGACGGCGAACGTTTTCGGTTTCAGCCACGGCACGTAACAACTTGTCGTTCAGTTCCGCAACCTGGGCTTCCAGCTCGGCCATGCGGTCGGGGCCTTCAAACAGGATTTCAGGTTCACCGGCATCGTCGAACGTTTCTTCAGAACCTTCGGCGTCTTCTTCAGCCTGCAGTTCGGCTTCGTTGTCGGCATTTTGCGCAACGGTGGTTTCGTCGTCCGGGTTCGGGGTATTTGTATCTTCAGACATGTCCTCGGCCTTATTCGTCATTAAAAAAGTTCCTTCGTATTTAGCTTGATCCAACCATGCGGCCAACCAGTTTTGCGGTGTAATCGACCATGGGAATGATGCGGGCATAGTTCATGTGCGATGGGCCGACGACACCGATGGCCCCGACCACCTTTTCGCGACTGTCCCGGTAGGAGCCGACGATCATCGAACACCCGGCGACGCCGAACAACTGATTGTCGGACCCTATAAATATTTGCACGCCGTCGGCGCCTTCGGTCAACGACAGCAGGTTAAGGATCGTTTCCTTGGTTTCCAGTGCTTCGAAAAGCGAGCGAATACGTTCCAGGTCCGTCGCCGCCCTGACGTCTTCAAGCAAGTTGGCCTGGCCGCTGATGACCAGGGTGCCGCCTTGCTCACCACCGGCCCAGCTGGCAAGGCCTGACTCGACCACGCTGCGGGTCAGGTCATCCAGTTGCACGCGGTGGCTTTCCAGTTCGGCGATAATTTGTTCATTGGCCTCGCTCAGGGTGCGGCCAACCAGCCGGGCGCTTAAAAAATTGCTGGCTTCGATGAGGGCCGAGGGCGGTAGATTGTGCGGGATTTCGATGAACCGGTTTTCAACGATGCCGTTTTCCGTGACCATCACCACCAACGCCCGTCCGGGGTTTAAAGACACGATTTCAATATGGCGTAGCGGCACATCGGTTTTTGGCGCCATCACCAGGCCGGCACAATGGGACAGGCCTGAAAGCACCTTGGTCGCTTCTTTTAGCAGGCCATCGACGTTAGAGCCCGACGCGGCGCAATGGCCTTCGATGCTTTCGCGTTCCTCGTTGGTCAGGTTGCCCGTTTGCAACAAGCCATCGACAAACAGGCGCAATCCGGCGTCCGTCGGCAACCGCCCGGCCGAGGTATGAGGCGCAAACAACAGCCCTGAATCTTCCAGGTCCGCCATGACGTTTCTGACCGTTGCCGGTGACAGTTGGGAAACCAGCATGCGTGAAAGCGTGCGCGACCCAATGGGCTCGCCCGTTGTCACATAGGCGTCGACGATATGGCTAAATATTTCGCGCGAGCGCTCGTTGAGCTCAGAAATCATTCCGCCGCTGCTTTCTCCAGGGTTTTCAAGAGTTGCCCGGAATGTAGTGAGCCGATCCGTCATCGTCAATATACCCATTGAGAATGCATCACGAAGAGGCTACCTTGCCGCCGCTATACAGGCATTCAATATCATGCAAGGAACACCCACATGAGACCTTCGGGCCGCGCCATCGATCAGCTTCGCTCCGTCACCATGGAAACAAACGTCAACAAACATGCCGAAGGGTCGTGCCTGATTGCCATGGGCGACACCAAGGTGCTGTGCCTGGCCAGTGTCGAGGCGCGCGTGCCGCCCTGGTTGCGCAATTCCGGCAAGGGCTGGGTTACCGCAGAATACGGTATGTTGCCGCGTGCCACGGGCGAACGCATGGGCCGCGAGGCCGCCCGGGGCAAACAATCGGGCCGCACCCAGGAAATCCAGCGGCTGATTGGCCGTTCTTTACGTGCCGTCACCGACTTGAAAGCCATGGGCGAAATGCAAATCACGGTAGACTGCGACGTCATCCAGGCCGATGGCGGAACCCGCACGGCGGCCATTACCGGCGGCTATGTCGCCCTGCACATGGCTTTCCAGCGCATGGTCAATCTGGGTACCCTGATGTCGATCCCGCTGATCGATCAAGTCGCCGCTATTTCGTGTGGCCTGTACAAGGGTGAAGCCGTGCTCGACCTGGATTACGACGAAGACAGCAATGCCGGGGTTGACGCCAACTTTGTCCTGACCGGCAAGCAGGGCATCGTCGAAATTCAAGGCACGGCAGAAGACGAACCCTTTTCCCCGGATCAGTTTTTTGAACTGATGACACTGGCGGGCAAGGGCGTTGGTGAATTGTGTGACGCACAGCGTGTGGCGCTCGGGCTTTAAGAATTTAGGGGTCTTGGTTAGGGTCGTGCCCCTGCGGGCGCGCTCTTCGCGCTTGCTGGTTCTCTGGAAGTCAGACCTTAAGGCCGGACAGGAGCCAGGTTTAGCCTGGCCGGATTCCTGTTGCGCCTTAAGGTCTGACTTCCAGAGGCCCAGCCAAGGACCCCGAAGGGGGCCGCCCGGCGCTTGAGGGGCACAACCCTAATGGCCAAGACCCTATATGAAAGATCGATAAAAAATATGCCCAGAACTTTCACCGAAAAAAAGCTGGTCCTGGCCAGTCACAACCCCGGCAAGGTCCGGGAAATCGACGAGATGCTGCGCCCGTTGGGGATCGAGGTGATTTCAGCGCATGATCTGGGGCTGGACGAGCCCATCGAAGATGGCCTTACCTATATCGCCAATTCCGAAATCAAGGCCCGCGCTGCGGCCATCGCATCTGGCCTGCCGGCGTTGGCCGATGATTCAGGGTTGGCGGTACATGCGCTGAACGGCGATCCCGGCATTTTTTCCGCCCGCTGGGCCGGGCCTGACAAAGATTTTGACCTGGCCATGGGCAAGGTTGAAGACGCTTTGGCCGGGAAAGACGACCGCGGCGCCCACTTTGTTTGCGCCCTGTCCTTGTGTTGGCCGGGAAGCGACGGTGCTGATCCGCACTGCGAAAGCTTCGAAGGGCATTTCACGGGTACCCTGGTCTGGCCGCCCCGCGGCGACAACGGGTTTGGTTACGACGCCATGTTCCAGCCGGACGGATATAACATCACCTGCGGCGAGATGGACCCCGCCGAAAAACATAAAATCAGCCACCGCGCCATCGCCTTCGAACAACTGCTGGCTGCGTGTTTCAGGGTGGCCTAAAAAATGCCCGGCCAGCCCCTGTCGCTGTACATCCACTGGCCGTTTTGCCTTCAAAAATGCCCCTATTGCGACTTTAACAGTCACCTGCCCAAAAACGCCATCGACCACACCCGCTGGCGGGATGCGTTGTTGGCCGAACTGCAACATTTCGCAGCCGAAATGCCTGGGCGGCGGCTGCACAGTATCTTTTTTGGCGGCGGCACGCCCTCGCTCATGGCGCCTGCAACGGCGCAGGCCCTGATCGAGGCGGCAAAATCCTGTTGGACCCACGAGGATGACCTTGAAATCACCCTGGAAGCCAACCCTACATCGGTCGAGGCCGGGCGTTTGCGCGACTTTCGGGGGGCCGGCATCAACCGCTTGTCGCTGGGCGTACAGTCCTTCGACGACACGTCGCTCGGCTTCCTTGGGCGGGGTCATTCCGCAAGCGAAGCGAAGGCCGCGATCCACATGGCCCGGGATACCTTCGAGCGCTTTTCCTTTGACCTGATCTATGCCCGACCGGGCCAAACGGCGGCGCAATGGCAGGCGGAATTGTCGGACGCCCTGTCGTTTGGCCCCGGTCACTTGTCGCTCTATCAACTGAGCATCGAGGCCGGGACACCGTTTTTCCGCGACGGTGTTATTGCCGCCGACAGCGACAGCGGTGCCGACCTGTATGAATTAGCCGCCCGGATGACGACGGATGCAGGCCTTCCCGCCTATGAAATATCAAACCATGCCCGCCCGGGCGAGGAATGCCGCCACAATGTGTTGGGCTGGCAGGGTCATGATTATGTGGGCATCGGCCCCGGCGCACATGGTCGATTGAGCCCGGCGGGTTGCAGCGAGGCCGTATACCAGATCCACGACCCCGACCGCTGGCTCGCCGCGGTCGAAACAAAGGGCCACGCGACGGCCAAACGCACATCGTTGGACGCACAGGAACGGCGGGAAGAAATCATCATGACCGGCCTGCGCCTGAACAGGGGCATCGACCGGGCAACATTCGATGAATTTGGCGATACTTTACCCGTTGATGCCCTGTCCCGACTGATCAAGGAAGACTTTCTTGTGCTGGATAAAGACGGCCTGCGCGCCACGGCCAGCGGTCAGCTTTGCCTGAATGCCGTCCTGGCGGAACTTCTCGCAAGCCCGGCCACTTAAACGGGCGGCTCTTCCTTCTTGTATGATGCGATCAGTTCATCGAAATAGATTTTAAGATCTTTTTGATCCCGTTCAAAATGACTGAACACGATAAACTGATCCATCGTGAGGCCGTTTGACGACAACGGCAATCGCAACCCGCCATAAATCTGTTTATCCGACTTTAACGGCGCCATTTCCATCTCCTGGATGGTGAAGAAGGACGGTTTTGGGTTGGCGGCGAATTCTTCGAACTGGGCACGAACCACGGGGGCCAGTTCCGGCGGCTGAAGGTCGTCAACGGACTTTCCCGTATAATCCCACCTTTCAACAGCGCTGACGGCAGCCCCGACAAAGCGGTAGCGAAAGTCAAACCACATCCCACGGCTTTGCGTCACATCGACCAGATAGCAACACGGGATCATATTCACAGGGAAGGCAAAGAAATCCAGCTCAAGCCAACTTGGGGCGAAGCGGTCTCCGCGCTTTTCATTCCAGATAAGATAACATTCCGCCAGTTCAGGAAACTGACCATCGGGTAAATCGCCGCTGATATAGACCGGAGGCTTTATCATTTCGGGTCAAACTACCTTTTCAAATCAAGGTGCGTACTTATATGCAAGAACCTGTATAAACCTAAGTATAGGTATTAATTCATCTATGGTCAAACATATACCTATTTCGTCTCCTTTGATTAGGATTTTAGTTCTTCGCGCTATTGAAGATTACGGGGTGGCTTCGACTGCAAAAATTAGTCTTTATACTTGCTATTCTCTCTGCCTTCAAAACGTAAAAAGAGCCCCGTGGGGCCCCGGCAACACTTCGATCAGGTGATAAAAAGGGAATTACCCTCAGAGGGAAGGCACAATAATTCAGGGCGTTGTTTGGAAAGTTACCGGTCAGGAAATGACGGTTCGTTCCGCCGGAAACCGCACCGTAACGGTCGTGCCAACGGTTTTTTCGCTATCAATCGTTAACGTTCCGCCATGCTGTTCAATAAGCGCCTGAGATAACGGCAAACCAAGGCCCGTACCTTCGTGCGCCGTAACAAGGTCGCCCTTTACCTGACCAAATTTTGTCAAGGCCACGGCCTTTTCTTCCTCATCCAGGCCGATACCTGTATCGGTGACTTTAAAAACGTAGGCGCCTTGTCCATCGAGTGAGGCCATCAAAGACACCTTGCCACCGGCTGGCGTAAACTTGATTGCGTTGGTCAGCAAATTGATCAACACCTGCTTTAGGCGTCTTTTGTCCGCAAAAAGCAGGGGAAGGGCCCCCTCAACCTGTCGGATTAAATGAACCTTTCCCTCTGCTGCTCTTATCCTGAGCATGCTTATGCCTTCATCAATAACGTCGCCGACATTCACCTGACCTTCATCAAGCCCAATTGCGCCCGCCTCAACGGCCGTAGCATCGAGGATGTCATTGATAAGTTCGAGCAAGTGTTCGCCAGACCGCCTGATATCCCCCGCGTATTCCTTGGGTTTTTCGCCAAGGGGCCCCAGGGTTTCAGATTCCAGAATGCTTGAAAACCCGATGATCGCGTTAAGCGGCGTACGAAGTTCGTGGCTCATGCCGCTCAGAAAATCAGATTTTGCCCGGCTCGCCTTTTCCGAATTGGCCAGCGCTTCATGCAATCGGTTTTCCATCACGCTCCGATGTTTGCCCGACTTTAAAACAAGCAGTGCCGGAACAATAAGGGCAATGGCAGCAAAAAAAGTGCTGGTAAATACGAACTCCCACTTCAAGTCGGCATTTTCGACATGATCCGAAAAAAGCGCCAGGGAAGCCCCCCCGTCTTCAAGGAAAAACTCCCAAATAACAGCAAAGGCAAAGACCGCTGGAATAATCGCGGCCATTTCTAGAATAGTTCTGGTCTGGCGCTTCATCTTATCACACCAAACGGCATGTAAATTCGATCTATACTTTTTAATTTGTCTAATGTTTTGTGAACAAGCCAGGCGCGCGTATTAATCATGCGCTATTTATACTATAGGATGCCGTCAAAAAGCCAGTTTTACTTCTTAAACGGGCGACTTAATGTGTCAGTGTCGCCTAGTTCGTCGGCACAGCGAAGGATTCCGGTGCCGGGTCAATGACTTTTTGACCCCTGGGTTCGACCTGCAAGACCGCCAGGCCGCGCTCGACGGTGCCATCGGGCAGGAACCTGAAGATCCCGTCACGGCCCCAAAAACCACTGGCCGTGGTCAGGCTGGTGTTTGAAAAATCAGGCCCACCCGCCGCACCGTCACTGCTTTTGGACAACACCGCCGCCAGCGCCGTGGCGTCATAGGCCAGCGTCGACAGGCGGTGCGGCATGTCGCCGTATACATTTTTATAGCGGGTGATGAAATCGGCGCGGGCTTCGGGCGGTGGGCCGGCATACCAGCCTCCCAGCAACGCAGGTTCCGCGCCCAGGCCCGGCATGTCCCATTGGCCGGTGCCCAGCATGCGCACTTTTTTAGGATCGATATCATAAAACGGCAACAAGGCCGCGATGGCCAACAGGCGTTTGCCGCCATCGGCCAGCAACAGGGCGTCAAAGGGCAAATCACCAAGGGTTTGCAGTTTTTCCAGACGCCTTAGTGCGCGGGCCGATATTTCATCGTCCCGTGCCGCCAGTTCCTGACGCTGGGCGACCAGTGCGTTCCGGCGATAATCGTAATCGGCCAGGTCGCGCACGACGCCTGAAAAGTCATCCAGTGCCGGATCATAAAACTGAACCCGGGTGACCACGGCACCCAGGGCTTCGGCCTGCACCCTTAAAGCGGCAACGACATTCTGGCCATAGGCGTTGCCCGGTGCCAGCGCAGCGAAACGGGCGACACCGCTTTGGTGGGCAAAGGAGGTCAAACGCTTGACTTCCGATTCAGGGAAAAAGCCCATGGTATACACATTGTCACCGGCAATGGTGCGGTCGCTTGAAAAACCGACCACCGTTACATTGGCGGCACGCGCCACCGGGGCAACGGCCCGCACGGACGGCGCCAACAAGGGCCCAAGGATCAGCGAAGCACCTTCCCCGATGGCCAGGCGGGCCGCTTCAAGCGCCCCTTCCTGGGTGCCGCCGGTATCGTGAATCAACAATTCGAACCTGTCGTTGGAAAAATCAAACAGGGCCAATTGGGCCGCATTCAGCAATGCATCCCCCAGCTTTCCATAGGGGCCTGTTAAGGGAACCAGCAACGCCACCCGGACCGTCGAACTGGCTGCCAGGGGCGTAATCGGAACTGCAGGCGTGCCTGCGACGGCACCAGATGCGCTCGTATTGCCCGGCGTCGGTTGTGGTCGCGCCGTCAACAAGGGCAGCAACGATGGCGTTTTGCTTGTTGTTTCGGTGCCCGGCGCCGTTTGCCCCGCAGGCGTTTCAGGGGCCAAAAGCGGCGGCAGGGGCCTAGCGATTTGTCGCGCCTGGGGCTCGCCCGACGGTGCCTGAGCGGTCGTCGCAGGGGCAGGCGGTGCTGTTTTTGCAGCGACGGGAACGCTGGAGCCTTGAAACACCCGCTGAAGTCGTGGAGACTCGCAGGCCGACAGAACAGACGCCGTCGCCAACACCACAACAAATTTCAGGACCGCCGCCCGCCGCCATGACGAAACGGAAAACAAATCAAGCCGCCGGGCGAAAAGCCGGGAATACCGGAAGCAAGGGGCGCTCTGTAGCAACACGGGCAACTCCTGATGTTATCGATCAAACAAACGAGGCAGAGCCTAGCGGCGAGCCCGCGACAAGTAAACCTTCCGGGCTGTACCTGGTCGCCACCCCCATCGGTAATTCCCGCGACATCACCCTGCGCGCCCTGGACATCCTGGCCAGCGCCCACGTGATTGCCTGCGAAGACACCCGCGTGACCGCTAAATTACTGGCCATTCACAACATTTCAAGGCCGCTTCTGGCTTACCACGAACACAACGCCGACAAGGCCGGGCCGGACATTATCAAACGCCTGAAAAACGGCGAAATCGTGGCGCTGGTATCGGACGCCGGGACACCCATGATATCGGACCCCGGATACCGGTTGGTTGGCGCCTGTGCTGAAGAAGGCCTGATGGTGACCCATTTGCCCGGCGCCTCGTCGGTCCTGACCGGCCTGGTCTTAAGCGGCCTGCCAACGGACCGCTTTATGTATATGGGTTTCCCGCCGGTCAAGTCCGCCAAGCGGCGCAGCTTTTTTGACGAGATAAAAACCGTGCCTTCGACCCTGGTGTTTTTGGAAAGCCCGAAACGCCTGGCTGTGTCGTTGGTCGATATGCTTACCGTTTTGGGCAACCGCGACGCCGCCGTGGGCCGCGAACTGACCAAAATGTTCGAAGAAGTCCGCCGCGGATCGCTGCAGGATCTGGCCGCCCATTACGCCCAGGCCGGTGCCCCCAAGGGCGAGGTGACGGTCATTGTCGGCCCGCCGGGCGAGGCCCCGGCCCTGAGCGATGAAGACCTGGACCACCTGATCGAAGAGGCCCTGCAAGGCGACACCCTGCGGGATGCCTGCGCCCGGGTTGCCGCCGCCACGGGCATTCCCAGGCGCGATGTTTATTCCCGCGCGCTGACACTTGCAAAAAAATCGTGAGCCCGTCGCCCGATAAAGTCCGGGCCTATCGCCTTGGCCATGTGGCCGAAACAATGGCCGCCCTGCTTTTGCGCTGCAAAGGATATCGCATCCTGGAAAGGCGGTACCGCACGAAGGTTGGCGAAATTGACTTAATCGCAAGGCGTGGTCGCGTTTTGGCCATGGTCGAGGTCAAGGCGCGTTCCCCAAGCGGCGGCATACACGCCGCCGAATCATTAAGCGCCAAACAGCGGCGGCGCATCGAGCGGGCGGCCAACACCTATTTGGCCAACCATGCGGCATCGCAAAATTGCGACATTCGCTTTGACCTGATCGTCGTTGGCCGGGGCCGCTTGCCGCGCCACCTGGCCGGAGCCTGGATCGCCGGGGATTAGGATTGAAGAAAGCCCTTGTCCAACGGACGGGGTTCATTAAACTGTGCGCCATGACACATTACATATATTCCCGGATTAAACGCACCAAGCCCCTTCGCCATGCCGCCCTGGCCCTGCTGTTGATCGGCGGTCTGGGGGCCTGTGACCCCGTCAGCCTGGGCGTGGGTGCAGCGGCCACCACCGGCGTTGCGGCCTATCAGGAACGGGGCATCAAAGGGGTCGCCCAGGACACCACCACCGAAGCCCGTGTCCTGAAGCTGTGGTTTGACAAAGACCCCAAGATTGTCGCGAAGGTCAGCGTTGAAGTTTATGAAGGACGGGCCCTGATTACCGGCATCGTACAGACCGAGGAAATGCGCGCCGACGCCATCGGCCTGGCCTGGAAGGCCGAAGGCATCAAGGATGTGCTTAACGAAATCATCGTCGGACCGGCAGGTGGCCTGGGTGAATTGACCCACGATACGACCATAACGGCGGAACTTAAATCGAAGCTGACATTTGATGATCAGATTTTTGCCGTCAATTACGCCGTGGAAACCGTGCGGGGCACGGTCTACCTGATTGGCATCGCCCAGGACCAGACGGAACTGGACCGGGTGATTGGCCAGGCCCGCAATATATCCTACGTTAAAAAAGTCATCAGCCATGTCAGGATAAAGGCACCCGGCGAAGGTGCACCGAAAAAGGCTTCGGGGTCTTAAGCCCATGAGGCCGTCGCCGCAGACCTGCCAACGTTTAAGCGCCCTGGGGAAACTGCACGACGACGAACTGGGCCTGACCGAAACCGCCCTGATCCTGGCCGCCGCAGAAGGCCCCCGATGCGAGACCGAACCTTACGTACGCCACCTTGAAAAACTGACCGAGGCCGTCGCCGCCTATGCCGGCAAAGACGCCCACCACCCCAAACGGGGGCTGGCCATGCGGGCCGAAGCATTGCGGCAGGTGGTTGCCCGGCGGTATGGCTATGGCGGCTGTGACGAGGCCTATGAAGATTTAGAATTTGGCAACCTGATCCGGGTGATCGATCGCCGCCAGGGCCTGCCCGAAGTGCTGGGGATTATTTACATCCACATTGCGCGCGCCCTGGAATGGCACATGGACGGGCTGGATTTTCCACCGCGTTTTCTGGTGCGGCTGGAATTTGCCGGTCAGCGCATGATCCTGGATCCGTTTGACGGCGGCATCGAACTTGCGCCCCACAACCTGCGCGACCTTTATAAGGCGGTATCGGGCCTGCATGTCGAAATTGCGCCCGGGCACTACGCCGCCATGAATAACCGCCAAATCCTGATCCGTTCACGCAAGAACGCCAAGGTTTTGAAATTGCGCAATGAAAACCTGGAAGCGGCCTTAGGCGAAATTCGCACCCTGTTGCTGTTTGCCCCCGATGTCAGCGTGCTGTGGCGGGAAGCCGGAATTTTAAGCGCCCGCCTGGACCGGGTGGACGAAGCCATCGCCGCCTTGGAAGAATTTTTGCAGCGCAGCGGGTCCGATGCAACCCACTACCGCACATCGATCCTGCTGCAAGAACTGCGTTCACGGCAAAACTGAGGACCCTGAAATTGAGTAAACACGTCGCCCTGCAAATGGATCCGGTCGAAGGCATCGACATCGATGGCGATTCAAGTTTTGTGCTGGGCCTGGAAGCGCAAAAACGAGGCTACGGCCTTTATCATTACCAGCCCAAAGACCTGTCGTTTTGCGATGGTGTCCTAACGGCCCGCGCCCGCGCCCTGACCCTGCGGCGCGAACGCGGCAATCATTTTGAACTGGGTGCGCCTGAAAGTATCGATCTTGCAAAAATCGATGTGGTGCTCATGCGTCAGGACCCGCCCTTTGACATGGGCTATATCACCGCGACCCATTTGCTGGATCACATTCACCCCGAAACCCTGGTCGTCAACGACCCCACATCGGTGCGCAATGCGCCTGAAAAACTGTTCGCCACATTGTTCCCCGACCTGATGCCGCCGACCCTGATTTCAAGTGATCCGCTTGCCATCAAGGACTTTCGTGCCCAACACAAAGACATCATCATCAAGCCCCTGTACGGCAACGGCGGGGCCGGGGTTTTTCGCCTGAAGCCCGATGACGACAACGTCAACGCGCTGCTCGAAATGTTCGCTGAAAAATCAAACGAACCGGTCATGGTGCAGGCCTTCCTGGCCGACGTGGTGGACGGCGACAAGCGCATCATCCTGATCGATGGCCAACCCGCAGGCGCCATCAACCGCGTGCCGCCCAAAGGCGAGATCCGGTCCAACATGCACGTCGGCGGAACCCCCCTGCAATCCACCCTGACAGCCCGCGAACACGACATCTGCGCCGCCATCGGTCCGGAACTTAAACGCCGCGGCCTGATTTTTACCGGCATCGACGTAATTGGCGATTACCTAACGGAAATCAACGTCACCTCGCCCACCGGCTTACAAGAAATCAACCGCTTCGATGACACCTGCCTGGAAGCAAAGCTGTGGGACGCCATCGAAGCCAGGCTTGATATTTTGTGGGCGGGACAGCTGCATTAAAGGGGATTAAGCCGCCCGTGTCAGATTCAGGGCGTCAATTTCGGCCTCGGCAGTGCGAACAGGCGTTTCCGGGTCCATGGCCAGGCCGGTTGCGGAAATATAAGTCACGTCCGTAATACCGATAAAGCCCAGCACCTGGGTCATATACCCCGTGGCATGGTCCATGGCTGAACCCATCGGGACGCCGCCCGAAGCAACGGTAACGATGGCGCGTTTACCCGTCAGCAGGCCTTCGGGACCCGTTTCTGAATAGCGGAAGGTTTCTCCGGCGCGGCAAACCAGGTCAATCCAGGCCTTCATGGATGCGGGCACGCCGAAGTTATAAATTGGCAGCCCAATCACCACAACATCGGCGGCGCGCAGTTCGGACACAAGGTCGTCAGACAGCTTCAAAAGGTCTTGCTGGCCGTCGCTGCGGTCATCTGCGGGCGTAAAATTAGCGCCAACCCAGGCCTCGGAAATAACAGCCAGACCCGTCGCGACATCGCGCGAGACGAGTGTTGCGCCAGAATTTTCGGCGGCCAGGCGGCGGGCCAGACGGTCTGTCAGCTGGCGCGAAACCGAGCCGTCATGACGGCTTGAGGAATCGATTTTAAGAATGTTTAAGGGAGCGGTTGTCATGCGACTGATCCTTCATTGGTTGATGTTCAGCAAACCTATTCATAAAAACATTTGAACAAAAGACCATGATATGCACATGTTACGTGCATGAATGAACAGAAGGCAGGCCATGGCAGTTGGGATGAAATCCGCATTGCCTATCATGTCGCCCGGCTTGGAACGTTAAGTGCGGCGGCGGCATACCTGGGCGTACATCACGCCACGGTTATCCGGCATATCGATGCACTGGAAGCGCGGCTTGGCAGTAAGCTGTTTCAACGTAATCCCCGCGGTTATAATCCGACCGAGGCCGGGCTTGAACTTATGCACGCCGCAGCCAAGACCGACGAAATGTTGTGGCAGCTTACCGGAAACCTGAAAGGTCGCAGCGAGGCGGTCAGCGGTGACCTGATTGTCACGTCGTTAAGCAGCCTGTCCCCCCGGGTTACACCCCTGCTGGCCGAATTCGGGCGGCTTTATCCCGATGTTCGTCTGACATTTGTGGGCGACGACCGCACGTTGCAGTTGGAATACGGCGAAGCGCATGTTGCCCTGCGCGCCGGAGCAAAACCGCAGGAACCAGATAACATCGCCCAAGCCGTCGGGCGTGTGCCATGGGCGTTGTTTGCCCATAAAAGCTATCTTGAAAAATATGGGCCGTTGCGCGGGGATAAAGATATCGTGAATCATCGCTTCATCGGCACCATCACAGCCGAAGGACGCATTCCGTTTCAGGCGTGGATGAACAAAAATGTGCCCGATGACTGTATTGTCTACAAGGTATCAGACATGCGCTGCTTTGAAGATGCCGTGCATGCCGGTGCTGGGATCGGATTTTTATCGGTGTGGTCGGGAAAATCGAACCCTGATCTTGTGCAAATATTGCCCTCATTGCCCGGTTGGGACACTCACCTGTGGCTGGTAACCCATGTGGACCTACACCGAAGCGCAAAAGTAAAAGCCCTCGCAGACTTTCTCAAGGAACACCTTGTTTCCAAGCCGCGGGCTCCTATACGATAACGTCACCTCGCCCACAGGTCTGCAAGAAATCAATCGCTTCGACGATACCTGTCTCGAAGCAAATCTCCGGGGCGCCCTCGAAGCCAGGCTCGATATTTTGTGGGTGGGACAACTGCATTAAATGAGGCCCGATAGCGGCAACAACCTGAAGTTTAGATAAGGAGACCAGGAAATGGATGCGCCCGCCGGCGCACCAGGTGATCGGCGGGGACAACATCATCAAGGCAGAAGTTGTAGAAAAACCGATCCTGAGAACTCTCCAGCCGACCCATCATCGTTCCGCCCTCCTGATAATAACCAGAAAAATGGAATCACGTTTTTAAGCTCCAATCAAGTCGGAGTTTTGCAACAGAATCCCCCCTAAAAGCAGACATTGTCGGAAGGAGGCTGGAACTTCCGTTTGTAGCCGGAAGTAGTCTGTCGACTCGATCAGTTCAACAAAATCGTTTAGGAATAATCTCCAACCGTACACCGATTGAAGAAAGTATCAGGAGAGCAGAATGACAACTATTCAATATCTCAGAATATATGCTGATGCAAACGGGTGCTCCCATCTTGAGGAGAAACTGTTAGAATTGGAAACGAACGACTACGCACCGCCTGCACCCTCTTTGTACACATCATTACCAATCTCGGCAGAAAAATGCGTTTTTTTGGAATTGCCAGTTGGATGGTACGGTGTGTGGCATCCGACCCCCGTACGACAATGGATGGTTTTCATGAGTGGGGAAGTTGGAGTTGAGGCCGGAGACGGAGAGCAGCGCATACTAAAAGCTGGAGACGTATTGATGCTTGAAGACACGCATGGAAAAGGTCATCTATCAAAAGTAAATGGCGATACTCCTGTACGGATTGCGGCTTTTCATATTCCTGAATTGGAAGAATCTTCATAAGTCTGCTTTGGGTCATCAATGGAAGTTTTCGAGAGGGTGAAATGACTTCCGCTTTACCCTCTATAAAGCGGACAATCGGAGAATTGCCTCTTACTCCGACAAGCCAGCCAGACGCAGTCCACTCAGGAACCGTTCGAGAGGTTCGGGGTCTCGGCATGGAATTTTGGTGGCGTCGGCAAGGGTATGTTCGGGTTCAAGGTTTAGGTATTCTGTCAATGCCACACGCGCTTCGCCGATCCGTCCGAGTAAGGCTAGCGAAGCTGCGCGCTGGCGACGATAGGTTGGATTGTCGGGAACCATTCGGATCGCTTGTTCGGCCGTATTCAGGGAATCTTCGTATCTCTTAAGCGTATGCTCAGCCCAATACTGTCCCGTCAGCCAGAACGACATTATGCTGTCCCGGGGGCTTAGTCGTCGCGCAAGCTCGACTTGTGCCATAGCTTCTTCGGCCTGGCCTAGCAGAGCGAGAATTGCGCCGCGGAAGCCGATTGCCGGAGCAAAATTGGGACTCAACGTAACCGCGCGTTCGCTAGCAATGGCCGCGTCGTCCCAGCGGTGCGCAAAGGCGTAGGCCCAGGCCAAGATGATGAGTGCCCAAGGGTCGCTGTCATCCATCGACACTGCCTGTTCTGCAGTCTCCAACATCCGCCCATGGGACTCTTCTGGTGAGCTTCCCCAGCGATAGAAACCCTCAAGGAAGTACACCAACGCCAAATCGCTTAGGCCAAGCTCGCTATTGGGATCAAGCTCTACGGCGCGTTCGAACAACTTCAGTGCTTCGGCAGCATCATCGCGAGAATTTTTCCAAAGATGGGCGCGACCACGTATGACACACTCCCAGGCGTCCAGTTGGGACACATCCTTGCGGCGCGCCGTTTTTGCTTCCGCCGACAAGAATTGAGGGGCAACAGCGCCGACGATGGCCAAGGTGACTTCGTCCTGGACCTCGAATATATCGTCAACCCGGCGGTCGTATCGCTCGGCCCAGACATGAAATCCGGTAGTTGCGTCGATCAACTGTGCGGTAATGCGCAATCGATCGCCGCCTTTCCTAACGCTGCCTTCGAGAACGTATTTGACGCCAAGATCAGATGCTACTTTTTTGACATCGACAGCATGACCTTTGTAGGTAAAGCTCGAATTTCGGGCGATTACAAAAAACCACGGCATACGCGATAGCGCAGTGATGATATCCTCTGCCATACCGTCGGCGAAAAACTCTTGATCCGGGTCGCCGGACATATTGTCGAATGGCAGCACCGCGATTGAGGGCTTGTCGGGAAGTGATAAGGATGGGGCGCCCGCGACCCTTCCCTCGGGCATTCTCTCCGGAGCGTCCGACCAGCGCCAGACTCGGACCGGCGCTGAAACATGCTTGACCGTTTGATCCCCCATATCCTCAAAAACTGAATCTATTCTGTTACGGATCTGGTTATGAACATCTCCGGATATGCAAATGCCTCCAGGTTCAGCCAAACCCTCAAGCCGGGCAGCTATGTTAATACCCTCTCCGTGGACGTCCCCCCCATCGTCGGTGATGTCACCTACATTAACGCCTATACGAAAATCCAGTGGGCAAGAAATGAGTCGCTCTTGCAAGGTGATGGCGCAATTTACCGCATCCTGAACAGACGGAAACTCAACAAGAAAACCGTCGCCGGTGAATTTGACTATATGCCCGGACTTGCTTTCAACAATCGGCTTGATCACATTGTCCCGCGCTTCCTTCCAGGCCGCCACTGTGCCGTCCGTATCCGTCTCGACCAGCCGGGTATAACCGGCCACGTCGGCGGCAAGTATAGCGGCAAGTCTGCGCTGGTTGATTGTGTCAGACACGAATTTGTATCCCCCGAAGGTATCTGAACACATACTAAGGTGAGATCGCCATCACGCAATCGCTTTCATTGAACATTCTCGCCTCTGAAGTCCGCTTTGGGTCCAGGCTGTGTCATTAACAGACTTAATCACAAACCCCGAATGATGTCCGCTATACGTAGACTTACGGAATTCTCGATAAACTGGCTATTTGATTCTTTTCTGGCGTTCCTTGTTTGTTCTCTATACACTTTTCGACAATATGAACAGGCAGGGAGCGCCGCCCCATGGTCGCACGCATCAACACCGTCGCCTTTCGCGGCATCGATGTGCTGGATGTGGATGTTCAGGTGCAGATGGCATCAGGCCTGCCCGCGTTCACCATCGTCGGCCTGCCCGACAAGGCGGTTTCCGAGGCCAGGGAGCGGGTTCGCGCGGCGCTAAATTCCATCGGCCTGGCCCTGCCGCCCAAGCGCATTACCGTTAACCTGGCCCCCGCCGATGTGGCCAAGGAAGGATCGCATTTCGATTTGCCCATCGCCGTTGGCCTGCTGGCCGACATGGGGGTCATTCCGCCCGAGGACGCCGCACGCTTTTTGGTGCTGGGCGAATTGGCGCTGGATGGATCCTTAAGCCCGGTCAGCGGCGTGTTGCCCGCCGCCATTCATGCCAGCGCCCGGGATTTGGGGGTTATTTGCCCCGAGGCACAAGGCGGCGAGGCCGCCTGGGCCGGGCCCGGCGGCGTGCTGGCGCCTGGCAACCTGATCCAGCTGATCAATCATTTCAAAGGCACGCAATTGCTTACGCCGCCTGTGCCCGGCACCGCCGACGACGCCACCAGGTACCCCGACCTGGTCGATATAAAAGGCCAGGAAAGCGCCAAGCGGGCCCTGGAAATTGCCGCCGCCGGGGGCCATAATTTGTTGATGTCCGGCCCGCCAGGGTCGGGCAAATCCATGCTGGCGGCCAGGTTGCCGGGCCTGCTGCCCGCCCTGGACGCCGATGAAATTTTGGAAACCAGCATGATCCAAAGCCTGGCCGGGGTGCTGGTTGGCGGCCGGTTGACCCGCCAACGGCCCTTTCGCGACCCGCATCATTCGGCAAGCCAGGCGGCTTTGGTCGGTGGCGGGCGCAAGGCCAATCCCGGCGAAGTATCGCTGGCCCATTTGGGCGTGTTGTTTTTAGATGAATTGCCCGAATTCAACCGCGCCGCCTTAGAAGCTCTGCGCCAGCCCCTGGAAACCGGCACCACCACGGTGGCCCGGGCAAATGCCCATGTCACCTATCCATCGCGCTTTCAACTGATCGCCGCCATGAACCCCTGTCGGTGTGGATACCTGGATGATCCGGGGCAGGCCTGCGCACGCGCACCGCGCTGTGCCAGCGAATACCAGACAAAAATTTCAGGGCCGCTGTTTGATCGCATCGATTTGCACGTGGACGTGCCGGCGGTATCGGCCGCCGACCTGTCGCTGCCCCCGGCGGCGGAAAGCTCAGGAGATGTCGCCGCCCGGGTGGCAAGCGCCCGGCAAATCCAAAAAGACCGCTACGCCGCCCATCCCCAAACGCGCACAAATGCCGAAGCCGATGGCGTCTTGCTGGAATCCGTGGTCGCCCCCGATGATGCGGCCAGGAGTTTGCTTGGCGAGGCCACCGCCGCCATGGGCCTGTCGGCCCGGGGCTATCACCGGGTGCTCAGGGTGGCCCGCACCCTGGCCGACCTGGATACCGTCACGGCGGGGGGTGACGAAGTTGCCGTCGGACGCATCCACATTGCCGAGGCGCTATCTTACCGGCGCACGGCACCGGGGCGCGAAGGGCTCAGGCGTCCGGCCTAAGGTTCCAACGTTTCAGCAGTGACAATCACCGGGTTAAGAAAACACCTTCCGTTAGCATCCCGCAGGCCGCCGATTAAAGCTTGCGGACCTCGATCTTTTTCAGGTTGTCGGTTTTTTCTGTCTTGGCTATCCGCAGGCAAAGAACGCCGTCTTTGTAGGTGGCGTCGACCTTGTCCTGGTCCGCGTCCTCCGGCAACCGGAACGATCTTTGGAATTTGCCATAACTACGTTCGCTGAAAAAGTAGGTCTTTCCCTCTTCTTTCCGCTCGAAATGTTTTTCGCCGGTTACCAGCAACATTCCATGATCCACGGAAACATTGATGCCGGATTCGGGTACTCCCGGCAGCTCAACATTTATTTCATAGTCGTCCCGGCTGGCTGCGGCATCCGCCGAGGGCGAGAAAAAGTCCGCCACTTTTGATGCCACCTGACGAAGCGGATCGAAAAATCCAGCCCATCCGGTATCCCCATAATGAACAGGAGTGCGTCCTGATGTTTCTACCATTTCAACCTCCTCACTTTATGTGCCATGAACTCCACGACCGCCCGGTCGCCGACGGCGTGCCAAAGCGGCAAGGTCTTCTGATAGTATTGAAATATGCCCGTTCACGACAAAATCAAGGGAGCAACCGCACAAACGGCTTAAGGTTTATCCGCCTCAACGGCGACAATCACGGGCAGGGGGTCGGCAATCGCCAGGGCTTTTTTCTTGGCCCGCGATGCCAGGGCTTCGCGGTGCGCCAGATACAACCCGCTGGCAACGATAATTCCCGCCCCCAGCAATACGGAAGGGGCCGGAACGTCGTTCCAAAACACATAGCCAAGAACCGCCGCCCAGACCAGGGCCGAATATTCAAAGGGTGCCAGCAAACCCACCGGGGCGATGTTAAAGGCCCGGGTCAGGCAATAGTGGCCGGTAACGGCAAGCAGGGCCATGGTCAGCAAAATGCCCTGGTCCTTTAACGGCATGGCGACAAAAACCAGCGGCAAGGCGGCGCTGCCGATCACAGCCAAGCCCAGGTTGTAATAGAAAACCTGCTTGAAAATTCCCTCTGTCGGGCCAAGCCAGCGGGTCGCCAACATCATCAATGCATAGGCCGCCCCGGCCCCCAGCGCATAGAGCGCATCGAGTTGAAAAACCGCACTGTCGGGCCGGGCGGCAATCACCACGCCAACAAAACCAACGGCAATCGCACCCCAGCGATGGGGGCCGACCCGTTCCTTGAAAAGCGGCACGGAAAGGGCCGTCATTAAAAACGTCGCGCCGCCAAAAAAGACCACCGTGGTATCGGCCAGGGGCAGGGTCTTAAGCGCCGAGAAAAACAGGTACGGTGCAAAAAAGCCAACGACGACCCGCAGCAGGTGACCCCCCGGTCGCGCCGTTTTAAGCGCTGCCAGTCCACCCAGCCTGGGCAACAAACACAGCAAGATAACAACAATGATCCAGCCGCGCAGGGCCAGGATCTGCATCACCGAATAATCGGCACCGACCAACCATTTGGCGACACTATCCATGGTCGTTAAAAAGCCGATACCCACCAGAATAAGTAGTATTCCCGCAAGGTTTTGTGGCTCTGGCTTTTCAGTCATCAAAAATAGCCGTCAGTCTTTGAAGTGTTTGATCATGCCGCCCAGGTCGCGGCCGGCAAAAATATGCATGTGCAGGTGGGGAACTTCCTGGTGGGCATGGGGGCCATTGTTTACGACCGTGCGAAAGCCGGGTGCCGGCACGCCAAGGTCGCGGGCGACCTGACCCACGGCACGGATAAAATCGGCAATTTCAATGTCCGACGCGGTAGCCGAAAAATCATCCATGTTCACATAAGGCCCCTTGGGAATGACCAGCACGTGGATCGGTGCCTGGGGGGCGATATCGTGAAAGGCCAGCGCGTTATCATTTTCCAGGACCTTGTTGCAAGGGATTTCCCCGCGCAGGATTTTGGCAAAAATGTTGTCAGTATCGTAGGCGGCTGTGGCCATTGTGAATTCCCTTTTAGTTATTTTTTAGGCCGCGCGTTTTTTTCGGCGATCCCCGATATGCCCTCGCGGCGTTGCAGTTCGGCCCACACATCGGCGGGGTCGATCTCCATCTGGGCCCACAGCACCATCAGGTGATACAGCAAATCGGCACTTTCGGCGATCACTTCTGCGTCCGTTTCGTCCAGCGCCGCGACAATGGTTTCGCACGCTTCTTCGCCGATTTTGCGGGCAATTTCACCCCGTCCGCGCGCCAGTAACTTGGCCGTATAGGAACTGTCCGGGCTTTGCCCCCGCCTGCTTTTGATCACATCAAACAGGCCTTCAAGGACACCGCTGTCTACTATGCCGCTGCTCATTGTTCTAAGCCTCTCCGTTTGGCCGCACAGGCACACCCGCCGCCGCCATGTATGTTTTCGCCTGCTCTATGGTAAAGGTCCCGAAGTGAAAAATCGAGGCCGCCAGGACCGCCGATGCGTGGCCATCCCGAATGCCTTCGACCAGATGTTCCAGCGTGCCAACGCCGCCAGAGGCAATCACCGGCACAGGCACGGCATCGGAAATAGCCCGCGTCAGGGGCAGGTTGAAACCCTGCTTGGTGCCATCCCGGTCCATGGATGTCAGCAAAATTTCCCCGGCCCCGTATTCGGCCATACGCCGTGCCCATTTAACCGCATCCAACCCCGTGGCGTTGCGCCCGCCATGGGTGAAAATTTCAAAACTGTCCGGCCCGGTTGATTTTGCATCAACGGAAACGACGATACATTGCGAGCCGAATTTTTCTGCCGCCTGGCGTACAAAATCGGGATCCTTCACCGCCGCGGTATTGATCGACACCTTATCGGCCCCGGCCAGCAACAGGCGGCGAATGTCTTCCGTGGTGCGCACGCCACCGCCCACGGTCAGCGGCATAAAACATTTTTCGGCGGTTCTGGAAACCACGTCAAAAATAGTGTCGCGGCCTTCATGGCTGGCGGTGATGTCCAAAAACGTCAGCTCGTCGGCGCCCGCCGCATCGTACAGACTGGCCTGTTCCACAGGGTCACCGGCATCGATCAGATCGACAAAGTTGACCCCTTTAACAACCCGTCCGCCTTCCACATCCAGGCACGGTATGATGCGGGCTTTCAACATGTCCTAATCCTTCAACATCGCCGTCGCACGGGCGGGGTCGATGTGGCCATCATACACGGCGCGGCCACTGATAACGCCTTCGAGCACACCGCCGCCCGCATCCTTAAGGGCCTGCAAGTCGGCCATGGATGACACACCGCCCGAGGCGATCACCGGTGTCGAAATGGCGGCGGCAAGGGCCACCGTGGCTTCCACGTTGGGGCCCACCATGGCGCCATCGCGACCAATGTCGGTAAATATAATGGCGCTGACGCCAGCGTCTTCGAACTTGTCGGCCAGTTCAAAGGTGGTGATTTTGGAAACTTCCGCCCAGCCTTCAACCGCAACGAAGCCGTCCCTGGCATCGATGCCCACGGCAACCTGGCCGGGGAATTCGCGGCACGCATGGCGCACCAGATCGGGGTCGCGCAGGGCCACGGTGCCCAGGATGACCCGCTTGATTCCGGCCTCCAGCCAATAGGAGATGGTTTGCATATTGCGGATGCCGCCGCCCAGCTGGACCGGTATATCGATCGCCGACAAAATGGCTTTAACGGCCTCGCCATTCACCGGTGCGCCCGCAAACGCACCGTTCAAATCAACCACGTGCAGCCAATCGCAACCAGCATCGGCAAAAGCCCGCGCCTGATCGCCGGGGGTGTCGCTGAACACGGTTGCCTTGTCCATGTCGCCGTGGACCAGTCGCACACACTGGCCGTCTTTTAAATCAATCGCCGGGAAAAATATCATGTCAGGGTTTCCACTTCAGGAAGTTGCCGATCAGGTGCAGGCCAACCCGTTGGCTTTTTTCGGGATGAAACTGGGTGCCGACCAGGTTGTCGCGGCCAATCGCCGCCGTCACCGCCCCGCCGTAATCCGCCGTCGCCAGGACGTGGTCGGGATTATCGCACTGTAAGTGGTAGCCGTGCACATAATATGTGTGGGGCTTGCCTGCCAGGCCGTCAAACAACGGGTGGGCGACATCGCGCAGCAGCAATTCGTTCCATCCCATGTGGGGAATTTTCAAAGACGCATCATCCGGCGTCAGGGCCTCGACGGTGCCGCCGACCCAGTCCAACCCGGCATGTTCGCCATGTTCGTGGCCCAATGTCGCCATCAATTGCATGCCCACACATATGCCAAAAAACGGCTGGCCTTTGTTGATCACCGCCTCGTTCAAAGCCTCGACCATGCCATCCAGCGCCATCAGTCCCGCCCGACAATCACCAAAAGCACCAACACCCGGCAAAACAATGTGGCTGGCACGGGCGACCGCATCGGGGTCGGACGTGACGAACACATCAAGGTCCGGCAATCCGCAATCAATGGCCGCGCGCGCAAACGACTTGGCCGCCGAACGCAGGTTTCCCGATCCGTAATCAATAATGGCGACGCTCATGACACGATAACTTCCTTAGTGGCCTGCATATTCATTCTCGTGTGATCGATCCTTCAAAGCCCGGCACACTTATAGTGCCGAACGTCAAAACCATCACACTAGCCCCGAATGGCCGCAGCCATGGCGGCGGTCAATTGCGGTCGGCTTTCAAGAAACCGGCGTTCGGCCATGGTGCGGTTTTCGGCAACCACCACGTCGGCGGCAACGAACCCGCTGCGGCGCAAGGACCAGTCCCGCATATCCGCCCCGGTCAGGCCGACGGCCAAGGCCAGGCCCAACGACAACACCGCCGACACGACCTCGCCAAACCCGATCAGCCCCGGCAACAGGCCCAAGACGACCTGCACCACAATCAGCACCACGGCGACGGTCCACATGCGATGCCACAAGGCCCACGGCACCGCCAGCAAAAAGGCCGGCCAGTTAAAGCCATCCCGGATCAGGGTCAGCGCGCCATCGTCATGGGCGGCGGTGGGGCGCAAATAGGCCGTGTAAAGCTGTGCCATCGCGAACGGTTCCGGCCTCTTAAAGTGAACCGCCCAGCACGCCCTTGGTCGAGGGTACGGCGTCGGCTTTGCGGGGGTCAATTTCAAAGGCCTGGCGCAGGGCCCGGGCCGTACCCTTGAAACAGGATTCAACAATATGGTGGTTGTTGTCGCCATACAGGGTTTCGATGTGCAGGGTCAAACCCGCGGCCTGGGCGAAGGCCTGGAACCATTCCTTGAACAGTTCGGTATCCATGTCGCCCAGCTTGTCGCGCACAAAATTGACCTTCCACACCAAAAACGGACGGTTCGAGGCATCGAGCACCACCCGCGTCAGGGTTTCATCCATGGGCGACAGGGCCTGACCGAAGCGCGCAATGCCCTTGCGGTCTCCCAATGCCTTCATCACCGCTTCGCCAATGGCGATGCCGGTATCTTCGGTGGTGTGGTGAAAATCGATGTGCAAATCGCCAACGGCCTTGACCTCAAGGTCAATCAGGCTGTGGCGGGATAGCTGTTCCAGCATATGATCCAAAAAGCCAATGCCGGTCGAAACATTGTACGTGCCGGTGCCGTTCAGATTGACGCTGGCGGTGATTTTGGTCTCGTTGGTATTGCGCTCCACACTTGCCGTGCGCATGGTCTTGGTCTCCTTGAATGCGGTGTGGCGAGACTTGTAGCAGGTGAGCGCGCAATCTGGAAGTCCGGCTTGCGGATTTCTGCCATCACTGATAGGGAAATGAGATCTTTTTACCAATGAGGATCCCATGACGCTGGAATCTGCCCTGGCCCTGGCCGCCATCTGCTTTATTTCCATGGTATCGCCCGGTCCGGGGGTGATCGCCCTGGTCGGTCACGCCATGAGCCGGGGTTTTCGCCACAGCATCGGCTTTATCATCGGCATGGTAGCGGGCGACCTGACCTTCCTGACCCTGGCGATTTTGGGCATGGCGGTGATTGCACACGCCTTTGAAGGCCTGTTCATGGCCATTCGCCTGATTGCCGCGGGTTACCTGATATATTTGGGGCTCAAGGCCTGGCGCGCCGCACCCATGGCCTTCGCCCAATTGAAGGAAGCGGCAAAAGCACCGCCGCGCGGTCACCAGTCAAAAAGCTTCCTAAGCGGCCTGCTCATCACCTTGTCCAACCCCAAGGTGATCATGTTCTATATCGGCATTCTGCCCAGCTTCATTGACCTTACCGCCCTGTCAACCGGCGACGTGGCGATCGTGGTCGGTATTGTGCTGGGCGTGCTGGCGGTCTTGATGACAAGCTACGCCCTGGCCGCCGGGCGGGCCCGCCATATGTTAAAAAGCGAGCGCGCCCAGCGCCTGCTCAATCGGGGTTCCGGCACGGTGATGATTGGTGCCGGGATTGTGATTGCCACACGCAGTTAACACCGCCATATCCCTTGACCCAAGACGACGACACGCCTAAGTCCTGCTAACGTATATTCACCGTAACTTTCAGAAAGGCCCGCCTGATGGCAGACTCCCCAACCCCCGGCTGGCACGGCACAACGATCCTGTGCGTGCGCAAAAACGGCTCCGTCGTCATTGCCGGTGATGGCCAGGTCAGCCTGGGCGATACCGTGATCAAGGGCAATGCCCGCAAGGTTCGCACCCTGGGCGACGGGTCGGTTATTGCCGGGTTCGCCGGTGCCACGGCCGATGCCTTTACCTTGTTTGAACGCTTAGAAGGGCGGCTTGAACAATACCCCGGTCAGCTGACCCGGGCCTGCGTTGAAATGGCCAAGGACTGGCGCACCGACCGCTACTTAAGGCGTCTGGAAGCCATGATGACGGTTGCCGATAAAAACGTCTCGCTGGTTTTAACCGGTACGGGCGACGTGCTGGAACCCGAATACGGCGTCATTGGCATCGGCTCGGGCGGTAATTATGCCCTGGCTGCGGCGCGCGCGCTTTATGACCGCGACGACATGGACCCCGAAGCCATCGCCCGCAAAGCCATGGCGATTGCAGCCGAAATCTGCGTTTACACCAATACAAACGTAACCATCGAAACCCTGTAAATACTGGCCCTTCCCATGAACAGCCCAACCTATAATGCCTTCACCCCCCGTGAAATTGTCTCTGAACTGGATCGATACATCATCGGCCAGAACGACGCCAAGCGCGCCGTCGCCATCGCACTTCGCAACCGCTGGCGGCGTCAGCAACTCGAAGATGACTTGCGCGAAGAAGTGATGCCCAAGAACATCCTGATGATCGGGCCGACCGGGGTTGGCAAAACCGAAATCGCCCGCAGGCTTGCAAAACTGGCCCAGGCCCCGTTCATCAAGGTCGAAGCAACCAAGTTCACCGAAGTTGGCTACGTCGGTCGCGATGTGGAACAAATGATCCGCGACCTGGTCGAAGGATCGATCCATATCGTGCGTGAACGCATGGCCAAGCAAATCAAGGCGAAGGCCGAAATTAACGCCGAAGAACGCGTTATCGACGCCCTGGTTGGCGACGGGGCCAGTGATGACACCCGCCAGAAATTCCGCAAGATGCTGCGCGAAGGCCAGTTGGCGGAAAAGGAAATCGAAATCAGCGTGACCGAAACCGGCGGCAGCAGTATGCCCACCTTCGACATTCCCGGCATGCCAGGGGCCCAGATGGGCATGATGAATATCGGCGATATGATGGGCAAGGCCTTCGGCCAACAGGCGACCCAGAAAAAATTAACCGTGGCAGATTCCTACGACGTGCTGGTCGCAGAGGAAAGCGACAAGCTGCTGGATCAGGAAAAAATCGTCAAGGAAGCCATTGAAACAGCGGAAAACAACGGCATCGTGTTTCTGGACGAAATCGACAAGATCGCCGCCCGGTCTGATCGCGGCGGTGCCGATGTCAGCCGCGAAGGCGTGCAGCGCGACCTGCTGCCGCTGATCGAAGGCACGACGGTATCGACCAAACACGGACCCGTGCGCACGGACCACATTTTATTCATCGCTTCAGGCGCCTTTCATACATCCAAACCATCGGACCTGTTGCCCGAATTGCAGGGCCGCTTGCCAACACGGGTCGAACTGCGATCCCTGACCCGGGATGACTTCGTGCGCATCCTGACGGAAACCGAAGCCAGCCTGATCCGCCAGTACACCGCCCTGATGGGCGTCGAAGATGTGACCCTG
>Ga0316204_10003646_pt1 | contig 30031 bp, 29 predicted proteins | sample 6monrhotite_MG_2_FD_205661 | JGI IMG/M metagenome (GOLD analysis project Ga0316204, IMG submission 205661) | Microbial mat bacterial communities from mineral coupon in-situ incubated in ocean water Damariscotta River, Maine, United States -... | ecosystem: Environmental > Aquatic > Marine >...
GCAGGCCTACTTGACGAAAACCCTCCAGGCAATCATCAATGGGCACAGGCAAAGCCAAGTCGAGCTGCTCTTGCCATGGAATTATACCGCAGAAATAAACTCCGTGTGATCACCGCACCGCTTACGCTCTAACCCTAGAAACTCATCGCCTGTTCAAACACCAATTCACAAATATTTTTTTGGGTCGCGCGGCGATTTTCCCCTGCGAATTTCGAAATGCAGTTGCGGGGTTGTGACATTACCAGAGGAGCCAACGGTGGCAATTTTTTGCCCCCTTTTTAGCCTCTGTCCACGCCTGACCAGCAGCTGTTCATTATGCGCATAAGCGGTTATCCAACCGTCAGCATGCTTGATCAGCAAGAGATTGCCAAATCCACGAAGTTCGTTGCCTGCATAGGCAACAACACCATTCTCGGCAGCGACAACCGGTGTCCCACGCTTAACCTTTATGTTAACGCCATCGTTTCTAAGGCCCTTGGGTTTGGCGCCGAAGCCGGAAATTATTTCACCTTTGACAGGCCAGATGAAACCGTTACCTGATTTTGCCGGTGGTCGTGAGATCTTGACCGGTTCCGTCTGCCGCCGGGTCTTTGTCGCCGTCTTTCGTCTCTTCATTTTGGGAGGCGCCGACCAGGCTGGGGCACGTGCGGATACCGTTTTCTTGGTTTTTACTGACGCTGGGGCGGATTGGCTCGGGTTGGACCTGAGTGCGGCTTTAGACGTCGTTCTATCCGTATATGTCGGCAACGTCAGACGTTGTCCAATGCGAATGATATAGGGTGGGCGCAAGCCATTGAGACGTGCCACGTCGTAAGTATCAACATCGTAGTCAATCGCGATTTGCCCTAGCGTGTCGCCTTTCTGAACCCGATGGACCCTGCCGCGCGGAAGCACGATCCGTTGCCCAACTCGCAAAACAAAGGGGGCCTTTAGAGCATTGGCGTCGATGATCGCCCGCAAAGGAACCTTATGCCGACGCGACAATGCGTAAACCGTATCCCCTTTGCCGACAATAACAGCAGAAGCACCGACGAACGATTGGTTATTATGCTGCGGACGATTGATGTTGTCCGGAAGATTAACGCGAGGCGGCCATTCCGCAAAGCCACAGGCAGTAAGAATCATGGGCAATATTAACCCAAATAAATACCGCCTAATTGGGAGTAACTGCATCATGGCGGGATTATCACCAAGGTTGACGGGTTCGACAATAGACAATCCACCGAATTACGATAATGCGTTCAAAGCTAATCCTCTTTTAAGCTTTGCCGATCCAGGGCAATGCAATCTCTCAGAAATTTTTGTATATGCAGTCCGTTCCTTGTTGCTTTAAGTTCTTACATTTGGTCCGGGCGGCGGATTCTGTGTTGAAACCACTGACGACAACCCGAAATTGGGTGGCATTATCTTTTTGAATTTGTATCGGTAAGCCCATCAGCTCAACGGAAGATGTGTCATAATTTTGAATAAATCGCGCCGCCCGCGCTTCGCTGGAAAAAATGCCAAGTTGAATGAAATGCCCGCCTTCAATTGTTGTTTTTGGCTTTTCCAATGTCGTTGCCGGTTGCGGGATAATTTCAGATTGGACTGGTTCGGGACGGTGAACAGGCTGAGCCTGATTTTGAATATTCGCCGCTACTTTGTTGGGCAGTAAGATGAAGAAAACCGTTGGGATGTTTATGGCGCGAGCTTTCGCTATAGCTTCATCACCAGTTCCCATAAAGAAGTCGCCGCGGGCGGCTCCCTTAATTGCATTGCCTGTATCTTGCGCCATGACTAAACGTTGAACGCCCCCAACCCACACTGGCACACCATAGGGTATAAAGCGTGGGTCAACGGCTAAACTTCGCTGCGGTGTGAGCGGCACATTGATCGAGCCGTAAATCGTCAGGTCAGACTCACCTTTGCTATAGAAAACGTACCTGGGATTCAGGGTCATGATTTTTTTAACTGCTTCGGGGAACACCGGATTCAGCAAGCGGAGCGATTTAATCGTGACCTTATAATCATATAGTGACTTATAGTCGATGCCATTGGTTGCTACGGGGCCCAATCTTAAAATTTTACCGCTCGGGAACCTGACGAATGACGTGCCCTGTATTTGCGCTTCATAGGCATCGACCTGATCATTGACGCAAACCATTTCTCGCCCAAGCAGGGCTCCATTAGTGATTTCAGAACGAGTTATTTTTCTCAGTCGCAAGGGAGGCTTTCCATAGAAGGGAGCTTCATATTGCCGACAAGGGGGCTCATGCACGTCGATTAGTGGGATTGCATAAGATGTCAGCTTGCCTTTGATTGGTATAGCAAGCCCCACTTGATAAGGAGAAAAATAACTCTCGAAAAACCATCGGGCGTCAAAATCCTGTACATTCTTTGCTTCCATACACGCGTTGTTCCAATCTAATAGCTTTTCCGCTAAACCGATTCTGTCCCAATGCGTTGGTTGCTTTTCAAAATATTTACAGGAATGTCGAAATGCCGTCATGGCACCCTTAAAATCTTCATTATCCCAACCAGACAGTTTCTGGAATCTGACCCGCTTAAATCCAAAATTTGATTGCACAGATTGGGGTGTCTCCGCCGCAGGAGATCCCGTCTTTGCAATTTTGGGTTTGTGAGGCTTAGACCAATTCTCGTTCATTCCACAGCCGGATAAGAAGCCCAACGAGATCGTTAAGAGCCAAATCGAGTAGCTCTTGAGCTTAGTGTTTTTGTAGAGAGTGGAGGTTGACATTAGGATGAACTCCGATCAATTACAGGTTACTTGCATGTACCGAGATGATATCCCCCTGACGGTTAGAGTCATACAGCTCCTGTAATGGGGTGAGATTTGTTTGGCACTACACATCCACTTAATCAGGACAGAACGACATGACGCAACAGACAAGATAGCTCGACGCAAGCTGACTATGTTGGAAGGAGCAAGCGAGCTGGACAACGTTTCCTCTTCAATGGCTGGCCACCGGTTCTAAAGATCTGCCTGGGTTTAATAAGCTCAACGACTGGCTAAAAAGTGTTGTAATCATGACAATTCGACTACCCGATTGGAGGGCAGCGACACATGAACCGAGGTGCCTTTGCCGACGACACTCTCAATCTCAAATACTCCGCCATGCAGCTCGGTAAGGCGCTTGGCCAGCGGAAGACCAAGGCCGGTACCTTCATGCGCCAGTTCCGGGTGGTCACGGACCTGGCCAAACGGTTCTTGAACTTTTCCCATGTCTTCCGGGGCGATACCACAGCCACTATCGATTATCGAAAATCGAATCGCGCCACTTTCTTCGAGACCAACAGAAACCTTCAATGTTCCACTAATCGGCGCGAACTTTACCGCGTTCGACAACAAATTAATCAAAATTTGTTTCATAACCCTTTCATCGGCGCGGATACTGGAGACATTTGCGTCTATTTCGATTTCCGGCACCATCTGTCTTGCAGCGGCGCGTTCTTCGATCATCAGTAGACAGGCATCGATCAGGTCATGAACATTGACGACCTCTTCGTCGAGCTCGATTTCGCCCGCCTCAACCTTGGATACGTCGAGGATATCCGAAATCAGCGACAGAAGGTGGGTGCTGGCACCATAAATATCACAGGCATATTCTTTATATCTAACATTTGAATGCGCACCAAACGTCTCATTCATCGTGATTTGCGAGAAGCCGATGATGGCATTCAATGGGGTCCTCAATTCATGGCTCATGTTGGCAAGAAATTCGCTTTTTGCCCGATTGGCAAGCTCGGCACGTTCTTTCTCAATGAGCAGATCCTTGGTCCGCTTGCTAACACGGTTTTCCAGCGTCCGGTTGGCTTCAATCAATGCGGTTTCAGCATCATGAACCCGCGTCATATCTGCACCGGACCCCCGATAACCGACAAATGCGCCCTCGTCATCAAAAACGGGGACCCCACCCAACGCGATGAGTCTGTCATGTCCATCTTTCCCATGAACAAAATAAGTGAAATTTCGAAACGGTTGATGGTTGTCCAAAGCCTGCCTGTGTTCCGCCCACTTCCGAACATCAGCGGAAGTTTGCCGAGAGCCTGCGACGTCCCAGCGGGTTTTACCGATAACGTCAGATTTGGTGATGTGACTGAACTGAAAAAACGAGTCGCCGACTTCGGTAAATCGAAAATCCGCATCCACCTCCCAGAACCAGTCGGACGACGACAAAGCGAAATCCCGGAACCTCTCTTCACTTGCCAACAGCGCCGCCTCAATTGTGCGGCGTTCCGTAATTTCTTCAACAAGTTGCGCTGTCCGATCGGAAACGAGTTTCTGGAGGTTGTCACGATGTTGTTTGAGTTCATATTCAATCAACTTCAGGCCAGAAATATCCTGCAACTCACCGACTGTATAGGTCAACTTACCGTCGGAGTCGTGAATCCCGGATATACCAACCACAGCCCAGATGGTTTTTCCGCTTTTGGACAGGTAGCGCTTTTCCAGTCGATATCGGGAAATTTTCCCGGACACAAGCTCCTGGAACTTAACGCCTGACCACACCCTATCGTCCGGGTGCGTCAACTCACCGACCGTCATCGTCCGCAGTTCATTTTCAGTGTAGCCGAACAACTCACACCACGCGCGATTTGCATGTTGAATTTGCCCGTCTAAACCGGTGACCGTAATGCCGCCAACGCCATTTTCATAAACACTTTTAAACCTTTTTTGACTGTCGAGCAGGTCTCTTTCCGTTTGCTTGAGCGCCGTCACATCAAAATAAGTCAGCACCCGTCCGCCGTCAGGTAAGGCTACACAACGATGTTGACAGATTATACCGCCCGGCAATTCCAGTTCGACTGGTGAAATCGTTTCGGCCCGCACGGTCTCGACCCGACCGCTGATGAATTCGTCAAATGCCTCGGTTAAGTTTTCATCCTGAGATCGATAATGGCAGAACCGAACAATGTCAGAAAAATGCGGTTTTTCATCGATCAAATGATCGGGAACGTCCCACATTTTTTTATAAGCATTATTGGCATTACGCACGTTAAGGTCTGGGTCTAGAAGAAGAATTCCATAATCGATTGTATTCATGATCGCCGCGAGATCATCGAACTCGGCGTCACCGGCCCCCAATGAAGTTTGTGGGGGGCCAGATTTATCCACTAATAGCCTTTCCGGTCACCTTAAAACGCCTTAATCAATATCAATTAAACGATGCAAAATTAATGAGGCTCGATTCTCAAGAACAATGTTTAACATTGCGTTTAGAGCCATCATTAAGGTGACGAAGACGGGCATGCTAATTACTTGATATGTGCGTCCCCAGCGACCAGAGGCACAAAGCGCACACCGCCCAAATCGATTGTTTCAGCCCCCTCAGTTGTCTTGGTGATTTTGGTCAGGCGCTGATCGTGTTCATCAACGCCAATTGGGATAACCATGATACCGCCCACGGCCAATTGATCAAATAAAAGTGGCGGAACATCAATTGCAGCGGCGGTAACAATGATACGCTCAAATGGGGCTTGTTCAGGCCATCCTTCGGACCCATCGCCTGCCAGCGTTGTTACATTACGGATGTTCAAGTACTCAAACCGTTGCTCTGCCACACGCAGTAATTCTTTGTGCCGCTCAATCGAATAGACCCGGCGACACAACGGCGACAGGACCGCCGTCTGATACCCAGACCCGGTGCCAATTTCAAGAACTTTGCTTCGGTCTGTCAACTCCAGGGCTTGCGTCATCATGGCGACGACAAGGGGTTGACTGACGGTTTGATGATGACCGATCGGCAACGCAACATTTTCATAGGCCCGAGGTTTGAAATGATCGGCCAAAAACAGATCACGCGGAACCCGTTCAATAACATTCAGCACTGTGTTGTCGGCAATGCCGGATTGGCGCAATTCCAGCATCAGACGGCCCAGTTGCTCCACTGGCGTCATTTTTGTATGGCCTGCAATTTACGCAGTGCCGCTGTATGCGTTAGGTCTAGAGTTAGAGGCGTCACCGCAATTGCACCGCGCAGCACCGCTTCCAGATCGGTCCCAATTGCCGCTCGGTCTTCTTCACGCTGCGGACCAACCCAATAATAGGGCTCCCCACGAGGGTCTACACCTGGGGTTAGAACACCACCGATCTTGCGCCGCCCCTGACGAACCGCCTCAATCGACATAACATCACCAGCATTCACCGGTGGGAAATTTACATTGATCAAAATATTTTTTGGCCAGTCAACCTTGGCTAAATGATTTAGCACGGGAACGATCCAATGTTCTGCCGTCGCCCAGTGAACTTTACGGGAATCAGTGTACACTTGGCTAAAAGCGACTGAAGGAATGCCAAGCAAGGCACCCTCCATGGCGGCAGCGACCGTACCCGAATAGATCACATCTTCACCAATGTTTCCGCCTCGATTGACACCTGATAGCACCAAATCTGGTTGCTGGTCTTTCATGACTTCTGAAATACCAAGAAGCACGCTATCTGTCGGCGTTCCATCAACCGCGAAACGACGGCGGGAAATTTTGCGAATGCGTAAGGGGCGGCGCAGTGTCAGCGAATGACTGGTTGCACTCTGCTCAGTCTCCGGCGCAACAACCCAGACTTCACGAACATGTGGTTTAATGGCTTTTTCAAGCAACTTCAGGCCAGGGGCCGAGATTCCATCGTCGTTGGAAATCAAGACACGAGCGTCGGCGAGCTTCAAAGGCTCACTCCCCAGGCGCTTCAATTATCGTCATCCCCCCCATAAAGGGACGAAGCACATCCGGAATGACGATGCTGCCATCCGCCTGCTGGTAATTTTCCATCACCGCGACCAACGTTCGCCCAACCGCCAGCCCAGACCCGTTTAGGGTATGGACATGCACAAGCTCTTTCTGACCGTTTTTACGATAGCGGGTCTTCATGCGTCTGGCCTGAAAACCACCACAATTAGAGCAGCTTGAAATTTCACGGTAGGTGTTTTGCCCAGGGAGCCAGACCTCGACATCATACGTTTTTCGCGCACCAAATCCCATGTCGCCGGTCGCCAAAACAACTGTTCGGAAGGGCAGATCAAGGCGGGTCAGGATATCTTCGGCACAACCGGTCATACGTTCCAGCTCGGCGTCGGAGTGCTCAGGCGTGGTTACCGATACCATTTCCACTTTGGTAAATTGATGTTGCCGAATCATGCCACGGGTATCCCGACCGGCGGCCCCGGCTTCCGAGCGAAAGCACCACGTCATCGCCGTATACCGACGCGGCAGATAGTCTTCATCGATAATGTTACCGGCGACAATATTGGTCAGAGGCACCTCCGCCGTCGGAATCAGCCAATACCCATTTTCGGTCTTAAACAGGTCATCACCAAATTTTGGTAATTGTCCGGTTCCGTACATGGCCTGATCGTTGACCAGTGCTGGCGGATTTACTTCAGTGTAACCGTACTGTTCGGTGTGGTGGTTCAGCATAAAATTAGCAAGCGCACGCTCGAGCCGAGCCAACGGACCGGAGAGCACGACAAACCGTGCGCCAGCCAGCTTACTTGCCGTTTCAAAATCCATAAACCCCAAGGCTTCGCCAAGATCAAAATGTTCCTTAGGCTCGAAATCGAACGACCGTGGTTCGCCAACGCGGCGTATCTCCACATTGTCATCTTCCGTTTCACCCACAGGCACATCGTCGAAAGGCAGATTGGGAATCGTCGACAGCGCGACAGTCAGTTCTTTTTCCAAGCCAGCCAACGCTAATTCCGCCTCAGCCTGCTGCGTTTTCGACTGCGAGACCTGAGCGATAATATCAGAGGCATCTTCCCCATTGGCCTTCGCCTGACCAATTTTTTTGGACAGTGCATTTCGTTCCGTCTGAATATCTTGCGCCGCCGCCTGAGCGCCGCGGCGTTTGGCATCCAGGTCAATAAGCGATTGAGACAGCGCACTCAAACCACGTTTTGCCAATCCCGCATCGAACTCGTTTGGGTTTTCACGTATCCATTTTATGTCAAACATGGTCAGTGCCGCCGCTATGTCTTGAAGTTAAACCGTTTGATAAAGATGATGATCTTATACGGCGAAACGACGCCGTACAAAAGAGACATCATCGCTGTTCCAGGGAACAATTCCGACTAGATCACGATCACGACTGGGGGTTATCTGACGGTTTTGTATCATCCATACCGTCGGCGTCGTCAGGGAACTCTAGATCAGAACCATCATCACTCTCATCATCGTCGTCGTCATCCTCGATCTCGTCATCGCCGCGTTTCTTTTCAATCATACGAACAGAAATGATCGAAATTTCATAGAGCAGTATGGTCGGCAGGGCCAAACCAATCTGACTGATCGGATCAGGGGGCGTTAGGACTGCCGCAGCGACAAACGCCAGAACCACGGCATATTTGCGTTTTTCTTTCATCCCCTTTGACGAAACCATGCCAATTCGTCCAAGAAGTGTCATGACAACCGGCAATTCGAAGCAAATGCCGAAGGCAAAAATCAGGCGCATGACCAACGATAGGTATTCGTTAACTTTCGCTTCCAGTTGGATCGGCATCGTCCCATTGCCACCGGGCGACTCAAAACTCAGGAAAAACTGCCAAGCGACCGGAAGCACATAATAATAAACCAACGCGCCTCCCAAAAAGAACAGGATTGGCGTGGCGATTAGAAACGGCAAAAAGGCCTTCTTTTCGTGTTTATATAGGCCCGGTGCGACAAACATCCACAGCTGCATCGAAACGAACGGAAAGGCCAAAAACATCGCCGCGAAAAAAGATACCTTAATGTAAGTAAAAAAGGCTTCCTGAAGTGCCGTAAAGATCAGGCGGCGGTCACGTCCCGTCTCGTCCATGACATCGGCAAGCGGCTGCACCAGAAAAGCATAAATATTTTCGGAAAAATAATAACAAGCAAAAAACAAAACCAGGATGGTAAGCCCGGCGTACATCAGGCGTTGGCGCAACTCGATCAAGTGATCAAGCAAAGGCATTTTTGCTTCTTCGTAAGACTCCATGGGGTCGGTCACGGCTTAGCTGCTCGCTTCTTGTGGCGGTTTGTTGTCAGTGGCATCGGCGTTTTCGATTGGTGCATCCGGCTCAACTGGCCCAGCCCCGCCCAAGGTTTCCGTGCTGCCAACGTAAGTGTCGGTCTCGACCGCGTCTGGCGTCGTATTGATTTGTTCGGCAGTATCCTGCATCGTTTTCTCGACGTCAGTCATGTCCAGCTCGTTGCTGAGGTCACCGTCTGGGTCGAGCGCACTTTTGACTTCGTCTTCAAGATCCATGTCAACGATGCTGTTGGCCTGCTTGCGCAGGTCATCGAGCTCGACTTCTCGGACCACATCATCAATTCCACCCTGAAATTCACGCGCCATGGTCCGGGCCTTGCGAACGACCGACATTACGGTCTTCAACACACGCGGTAAGTCGCGCGGTCCAACCACGATGATCGCAATCGCGGCGACAATAAATAGTTCCTGCCAGCCGACGTCGAACATGGCTGATGTTTCTCCAGGCGTTAAGCGCAGATGTTATACCAAGGGGAATAGAGGCCCGGTTAAGAAAAGGTCGCGCGGGAAATTCCAGACCCGACGTGAACCCGATTTAACTTTTGGTCACCGTATCCTTTTCTGACGACGGCTCGACTGCGTCCGCAGCCTCAGTATTCAAGGCTTTCGGAGTCTCAGCGCCCGCCTGATCATCGTCCTCTTTCATGCCTTTTTTGAAGGACTTCAGCCCTTTGCCGAAATCGCCCATTAGACGAGAAATCTTCCCGCCACCGCCAAACAGAACAAGGACGACCACAAGAACGATCAACCAGTGCCATATACTAAATGTACCCATGTGGAACACCTTTTGTTATTTAGTTATTTAGCGGCGGATAATGGCAGATTGCCACCGGGGGAGCAATGCACCGTTTACGTTCATTCAAAGAATATTTAATGGCCAAAATTCGACGCAATTACGTCGCATCGGGATTAAGGGGCTCATCCGCGTTGCCATCATCGCTCATTATTGGATCATCAGGGAGTTGAGCATCGTCTTCTTCGGCCATGGAATTGGCCGTCGTCTCATCTGGCTCAACACCATCATCGCCGTCTTCGCCAACGGCTGACAGCCCAAGTTCGCCTGTTGTCCGGTAAGCATTGATCGCTGGACCCGATTGAAGCAATCCAGCGGCTTTAAGATCGTCCATTCCCGGTAGGTCGCGAATGTCGCTAAGCCCAAAATGGTCGAGAAAATTGTCAGATGTTCCCCAGGTCACAGGCCGACCCGGCGTCTGTCGACGTCCACGAGGTCTAATCCACCCCGCTTCAAATAACACGTCCAATGTTCCCTTGGACAGACTGACACCGCGAATCTCTTCAATTTCAGCCCGGGTAACAGGCTGATGATAAGCGATAATCGCTAATGTTTCGATCGCTGCACGTGACGGTGCACGACCGACATCAACTTCCCGGTTAAGCAATTCCGAAATATCAAGGGCGGTACGAAACGCCCATGACTTTCCAGATTTAATCAGATTGATGCCTCGATCTTGATACGTTTCCTGTAACTCATCGAGGATCGCCTTTAAATCCACGTCTTCCGGAACGCGATTTAGCAACGCACGTTCCGCCACCGGTTCATTTGAGGCAAAGATAAACGCCTCGATCAGGCGCAGGTGTTGTAGATCGATCTCATTCATGTTTCAGGATTCCCTCGCGCCCCTGAAGCCGTGTCACTTTTATCGTCATTTGCGGGAACGCCATCTTGTGGTTTGGAGCGAACATGAATAGGGCCGAATGTGTCAGACTGCTTAATCACCGCCCGCCCCTCTTTTGCTAATTCCAAGGTTGCCGCAAAAGTCGATGCCACCGCCGATCTGAAAACCAGGCCACTCTTTAACTCATCGGGCAGAAATTTCCAGAGATTTTGCCAGTCAGGGATCGGTCCAAGCAATTTACGCAGGCGACCAAGGGCATCTTCGACCGTATAAATTTCAAATGCCTCGATGCTTAACGGTCCAGCCCCTTCTTTTCGTTGTTTTTGTTCGCCGTAAGCCTTTAACAGCTCGAATAAGGTCAGTTCATATATCGTCGTCACCCGTGCGCGAAAAACTTCCGGTTGTCCCCGGCCAAAAAATTGTTGCCCAAGGCGAGGGCGGGCCATCAGGTTTTTACCCGCGTTTTGCATGACTTCCAAACGCCGTAATTGAAATTGCAGGGCGGCGGCCATTTCGGCTCCCGTCGGCTCGTCCCCATCACTAAGTTCAGGCAGCAACAGGCGTGATTTCAAGTACGCCAGCCACGCTGCCATAACCAGATAATCCGCCGCCAGTTCCAAATTGCGCGCCCGCAGTTTCTCAACAAACGCCAGATACTGGTTGGCAAGCGCAAGAATTGAAATTTGTGTTAGGTCGACTTTTTGGTCTTTGGCCATGGATAAGAGAACGTCAATAGGCCCTTCATACCCCCCGAGATCGACAACAAACGCGTCGTTTTTGTCGGGAGTATTGAAGGCCTGACCTTCTTTAAATAAGTCGGTATCGTCCATCATTTTACTTATACCAGAGTTCGCCGGACCGTGAGAGGGCCTAAAGTACACCAACCAACGAGAAAATCATTTGAGTCAGGAATTGTGACGGAATTCCGATTAACCAATAAAAAATATTGAGATCAACACCTATTTGGTCGCCAATGAGCGGCAGCAAAAATATACCGCCGAGCAAAATGAACAAACCGGCGCGCTCCAACCGGGCCAACCGATAAGCCAAAGGTGCCGGTAAAATGCCAACAGCGACCCGCCCACCATCCAGTGGCGGCAAGGGTAACATGTTGAAAACACACAGCAGTATATTAATGTGCACTGAGTTCACCAAATTATAACCAATCCAGTCCCGCAGATCGCCGTCCAGCAGACTTGTAGTGTGAAACAGCGCGGCTGACAGAATGGCTAATATGATGTTAATCCCAGGCCCTGCCAAAGCGACCAAAACCATATCCCGTCGTGGTTGCCTCAGCCCCTGAAAGTTCACCGGAACCGGCTTAGCAAAGCCAAACATCATGCGCCCGCCAGACCCCAGCAACAGCAGCGCCGGTAGCAACACGGTTCCGAAGGGGTCGATGTGCTTAAGTGGATTGAAAGAAACACGCCCCAAACGATAAGCGGTGTCATCGCCCAACCGCCACGCCATCCAGCCGTGGGCCGCTTCATGCAGCGTGACCGCGACAAGCACCGGTAAAATCCAAATCGATGCCGTAAAGGCTAGTTTTGCAAAATCAAAATCCACGGTTCAGGTCTCTCCGCCAGTAAGGTGATGTAACCGGGCCCGTGCGGCATCGGCATCGAAAGGTGTCGGGTCCAGACAGGCGCGCCGCAAGTCATCACCGCGGCGCAGCCGTTCGACAGCTTTTCCACTCAGTGGTCCAAGGCCTTCGGCGACGGCTTTCATTTCCGTCATGTCTCCGTTGCAGTGAAGCACCAGATCACATCCTGCGGCCAGGGCCAATTCCGCGCGTTGACGGTACCCTCCGCCAAGGGCGTTCATGCTCAAATCGTCCGTACACAACACGCCATCGAAACCAATGTCAGTGCGGATAACGTCCGAAATGATGGTAGAAGAATGGGTCACCGGATAGTCAGGGTCCAGTTCCGGGTAGACCAAATGCCCCGTCATCGCCCATGGCATGTCCGCCAGTTGACGAAAGGGCGAAAAATCAACCTGGTGCAACTCGGACCGAGACGCGGTGACAATTGGTAATTGCAAATGGCTATCTGCCATCGCCCGACCGTGTCCCGGAATATGCTTGATCACCGGCAGGACCCCGCCACTGAGTAACCCGTCGCAGACCTTTCTCGCAACGTGCGCGACCTCGTTAGGGGTGTTACCATAGGCCCGGTCACCGATGACCTCGTGCGCCCCCGGGCCAGGTATATCGAGAACCGGGGTACAATTAACATCAATGCCAAGTGCCACCAAATCGTGGGCCATTAATCTGGCGTTCAAAAAAACGGCTTCTGCCACCTTGTCCGGGTCAACTTTGCCCGCAGCCTTAACAAGTTTGCGAGCGCTCAGATAAGCTGACCAATGGGGCGGTTTCAGACGTTGTACCCGCCCGCCTTCCTGATCGATCAACACCGGTGCATCCTCTCGACCGACCGAAGCACGCAGGTCTTTGACCAATGCATAAACTTGCTCAGGCGTTCGGCAATTCCTGGCAAAAAGGATAAATCCTAACGGGTCACAATCTCGGTAAAACCGCCGTTCATCATTGGAAAGTACCGTCCCAAGACATCCAAAGGCAACGGCACTCGGGCGCGATCTGGTTTCAGAGGTCATCTTGATTTCCCAGTTATTTCCCGGGACGGACGAGCAAACAACTAACCTTGCGCTTGACCAAAGCCTTACACAGGACGCGGGCCTCGCCCTCCCCCCTCAGCGGGCCAACCCGCAGGCGATAGAACACACCTTTTACTGAACCCAAATCAACCTTGGTGATCGACAAGCCAAGATCGCCCAATAAATCGAGATGTTTAGCGCGCAATCGGTCCCATTCGCTACGCGCCGCCGCCGGTGAGCGCGCGGCCGCCAATTGCACTTTATATCCCTTACCGGTTGTTGAAGCCCTCTGGCGCGCAGCAGGTGTCGCCCTCAGCTTGGGCTTGACGACTGCAGGTGTCCGAGACGGGACGGGGCGAACGGCTGCGGTGACGTTCGGCGTTGATGATACCGGCTGGGACGGAGCCGCTTGAGGTGCCCGTGGTGCCGAAGGTGCAAGCACAGGTTTTTCCGCCCGCGTGACGTCGGCCACCCTCGGTGTCTTATCAATTCGCTTGGGCTTGGCAGGTGGAACTTCAATGCCATTAGCTAGTTTTTCCGGCTCCAATTTGGTCGCTGGCTCGGCTAAAGGTACAACAGGTGCGGCGACTGCGGGTGCAATTGGGGTTACCCCAGCGCGCTCACCTGACGTTTCAACTGAAGTCTCAGTTGATGGGATAACTGGCACCTGAACCGGTCTAAGTATCGGATCGGCCGCGACGGGGGCGGCCATCGGTGTTTCAGGCATCGGCAACAGGTGCTCGACCGATGGCCCGATGTCCTCGTCGGCCCCACTGGAGCGAATTCGGTTATATACCAGCTTATCGCGGTCCGGAACCTGCAGCCCGCCCGGCGATGTCGGACGCACCTTCACAGGGCCTGGCTCGGCCCGGACGATGGGAACGTCAGAATCTGCGTCTGCGAAAAGAGAAACGATCCGATCGCCATAAAAGGCCCAACCGACTGCCCCGCCGCCAACGGCCAAAATAACAAACAACAGCAGTTTCAGCGCTTTACCGGCCTGTTTAATTTTCGGCGCAAGCGGCTCAAATTCCAGGGCATCGGACGCCGTAACCTTGATTCCCTGTCTGTGCTCATTCATCGGCGCGAGCCTTCCTCATTGTCCAATCCGCACGACCTGCGAATCGCAGTCATTATACCATTTTGTGCCTGCAGCAAAGCCCATGATTTTTGTATAACGCAATGCCCCGGAGATTTACCAGTTTTAGTAAATTCGCGACTGCAGATCGAACAGGCGACGATGTTCGTCCAAGGCAAAGCGATCAGTCATACCACCGATAAAATCAGCAATTGCTTGCGCCGTTAATTCGTCGTCATCCTTGCTGACCCGCGCCTGCCAGTCGCTGGGTAAGCAGCCCGGCTCACGGACAAGTAACGTGAACAGGTCATTGACCACCCGTCGCCCCTTTGAGGTCATCCGGTTCAATTTATAATGACGGTACATATTGTCGAATAGAAACGCCTTAATTTCAGCATCATTATTGCGCATCTGTTCGGAAAAACCGGCAACGGTGGCGCTGGCATCGCGAATTTCTTGGGCAGATTTCGGGTTCAGGTCGGCAATTCTGCGATTGGTTTCACCAATCAAATCATTGACCATCGCACCGATCAATCGACGCACCGCCTCATGAATTTTCCGCGACTGATCAAGATCTGGAAATTCCTTAAGCACATCCTTAAAAATAGGCCCAACCAGCGGTACATCAACAACATCGGCGATTGAAAATAAACCGGCCCGTAACCCATCGTCGATATCATGGTTGTTATAGGCGATATCATCAGAAATGGCGGCGATTTGCGCTTCCGGCCCGGCAAACGTATGCAATTCCAGGTCTTGAAGCTTCGAATATTGCTCGATCACCCGGGGCAACGGATGCGGGTTGAGCGCATTAATCAGCGGTCCGTTATGCTTAACCACACCTTCCAGGGTTTCCCAGGTCAAGTTCAGGCCGTCAAACGCTGCATATCGGGATTCCATCTGCGTCACCACCCGCAGCGATTGGGCATTGTGATCAAAGCCGCCGTAGGGCTTCATCAACTGCTGCAAAGCGTCTTCCCCGGCATGGCCGAAGGGAGGGTGACCAAGGTCATGGGCCAACGCCAACGCCTCGCCAAGGTCCTCATTGAGGTGAAGATAGCGACAGACCGAGCGGGCGATTTGCGCCACTTCCAGACTATGGGTCAAGCGGGTGCGGAAAAAGTCACCTTCGTGATTGACAAAAACCTGGGTTTTGTAGGCCAAACGACGGAACGCCGCCGAATGAATGATGCGATCACGGTCACGCTGAAAACAGCCGCGTGTCGCACTTTCGGGCTCGGGGTAAAGTCGGCCACGACTATCGCATTCAAAACTGGCGAAGGGTGCCCGATCATGCGGGGGGATCCAGAGATTTTCCATGCGGCAAGTTAGCCGGACGCCCCGGTACGCGCAACGCTGTTTCCAGGGAATGTGGTTCCTGTTCCAGGAAGAATCGGCATAATGTAGGTCTTCACTCAAAACTTCAGGACATTAAACATGCTACATATTAACCGTCTGTCGTATGAGGACGCCGCCAAGTTGATCGACGGGGCCGAACAAAAGGCCCGACAATTGGGAATTCCCGTATGCATCGCCGTTTGCGATGAATCCGGCCATTTGATTGCCTTTAAACGCATGGATGGGGCCAAACAACTGAGTATCCGCTTGTCTGACGACAAGGCCCACACGTCGGCCATCTCCAAACGGCCAACACACGACTACAACGCTGAAAACCTGCCGGGCGAGCTGATATTTGGTATTCATACATCGTCTGCAGGGCGGTTTTCATCGGTCGGCGGCGGATACCCGGTATTGGTCGATGGTGTCGCCGTTGGTGCGATTGGCGTCAGTGGTGGAATGCCCCACCAAGATATGCAATGCGCTGACGCCGCGTGCCAAAGTTTCGGGGAAGCCTGACAGCCGATTATTGACATCAGCCCTTATCCACCTACATAAGGGTATGATATACTGCCAACATGGAGACCGCGCTCATGCCTGATGGCACGACAACACAACCACAAAAGACAGATCTCGGCCTGACTTTGACCGACAGTTGCGCCAAGCGCATTGGTCAATTACGGGACATGGAAGGCAAGCCGAACTTGATGCTGCGGGTTTCTGTTCTTGGCGGCGGCTGTTCTGGCTTTCAATACAAATTCGGCCTTGACGATGCAGTTAATGGCGACGATCAAACCTTCGAATTAAACGGTACGCGCGTGGTCACTGACGAAGTCTCACTGGAATTGCTTGGCGGTTCGGTGGTTGATTTTAAGGAAGACCTGGGTGGCTCGTTCTTTTCCGTTGAAAACCCCAACGCCACGGCAAATTGCGGCTGCGGTGCGTCTTTTAACATCTGACACCAGCTGTCATTCCATGGTATCAAGGCCCGCAAATCGCGGGTCTTTTTTATGTAAATTTGTGCAATCGGGGGAACACGTATGAAAATCGCCACATGGAACGTCAATTCGATCAAGGCCCGTTTGCCCCGCGTGCTGGAATGGCTGGCCGAATTCCAGCCCGATGTGGCCCTGTTGCAGGAACTAAAAACCATTGAGGAAACGTTCCCGCGTATGGAAATCGAGGACGCTGGCTACAACATCGCCATGTCCGGTCAGAAAACCTATAACGGCGTCGCCATTCTCTCAAAAACCCCCATCGAGGTCGATTACACTCGCCTGCCCGGCGAAGACGAAGACGACCATGCCCGCTATATTGAGGCCTTCACCGGCGGTCCACAAAACGGCGTCCGCGTCGCCTCTATTTACCTGCCCAACGGCAACCCGACGCGTAACGAAGACGGCTCCGACAGCGATAAATACAAATACAAACTGCGCTGGATGGAGCGACTGAAAGCACATACCGAAACCCTGTTAAAAAATGAGGAAGCCTTTGTCCTCGGCGGTGATTATAACATCTGCGCGCTCGATACCGACACTCATGATCCCAAAGGCATGGCCGACGACGCGCTCTGTCGCCCGGAAAGCCGCAGCCGCTTTCGTGCGCTTAACAACCTCGGCCTGACCAACGCCTTTCGCGTGTTCGACCAGTCCCCCAACACCTACAGCTACTGGGACTACCAGCGCGGCGCCTGGGCCAAAGACAACGGCCATCTGATCGATCACTTGCTGCTATCGCCAGAAGCCGCCGACAAGCTAACCGCCGCCGGCATCGACAAAACCCCACGCGGCAAGGAAAAAGCGTCCGACCATACGCCGGTATGGTGCGAGTTGGAGGTTTAGCAGACGTCGATTTCCTCCTTCCAGAACAGCACCCCCTCCTCAATCCTCCCCCTTCAAGGGGGAGGAAGATATATTTTTAAACGGAATCAGGACCCAACATGACAAAAATAGCATTTCTCGGAACCGGGCTCATGGGGACTGGTATGGGCGGACGGTTGGTGCAGGCGGGGCATGAGGTCACCGTTTACAATCGTACGGTGGAGAAAACGGCGGTGCTGGTGGCGGCTGGGGCGCGGGCGGTGGCGACCCCGGCGGCGGCTGTTGCCGGGGCTGACGTGGTGTTTGCCATGGTTGGAGATGATGCGGCGTCAAAGGCGGTCTGGCTTGGTGCGGACGGGGTTTTCAATGGAGACCTTGCCGACGGAGCGATCTGCGTTGAGTGTTCGACTCTGTCCCATGACTGGGTTTTGGAGTTGTCACAAGCTGCTGCTGCCAAGAGTCACATCTATATCGATAGTCCGGTCACTGGTTATCCGCATATGGCGGCGAGTGGGGATTTGACGCTGTTTATTGGCGCGACGGACGACGACCTTGAGGCCGCCCGTCCCTATCTGTTGCCGCTTTGTCGCGAGATTATTCATTTTGGCGAGGTTGGTGCGGGCACGGCCTACAAGCTGATGGTTAACCTGATGGGAGCGGTACAGATTGCCGCAGCGGCGGAGGGGTTGTTAATTGCCGAGAAAGCCGGACTGGACCGTAAGCTTGTGACAGAGGCCATTGGCAAAGGAGCGGCGGCCAGCCCGCAGGTGATCCGTAACAGCAAACTGATGGCCGACGACCACCATGACCGTGACATCGTGTTTCCAGCCAGCTTGCGTCTTAAAGATACGCTTTATGGATTGGCGTTGGCCGATAAAGTTGGCCAAACGGCGGTATTTGGAGAGGTTGCCGGTCGGGCCATCCAAAAACTAGTAGATCAAGGGGATGGCGACCTCAACGAAAGCAAGGTGATCGACGCCTTGCGTTCATGAACAGTGATTGTTTAGCGTTCCTGTTGGGCCAAGCGCAGGCCAAGACCAATCAAAACCACACCGGACACCCGGTCAATCCATTTTGAAAACACCGTACTGCCCTGAAGACGCTCTGAAATCAATCCGGTGGTCAGAACCAGCAGGCCTTCGATAATCAGTGCAATGCCAACCACAACTGAACCCAGGATGATCAGTTGCCAGAATATACTGCCGCGGGACGGATCGGCGAACTGCGGCAGGAAGGCGAGAAAGAAGATCGCAACTTTTGGGTTGAGAATATCAATCAGTGCGCCTTGCAAAAATATGCGTCTGTTTGATAGCCGTTTGGTTCCTCCGCTCCCGGGTTGAAGAGATTTTCCGCCCGACATCAAAGCACGGACACCGAGCCAGATCAGATAGGCGGCACCAACGTACTTTATGATACTGAAAGCCAGCGCCGATGTAGCAAGGATGGCAGAAATGCCGATGGCGGCGGCAAACACATGAACCATGGCACCGGTGCAAATCCCGAGGCTGGACAGAAACCCGGCCAACCGCCCCTGAGACACCGTGCGGGTCAGGATATAAACCATATCCGGCCCCGGTGACAGATTCAGCAAAATCGCCGCGAACAGGAAGGTCAGAATGTCTTGCGGAATGAACATGGGCCGTCCGTCCGATCAATTAACGCAAATAAAATTATTCCGCCGCCTGCGGTCGGACACCTGACACCTGCGACACATCACGAACGGCACCACGAGAAGCCGAGGTTGCCATCATCCCATAGGCCTGCAACGCCTTTGATACTTTCCGGTCCCGGGTCAGAGACTTCCAGGCGTCTGTGCCCTTGGCGTTCATGGCATCGCGGCGGCGCTGCAATTCGGCATCATCAACCGCCAGATTGACTTTACGGCCCGGAATATCAAACTCAATGGCATCGCCGTTCTCAATCAAGCCAATGGCCCCGCCTTCCGCCGCCTCTGGCGAAACATGGCCGACGGACAGACCGGACGATCCACCGGAAAACCGGCCATCGGTGATCAGCGCGCAATCTTGCCCAAGGCCCATAGATTTAATGTAACTGGTGGGATAGAGCATTTCCTGCATGCCGGGACCACCTTTCGGGCCTTCATATATAATGACCACAACGTCGCCCTTATTGACCTCGCCACCAAGGATTTTGGCAATCGCCTCTTCCTGGCTTTCACAGACAACGGCACGACCGGTAAAGGTCAGGCAGTTCTCCGGCACACCCGCAGTTTTGACGACACAACCGGCTTCAGCCAGATTACCATACAGCACGGCAAGCCCACCATCAGGGCTGTACGGGGTATCTACGGCACGGATGCAACCGGCTTCGCGGTCAAGATCAAGGCTGTTATAACGTTTCGACTGACTGAAGGCTTGTTGAGTTGGCACGTTGCCGGGGGCGGCCAGATAGAACTGACGCACGTCGTCACTGTCCGTGCGGCGCACGTCCCAGGTATCAATCGCGTCTCCGATAGTTGGCGCATCAACGGTCGGATTGCTGCGGTCGATCAGCCCGACCCGTTCCAGTTCGCCTAATATGCCCATGATGCCACCGGCCCGGTGGAAATCTTCCATGTGATATTTATTGGTCGACGGGGCCAGCTTGGAGAGGTGTGGCACCTTACGCGACAGGCCGTCGATCACGTTCAGGTCGAAATTGATCTCGCCTTCCTGGGCCATGGCCAGCAGATGCAGGATGGTATTGGTCGAGCCGCCCATGGCGATATCGACGGTCATGGCATTGGTGAAACCCTCAATGGAGCCGATGGAACGCGGCAAGATACTGTCATCATCGTCTTCGTAGTATTTTTTACACAGCTCAACAATCCGCCGCCCGGCTTTCAGGAACAATTCTTTCCGGTCCCCATGGGTTGCCAACATTGAACCGTTACCCGGCAGGGCCAACCCGATGGCTTCAGCCAGACAATTCATGGAATTGGCGGTAAACATCCCGGAACACGATCCACATGTCGGGCAGGCGGAGCGCTCATATTTTTCTGCCTCTTCGTCAGACGTGTCGGGGTTGGCCCCCTGGATCATCGCGTCAATCAGATCGACGTGAACCTCCTCACCGTCAACCTCCATCTTGCCCGCTTCCATGGGGCCACCGGACACGAAAATCGCTGGAATATTGAGGCGCATGGCGGCCATCAGCATACCCGGTGTGATCTTATCGCAATTGGAGATACAGACCAGCGCGTCGGCGCAATGGGCGTTGACCATATATTCGACGGAATCGGCGATCAATTCCCGACTGGGCAGGGAATACAGCATCCCTGAATGGCCCATGGCGATGCCATCATCGACGGCAATGGTATTGAATTCCTTGGCGACGCCGCCCGCCTGCTCGATCTCGCGGGCGACCATTTGGCCAAGATCTTTCAGATGAACGTGGCCTGGAACGAACTGGGTGAAGGAATTGGCTATGGCGATGATCGGCTTGCCAAAATCACTATCCGTCATTCCGGTCGCCCGCCACAAGCCACGGGCACCGGCCATATTGCGGCCATGGGTTGAGGTTCGCGAGCGATATTCAGGCATCAGGGTGTCTCCGAAAATAGTCAAAATTCAAGGTTTGTGACCATAAACGAGTGTTCCGGTCATGACTAGTCTATCGGTTGTCAGTCTATCAGTTAATGGGCATCTGATTTCTCATCTATGAATGAGACACCATGCTAATTCAGCTTGCCACCCCGCCGATTTACCCGGTACGATTTACCCATGCCCAGTCATAACTATTCCAACCACCGCACAGACGAACGCAAGTCCACTTTGTTTCAGGCCAAATTCCTGATTAACGATGAGGCTAACAATTGTGCCATTCTTGATATTTCGCCCGGTGGTGCCAAACTTAAAACCGGTGTAATCGTCGCCGCAAAAACCGACATTGTCGTTGATCTCGACAAGATTGGCACATTTACCGCCACCACGGCGTGGTGCTCTAATGGTGCAGTCGGCGTCAGGTTCACTGGCAACCCGGAACTCATTGCCAACGCTGTGATGGCATTGGCGATGTTTGGTACCGGGTAAGAACAAAACCAACACCAAAGCCAGCAACAAGGACTTCATCCGTGAATACCAACCCAGAATTTGACGTCGATTTCGCCCGCTCGTTGTTCCCTGCCCCCTGCTGGGACTGGGCTTTTTTTGAAAATGCTGGTGGAGCGTTTGTTCCCAATGCCGTCATTCAGCGGATGACGACCTATATGTCGGAAAATCAGGTCCAGCCGGGCCAATCTTTTGGGCCGTCAGCGAAAGCCAGTGAACGTATGGATCTTGGTCATAAGCTGATGGCGGAAATGATTGGCGCTGACGATGACGAAGTCACCATCGCCGCCTCGACCTCAATCAATGTCTATGTTCTGGCTCAGGCCCTTCGTCACCAGTGGTCTGACGGGGATGAAATTATCATTACCAACCTTAATCACGAAGCCAATTCAGGCCCGTGGCGCCGATTGGCGGAATTCGGCATTAAGATTGTTGAATGGCCGGTCAATCCGGAAACAGCAGAGCTGGATATTGATCTGCTTGATCGCCTGCTGACTGACCGGACACGACTGGTTGCCTTCCCGCATGTGTCCAACATTACTGGCGATATCAATGATGTCGTGCGGATCACCGAAAAAGCCCATGACGCTGGAGCCATGGTTTGCGTCGATGGGGTCGCATATGCGCCACACCGCGAAGTTGACGTCAAAGCCTGGGATGTCGATTTTTACCTGTTCAGCTATTACAAGGTTTTTGGCCCGCATATGGGGTGCCTTTATGGCAAACGCGAGCGCCTGCTCGACGCCAAAGGCCAATACCATTATTTCATCGGTGAAGAAAAGACCAGCGCCAAGCTCAACCCGGCTGGCCCCAATCACGAATCGATTGCCTGCCTTGCCGGCATCGCCGATTATTTTGACGCCCTTTCGTTGCACCATTTCCCCGGACGGCCCAACACCCTGTTTGAGCGGGTTAAGGGGGTTTATGCGATCGCCTCAGACCATGAACAGGTTTTGGCCCGCAAATTCATCGACTTCATTGACTCAAAACCTGGCGCGCAGCTGATCGGTCGCACTACTGCCGATAAAAACCAACGGGCGGCGACCTTCTCATTTATTGTCGAGGGCCGAAAATCAAGCGAAATCCCGGTCGCCATTAAAGGCGAAAAAATCGCCATTAGCAGTGGTAATTTTTATGCTAAACGCCTCATCGAAGGGATCGGCATTGACGATCCTGAAGACGGCGTGGTCCGTTGTTCGATGGCCCACTACAACACAGTTGACGAAGTTGACCGGCTGATCAAGGCGCTGGACCAAGCTTTTTGATGACGATGCCCGAGACCGTGGTCAGCCCTTATGATTTTTGCATGAACATGTCGTAAAGAGAGTTTTCATCAAGCTTACGTAGTTTTTTAAGCTTTTTGGCTTTTCCCTTTTCTTCTTTTTCGAGTTCCTGTTCCAGACGCTTGATTCGCTTATTGAGATTTTCAATGCGGATCAGGCCATGGGCACGCTTAAGACCGTCCTTGCGGTTCTTATATTTGCGATAGCGGAACCCACCCGCCGTCAGCAGCATGATCACACCGGCACTAAAAATAACGATCCCACCAACCAGCTCAGCGACTTTATGCAAACTGACCGCAGTTCCCCAAAAACCAATAGTGATCATTGCCGCTGCCGAGACAAACAAGGTTCGCCTTGAGCTGATTTCATCATAATCCTGACTGTTTTCAGCCTCGGCAATCGCCAGCGCGATTTCCGTTTTGGCCATCGTCTGCCAGCGCTTAAACGACATGCCCTCATCAAGGGTCCGTCCGTCACGGATGAACTGCTCAAGGCGCATAATTACGTACTCGGCATGCTCTTCCGGCGTCGGCCTATTGCCAAGCTTTGGCACTTCAAACCCATCGTCATTACGGCTCATGTCAGCCGCCGCCTCCAGAACAAATTAAGGATACACTACCCCCTATTATCGCCCGAAAGGCGTTAACGAATGGTGAGTCACAGGGCCGAAAGGCGGGCGCGGGCTTCTTCCAGTTTTTCCTTGGTTTGGTTCGCGTCGGCCAATTTTTGCCGTTCAGTGGCAACCACGTCTGCCGGGGCATTGGCGACAAACTTTTGATTGCCCAGCTTTTTCTCAAATCGGGTTATTTCGCTATGCTGTTTGTCGATTTCCTTATCGAGACGCAATTTTTCCGCGTCAAGATCAATGACATCGGCAATCGGCAGAACGATGGTCGCGCCATCAAGCACAGACTGCACCGCACCCTTTGGCATATCGCCATCAAGTTCGTCTACTGACGACAACCGGGCGACACGGCTAAGCAACTCGTGATACGTTTTCAACCGTGAGCGTTCATCTGCGCCAGCGTCTTTAAGCAACAGCGGAACTTTAGCCGATGGTGGTATGTTCATTTCCGAACGCAAACCACGAATCTGGGTAATCAGGCGAACAACCCAATCCATTTCCGCTTCGACACTGGCATCAACCCAGGCATCCTCCAGCTGCGGCCATTCGGAGGCAATCAAGGATGTTGCCCGGTTTGCGTCAAGTTGTTGCCAAAGTTCTTCGGTAATGAACGGTGTGATGGGGTGCATCAAATGCAAAATCTGATCAAGCACCCAGGCCGCCGTCGCCCGCGTTTCGTCTTTTTCCGCGCCATCGTCGCCTTGCAGATAAGGTTTGGCAAACTCAACATACCAGTCGCAAAAGGTCCCCCACGTGAACTGATAAACGGCGTTGGCCATATCGTTAAAGCGATAGGTATCAACGGCGGTAACCGTTGCCCGTTCGGTTTCCACCAGTTTGCCAACAATCCATTTATTCAGGCTGAGCGATACTGCCGACGGATCGAACGCCGTGACTGGGTTGCATTCGTTCATTTCGCAAAAGCGTGCGGCATTCCACAGCTTTGTACAGAAATTACGATAGCCTTCAATGCGCGACCGGGACATCTTGACGTCGCGACCCTGGGCGGCAAATGCGGTTAGGGTAAAGCGCAGGGCGTCGGCACCATAGCTATCGATAAGCTCTAGAGGGTCGATGACATTGCCCTTGGACTTGGACATCTTCTGGCCCTGTTCGTCGCGGACCAGGGCATGAATATAAACCGTATGAAACGGAACTTCTTCCATGAAATGGATGCCCATCATCATCATTCGGGCAACCCAAAAGAAGATGATATCAAAGCCCGTAATCAGCACGTCTGTCTGGTAATACCGTTGAACTTCCGGCGTATCTTCCGGCCACCCAAGCGTTGAAAACGGCCATAGGGCCGAGGAAAACCAAGTGTCCAGCACATCCGGGTCCCGGGTCAGCTCGACGTCCTTGCCATAGACGTCACGGGCCTTGCGATGGGCGTCTTCTGCGGTCAGTTCAACAAAGATATCGCCGTCGGGCCCAAACCACGCCGGAATCTGGTGGCCCCACCAAATTTGCCGCGACACGCACCAGGGTTGAATATTTCGCATCCACTCGTAATAGGTATTTTCCCATTGTCGCGGAACGAAGGCGGTTTTCCCCTGCTCGACTGCCGTGATTGCTGGCCCTGCCAGTTGTTGAGCGTCAACGAACCACTGATCCATCAACCACGGTTCAATGACCACACCAGATCGGTCCCCATAGGGGATCGTCATCGGGTTTTCCTCAATTCGTTCGAGCAAGCCGAGACCGTCCATCTCGTCCAAGACCTTCTCACGAGCCTTAAACCGATCAAGTCCTTGATAGGCGTCGGGCACATTGGCGTTCAGGCAAGCATTTTGATCGAAAATGTTGATCATCTTCAAATTATGACGTTTACCGACCTCAAAATCATTGAAGTCATGCGCTGGTGTCATTTTCACCGCACCGGTACCCTTTTCCGGATCAGCATAGGCGTCGGCGACAACCAGCAATTTCCGTCCGACAATCGGTAACACGCAGTTCTTACCAACCAAATCCCGATATCGATCATCATCCGGGTGAACCGCCACCGCGACATCACCCAACATCGTTTCGGGGCGTGTCGTCCCAACGGTGATAAATTCACCGTCTCGGCCTTCAATGGGGTATTTGAAATACCACATCTTGCCGTTAACCTCACGCTGCTCAACTTCCAAATCCGATATGGCGGTGTGCAATTTAGGGTCCCAGTTGACCAGACGTTTGTCGCGATAGATCAATCCTGCTTTGTGTAATTCGACAAACACCTTACGCACGGCGTCACTCAGGCCTTCGTCCATGGTGAAGCGTTCGCGCGACCAATCACATGATGCGCCCAGACGGCGGAGCTGTCCGGTGATTGTGCCGCCCGACTCGGCCTTCCACTGCCAAACTTTTTCGATGAATTTTTCACGCCCATAGTCGTGACGGGTTTTTCCCTGCTCGGCCATCTGGCGTTCAACCACCATCTGAGTCGCAATACCGGCATGATCGGTACCTGGCTGCCAAAGCACATCAAACCCCCGCATCCGCTTGTACCGCACGAGAATATCTTGAAGCGTATTATTCAGAGCATGGCCCATGTGCAGGCTACCTGTCACATTTGGCGGCGGAATAACAATCGTATAAGGACTGGCCTCTGGTTTATCGCCACACGAAAAGACTCCGGACTCTTCCCACTCAGCGTAATGTTTTTTCTCGATCTCTTCCGGGCGATAAGTTTTTTCCAGCATCGCTGGTTTCCTCACAAATTGTCTAAAATTGGAAGTGTTTTCTAACCCCGTGCGGACGGAGGCACAAGCGAGGGTTCGAGCGCTCTTAAAATGCTTGACTTAATCGTCGAGCCGCTCGGCTCGGTTGATCATGAAATCAATCTCTTTTTTGACCAAACGCTCAATCAAATAAGGTAGATTCCGATCCAACCATTCGCGCAAGATTGGTTTCAGCATCTCACGCACAATGCCTTCTAACGTCAGGTCCTTGGCGTTGGCATGTAGTTGCAAATCACGACGGTCGAGAATTGCCGCCGCCAGATCTGAGAGCACATCTACAGATGCGGTTGCCGTCGGCTGCGATAAAATTTCGCTGGCGACCATTTCCGGTGTCAGCTCAAGCATTTCCGCCATCGGTTGGGGTATCGGGTCTGGCATCGGCGGCGGTGCTGGAGCTGGTGCTGGCTCAAATACGGGTTCAGGCTCAGGCACGAAGACCGGTTCTGGCTCGGGAATGGGTTCGGGCTCGGGTTCCGGCTCAGGAATGGGTTCGGGTTCGGGTTCGGGTTCGGGAATAGGCTCAGGCTCGGGTTCCGGCTCGGGAATGGGCTCAGGTTCGGGTTCCGGCTCGGGAATGGGCTCAGGTTCGGGTTCCGGCTCGGGAATGGGCTCAGGCTCAGGCTCCGGTATGGGATCGGGTTCAGCGACGGGTTCTTCGACAGAGGTTTCGTCTTCTTCTTCCGATAGAATACGTCGAATGGAAGAAAGAATATCTTCCATCGAAGGTTCTTGGCCATCTTCCTCCGGTGCAATATTTTCGTTCATGCCCCACCCAAACAAACAACTATGCGTATCATGGTAACCGAAACATGGTTAACAAAAGGTAACAAGGTCTGGCGAGAAGACTGATAATTATTCAACGTTCCCCCCCCCTTAGATATTTTATGACCTGCGAACAATCTTATTGCGTATCGCCTGACGCGCGCCCACCAAACCACTGATCACGAACTTCACGATAGTGCTCACGCGGATCATACAGCGTAACTGGCAAGGCCAAATCCCGGGCCGTCAATTGCCCTAAAGCCGACTTGATTTCATACATTGCGACTAATTCGTCACGTCGGCCCCGGACATGAGATACGCGGGCATTTAGTAATTCCTGCTCGGCATCGAGAACGTCCAGAATGGTTCGTGACCCGACAGAAGCCTCGCGCTGAACACCCTCAAGGGCGATAACATTGGCTTCGATTTGAGTGTCAAAAGAGGCAACCCGCGCCGCCGCAGTTTGCAATGCTTCCCACGCACGGGTCGCGGTTTCAACAGCCACACGACGCTGCTCATCAACGACAAATGCCCGCTCAGCCACAGTTTGACGCGCTTCACGAAGCCGGGAATAGACTGCACCTTGCTGATAGATTGGGATAGCCAAATTCAATCCGATTTTTGCCGTGTCGATGCGCCCCTGTTCGGCGGCCGCCTCAAATTGACGGGAGTACCCTGCCGTCAGCCCGAGGTCCGGCAACAACTCCCCCCAAACTTCGTCGACGTTATCGAGCGCTGAAAGCCGGTCAAACTCTGCCGCGATGACGATTGGGTTTTTGATTGACGCTATTTTTATCGCTTCTTCTTTGGTTTCCGGTAATCCTGCCGGTTGACTTGGAGCACTCAATCCTCCGGGGGCTGATTCACCAACAACACTTAAAAAAGCCGCCCGAGAAGCCTCCAGATCACCTTCGGCCTGAATTCTGTCGGCTTTGGCTTTCGCCCGCCTAGCTTCTGCCTGATGGACATCCGTACGGGTAATTTCACCGACTTGGAACCGATCTCGTGTCGCCTCAAGTTGCCGGGACAGCACCTGTTCGTTGCTGATGTTTAATTTTAAAACCGCCTCATCACGGAAAACATCCATGTAGGCCGATATCGTGTCTAAAAAAATCGTCTGTTCGATGCCCAATAGGCGCCCACGTTCGGCCCGAACGGCATTTTCGGCTTTACTGGTCGCCGCTAACGTACGCCCGCCGCGAAACAGGGATTGCGTGACATCGAATGAATAGCCTGCACTGTTGCGCCACTGATTTCGCGATGTGCCCGTACCATTGGTATTCTCGACATCTGAGTAGCCTTGATTAAGAGACATCGACACATCTGGTCGCCAGTTGGACAAAGCCTGTGGCACACCTTCGTCGGTTGATCGCAAGCGGGCGCGGCGAGACAGCAATGTTGGATTATTTAAATACGCTGTTGTCAACGCATCGATTAGCGGTTGTGATTGCGCGTGGGCCTGGTGCGGAGTACTGACGATAACAGAACCGAGAAGCACCATCACTCCAAGGAACACTGGAACGTGCCGATTTTTCTGTTTTTTCACTGCCATTACATTGCCAAACATTGAGTTCATCGCCCAGGTTGTTCACTAAATATCAACACTATAGTGCTATCAATCAGCCAGATCGTTTAACGAACGTCAATAGACACCAAAAAAGCGCAGAAAACCAGCACTTTTAGCCGCTCCAGAAACATCAAAACGCCCCTCAGCGATCAAGAACAGCGCTTTTTAGATTCGCATATTCCCAAGATGTAGCTCATGTTTCAAAATGAAAACACTACATCTGTGTCAAATCCCGGAAGTAGCGGCGTGCCCGCATCAAATATGGCTTGACTGGAGACACTCTGGCCCGTCCGCAGATAAACTCGACCACGCCCAATGCCATCTTCGCCGACAACAATTGCCACTGCCCGACCACCATCCGCCAATTGATCAAGAATGACGTCTGGCACGTCGCTGACTGCCCCGTCAAAGAATATGGCGTCGTATGGAGCCTGGCTGGCATATCCTTCACGCAATGCACCCTCGGCGACCACAACATTGTCGATTTCCTGGTCCGACAAAATTTTTGTCGCCCGTTGCGCCAAACTGGCATCGGCTTCGACGGCGACAACCGTATCGACGATCCCGGCCAGAACGGCAACCGCATATCCGGACCCGCAGCCGATGCTGAGCGCCACGTCGGTTGATTTCAATTGCAATCCCTGCATCAGGCGAGCGATGACCATCGGCTCCATGATGTACCGGCCCTCCCCGAGCGCCAGTGCTTCATCAACGTAAGCAATACCTTCCTTGGCTCTTGGCGCATAGGTTTCGCGGGGCACTTGGCTCATCACAGCGATGACCCGGTCATCGGTCACTCGGTTTGGTAAAATTTGGCAGTCCACCATATTTCGACGCGCAGCAGCAAAATCCATGTCGTCCTCATGATCAAAAATCCAACCTTTAAACGTTATAAGCGCTCATCATCGGCAACTCAATGACATGGGTGCATGAAGTTCCGTTGCCAACAAACAAGTCTATGAATAAGCGGTTAGCGGCCTGTTTTATCGCCGCTTTGAAATAAATCGAAATCCGTGAAAAACACCTGCTTGACCAACTGAAAAACTAGTTCTAAGTTCCCTTGCCTCGTCGCCGGGGACCCGATGTCTGTTTGGGCCCATTGGAGCCAATATGGCTTCCGGGGACAAAGGATCGGCGCGGTGGCGGAGAGGCTACGCAGCGGCCTGCAAAGCCGTGTACACCGGTTCGAATCCGGTCCGCGCCTCCAACATGCCTGATCCGGCATAGCTCAGTTGGTAGAGCAGCTGACTGTTAATCAGCTTGTCGCAGGTTCGAGTCCTGCTGCCGGAGCCAATTAAACCCTTGAAAACATTTGTGTTTTCAAGGGTTTTTCTTTGCCACGTTTTTGATTTGGTAGATTTTGGGGCACTTGTAAGATTTTTTGAGAGATTTAGAATTCGTATCTAGCCCGGATATTTCATGAAGCCGCGTAATAACTGATTTTTGAGTTAATTTCTGTTGGTTGGCACGGTTGGTTGAGTATTCTCTGTTCGGAGGCCATGCCTGCGCTGTCCGGTGTCCTGATTTGC
>Ga0316204_10003647_pt1 | contig 30027 bp, 30 predicted proteins | sample 6monrhotite_MG_2_FD_205661 | JGI IMG/M metagenome (GOLD analysis project Ga0316204, IMG submission 205661) | Microbial mat bacterial communities from mineral coupon in-situ incubated in ocean water Damariscotta River, Maine, United States -... | ecosystem: Environmental > Aquatic > Marine >...
CAAGGCGTTCCTCATGCTGATGCTCATCCTCGAGACGGGCATGATCGGCACCTTCGTGGCGCAGGATCTCATTCTCTTCTTCGTCTTCTTCGAGGTCGTCCTGCTCCCGATGTTCTTCATGATCGCCGTCTGGGGCGGTGAGGATCGTCGCTACGCCTCGCTGAAGTTCTTCCTCTACACCTTGTTCGGGTCGGCCCTGATGCTCCTCGGCTTCCTGGCGCTGTTCTTCCTCTCGAAGGACCCCGCCACCGGCGAACTCATGCGCACCTTCGACATGCGTGCCCTCTCCGATGTGGCTGGTGCCGGCATCGTCCGTTCGTCGCAGCTATTGATCTTCGGCGGCATGTTCCTCGGCTTCGGTGTCAAGGTCCCACTGTTCCCGTTCCACACCTGGCTGCCCGACGCTCACACCCAGGCGCCGACGCAGGGTTCGGTCATCCTGGCCGCCGTGCTCCTGAAGCTCGGTACCTATGGCTTCATCCGCATCGCCATCCCGATGCTCCCCGAGGCCGCCGAGGCCTGGGCCCCCTGGATCGGCCTTTTCGCCGTCATCGGCATCATCTATGGCGCCCTCGGCTGTCTCGCCCAGACCGACATGAAGCGCCTGATCGCATTCTCCTCGGTGGCCCACATGGGCTTCGTGATGCTCGGCATCGCCACCCTCACCGACTTCGGCATCAATGCCGCCATTTTCGGCATGGTTGCTCACGGCCTCATCACCGGCATGTTGTTCTTCATCGCCGGTTCGGTGAAGGAGCGCTACCACACCCTCGAGATCGACCGTCTCGGTGGCATGCTCGTCCAGGCCCCCAAGCTCGGCTGGATTCTCGGCTTCACCGCCATGGCGTCGCTCGGCCTCCCCGGCCTGGCCGGCTTCTGGGGTGAGTTCCCCGCCATTCTCTCGGCCTACCAGCCCGCCAACGGCGTTCCGGTGGAGACCTTCCGCGGCTACATGGTCATCGCCGCCATCGGCACCGTCCTCGCCGCCGGCTACCTGCTCTGGCTCCTCCAGCGCACTGCGATGGGCGAGCCGTCCGAAGAGTTCGCCAACGATCCCGAGATCGTCGACGTCAAGCGCAACGAGTGGATCGCCTGGGCGCCCTTCCTCTTCCTGATCGTTCTCTTCGGTGTGGCCCCCGGCCTCATCTTCGAAGTCACCGACCCCGCAGTCGTCGAATCCCTCGACAACTGTCTGCAACTCGAAGGTGGCTGTGAAGGTGTGGCTGCCGCCGCCCAGGCCGCCCTCGGAGGCTGATCCCCATGCTCGCTGCGCTCGCTGCTGAGGTCGGAGACTTCATCCGACCACCCATCGACTGGCATGCCGCCGCGCCCGAGCTGACCCTGCTCGCGTTCGGTGCTCTGCTCACCTTGATGGACATCGTCTGGCTCGAACGCGGCCGCAAGCTGGCCCCGACGCTCGCCTCGATCGGCCTGCTCGCCACGATGATCCCGATCATCACCCTGGCCGTCGACGGCGCCGATCGCTCCATGTTCAATGGCGCCTTCGTCGTCGACAACTACGCCCTCATCATGAAGGCCGTCTTCATCCTCGCCGGCTATGTCGTCGTGCTGTTGTCCAGCCACTACATCTCCGAGGGCGACTACTGGGAGAACGAGTACTACGGGCTCCTGCTCAGCTCGATCCTCGGCATGGTGCTCATGGCCTCGGCCCGCGATCTCATCACGATCTTCGTGGCGCTGGAGCTCCTGTCGATACCGGCCTACATGCTCGCCACCTGGCGCAAGCGCGACCTGAAGAGCAATGAAGCGGGCATCAAGTACTACCTGATGGGTGTCTTTGCCTCGGCCATCATGCTCTACGGCATGTCGCTGCTCTACGGGGCCTCGGGCACGACGCTCCTCGCCGACATGAACGCCGCCGTCAGCGCCTCGGACTCACCATCCGCAATCGTCGTGATGGGCGTGATCTTCGTGATCGTGGGCTTCGCCTTCAAGGTCTCGGCTGTGCCGTTCCACACCTGGGCGCCGGACACGTACGAGGGTGCGCCGACGCCGGTCACCGCATTCTTGTCGGTGGCCTCCAAGGCCGCCGGTTTCGTGGCCCTCATGAACATGCTGTTCGTCGGCTTCATCGGTCGCGACGATGTCTACGAGCCGATGATCTTCGTGCTGGCCGCACTGTCGATGACAGTGGGCAACCTGATCGCCCTGCGCCAGACCAACATCGTCCGCATGCTCGCCTACTCCGGTGTCGCCCAAGCCGGCTACATGCTCGCGCCGCTCGCGGTCGCCAGCGATGTTCCTGACTCTGCCCTCGCCGCCACGGTCAGCTATCTCGTGATCTACGCCGCCATGAACCTCGGTGCGTTCGCCGTGGTGATCGCCGTGGCTCGCAAGACCCGCTCGGCCGAGATCGAGGACTACCGCGGCCTCTTCCAATACGCGCCGGGCCTCACGGTTGCCATGACGATCTTCCTGTTCGCTCTCGCCGGCATCCCGCCGCTCGGTGGTTGGTGGGCGAAGTTCCGGATCATGGGTGCCGTCATCGAGGCCAACACGGCGTCGGGTGTCGTGCTCGGTGTCTTCGTCGCCGTCAACTCCGTCATCGCCCTCTACTACTACGCCCGGATCGGGGCGAAGATGTGGGCAGACGAGGCGCCTGACGGCGACGTGACGCCCGTGCGTGTCCCCGCCTCGCTGAGTTCGGCGCTGGTGCTCACGGCCGCGGCCACGATCGCCTTCGGTGTGCTGCCCGGCCTCGTGGGCGACGTCACCAAGGTGAGCCTGCTCGCCGGCGTCGGCGGCTGATCCACGGTGTCTCGCGGGTCGCTCGCTGAGCGTCTCGCCGCCGAAATCCGATCGCAGGGCCCCCTTTCGGCGTCGGCCTTCATCGACGCTGCCCTCTATGACCCCGATGGCGGCTTCTACACGCGCCCGGGCGACAACGGGCGGGCTGGTCGCCGTGGCGACTTCCTCACCGCCCCCGAAGTCGGACCCTTGTTCGGTGCCGTCGTGGCCGATGCCCTCGACACCTGGTGGGCTGAAGCTGGTGAACCCGATCGCTGGATCGTGCGCGATGTCGGTGCCGGTCCGGGCACTCTCGGCCGGGCGATCCTGGCCGCGGCCCCTCGGTGTCTCCAGACCGGCGCGTTGCGGCTTCAACTCGTGGAGATCTCAGCCTCCCAGCGAGCGCTCCACCCAGTCGATGCCGCGATCAGCAGCATCGCAACCGATGTCTCAGCGACCGGTCGTTGCGATGTCGTCGTGGCCAACGAGCTCCTCGACAACTTGCCGTTCGACATGGCCGAGCGTTCGCCGGATGGCTGGCGCGAGGTTCTCGTCGACGTGGAGGACGGTGAGTTCGTCGAGTCGCTTGGCTCGCTGGTGGACGAACTGGGCGAGATCCGGGCCGAGCTCGGCGCGCGGCTTCCAGTGGCGCGTCGCGCCGTCGACTGGATCCGCCAGGCGCGTGCCACCGGGGCGCGCCTCGTGCTCTTCGACTATGCCGCGCCAACGGAGGAACTGCTGTCGCGCGGTGGCTGGCTCCGGACCTTCCGGGACCATGGTGCCGGGTCGGAATGGTTGGTCGATCCCGGTTCCCAGGACATCACCGTCGACCTCCCGGTGGAACAGATCGTCGCCGCGTCCGATCGTCCATCGGTCCGAAGCCAGGCCGAGTTCCTCGAGATTCACGGACTCTCCGCTCTGGTCGAGGAGGGGAGAGCACTCTGGGAGGCGGGCGCCGCAACCGGGGGCCTTGCCGCGCTCAAGGGGCGCAGTCGGATCCGGGAAGCCGAGACGTTGGTGGATCCCGAGGGGATGGGCGCGTTCACTGTGTTCGAGTGGCCGCCGAACCCCGGGACCGGCCGTTCGTCAGGCGCCGAATGATCCCGATGGCTCTGGTCGGCCGTGTAGAAAACCGGTTGGCTGGGTGTCATGGCCCTCACTGAGCTCCCGACCGCGACCGGCATCGATTCCGAACTCCATGTGGACCGCTTTGGACTGACCATCGGCTGTGTTTCCGTCGGGCTTCCGGTGACCTGCACCAACGACATGGTGTTGTTGCGCTACATCGATCTGATCAACCTGATTCAGGCTGGCCCGAGCGATGTCTTTGCGCCGTCGGACGGCGACATCGCAACACTGGCGGCGGCGATCGGCGAAGCGCCGGACGTCGTCCACGTACGGTTGCGAACTCTCGCCGGCTGACTCGCGGCCGCGCCCCTGGCTCTACACTCAGGGCCATGACCGTCGTCGATCGAGAGCCGTTGACCCGAAGCCGGGTTGCCTCGACCGCGCTCGCGCTGATCGATGAGAGTGGCCTGGACTCGCTGAGCATGCGCAAGCTCGGCGCCGCCCTCGGTGTCGAAGCGATGTCGCTCTACAACCATGTCGCCAACAAGGACGATCTGCTCAACGCGGTCAGTGATCTCATCTACGCCGAGATCTTCGCGGCCTACGGATCTCCCACCGGGGACTGGCGCGAGAAGGCGCGGTGTCTGGCCGGCTCCTACGTCCACGCCGCCGAAGCACATCCCGAGGCACTCCCCCTGCTCATCGACCGGCCCGGTGACACCCCCGGCGGTCTCCAGCTCATGGATCGTGTCGCGTCGATCTTCGAGGGGGTGAGCGAAGATCTCCGAGCGCCGGCCCTCGCCTTCTCGGCGGTCTCGGCCTATGTCGTCGGGACCCTGATCCAGGAGCGATCCGCCGATCACGCCGAAGCGAGCGAGGCCACGGCCGACGAGGACCTGCCCGAGGGTTTCGAAGGGGTTGCTCGTTTCCGCGCCGCTCTGCGCACGATGTCAGTGGCCGAGCGCTTCGACGAAGGCCTCGAGGCGATGCTCGACGGCATTGAGGCTCGCTACTTCAGCTGAGTCCCTGAGTCCGGCACGCTGCCGTTCGGGGCACCAGGCTCGCGTCGACGGCGGCATCACTCAGCGTCGCCAGTCGGTGCTGGAGGTGCCGGCGAGGCGGTCTCGGGCGCCGGCGAGGGGTCCAGGGGATGCACCATCCGTTTGCGTCGACGCAGGTAGAACCAGGCTGCCGCCGCGATGAAGGGCAGGAACGGCAGGACACCGCCGATGACCAGCAGCACGATGCTGCCGATCGCAGCCAGCGCCGAGACGCCGCCGCCGAATGCATCCACGAAGCCCGGCAGGGGCGTCTCGTTGTCGGCGATGAGGACAACGTCGGTCGCCCGGTCGAGCCTCGCGTCCGGATTGTCGGTGGGCGTCGCCTCGACCTGAACGTCGATGAACAGACCGCCACGGGCATCCCGCCGCTGAACATTGCCGTCGGTGACGTCGAGGTCGAAGAGGGCGACGATTCGATCACCGGGCTCGAACTCGCTGAGCGACCCGGCTTCGATGTCGAAGTCATCCCTCCGGAGCCGAAGCTCGGTCGATTCGATGCTTACGTCGGTGAGGGTGGCGTCGCCGGTGTTCTCGATCTCGATGCAGAGCACGGCGCTGTCGTCACGGTTGACGTCGAGTGAGGAATGGCCCGGGCAGGCATCGGCTTGGTCCTCGCCGAGCCACGCCACGAGATCGATGTCGGCGGGGAGGGACTCACGGCCGGCTTCGGTGATCGTGAGTGTGATCGTGGCCAGGCTCACCTGGTCGCGCAGGGTACGGAGCTGACCGCGCAGGGTTTCGAGTGTGGTCTCCCGGTCGAGGAGTTGGCGCTCGAGGTCGGCGATGACGTCCACGTTCGTGGCCCCCTCGAGGAATCCGCGGAGGCGAAGCACGCTGGCCTCCGATGTGGAGATGCGGCTCTCGAGGTCGACGACACGATCGGTCACGTCCTCTGCGGAAATGGTTTGTTCGACGAGTTCACCGACACCGGCCAGCGCCTCGAGCGCATCGTCGAAGTCCTCGGGCAAGATCTTGAAGGTCAGAACCGTGCGGGGCGACGGATCGACCGTCGATGACTGACCGAACACGATGCCGCCGAGGCTGGTCACGATCTGGGTGGCCTCGCGGCCGGCAGCGGCGACGTCGTCGACGGCGACACCGACCGTTGCCCGAAAGACGATGTCGCGGCCGATGTCGGCCGCAGTGAGGGCGGTGGGAACGGCGAGCCCGCCGTCGTCTCGCTCGGCAGCCGTTCCCACGTCGGTCATGTCCTCTTCGGCGGCCTCGTCTGGGGACACGGAGAAGTCGCTGTCCTCGTCGGTGTCGCCGCCGTCATCAGCAGTGGTGTCGGTGCTGTCGTCACCGCCGGCGCCGTCGCTGGTGTCGTCGTCGTCCATCGCGCAACCGGCAGCCGCGAGGGTCAGGGCCAGTGCCGCCAACAGGAGTCGAAGGGTCGATCGCAGGGTGCGCATGGTTCCTCCAGGAGTGGTGCGTCCAGGTCAGACGTCCGTAACCGCCGTGTGGTTCCCGCCTGCCTGGAACGAACGTAGCGCAGTGTGGCTATTCGGTGTTGACCGAACGGAAGCTCTCGACGGCAGTGGCGCCGGGGATACCCGATGCCTTCGCGTTGTCGGCGGCCCACTCCCGGATCATGTCCGGGAGCACGTCGGCTCGATCGTCGTTCTGGCTGTGATGCTCGAGAAGCGCATCGATCTTGCGGTCGATCGCGTCGGAGATGTCGACACGGAGGTTGTGGTCGGTGCCGGCCATCAACCAGACGCGGTCGACGGCATGAGGCTCGTAGCCCTCGTCCAGGAGTTCGGGATACGACTTGGCGTTGCGGGCGTCGGGGTAGACGGCGCTGACAACGGCCTCGCCGGTGGCGAGATGATCAGGATGAGCGGCATAGATGCGGTCCCAGTTACGCTCCGGTGTCTGGGTGATGACGAGGTCGGGCTTCACCATGCGAATCAGCCGGGAGATCGCCTTGCGGAGTTCGAGGGTCGACTCGACAGCGCCGTCGGGGAAGCCGAGCCAGTGCAGCTCGGTGACACCGACGACCTTGCCGGCCGCGGCCTGTTCGGCCTGACGGACATCGGCGAGGTCCTCGGCGCTGAGCTCGGCCGGTTCACCCGCTTGTCCGCTCGTGACGAGTCCGTAGACGACGTCGACCCCATGGTCGGTGAGGGTGGCGACGGTGCCGGCCGTGCCGAAGTCGATGTCGTCGGGGTGAGCGACGATCACCAGGGCCTTGGTCGGCACAAATTCATCGTCCCCGTGGAGTAGCTCGGTAAGTGTGGGCACGAGCAGGATCCTACGTCCCTGTCGATGATTGGCGTGGGCGACGGCGGTGTCGTCGTAGACTTTCGCCGCCATGGATACCGAGACCACTGAGGCTTCCTTCGACGGTGCAGAAGCGCTGTCCGCCATCCTGATGGCGGACGACGTCGCCGCGTCCCTGTGGTCGGCGATCGACAGTGGCCGGATCGACCCGCTGGTGCCCGAGCTGGCGGCTCTGCGAATGGAGCAGGATCCCATCCACAGGCACAAGGACGTGCTCTCGCACACGGTGGCCGTTGTTGCCAAGACCCCCGATGACGAGATCGTGCGTCTGGCCGCGCTCTTTCACGACATCGCCAAGCCCCAAACCCGCAGCTTCGAGCACGGTGGTGTGACCTTCCGACACCACGAGGTCGTCGGTGGGCGCGTCACCAAGAAGCGCATGACGGCACTCGGCTACCCCGAAGACATGGTTGCCGACGTCTCTGAACTCGTGCGAATGTCGGGCCGATTCAAGGGATATGCCGACGGCTGGAGCGACGGCGCTGTCCGCCGGTACGCCCGCGATGCCGGGCCGCTGCTGGGCCGTCTCAACTCGCTGATCCGCAGCGACTGCACGACCCGCAACAAGGCCAAGGCCCAGCGGATCCAGGAATGGATCGACGACCTCGAACGCCGGATTGCCGAGCTCGCCGAAGAGGACCGCCGGGCCGCCGAGCGCCCGCAGATCGACGGTGCGGCAGTCATGGCCCACCTCGGCATCGAACCAGGACGCGAAGTCGGCCAGATCATGAAGTGGCTGCTCGAGCTCAAGCGTTCCGAAGGCGTCCTCGATGAGGCCGACCTCCTCGCTCGCCTCGACGCCTTCTACGCCGACCTCACTGCCTGACCTCCCCTCTCGAAGTCAACTGGCGGCACATATGGTCGGATACCGACCATATGTGCCGCCAGTTCGCAGCTTCCCGGTTCGGGACGGAGGGTGACCATCCTCATATCGCTGCCGAAGAGGTCGATGACTATGTGTTGGCGAGCTGCAAGAGCTCGTGTCTATGAAAGGAAGCCCATGCGGCGATATGTGATGATCCTGGGTGCGGCGTTTGCGCTGCTTGTCTCTGCCTGTGGCGGTGGCGCGGCGACGGCCGAAGATCTGAAGGAGGAGATGACGAAGGACGGCTTGATCACCGATGAGGATGCTGACTGCATCATCGACAAGCTTGTCGAGGCCGGCATCAACCCGGGTGATCTGACCGATGGGGCACTCGGAGACAATGATCCGCCCCCAGAGGTAATCGGCATCACCACCGAGTGTCTGCTCGGCGGCAGTCTGACCGACGACATGGAGGACATGCTCGACGGCCCGGCCGAGGGTGAGCCCAACGCCTACGGTGACGACCCAGCGCTCGACGAATTGTGGGACGGCTGTGAGGCCGGCGACATGCAGGCCTGCGACGATCTGTATCTGGACAGCCCCTTCGGCAGCGAGTACGAGGCGTACGGCAACACGTGCGGCAACCGCTCCGACGGCTCCGAATTCTGCGCCTGAACCTGAACTGATCTGATGCGAGAAGGGACGGGGGTCAGATCCCCGTCCCTTCTCGCGCTTGGATGGGGTGTGGACCTGGACTCGGCCGCGTCTGCAACCGAAAACGTCGGCTGACCCTCGGTGACGAGCGGTAGCCTTGGCGTATGCATGTAGGAATCGTTGGTGCCACCGGCCAGGTGGGCGGTGTGATGCGGACTCTCCTCGCGGAGCGGAGCTTCCCGGTCACGTCGCTGCGACTGTTCGCCTCCGCCCGTTCGGCCGGAAAGACGGTCGAGTGGACCGACTCCGAGGGTGTCGCGCATGACATCGTCGTCGAGGATGCGTCCACCGCCGACTACTCCGGCGTCGACATCGCTCTGTTCTCCGCAGGTGGCGGCACCTCACGGGAGCTGGCGCCGAAGGTGGCCGCGGCCGGCGCCGTCGTCATCGACAACTCCTCGGCCTGGCGCATGGACCCCGATGTCCCGCTGGTCGTTCCGGAGGTCAACGCGGGCGACCTGCAGTCGATCCCCAAGGGCATCGTCGCCAACCCCAATTGCACCACGATGGTCGCCATGCCGGTCATGAAGCCGCTGTCCGACGAGGCCGGGCTCGAGGCGATGATCGTTTCGACCTTTCAGGCCGTTTCCGGCTCCGGACTCTCCGGCGTCCGCGAGCTCGATGAGCAGGTGCAGAAGACCGGTGCCGACGGCCCCGGTCTCACCTATGACGGTCGTGCGGTCTCCCTCGAGGCAGGCGAGAACTACGTCAAGCCGATCGCGTTCAATGTTCTTCCGTTCGCGGGCGACCTGGTGGACGACGGACTCGACGAGACGAACGAGGAGCAGAAGCTCCGATTCGAGAGCCGCAAGATCATGGGTCTGCCCGATCTCAAGGTGTCCGGAACCTGCGTCCGAGTGCCCGTCTTCACCGGCCATTCGTTGGCGATCAACGCCCGGTTCTCATCGGCGATCACACCGGCCCGGGCGCGTGAGCTGCTGGCTGACGCAGAGGGTGTGGTGTTGATGGATGTGCCGACCCCGCTCGATGCCGCCGGAGTCGACGAAACCTACGTCGGCCGCATTCGCGTCGACGACACCGTCGAGCACGGCCTCAGCCTGTTCCTCTCGGGCGACAACCTCCGCAAGGGGGCCGCCCTCAACACGATCCAGATCGCCGAAAGCCTCGTCGCCCAGAACCTGGTCTGACCGCCCTCGGCGGCCTACGTTTGCGCATGGCTGATTTCGAGAGTGTTCGCGCGATGGCCGGCTCGGAGACTGGGCTGTGTGTGGTCGCGTCTGTACGTCCCGATGGGTCGGTGCACAGCTCGGTGGTGAACGCAGGGCCGATGTCGCATCCCGTCACGGGCGGCGACGTCATTGCCCTGGTCGCTCGTGGCGACGCGCAGAAGGTCGACCACATTCGGCGGAGCGGTCGTGCCTCGGTGACATTTCGCCGAGGCTGGCAGTGGGCCGGCGTCGAAGGATCCGCCGAGATCGTGACCGACGATGCCGGTGCGGGCGACCGTGGTTTTCGTCAGCTTTTGCGTGACGTCTTCGCCGCCGCCGGTGGCACCCACGACGACTGGGACGAGTACGACCGGGTGATGGCCGGTGAAGGCCGCGTTCCGATCTTCATCACCCCCGAGCGAATCCTCGGTGTGCCCTGAGCTCGCAACCGTGGTCTGACCACGAATTGTGAACTATGGGGGGTTTTCGACATAGCGCTGCATGGCCTCATCGAGGGTGATGTCCATCTGATTGGCGAGTGAGGCAAGCCAGGCGAGGACATCGCCGAACTCATGGACCTGCTGCTCGCGGGTGCCTTTGCGTACCGCCTGGGCAAGTTCACCGAGCTCCTCGCAGAGCCACGCCACCGTGGCCGGCACGCCTCGGGCGGTGTCCGCCTCGCCGTAGAGATCGTCCATCAGGGTTTGCAGCTCGGCAAGTTCCATGCGAGGACTCTACGCGCGCGTGGAATCAGTGGCGGGAGAGGAATCGCCGTGCGGACCCGACCGGCTCACGGACCATCGGGTTCTCGGGGTCGGCGAATATGCGGCAGTTGCACCACATGCAGGCCTGGTTGCTGAACCCGTGGCAGTGCGAACCCTCATGATGTCCACACGAGCAGTGCCGCTCGGGTTCGTGGAGGGATTCGAGGAAACTGGTCACCTCGTCCTATCGACGGTTGGCGCCCGGGGTTGAGGGTCTGCTCAACTGCAGGCCATGGACATTCGTGAAGCCCTGTACACCACTCGTGCCATGCGTCGGGTCACCGACGAGGCGATTCCCGAGGATGTGCAGATGCGCATCCTCGACGCCGCGATTCGAGCGCCGAGCGGTGGCAACGGACAGGGTTGGCGCTTCATGCTCGTCGACGACGAAGCCAAGCGAGAGCAGATCGGTGACATCTACCGCGAGTGCATCGACATCTTGTGGGAGACGATCTACAAGGACCGTCTCGCCGCATCTCGCGCCACGCCGGACGATCCCGAGTCGCAACAGTTCCTGCGGATCTTCAGCTCGGTGACCTGGGCCCAGGAGAACTTCGGCTCCTATCCGATGATGCTGTTCGCCTTCGACCAGTTCGACGCCAGCGGAGGGTCGATCTTCCCCGCCGTGTGGAGCGCCATGCTCGCGGCACGGGCTGACGGTGTCGGTTCGTCGCTCACATCGGTGCTGGGGTTCAAGGCCGCCGAGACGCTCGAAGTTCTCGGTGTCCCCGACGACAGTGGTTTCCGCATGGCCTGCTGCGTGCCGATGGGCTACCCGACGGGCAAATGGGGCGTGGCCAAGCGCAACCCCGCCCATGAAGTGTCGTTCCGCAACACCTGGGGTGAGCCGGTCGGCTTCGAGATCAACGAGCCCCTCTGGCCCTAACGGCTCTAAAGCACACTGGGGTCTGCGTCATCGCAGCAAGAGTGCTGACCCCAGTGTGCTTTAGGACCAAGTCCAGCGGGTGGCTGCGGTCGAGAACTGCGCCGGCGACTCGATCAGGCCGAACGCTCGCTCGGGGACGACCTCCCACATCGAACTCTGGTGCATGAACTCCCGGGTGGCGTCGAGGTCATCGCCGAGCTCGGCCTGGTACTTGTCGACCCATGCCCGAATCAGAGGCTCGGCGTCGTCGCCGGCGACCGGAACCGCCTGCCCCTCGATCGACACGACGTTGACGGAATCGTCGTTGGTGACGACGACCTGATCGTTGGACCGCATGTTGCGCACCTTGCGAGCCGATCCGGCGAACCCGCCGCCCCACCGTTGGCGTTCGGGCATCCACACACCCCACACCGGCATCGAGTGCGGTCGTCCGCTTCCGTTCACCGTCACCAGCCAGAAGTTTCGGCTTCCGTTGAGGCGTTCCTCCGCCCACGACCACGGCAGCATGCCCTCGGGGTTTTCGGTCACGCCGTAGCCGGCCATGTCGGGTCGTTCGGAGCGGGGTGTGGTCATCCGGCAAATGTATGTCGCTTCTTTGTGTCCCGCAGCGGCAGACTGTTCGTCCATGGCTGCTCACCAGCGCCGGATCGCCTTGGGGGTCGATACCGGTGGGACGTATACCGACGCGGTTGTCTACGACGAGGACGCGCGCGTCATCCTCGCCGCCGCGAAATCGCCGACCACCCACGACGATCTGTCGGTTGGCATCCGGGGCGCGATCGACGCCGCGATCGGGTCCGCTGACGTCGAAACCGCGTCGATCCAGATGGTCGCGCTCTCGACCACGCTCGCCACGAACGCACTCGTTGAAGGCACGGGCCGGCCTGCGTGCCTCGTCATGATCGGTTTCGACGCCGATGCACTCGACAGGGCAGGACTGCGGGAGGCGATCGGCTCGGACGCCGTGGTCGTGGTCGACGGCGGTCACTCATCACACGGCGACGAGGTCGAACCGCTCGATCTCGATGGACTCGCCGCCGAGATCGACCTCGTGGCCGACCAGGTGGACGCTTTCGCCATCACCGCCCAGTTCGCCACCCGGAATGCCGAGCACGAACTCGCCGCCAGGGACCTGATCCGCGACCGCACCGGCAAGCCGGTCACCTGCAGCCACCAGCTCTCGGCCAAACTCAACGGTCCGAAGCGCGGGGTCACGGCCCTGCTCAACTCGCGCCTGATCGCCCTCGTGGACGAACTCGTCGCCACCACCGGGTCGATCCTCGGCGAGCGTGGCATCGAGGCACCGATGATGATCGTTCGCGGCAACGGCTCGCTCGTCTCGCCGGACTTCGTCCGCGACCGCCCCGTCGAGACGATCCTGTCGGGCCCGGCGGCGAGCCTCGTTGGAGCGGCCCATCTCGTCGACGCCACCGACGCCGTCATCTCCGACATCGGCGGCACCACCACCGACATCGCCGTGGTGCGCGATGGACTGCCGGAGTTCAGCCCCGACGGAGCGAGCGTCGGGGGGCATCGCACGATGGTCGAAGCGGTGATGATGCACACGCACGGCCTCGGTGGCGACAGCGAGGTCGCACTCGTCGATCGTGCTGTCGGTCCAGACCTGCAGATCGGTCCGCGCCGGGTCGTGCCGCTGAGCCTGCTCGCCGATCGTTTCGGATCGACGGTCCACCAGACGCTGCAGCGCCAACTCGACAGCGACATCCCCGGCGCCTGGGACGGTGTCTTCCTCGAGCCGACCGCTCGCGTGCACAACGCCAAACTCGATCGGTTCGAGCAGGAGATCGTCGACACGCTCGGCGGCTCGCTCCAACCCGCGGGCCTGGTGGTGCGGTCCAGTCTGCAGGAGCGTGCGATCCGGCGGCTGGTCGGACGCGCTTTTGTGCGAATGGCGGCATTCACCCCGACCGATGCCAGCCATGTCCTCGGTCGTCAGTCCACCAATGACCCTGAAGCGGCGCGAATGGGAGCGGAACTCTTCGCTCGTCGGCGTGACCGGTTCGGCCGTGCCATCGCCGAGGATGCGGGCGACGAAACAGCCGCTGAGGTCATCAGCACGGTCGTGGTCGAGACCCTGGTTCGCCGATCAGCGGAGGCACTGCTCGACGCCGCGCTCGTGCGTGACGGGCTTCCCGCCGTGGCGAGCACCTCCCCAATCGTTGCCGCAGCCATCGACGGTACGACCCGCAGCACCCGTCTCGTGGCGGGCCTCGGCGTTCCGCTCATCGGGCTCGGCGCACCGGCCGCCACCTACTACCCGGCCATCGCTGAACTGCTCGGTTGCTCGGTCGAAGTCCCTGAACACGCAGGTGTGGCCAACGCGATCGGCGCGGTCGTGGGCAAGGTCAGGGTCCGCGCCGAGATCATGGTGACCTGTCCGCGCCGCGGTGTGTACCGCATCCACTCCGGCACCGATCCGGAGACCGCGTGGGAACGGCCGCAGGCCCGGGAACGAGCAGAGGCGCTCGCTGTCGAAGCCGCGACCCGGGCCGCGACCGACGCCGGCACCCTTGATTTCGAGATCGAGACCACGTGGACGGAGAAGGTCATCGACGTCGAGGGACGACCCATGTTCGTCGAGGGCACCGCCATCGCGATAGCGAGCGGCCGGCCGAACCTCACCTGATCCTCGCGCTCTCGACTCCTGGGGCCCGTTCCCGGAGGTTCAGGACTCGCCGAAGGCGGGGTCGAGGCTGATGCCGCTTCGGGGCGGGGTGCGAGCCCAGACGAGGTAGTCGTCGACGAAGACGCCGAGCGTGCCACCTGGTCGAGCGGCGCCGACGAGTGAGCCGTAGCCCTCCCCACCGAGCCGGTCGAGTTCATCGAGCGTGATCCGGGTGACGACCAGGGGGAGGTCGCCAACGGCAACGGTGCGGGCATAAACGGCGAGGAGCGGCTCGGACGGAGGCTCCACCTGGCGGGGATCCGGACCGGCCAGGCCGGCCACGAGTGCGAGACCACCGCCCAGACCGGCGGTGCCCGCAGTGAGTTCCCGGGGCGCTCCCACGAGCAGAAAGGCGGCGACGATGACCATGGCGCCGATCACGACGATCAGGGCGCGTTCCGGCCGAGACGATGCGGGACGTGGTCGACCGAGCGGAGTGCCCATGAACGTGCGATACGGATGGAGGCTCACGTCGATGTCGGCGTAGGTCAGCACTCGAGCCTGAAAGACCCGTTGGCGATCCTCCCACCGGACTCTCAGCCGGGGTTCGCGGTCCGTGGACACGGAGCCACCGTAGCCAGCATCACCCACGATGCCCAGACGGATATCGTCTCGGTGTGGCTGACAAACAATTCCGTCCGAATGTCGATGAGTTGACCGCCCTCAACAAGCAGGGGGCACAGGGATTCGACGCCGGTGAGCTCCAGGTGGCACCAACCCGCCAGCTCGCGGTCGTCGCATGCATGGACTCTCGGATCGACACATTCAAGGTGTTGGGTCTCGAGCCTGGTGAAGCCCACATCATTCGCAATGCGGGCGGTGTGATCACCGATGACGTGATCCGCTCACTGGTGATGTCGCAGCGTCTCCTCGGCACCCGCGAGATCATCCTCATCCATCACACCGACTGTGGCCTCCAGCGAGTGTCGGAGGATGCCTTCAAGGCCGAGATGGAAGCCGAGCTGGGCCTCAAGCCATGGTGGGCGCTCGAGTCGTTCTCCGACCCATACGCCGACACCCGGCAGTCGATGAAGCGGCTCGTCGCCACCCCGTTCATCGCGCACAAGGATCACATCTCCGGTTTCGTCTATGACGTCACCGACGGTCTGCTCCATCCCGTCGACTGACCTCCCGGTCGAGTCGCGTCAGCGAGCTCAGGTGATCAGGATTCGAGTGGCGGCTTCGACAATGTCGGCCATCAACGAGAGCGCGGCCGGCGAAGTGGCGCGCTCCGGCGTGTCGTCGTGGGTGTGGAAGTCGATCCCGCCCCCGGCGATCGACAGCATCGGCACGTCGAGCAGTTGGAGCGTCTCACTCTCGCCGACCCATTGATCGGTGTCGGTTCGAACAGTGAGCCGGCCCGGGGTGAGCGCCGCACGCATCGCGTCGCCCTTGTCTCCACCGGCGTTGGTGACGCCGAACCGGGTCGGTGCCAGAACGCGACCGTCAGGCGTCGCCTGGTCGACGGCGACCGAGGCCCCGAGGTGGACGACCGCGGCAGGCTCGTCGTCGCGAGTGCCGAGCCAGTGGTGGACGCCGAGATGGTCGAGTTCGTGCCCGCCGCAGGCGACTGCGAGGACGGGGACATCGCTGAAGCGTTCGATCATCTCGAGGAAGATCGCTACGCCCGTGCCTCGTTCCCCTGCGGCGCGGACCCAACCGGTGAGCGGGGTTGTGAAGAGCAGCGGCTGATCGTCGGTGCCGAGAGCGGCCGAATTTCGGGCAATCACGTTGGTGGTCGCGGCGCGCTCGGTCGTTGCCTGCAGTCGGAGTCTGATCTCGGCAGCCTCTGCGAGTCGGTCGTGGTCGCGCCCCGCCACGAGCACGACCGGATGACCCGACCCGAGGCCGGTCGACCGATTGACGGCCACCAACGACCCGTTCGGGTGATCCGTGGCCAGCAGGCTCGCCGCTCGTCCGGACGACGCTGCTTCTGCGATCGCGGCATCGATGAGCCCGACCGAACCACCGCCTCTGGTGTCCACCAACCGAACATCGACGTCGGTGGTCTCCACCTCTCCCACCCATTCATAGAACAGTGGCAGGTGATCGACCGCTTCTCCGTCGGCCACCAACGAGCTCTCGTAGGCGTACCGGTCGAACGGCACCGACTGCCGCGATGTCGACATCCCGCGAGTCTCGAGTTCCGTCACCAACCACCGGGCGGTGGCGATGTCGACCGCCGTGCCGCTCTGATGGATGCCGAGTCCGTGGTACCTCTCGACGATGCCGAATAGGGTCTGACCATCCATGGCCGCAGCGTAGGTCTGCTTGGGGGTTGTGAAACGGCTCGACCGGTTGAAGGGCGTCGCCCCGACCTGATCAGTCCCCGAGCTTGGAGAGGAGCGACTCCAGTTCGCTGCGCAACTCGGGATGGGAGAGCTCCCCATTTTCGGTGTCGAAGTTCTCCTTGAAGCTCGGTACCGAAAGGCTGCCGACGAGCTCCGCTCCGAAGAACGGCGCCACGATGACGGCACGCTCGAGCACCCCGGCTCCGCCGCGCGGTCCGGGTGCGGTGGCGAGCATCGCAACCTTCTTGCCCTGGTACACCTGCATCCCGAGGCGTGACGCCCAGTCGTAGGTGTTCTTCCATGCAACGGAGTACGACCCGTTGTGCTCGGCGAACGACACGATCACCGCGTCCACCGCCCCGATCTTGTCGACGAACTGCCGGGCGAGCGCAGGGATGCCGGCCGCTTCGCGCTCGGCGCTGTAGATCGGCATCTCGTACTCGTTGAGGTCGAGAACCTCGACTTCGGCATCGTCGATGAGCCCTCCTTCGAGCAAACGGGATGCGAAGCCGATGAGCTGGCGGTTGATGCCGTTGCGGCTATTGCTGGCAGGAATGGCGAGAATCTTCACGAGAGTTCCCTTCAGGGGGTGTGAGCGTTGTCTGCAACGCCCGAGGATCAGAGGTATTCCAAGTAACGCGGGGGTCTGACCCCCGCGTTACTTGCTCAGGCGACCAGGACCGGTTCGCTGAGGAGCTGGTTGTCCTCGGCTCGCTCGACCTGGGAGGACCGTGCGGAGCGGGGGAGCATGGTGATGGCGACCGTGGCGGCCACGACCATGACGCCGGCTCCGAGCCAGAACCCCGAGCTCATTGCCTCGACGAAGGATTCGCTGGCGGCGGCGAAGGTGGTCTGGGCGACGTCGGGCGGCAGCGATGGCGCCGTGGCGGCGACCACTCCGATGCCTTCCTGGGCCAGCTCGATTGTCTCCTCTGAGACCTGACCGGCGAGGGCGTCCTCCACATTGCCTCGATAGAGCCCATTGATGAACGATCCGAGCACGGCGATGCCGAGTGCCGATCCGAGTTCACGGCTGACGTCGTTCACCGCCGATCCGACACCGGCATCCTCGACGGGAACCGACGCCATGATCGAGTCGGTCAGTGACGGCATGCCCAGGCCGAACCCGAACCCGAACAACATGATCACCGCGATCTCGCGGCCGGCGGTCCAGGTCGGATCGATCTGGGTGAAGATCGCCATCGCGGTCGCCATGATCGAAACGGCAAGGGTGACGGTGCCGCGCAGGCCAAGGGTTCTGGCCGCCCAGGGAGCCAGCGCCGAAGCGACGATGATCGCGCCGGCGTTGGGCAGGATCAGCAGGCCGGCCTCGAAGGCGTCACGACCCTGCACGATCTGGAAGAACTGGGTCATGAAGAAGAACACGGCCGGGCCGGCGAAGAACATCAGGCCGATGACGGCCACCGATGCGGAGAAGTCGCGGTTGCGGAAGAACCGCAGCGGCAGCATCGGATGCTCGACGCTCTGCTCGATCATGATGAAGCCGGTGAGGAACGCCGCGGCGACGGCGAAGCTGCCGACGATGAGCGGTGACGTCCATCCCGCTTCGGTGCCCTGGATGACGCCGAAGACCAGTGCGGAGATGCCCAACGTTGCGGTGATGGCCCCGGGCACATCGATTCCGACTTCGCGCTCGTCACGGGATTCGTCGACGACGACGAGACCGGCGAGGGCGATGAGGATGATCGGGACATGGATCCAGAACGCGGCCGCCCAGTCGTAGCTGTCGACGAGATAGCCGCCGATGGCAGGGCCGAAGCCGATGCCGATGCCGCCGACGGCGGTCCAGACGGCGATGGCCTTCTCACGTTCGCCGCGGGGGAAGGCGTTGGTGACGATGCTGAGCGTGGCGGGCAGAACGAATGCTGCACCGAGACCCTGGATCGCTCGACCGGCGATGAGTGTCGGGATCGACCCGGCGAGGGCACCGACGACCGAACCGGCGAGGAAGATCATGAGGCCGACCGCCATCCAGCGTCGTCGACCGAATCGGTCACCGATCGACCCGGCGAAGATCAGCAGGCCGGCGAGGACGAGGACGTAGGAGTCGACGACCCATTGGAGCTCAGAGGTGGTGGCGCCGAGATCGACCGAGATCGAGGGGAGCGCCGTGTTTACGACCGTCAGGTCGAGGAACACGATCAGCGTTCCGAGTGACATCACCGCCAGCACCAGCCAGCGGCGGGGGTCGAGCGCGTCCTGGACAGAGCGCTCGGGGGGTGGGGATTCCAGTGTGGAGTTCGGGCTTTCGGACATGCTCGGTCTGCCTCTCACGTGTTTTGGACCGTTTGGTTCAGTTACTGTAGGAGACAATGAACCGATTGGTTCAAAATGTCAAGAACTTTTTCGGACCGATGGGTTCACAAATGTCTGGACATGTCGTACGGTGCAGATATGTCACCCGCCGAAGTCGCCGAGAAATCACGGGGCCGACCACGCGCGTTCGATGAGTGTGAGGTGCTGGACAAGCTCATCGAGCTGTTCTGGGAGCAGGGCTATGAGGCCGCTTCGCTCAGTGACATCGTCGAAGTGGCAGGGCTCAACAAGTCCTCGCTGTACAACGCATTCGGCTCGAAGGACGAACTGTTCCACACCGTCCTCGATCGCTACATCGAGGGCAAGCAGGCGATGCTCACCGAGGCGTTGGCCGAAGGCGGGGTCGACACACTGCTGGCGTTCTTCGAGATGCAGCGGCCCATGATGCTCAGCACGATCGGAGCTCGAGGGTGCATGGCCGTGAACGCGTCGACCGAGCTCGGAATGCGCGACGAACGCATGGTCGACGTGGCTGATCGCTACCGGCGCACCATCCGGGACGGCATGCGTCGTCCGCTGCAATGGTCCGCCGATCATGGCGAGATCGACCCGGCGCTGGTCGACGTCTATGCCGAGACCCTCGTGTCGAGCATGCTTGGCATGTCGGTCGCGGCGCGGTCCGGCGCCACCGAGGAAGAGATGAGCAACCTGCTGGACTCGATCGTGTTGCTGGTTGGCAGCTGGAAGCGCTGAGGCGCCCGCCCTGATGAGTTCAGGAACACGCCCGGAACTGCGATAGACACCAGATCTATGAGCATGATTGGCAACCGGGTCATCCGGAAGGAAGATCCGGACTTTCTGACCGTTGGCGGTAAGTACGTGGCTGACGTGGGACCGGCCGACGCTCTGCATGTCACGTTCGTTCGATCCCTGATGGCCCACGCCGAGATCCTCGAGATCGATACGGCAGAGGCACGGGAGATGCCGGGCGTCGTCGGTGTGTTCACCGCCGAGGATCTCGGACTGGAAGCCCGCTCGCCGGGCATGCCGATGCTCAACCAGGACATGAAACGCACCTGGCTCGCCGCCGATCGTGTCCGGTTCGTCGGCGAACCGATCGTAGCCGTCGTGACCGAAACCCGGTCGCAGGGTGTCGACGCCGCCGAGATGGTGTTCGTCGACTATGAACCACTCGACGCCGTGGTCGACCTCGAGGACTCGCTCAAGGACGAGGTGCTCCTGTTCCCCGAGGCCGGCACGAACCTGGCCTGGCAGCAGCCGTCGTCCGGCGCAGACGGCCTCTTCGACGACTGCGAAGTGGTCGTCGACCTGCAGATGCGCAACCCGCGAATGTCGGTGGCGCCGATGGAAGTCCGCTCTGCGGTATCGCACTGGGCGCCCAACGAAGAGGGTCGGGTTCGGCTCACCCAGTGGGCGTGCACCCAGTTCCCGCATCGCACCAAGGAAGAGCTCGCCTCCGGCATGGGGGTCGAACAGGACGATGTCCACGTCATCACCCCCGATGTGGGCGGCGGGTTCGGCGGCAAGAACGGCGCCTACCCCGAGGACATGGTCACCGCCGCAGTGGCTCGGGCGGTCGATCGGCCGGTGCGATGGACCGAGACCCGCTCGGAATCGATGCTCGCCCTCGCCCACGCCCGCTCGCTGGTCTACTGGCTGAAGATGGGCGGAACCCGTGACGGTCGCGTCACGGCGTACCAGATGCACCTGATCCAGGACGGCGGGGCCTATGCCAACATCGGCTGTGTGCTGCCCATGTTCACGAGGATCATGGGCCTGGGCGTCTACGACATCGAGCGGTTCGATTTCGAGTCGAACTCCGTCGTCACCAACACGTCACCCATCGGCGCCTACCGGGGCGCGGGCCGGCCCGAGGCCACCACGCCGCTCGAACGCCTGCTCGACGTCTACGCGATGGAGATCGGCATGGATCCGGCCGAGGTCCGCCGCAAGAACTTCATCGCCCCGGAGGCCTTCCCGATCAAGACACAAACCGGCGCCGACATGGACAGCGGCGAGTACGAAGCGGCCATGGATGCCGTCATCGAAGCCGCCGACTATCACGGTCTGCGCGCGGAGCAGGCCCGCCGCCGGGAGGACCCGGCCGCCAAACTGCTCGGTCTCGGCTGGTCGACATACGTCGAAATCACGAATCCGATGAGTGCGTCGGAGTTCGGCAGCATCGAAGTGAAGTCTGATGGTTCCGCCATCGTGCTGACCGGTTCGTCCTCTCATGGCCAGGGCCACCACACCGCATTCGCACAGCTCGCCGCCGACATCACCGGCATCCCGTTCGAGAAGATCGAAGTGCGCCACGGCGACACCGACGAGGTCGCTCGGGGCGGCGGCACCGGTGGATCGCGTTCGTTGCAGGTCGGCGGCACGGCGGTGCACGAAGCCAGCGAGATGGTCGTCGATCAGGCCCGCACCGTGGCGGCGGACCTCCTCGAAGCCAACCCAGCCGACATCGTGCTCGACGTCGACTCCGGGGTCTTCGCCGTCACGGGTTCGCCATCGATCACCAAGACCTGGGCCGAAGTCGCCACCCACGTCGAGGCCACGAGCGGCGAGATCCTCAAGGCCGAGATCGACTTCCAGCCCCCCGGGGCCACGTTCCCCTTCGGTGCGCATCTGTCGGTGGTCGAGATCGACCGGGACACGGGCCAGGTCACACCGATCCGTCACATCGCGTGCGATGACGCCGGCATCATCGTCAACCCGCTCATCTTCGATGGACAGGTCCACGGTGGCGCCGGTTCCGGCATCGCGCACACATTGATGGAGGAGTTCGTCTACGACGAAGAGGGCAATCCCCTCACGGGCAACTTCATGGACTACGCGTTCACGTCCGCGGCCGAGATGCCCGATTTTGTGCGGATCCCGATGGAGACACCGACCGATCGCAACGCACTCGGGGCCAAGGGAATCGGTGAGGCGGGCACGATCGGTGCCGGGCCGGCCGTCCACAACGCTGTCGTCGACGCGTTGGCCCACCTCGGCGTGCGCCATATCGAGATGCCGACCACACCGCAGCGGGTGTGGCGCGCCATGAACCCCTAGAACTTCACGCCGACCGCGGCGCAGAGGAACTTCATCAGCGGAGCGCCGACCGCGAACCGCTCGGCGAGGTCGTCGCGAAACGACGCTTTGGTCACGTCGCTCTGCGTCAGGGGTCCGGTGGCGATGAAGCTCTTGCGCTTGAGGTCGTCGAGCAGTGGATGGTCGGCGTCGTAGCCGCGCGGTGGCCGCTTGAGCGAGTCGCCCCCGAGTTCGTACATCGACGTGAACGCCTTGCTGCGGGTGGCGTCGATCCACTCGTCCTGGTTCTCGTCGATGTGGGCGCGAATCTGGTAGGCCACCTTCGGCTCAGGCATCCAGAGCCCAACCCCGATGAAGCACTGCCGAGGCTGGAGGTGCACGTAGAAGCCGGGGGCATGGGCATCCTTGGCCCGCTCATGGCGGAACTGCATGCCGGTGTTGAGCTTGTACGGCGTCTTGTCCTTGGCGAATCGTGTGTCTCGGTGGATGCGGAACAGCGAGCCGCCGACCGTGCGCGAGTCCGCCACGAAATACGGCGACAACCCTTCGAGCGGTTCGACGAAGTCGGTGATGAAGTCGAGCGCTGGTTGGCGCACCGACGCCTCGTAGCGAGCCTTGTGTTCGTTGAACCACACCCGGTCGTTGTTCTCGGCGAGATCGCGCAGGAACGCGAACGTGTCGGGGGAGAAGTAGCGGCGGCTCACAGTGGCCTACGCGACCGGCGGGATCTGATTCGAGAACGGATTGGCGGCCTCGATCGCAGCGGCGATCTCGAGCAGGCGTCGCTCTTCGCCGATCGGGGCCACGAGCATGAGACCGGTCGGCAGGCCATCGGGGGTGAGGCCGGCCGGGATCGAGATGGCGGGGCACCCCGTGGCGGTGATGACGCAGTTCGACATCATCCAGTTGAGATAGTCGGTCATGGGTTGGCCGGCCACCTCGGTCGGGTATTCGAGCTCGACCGGGAACGGCACGACCTGAGTCGTCGGGAGGGCGAGCACGTCGACCTCGGCGAAGAGGTGCGCCATGTTGCGGTGGAGCTGCGACCGGAGCTCCGCGGCATGGGTGACCCGGTCGAGGTCGAGCGACCGGCCGAAGGCGATGTTCTCCTGCACGGTCAGCTTCGTTCGCTCGAGTGCACCCTCGAGAAGACGGGAGCCGAGCTGGCGGTAGCTCAGCCCTCGGAAGACCCGGAAGACCTCCTCGGCCATCGAGAAATCCGGGTTCACCTCGACCATCGAGCCGCCGACGTCGTTGACCCGGCCCGCCGCGGCCTTCGCGAACTCGAATGGCTCGCGGTCGTAGGTCAGCACGCCGAGGTCGCCACCCCACCCGATTGTCGCGCCCGTGCTGGACGGAAGCGGTGCCGCATAGATCGACGGGTCGCCGTCGAGGCTGTTGAGATCCTCCGCGTGGGGCCCGGCGAGGACAGAGAGCAGCATGGCTGCGTCGGCCACGCTGCGGCCCATGGGGCCCTCGACCCCGAAGCGTCGGAACCATACGGAACCATCGATGAGCGCTGGATTGATCGGGATACGCCCGATCGACGGGCGCAGTCCGACGACGCCACAGAAGGCGGCAGGATTGCGGAGCGATCCACCAAGGTCGGAGCCGTCGGCGATCGGGAGCATGCGGGCCGAGAGTGCCGCCGCGGCACCGCCCGACGAGCCGCCGGCAGCCCGCGACAGATCCCACGGATTGCGGGTGGTGCCGTAGACCTCGTTGAACGTGTGGCAGCCCGTGCCGAATTCCGGAGTGTTCGTCTTGCCGATGATGATCGCACCGGCGGCGCGCAGGCGAGCAGCGACCAGTCCGTCGCGAGACGCCGGTCGGTCCGACGTGACCACCGAGCCTGACCGCGTCGGCAGACCGGCAACGTCCTGGAGGTCCTTCACCGCGACCGGGAGACCATGAAGCGTGCCTCGCTGATCCGCGGGGAGGGCATCAGCCGCGTCGGCATCGGCCAGGACGTCCGCTCGCGACCGGGCGGCCACGATGGCGTTGATGGCGGGGTTGACCTCATCGATCCGGTCCAGGTGAGCCTCGACGATCTCGCGGGCCGAGAGCGAACCGGCGCGGGTCTTGGCGGCCAGGTCGACAGCGCTCTGCGCGATGATCTCGTTCAACACGAGGGCGAGTATCGCACGTCAGATCGAGGGCAGGGCCACCCAGAACGATCGGCTTCGGGCGACGAGCGTTCCCGAGTGGTCGAACAACGCCGAGCAGGCACCGCGCTTGCGCCCGTCCCAGACGGCCGGGTAATCGCCCTCCCACCCGACGGCCGCGTAGGTGTCGCCGACGATGAGCGGAGCGAGCACCTCCACCGCGAGCTGGACCGTGAAACCGGCACGACCGTCAGCCGATCCGGCGACGTACCACGCTGCGGTGCAATCGACGGCGGCCCAGGCGACCGCGTGGTCGACGACGCCGGTGTCATCGGTGGCCCAGTCGGGGATCGTCCAGTCGGTGGCGTGACGGCCGTCGCCGAGGGGGCCGGCATGCACGTGCATCGAGTCCGCCTGGGCGCCGCAGGAGAAGCAATGGTGAGCCGGGTGGTTGTCGGCTGTGTAGGCGAAGCGTTCACGAGCGGCGCGTGCGTCGGCGATCGAGACCGTGGCCGTGCTCGCCCAGACGGGCTCCCATCGGGTGATGTCGAGCACGGTGGCGCCCGACGCGTTCGAGAGCTGCCAGTGATCCTCGGAACGCTGGTTGAGCGGCAGGGCCTCGTCGAGCGGGACCGGTGATCGAAAAGCGACGGTGGCTGCCCCACCGATCTCGTCGATGGCTCGCGCCGCCGTGTATCCGCCCTGGCCGGTGCCGGGTGGACCCTCGAAGCGGGCCGGGATCGTGATCGATGTCATCGGGTCGAAACGGTAGTCGGGTCGAGGAATGAGGGCCGAACGAGCAACGGTCGTACGCTCCACGGCGGAAGGACGGCGATGAGTGACTCGGTGTTGGTTGTGGAGCAACGGGACTCGATCCTGCACCTCCGGCTCAACCGGCCCCAGAAGCGCAATGCCCTCTCCGCAGAGCTTCGAGGTCTCTTGCTCGACGCGGTCGAATCGGCGGTCGAAGACGAGTCGATCACCGTGATCGTGCTCTCCGCGGCCGGACCACATTTCTGTGCCGGCTTCGACCTCGCGGAGTTGGCGGCATCTGAGAATCCCGACGCGCTCTTCGCCGATGCGGCGCGGTACCACCAGGTGATTCACGAGTGCCCGAAGCCGATCATCGCCGCGATCCAAGGCTCCGCCGTCGCCGGTGGCTTCGACCTCGCTCTCATGGCCGATCTACGCGTCGCGGCCGATGATGCCGTCTTCGGCCAGCCCCAGGTCCGTCACGGCATTCCGACATCGTTCGACCTGGTCGCTGATGTCGTGGGCGACGCGCTGGCGCGAGACCTCTGCCTGACCGGTCGACTCCTGTCTGCCGCCGAGGCAGCAGCCGCGGGTCTCGTCCACCGACTCGTCGAGTCCGGTCAGGTCGAGAGCCAAGCGTTCGCGCTCGCCGACGAGGTTGCCTCCAACGCCGGCGCGGCGGCGACGAAAGCCCAGATCCTGGCCCGCCAGGCCAATCGATTCATCGACTGAAACGGTCCCCTTGACTGAGACCTCCTCCACGACGACCCCGCGGCCAGAGTCGCTGTTCGCCCCCGGCCGGGCCGGCTTCACGTTCACGCTCTCGATGGTCATGGCGGGCACCGCCTTGGCGATAGACATGATGCTGCCGGCGTTCCCGGAGATCCGAGCCGGACTCGGCCTCGAACCGGGCTCGACCGCGGTCGCGGGCATGATCACCGTCTTCCTGATGGGCCAGGGCCTCGCCCTGCTTCCCGCCGGGTTCCTGGCGGACCGGTACGGCCGCCGCCCAATCCTGTGGGGTGGGCTCGGGCTCTACGTGATCGCCGCCCTGGCGGCGGCGTTCGCGCCGAACCTCGGGGTGATGCTCATCGCCCGGTTCGTCTGGGGCATGGCAACGGCAGGACCGCGCGTTGCCGCCACCGCCATGGTTCGGGATGCGTTCGAGGGCGCGGAGATGGCGAAGCAGATGTCCACGATCATGGCTGTGTTCACGATCGTACCGACCCTCGCGCCGGCCCTCGGTGCCGGCATCGTCGCGGTCGGCAACTGGGAGTTCGTCTTCGTTGCGTGCGCCGTCTACGCCGGAGCGGTCTTCGCACTGACGACCCGTCTTCCCGCGACGATGAACACCGCCCCGAAGCCCGTCGACGATTCCTGGGCCGAGTTCCGTCGCGGCATAAAGGTGATCTTCACGACGCCTGGGACCCTCGGCTACATGCTCTCGATCGTCGGTCTGTTCGCGTCATTCCTGACTTACCTGGCCAGCTCGGAGATCATCGTGGACGAGGTCTTCGGCCTCGCCGATTGGTTCCCCGCGATCTTCGCCGCGATGGCCATCCTCTCGGCCGGTGTGATGATGACCAACCGGCAACTGGTGGTGAGCGTCGGGCTCGACCGCATGATGCGGCGGGCTGCGCCGGCGCTGCTGGTGGCGGTCAGCGTCTTTCTCTCGGTCTCTCTGATCACCGGTGGCGAGCCGCCGTTCTGGCTGTTCTTCCTGTGCATCGCCGGTGTGCTCGCGTGCCAGCAGATGCTGATCCCGAACATCAACGCCGCCGCGATGCGCCCCCTCGGTGAGGTGGCCGGCACGGCTGCGGCACTGTTCGGGATGATTCCGATGATCTTCGGCGCGGCAATCGCCTCCGTCTTCGACCGCGCGTTCAACGGCACCACGACACCCCTTTCCCTCGGCATGGTGTGTGGCGCCATCATCGCCACCTCCGGGCTCTTCTGGGCTCGTGTCGCCTCCCCGGAAGGTGCGCTCGACTAGCGCCCCTGCCAGTTGGGAGACCGCTTCTCGGAAAACGCGAGCGGGCCCTCCTTGGCGTCGGCCGAGCGCATCATCTCGACCACGGCCGGATACTCGGTCGCGAGTGCATCACCGAGGCCCATCTCGAGGCCGCGCATCGCGGCCTGCTTCGTCGCCCGGACCGATAGCGGTGCGCACGCCATGATCTCGTCGATCAGCTCGTTGACCGCGGCGTCGAGATCAGCAGTCGAGACGACCCGGTTCACGAGCCCGAGCTCCTTCGCTTCAGCTGCGGTCATGTCCTTGCCGGTGAGCAGATACTCCATCGCGATCTTCAGCGGGAGTTGACGGGGGAGCCGGTGGACCCCACCGCCACCGGCGTAGATGCCCCGTTTCGGCTCCGGTAGACTGAGAATCGCGTGGTCGGCAGCCACCACGAGATCGCACGCGAGAGCCACCTCGAAGCCCCCGCCCTTCGCGGCACCGTTCACCCGGCCGATGACCGGCTTCGGGAAGTCATGTCGGTCGATGAAGCGGGTGACGGACGCCATGGCGGCTGCATCGGCGGCCCGTTCCTCCGGGCCGCTCTGCTGAACCATCGACATGTGTTTCAGATCGCGGCCGGCACAAAACGACCGGTCGCCGCGCCCCGTGAACACCGCCAACCAGATGTCGTCGTCATCCGCGACCCGGTCGAGGATGTTGCTCCATTCGACGTGCGCCGGCGTGTGGATCGAATTCGAGACCTCGGGCCGTTCGATCGTCACCCATGCCACATGCGGGCGCGGCACCTCGTAGGAGAAGAATTCGTAGTCCATGGACGGACGGTAGCTTTCCGGCTTCGGCCACACCTGAAACGCCCGGCCGCCCCGGCGCGAGCACGTGGGCCCAAAACCAGAAAGACGTCCCCGCGGGGACGTCTTTGGCCTTGCTTATTGTCGGGGGCCCGACGTGCGCAGCCTCCGGCTGTAGTGGTCGGGGGCCCGACGTTGCGGGCCTTCGGCTTTGCTTGTTGTCGGGGGCCCGACGTGCGCAGCCTCCGGCTGTAGTGGTCGGGCAGGCGGGATTTGAACCCACGACCTCCTCGTCCCGAACGAGGCGCGCTACCAACCTGCGCCACTGCCCGTGTTGCAGAACCGAAAGGGTATCGGCTGCATGGCCCGACGGCTCCCAGAATTCGGGGGCGATCGCTGGTGTAGCTTGCGGGCCATGAGCGAACCCTCCATGGACGAACTGCGGGCGGCACTGCGGACGGACATGACGATCGACATCGTCACCACCGGTGCCCGCACGGGTCAGGCCCGGCGCATCGAGATCTGGTTCATGAACGTCGATGGTCAGATCATCATCACCGGCACCGTGCGCGACGGCCGTGGTGGCCCGCGTCTACCCCGAGACTGGCTCGCCAACATGGCAGCCACGCCGGAGTTCGTGTTCTGCCTGAAGGAGTCCGTGGTCGCTGAACTGCCGGCCCTGGCGCGTGTGGTTCGAGATGCCGACGAGCGTCGCCGGCTCATGACCGCTCCCGCCACCAGCTGGTACCGCGAGCAGGGTGACACGCTCGAGGAACTCCTCGAAGACGCTCCGATCGTGGCGGTCGAGTTCCTCGGCGACTACGCGGCGCTCAACCGCTGAGGCGGCTCAGGCCGGAGAGACGTTGCTCTCGACGGCCTGCAGCAGCGAGAACGCGTCGAGCGGCTTCACCAGGTAGGCGTCGGCGTCGGCCTCGTTCGCCAGGAAGACGTCGACCTCGCGATCGAGCAGCAACATGACGGGACGTTCATCGAGATCGCCCATCTCTTCACGTTGGCGAACTGCAAGACATGCTGCCACGCCACCCATGTTGCCGATCTGGAGATCGAGCATCACGAGATCAGGGTCGACCTGCTCGATGGCGGGCACGACATCCACGCCGGCACGTACTCGGTGCAACAGGTGCGAGCCGGCAATCGCGGCTTCGACCTCATCGGCGAGCCGGTCGGAATCGGTGGCGAGAAGGATGTCCGTCACGGAATGGATGGTACACCTGACCCCCCGGGTTTCTCGCCCCGCGTGTAGAGGATCCGATTCTTTGGCTACCATGCCGCCGTGCTCGAGATCCGCGTGGACCGCCCCGAATCAGCCGGCTACGTCCAGCTCTGCCCTGAGGGCGAACTGGACGCTTACTCCGTTGCGCAATTCCGAGAGGCATTTGCCGAACTCGGCGGCGAACCCCGATTGATCGTCAACCTCGCCGGGGTCCAGTTCATGGACTCCGCCGGCCTCGGCGCGCTCATCGGTGGCATCCGCAAGGTGCGCGACAACGACGGCCGCATCGCCGTGTTCTGCGACCGGGCCAACATCATCCGGCTCCTGCACACCACCGGCTTCGACCGCATCGTCCCGGTCAAGGAAGACCTCGGCGAAGCGGTCGCCGCGCTCGACGAGGATCCGAGCTAGCGAACGAGGTTCTGCCGATCAAGTAACGCGGGGGACAGACCCCGCGTTACTTGGTGAGGAGACCAGCGATTTCGGACAGGCCGGCGATGTCGTGGACGTCGTCGGGGAGCATGGGCACCCGCACGGTCAGCGCATCAGGGGCGGCGTCCTGCAGTTCGGCAACTCTGAGATCGTCGCCGGCGGCCGTCGCCGTGAGGTCGGCCAACGCCTGTGCTGGGCCGGCCGCTGCGGAGCCGGTCAGGGTCTCAGCCAGATCGGCGGCTCGTTCGGGTGAGGTCGACATCTGCGGAAGCATGCGATTGACCACGACTGCGGATGCGTCGAGGTCGGCGCGATGCAGTCGGCGGAGGAAGTAGCGGGCCTCGTCGATCGTGTCGGCTCGCGGCGACGCAACCAACACGAATGCGGTGCGGTCGTCGCCGAGGAGTTCGAGGGTGGCGTTCGCACGGTCGCGGAACCCGTCCTCCATGCCCTCGAAGGCCTGGAAGAACGCAACCGCTTCATCGACCACCGTCGCCCCGACAACACGGGCGAGCTGGCGCAGCACCTGCTGCGCTGCGGTGTTGATGACCTTCAACGGACCCCGGTTCGGTGCCGTGACGATTCGGTAGATGGGATTGTCGAGCAGGCGCGACAGCAGCTTCGGCGCTTCGAGGAACGCCAGCGCATCCCGGGTCGGCGGGGTATCGACCACCACCAGGTCGTAGTCGCCGCTGTCGTGGAGCTCGTTGAGCTTCTCGACGGCCATGTAATCCTGGGTGCCGCTGAGGGTGCCGCTCACGTTCCGGTAGAAGCGGTTGGCGATGATGCGCTCGGCCTGCTCGTCGTCGTGGGCGTGACGGCGCACGACTTCATCGAACGTCGACTTGGTGTCGAGCATCAGAGCGCTGACCGACCCCGGCCAGGGCCCGTCGATGACGCGAGCGGTGTTGTCGAGCTCAGCGAT
>Ga0316204_10003648_pt1 | contig 30014 bp, 23 predicted proteins | sample 6monrhotite_MG_2_FD_205661 | JGI IMG/M metagenome (GOLD analysis project Ga0316204, IMG submission 205661) | Microbial mat bacterial communities from mineral coupon in-situ incubated in ocean water Damariscotta River, Maine, United States -... | ecosystem: Environmental > Aquatic > Marine >...
ACTTTCCAGTCGATTTCACCGGTCCAGAATCTATCTCCGATCCCGCGCCCGACTGCCCATGGGCCACTCATTTCCGTCTCCGCCAATTTAGGTGGGTGCGCTTGCGGACAAGGTCAATTAAGGTGTCGCCGAAGCGGGCATTGGCCATAATGTGCCTCTCCTAAGGCTTTTGGTTACTTGCCGGAATCTTTTTGAAAATAAGCCTTTACGCTTGCAATAACTTTCTCGCTCTCTTCACCAATCGCGAAAAATACGGGTAGACGAACCAGTCGCTCAGCAAGATCGACAGTCACCCGCATTGGGCCATGTGTTCTTGAAAAACGTCGGCCAGCAGGCGCAGAATGAAGCGGAACATAATGAAACGGGGTCATGATTCCGTCTTTTTTCATATGCTCGATAAAATGAGTTCGCCTGCTTCGATCTGGCATGATCATGTAAAAGAGATGACCGTTATGGTCGCAACCATCTGGATAGAAAGGCAAGCGGGTTTTGCCGCTCTCCTGTAAGTGTTCCAATGCAGAGAAGTATTGCGCGCAAACGTCTTTTCTAACTCGGGTAATTTCGTCAAACTTGTCGAGTTGGCCCATAAGAAACGCAGCATTCAGTTCTCCAGGCAAAAACGAGCTGCCTAAATCAACCCAAGAATACTTGTCGACCTGTCCGCGGAAAAACCGCTTTCGGTTCGTCCCTTTTTCGCGAATGATCTCAGCCCGTTCTACGAGGTTTGTGTCGTTGATCAAAAGCGCGCCGCCTTCGCCACATGTGATGTTCTTGGTTTCGTGAAAAGATACGGCTGACAAATGCCCGATCGAGCCAGCTTGTTGGCCGTGATAGGTGGAACCCAGCGCTTGCGCGGCGTCTTCGATCAGCCACAGTCCATAGTCATCTGCTATTCGTCTCAATGTTGACAATTCGGAACATACGCCGGCATAATGAACCGTCATGATCGCCTTGGTGCGCGGCGTTATCGCTGCTTCGACAAGAGTTTCGTCTATGTTTAGCGTATCCTCGCGAATGTCGACAAATACAGGGATCCCACCTCTGAGAACCACTGCATTGGCCGTGGATACAAAAGTGTAACTTGGCATGATAACCTCGTCACCCGGACCAACATCGGCCAAGATGACCGCCATCTCAAGAGCGGCGGTACAAGAATGAGTCAATAAAGATGCCTGGCATCCCACTTTTTCGTTGATCCAATCCTGACAAAGCGCGGTATAATGACCGTCTCCGGAAAGCTGTTTTCGCGCCAAAGCATCTTCGATGTACTTCAGTTCGTTGCCAACGATTGCGGGCCGATTAAACGGAATGGATGGACTTGACATTGGAACGCTCCGACGACGCATTGACTGTGCTGAAAACAAAAAAAGGAGTGGGAATTCGTTACAAGACTTTGGAGGGGTTCACGAGCCGATTTCTCAGTCGCTCAAATTTTACCGGTTCGCCCGATTCCGTCTCCGCATCCAGAATTTTGATTAGACCGCTGCCACAAATAACCATCGGTGTGTTCTTCTCGATGCTCCATATTTTTCCGGGTTGCCTTATTTCAAACCTCAGTTCGGGGGAAACGATCGCTTCCCGAATTATGATGGGGGTGCCTCGATAAATGGATCTGGCGCCTGCGTAAGGCGGTCCGACGGCGTCAATTGTGCGGACGATGCGGTCTGCCGGCTCGCTCCAGTCGATCCAGTAGTCATCCGAATCCCGCCAAATGGAAAATGTGGCAGACGAATGATCCTGAGCTTCAATAGATAACTCACCAGCATGTTTCTTTTTTAGAATTGTGAGCGTTAACCGGGCCATACCTTCTGCTTGAAGACGTAATGCGTCCTCGACCTTGATGGGATACGTGACGTCGAAAGCGAATTGCTCAACAATGTTACCGGTATCCACGCCGTCGGCGGGAACGATTGCCGAAACGCCAATCTTCGGCTCGCCGTTGATCAAAGCTGTGACCGTTGGAGCAAACCCGCGATATTTGGGTAAAAGGGAGTCGTGGAACACGATCATGTGTTCGGGTCGATCGTAGACCAGGAACTGCCATCCGACGAGAAAAACAGTCTCGTCTTTGCCAAAAAGGGGCCTCTTGTTCAATTCGAATGGAATGTTCTGGGCATCGCACAAGGCTTTAATCTTATCCAGCGATCTGAGTGTGTCGTCTGATTGTTCATAGCCTACAACTCGCGACGGAATTGCGCCGAGCTTAATTATGTTGCGAAGGTACTCAAAGCCTTTCAGGCCAACGAGCGCGCAAGTCAGCGGGTATGGTGTGGCTTCAGGCATCGGTCTCTTCGCCTGCTCCTACGTGACGCGAAATTATAAAACTAGGCCGTTGCTTGGCCTCCCTCAACGTCCGTCCCAGATACACCCCTATTAGGCCGGCAGCGGCAATATTGACGCCGCCCCAGAACCAGATTGATAGAATCAAGCTGGTCCAACCTTGCACGTCAAATCTTCCAGCGAGTGCCAGAAACAGAATAATGACTGTTGTTAGAATGGAGGCCATAGCGATTATGCTGCCCAGTCCGGCCATGAGCCACAGAGGTCGATCTGAGAAGGACAATACGACTCGGGCGCCCAGTGTCATTAGTCCTCGGAAATTGTAGGATGATTTTCCCGAGAACCGCTCCTTGTGCGGCACTTCTACGGTTCGTTGCTCGAACCCCATCCATTGGACCATAACTGGAAAGTATTTTTGTTCCTCGCTCCAGCTATTGTAGGCGTCGATCACTTTACGCTGGTACAATCCGAAATTGGCAACTTCAGAACTGATTTTGGTTCCTGTGAGATAGCTTAGAGTTTGATAGAATGCGTAGGAAAACAGTCTTCGAAAACGCGAGTCTGTTCTGTTCGCGCGCTTCGCAATGATCGCGTCCGCATGCGGTTCGGACTGCGCGAGTGCCCATAGCGATTCCACAGCTGCAGGATCATCTTGCAAATCGCAATCCAACACGACAATCCAATCGCCATTTATGGCGCTGAGACCAGCTTCGATAGCCGAATGTTGACCGAAATTTCGTGACAATTTCAAGCCGGTAATGTGATGATTCGAGATTGATAGGTCTTGAATTTCTGTCCACGATTCATCCGGACATTGATCATCCACCAAGATAATCTCGAAATCGACATCAATGCGTTCACAAACGAGCGCAATCTCCGAAACCAGTTTTCTCAAGCAATCCCTGCATTTATAAACGGGCGAAACGAACGACATGAGGGGTTTCATCAGTTGATCTCTATGGTTAAGCGACGGCACACCGTTTACTGCAACCCAAATAAAGGGCAAGGCGCAAGCGTATGTAAAAACTGCCGAGCCAAGATTGTGAATCAAATGATCCCGTCTATTTGTTCCTGGCGACTAGAAAAGGTCCGTTTTGCTCAATGCTGCTCAAGTACCTTCTAGCGGGCACGTTCAACACAGCCGTGGCATTCGTCACATATTGGTGTCTCGTCCGTTTCTTTCTTACCCCGCCATGGTTGGCGAATATTGCCGGAATTTCTTTGTCATTTCTGTCTGGGTTTTTGTTGAGCAAATGGATCGTCTTCACATCGAGCCGAAAGACGTCGTCGATTTTGATTGCAAAATATGCTGCAGTATTGCTGATCCAGTATGTGATCGGAACCGCCATAATCTATATAATGATCAGGTTCGGTTTGTCGAAAGTGGAAGCCTATCTGGTGGCTTTGCCAACAATGGTTGCGATTTCTTTTGGGTTACAGCGCTATTGGGTTTTCAAGGAGTGACAGCCATAGCGCCTGTTGCTTGGCGCATCAGCGTCCTGTTTTAACGAGATTGCTCAAATATTTTCCGTATTCGTTTTTAATCTGCGCGGCCAGCGCAAGCATTGCGGTGTCATCAATGTAACCCAGTCGCCATGCGACTTCTTCTGGACAGGCGAATTTTATACCTTGCCGTTTCTCGAGCGCGTGAACGAACTCGGACGCTTCCAATAATCCTTCAAATGTCCCGGCATCGAGCCAGGTCGTGCCGCGCGGCAGGATATTGACCCGCAGTTTCCCCGCGTCGAGGTAATGCTGATTGATGCTCGTGATTTCGAGCTCACCGCGCGCCGAGGGCGTCACAGACTTCGCAATTTCTGTCACGTCTTGATCGTAAAAATACAAACCGGTTACAGCGAGATCGCTTTTGGGCGTTTCCGGTTTTTCGACGATTGATAATATTTCACCGGATTTACTAATTTCGACGATGCCAAAACTCGATGGGTCGGCCACTTGGCATGCAAATACCGTCGCGCCATGATTGTCTGAGTTCGCTTCCTGCAGTGTTTGACTGAAACCGGATCCGTGAAACATATTATCTCCGAGGGCGAGCGCACAAGGTTCACCATCAATGAAGCCTTCACCGATCAGAAAAGCTTCTGCCAACCCCCGAGGTTCATCTTGTTCGGCATAAGAGATCGATAGTCCCCATGCAGACCCATCGCCTAAAAGATGTTCATATAGCGGCAATGCTGACGGCGTCGATATCACCAGTATATCGCGAATGTCGGCCAGCATTAGCGTTGTGAATGGGTAATAGATGAGCGGTTTGTCATAAACAGGCAGCAATTGTTTCGAGATGGCGCGCGTTATCGGGTAAAGTCGCGTGCCTTTACCCCCGGCCAAAATAATACCCTTCATCTAGGCAACTCCCCTTCATTCAATAATCGTTCTACAACGGTTGTTAGGCTGGTTTGCCACGGAGGCATCGTCACACCAAACTCAAAAGCAAGTTTTTCGCAGTTTAACTGCGAATTTCCCGGGCGCTTGGCAGGTGTTGGGTAGTCCGTTGTGGGTATAGAATGGACGCTGGAAGACGGCCCACCCAAGGTGTGGCTTTGGTCAAAAATCTCTTTTGCGAACCCGGCCCAACTCACCGCACCTGTGCCGGCAAGATGATATAGACCCCATGCTGAATCTTCACTGTTGTCATATAGTTTTTGACATACCGTGAGTGCAGCCAAAGCAATATCGAGAGCGCTTGTCGGATTGCCGATCTGATCATCTACGATGGAAATTACGTCCCGCTCCGATGCCAATCGCAACATCGTTTTGACAAAATTGGACCCAAATGGACTGTACACCCAGGCCGTGCGCAGCACTATGTGGCAGGGGTTATTGGCCATTACCGCTTGCTCACCGTTCAGCTTCGTTAGGCCGTAAACGCTATTGGGCGCAACGGTATCTGTTTCGACATAAGGGCAATCAGCTTGCCCATCGAAGACATAATCGGTCGATATATGAACTATGGGCAGGCCCATCTCAGCCGAAATCTTCGCCAAGTTAGAGGGGGCGGTATGATTCAACGCCTTTGCAGCAACAGGATCAGATTCGGCTTTGTCGACTGCAGTGTATGCAGCGGCGTTAATGATGAAATCCGGTTTTATTTCAATCAGATTGGCTCGGATAGACTGTGGGTCCAAAATGTTGAACTCTGTTCTGCCACGAGAAACGACATTGACGTCACTTCCGTCGGCTTGCTCGGTCAGAGCGCGGGCGACTTGTCCTTGTTGGCCAACACAAAGCACTTTCATTGCGGACCCGCGATCTAAGTTGAGACCAGGCCGAGGCGCTGGCCACTATAAACCGTCTTCCGCAATGGCGCCCACCATGATTGATTATCAAGGTACCATTGAACCGTTTTGCGCAGTCCCGTATCAAATGTCTCGTTGGCTTTCCAGCCGAGTTCTGACTCCAATTTGCTTGCATCGATTGCATATCGATGATCATGGCCAGGGCGGTCGGTCACAAATTCAATCAATTCGCGGCGAGCAATTTTGGCAGGGACAAGCTCATCGAGCGTGTCACAGATAGATTGGACGACTTGCAGATTGGTGCGCTCATTTCGGCCACCGACATTGTACGTTTCGCCCAGGCGCCCATTGGTGAGGATAAGCCAGAGCGCTCGCGCATGGTCTTCAACGTGCAACCAATCGCGAATGTTGGACCCATCTCCGTATACCGGCAATGGCGCGCCTTCCAATGCGTTTAGAATAATCAAGGGGATCAGTTTTTCCGGGAAATGATACGGTCCGTAATTATTAGAGCAATTCGAGGTGACTACGGGAAGTCCATAAGTGCGATGCCATGCTTTCACTAAATGGTCAGAGGCTGCCTTTGACGCTGAATATGGCGATGAAGGATCATAAGCTGTCGTCTCTTCAAACAAACCTGTCGGACCCAGAGAACCATAAACTTCGTCCGTTGAGACGTGCAAAAACCGGAATATCGTTTTTTTTGCCTCATCCAGCGACGTGAAATGGGTTCTGGCGGCCTCTAGCAGATTATACGTGCCAAGGACGTTGGTTTGTATGAATTCTTGCGAGCCAGAAATAGATCGATCAACATGACTCTCCGCAGCCAAGTGCATCACTTGGTCAGGCTGAGTCTCGCGAAAGATCTCGTGCATTTTATCGAGATCGCAAATGTCGCCCTTGCGCAGATCGAATCGGTCTGATGATGTAACGGAAGCAAGCGAATCCAAATTCGCCGCATATGTTAGCTTATCAACAACCGTAACATCTGCATCAGTCTCATCAATGAGATATCTTACCACGGCCGATCCAATAAAGCCGGCACCGCCGGTTACGATGACTTTCATGTTCAGATCCACTCTTACCAGTCAGAAACGTGTCAATATTCGAAATAGATCGGCATGTCTCGTAGCGATGGCTGTCCTGCGTCCTTTTTTGAAAGGATTGGAGGATTTTCACCTACAGGCCAATTTATTCCCAAGTCAGCATCATCCCATGCCAGACCGCGATCACACGGGCCATCGTAGTAAGCTGTAACTTTATATTGGACTTCGCAATCCGGCGTCATTGTGCAGAAACCATGCGCGAAACCAACCGGCACAAAAAGTTGCTTTCCGTTCTCAGCAGACAATTCCGCACTCACATGATGGCCATAGGTGGGGGAGCCGTGGCGGATGTCCAGTGCAACATCGAGAATTCGCCCGCGTGTGCATCGCACGAGTTTCCCTTGTGCGTGTGGTGGCGCTTGAAAGTGAAGCCCTCTAATTACACCTTGATCTGCCGAATAGGAGTGATTGTCCTGAACAAATGGACCAGTTATGCCAGCTTCAGCATACTGATGCTCCCGAAATGTTTCCTGAAAATAGCCTCTATCATCACCAAATCGGCGTGGTGTTACCAGAACAATCTCGGGTATTATTTGTTTTTCGAACATCTGGATGTCCCGCGATTGGCTCATGGGTTCAAGGGTCATTAGCGTATTCATTGCGGGCTGACAATCGGCCTTAAAAGGCGTGTCGCAAAGTGTAGACTCGGGCGTCATTTGATGCGCATGAACGGATCGGCTCGTAGTCAATTTTCACGCGCTCATGTATCGCCTGTCGAGGAGGAAAGACCATGAAGCTCGCGATTTCCGTTCCGATCGGTGCTTGGCACCCATTTCTGCCTTCCGCGTTGGAAAGCCTGAAAGCTCAAGGTGATAGCGTTCGAGTGGCGTTGCTCGATGCATCTGGCGATGCGCGCGTAGAGGCGCTTGCGGACTCTTATGACGATATGATCGCTTATCGTCGGCATGGGCCAGATGGGGGGCAGTCAGATGCGATTCTGGAGGGTTGGAACGCACTGGATGGAGACTGGTTGGGATGGTTAAACGCAGATGACATGCTTACGCCGGACGCAATCTCGCACGTAAAACGGCAACTCAACGAAGACCCTTCTATCGATGTCATTTATGGTCATAGCGCCATTTTGGACGAGTCGAGTGCGATGACAGGATACCACTTCAATGTCGAACCGCCTGGCCCGAGACTATTGACCGCAGGAATCATATCGCAACCGTCCTGTTTCTTTCGGCGCGAGAGCTATCAGAAAGTAGGGGGTCTGAACCCTGACTTGCACTATGTCATGGATTGGGATCTATGGATTCGGCTGTATCAGTCTGGTGCCAAATTTGAGTTCATCGACGAGTGCTTGTCCTTCGTCTTGTGGGCCAAAGACACAAAAACGGCATCGCTCAATCGTGCGCGTCGGGCCGAACTCAACAAGTTGATCGCGCAACACGCGCCTGAGGCGAACCAGAAGCCTGTTTTCAGAGATTTCATCATTCACGCCGTGAGTGACCGACTTTACCCGCTGTGTCTTCGACGCAAGGTTCAAAGACGGTTGCGCAGCGTGAGTGGCGCCCCATTCGGGATCCGAGGGGACGGGCTGATAATGCAAGAGGCTGCGATCCTGTTCGCCCACTATGGCAACCGGCAAATGAACGCGGCAGAGATCAGGTTGGGCGGAGAGGAATCGGCTCTCGGCTTCGATTGTTCGCTTGGGATACGCAAAGTGACAAAGACAAAGAAATTTGTGAGACTTGATTTCGATAAGCCCCTTCAAGCGGGACAGGTCTGCAAGATCGGACTTAACAACCCTCGCCAGAGCGCAGTGTATTTTCAGTCCGCGCATTGGCGTGAAGAGCCGTGAAGCGTTGATCTTAAGTGCATCCTCGCCCTTTCAAGGGCCATTCGATTTAACGGCTCGATTCAAACGGATAGAAAGCCTGCTATCTTTGTGATGGCGATTCTGCTGACACGACGCACGGCATCAGCAGAGTTTGACCCATTATGTGATCCGAATATGCATTGGTCGAACGATCGCAATACTGAATTGCCCGGCAAAGGTTCAACTTCAAAAACATCAAGAGCAGCGGAATGCACTTGCCCGTTTCTTAGTCCCTCAACGAGAGCATTTTCAACAATGACGGGTCCGCGTGCAACGTTCACCACACGCACGCCAGGCCGGAGTAGTGGCAGCAAATCAACATTGAACATGCCATTTGTTTGCGGAGTCAGCGGACACGTGAATATCAAGAAGTCCGCCTTCCCGATCTGTTCGGGCCAAGTCGCAGGCGTTACTGGCAGCCCCGGAACTTCTTTGAAGAATGGGTCATAAACGATCACGTCGCTGCCGCAGGCGAGAATTCGTTTGGCTGTCTGTTGACCAATATCTCCAAATCCTACGATGGCAACGGTTCGGCCAGCCATGCTAATGCCACTTGGTTTCGGCCATTCATGCCTTTGCCGGATCGCGCGGTCGATTTCATAAGTCGATCTCGCCAGGCCGAGTGTGTAGGTCAGTGCGACATCGGCCACTTCTGCGCCAAATACACCCGGTGTGTTTTCGACCGGGATATTGGCTGCTTGGAATGCTTTGAAGTCGACATTATCAACTCCGACTCCCCATTTTACGGCAGCTTTCAACTTACCTCTTGCGCCAGCTTCAACGACAGTCCGGGATGCTGGGTCATCGCCAATAATCCAGCCATCATAATCTGGTAAGATATCGATCAATTCCGCTTCGCTTAACACCTGTGATGTTTTTGCCGCAACGCAGGCTAACCCGCTCGCAGCGAAGTCAGCTTCAAATTCATCTATCAACCCTAGCATGGGAGGACAGGTGACCAAAATACGCGGTGTCGTCATGATTATCCCTTTGGCAGCACTTCACCAGCGGCAACGCGCTTGAGAAGAGATTCAGCGATGAACCAGTCTGCTGGTTCATCGATATCAACGGCTTCAAGTTTTGGTGTCGGGAAGAGCAAGGGGCGTTCCCCAATGCGAGCCTTAGTTTTCTGAAAGCTCTCTGGTGTGAACAGATAACAAACCGAGTTTTCTTCCATATACGCGGGCAAATCCTGCGTGCGAATCAGGTTATCTGGGTCGTGGTTGATCGGTTCACCGGATGCGGTGTAGAATCGGGTATGCATCTCATTGACGGTAAACAGAGAATCAGCCGTTCCGGCGTCGATGACCTTTGTAAATGCTGCCAGAAGTTCCGAGACAGTGTTGGATCGCAACAGCGGGTTAGTCGTATGCGTCATCAGGAAATAGTCAGACTCAATGTTCGCCAGATCATCTGCCAAGACTAAGTTCATAGAAACGAAATCACCGCAAAGCTCGGCCTTACGATCGCGAATAAGGACGCGTCCATCGCAATCGCCGTCAATTAGCCCGTTTTCAGCGAGGATTTCGCGTGCATCGGTGTTGATAACCACCTGATCTATCTGATGGACATCAAGTAGGGTGTTCAGGATCCAGCGAAACAATGGTTGCCCCGCTATCTGACGAAAATTCTTAGACTTAACGCGTGCGCTATGCGCCTTCATGGGCAGCAAGGCCGTTAGACGTTTTCCGTTTATCATTTCTGTGAAACCCGCATTCTCTCTGTCGTGCTCGACCTAGCGACGAGACGATTGTGTTTGGCCAAGCGAAATATCCGTAGACGAAGCTTCTCTGCGAAGTTTCGTCTTTGGATAGTAATATTCTTCTTTCTGAGCGCGAGACAGGCTGCGGTGCTCATTGTGCCCCCTGTAAGTGCCCCAGAACTGCATGAATCGAAAGCCGAAAATTCCGATGAATTCCTTCAAGAACACTTTCTGGCGAATCGCATGTCGCAAATCAGCCAAAATACCAGAAGCCAGACATCGCGCGAAGTCAACAAGACTAAAATGCACTTCTGGCATGATGTCTCGCATGGTGAGAGCTTCGCGATAGTATCTGCGATGGACTTGCTGAAGAGTTTCTTCGTGAATGTGGGTGACTGAAGCGTCCGCAACATAGCCGATTTGCCCCCCCTGATTGTGGAGGGCCTTTGCCAGAACCATGTCTTCCAAGCCTGTTACGGTCTCGTCAAATCGGTACTTTTCCCAAACCGCGCGTGTGATCGCGCTGTTCGCGTTGTTACAAAAGAAGCCTTCTTGCTGGAGCTCAGACTTTTCTCCAAAATAGTGGGCGAAAACCTCATGCTCAGAAAAACGAGTGATGTTCTCGAGACCCTCTTGGCGTCCATAAACAAAATCGCATTGCTGCGATAGCAGCGGCGCGGTTAGCATACTAAGCCAAGCTGTCCCTTTCGGGATACAATGCGCAGAAATGAATACGAGTATGTCCCCCAACGCCCCTTCGCATCCTATATTTAGCGATCGCCCAAACGTGAATTCTGATTTCTCGATATGGAAGATCTGACAATTGTGAGCTTTGGCGATGTCTATTGTTCTGTCAGTGGACCCGGAATCGACCAGTACTAACTCGAGGTCGATATTCTCTCCCAACTCCTGGTGAGCGCATGCCGATAGCGCGTCGTCGAGCCACTTTTCTTCGTTCAAAGCGCGCACGATGACGCTCACAGTCACGTTCTTCACAGCATTGTCGCCTTCGGTCCTGTAGGTGGTTGACCTTCGTATCAGTGGTGAAATGGAAGAACAATACTCTTGCGGTTCAATCGGTGTGTCAGGCTCGACGAATTGACGTGAAATCCTCAGTGCAGATGGATTTGCAGTAGGCGCTCGTAGATGCGTTGACACTCCAAACAGACTGGTGCAGCAGGTCTGAAATGTCGGATGCACGCGACAATGTGTTTCAGAGAGGCGTTGCGTATGAATAGTCAGCAATCAGAACCGGTTGCGAAGCGGAACGCAGAATCCCGAACGTACCAACCTTTTGACAGATTTTCCGATGGTCCGTTTTTGGCGATCAAAAGGTTTCTAGCAGAGATTGCACGTCATCGGTCTCATATTTCCACAGTTTTCATTGATGATTTCAAAGCGGGTTATCGTGGAACAGCACTTGGCGTATTCTGGAACTTTGTACTGCCTCTGGTGCCTGTCTCAGTTTACATTCTGCTCGTTAATTTGCGTGTGTTCCCGACATTTGAAGGTATGAACCCCGCGTTGTATATCGGTTTCAACGTCACTCTTTGGGTCTTGTTCACTGGCATGATCACGCGCCCGATTCAGGTCGTGAAGTCTCGCAATGCTGAAACCATGATGACGGCCTTGCCGATGTCTGCAGCAATTGTCGCTTCTTTTGCGCAACTTTGTTTTGACACCCTTGTCAGGGGCGCTTTGGTGGTCCTTCTGGTTGTCGTGTTCGGGCAATGGCCGAATGTCGCTATTTTCGATTTGTTGCTGGCTCTAATGTTCGCAACGATGTTTTGCTTCTCAATCGGATTGACGCTCTCAATCCTGAGCATGATTTTTTCCGATATTGCTCGTCTCGTCGCAATTCTTCTCCAGTATGGCATATTTGTCAGCGGCGTTATCTTCCCAGTTTCCACGATGGGGCCGCTCGCGGTTCTCGAGACAACCAATCCTTTTAATGTCATCATCAGTGCGAGCAGAGATGCAATTTTTGCAGGTGGTTATGCGCATACTCCGGAGTTGCTTGTATGGACCGGCGCGTCGTCACTATTGATGCTGGTGAGCATCAACTTTTTCTACATCATGGAACACCGCATTAGAGGGGTGGTATGAGCAAGGATATCCCACTCTCCATTGATGCCGATATCGTACTGCAGGTTAAGTCTCTGGGCCGGGTATACGCCCGTAATCGCAAGGCGACACGCAAACGTTTAGCTGGAATGGCGCTTCGCGCTCTGTTTTCAATTCGTCCAAAACCGGTTTCAGAGCTGCAGCCGTCGGAATTCTGGGCGGTCGACAGTGTTTCATTCGACCTTACTCGTGGCGAAGCGCTGGGTGTGATCGGTCTAAATGGTTCGGGTAAAACCACTCTCCTGCGTTTGCTCGCGGGGCAGCTTGTGCCGGATAAGGGCGAAATCTGGGTCAATGGTAGCTCAGCCGCTATGATAGACTTGCAGGCTGGTTTTCAGTCTGCAGCCTCGGGGCGCGAAAATGTGGTGTTGCGGGCCGCAGCGCTCGGATTCACAAGAGCTCAAACCAGAGAAAAGTTTGACGCAATTTTGGAGTTTTCCGGACTGGGCGATGCGATTGACGCGCCCATAGCGTCCTACTCGGCAGGTATGAAAATGCGCTTGGCGTTTTCTATCATGGCCAATGTGTCTCCCGATGTACTATTTATTGACGAAGTGCTTGCAGTTGGCGATTTTCAGTTTCGACAAAAGTGCCTTGCAAAAATCCGAGAAATGCGGGCCAAGAGCGCGTTCGTTCTCGTCTCGCACTCGATGCATGATATCGAGCGCTTTTGTGACCGAGTAATCGTCATGCATAAAGGCAAGCCATATTTTGAGGGAGCGCCCGCCGAGGCCATCGAGATCTATGAAAGCCTCAGCGCGGATCAACCAGCCTTGGAAACGCCGCAACAATTGGCCCGCTCGATGGGGCCGATCATTGAGAATGAAGAGGCTCTGGCGAATGTCAAATTCCAATGGTGCAACATGCAGGGAGACCCTGTGACGCAGGTCGCGTTTGATCAGCCTTTTAAACTAGTTCTGTCATTCAAGTGCCTAATCGATACTCGCTCCCTGATCGTTGGCGTACCGATCTGGAATTCCAATTCGCAATTCGTAACCGGGCTTTCAACACAGGTAACATCTGAGTCCTATTCGCTTAATGCGGGTGAGTCCTTCGATTTGACCATTGAGGTTGACGGGGGATACTTAAATCCCGGTGTATTAAAGTCGATGATCGCGATCATGGACGGTCCGGAACACATCTATCGGAAATTGAATAAGGATCTGGTTATTTCGACAGCGCAGCACCCGACTTGGGGAGTTGTTACGGTGCCGCACAGATGTGTACGCAATCAAGAATCTGAGCCGCGCGGGCGGCCCCAATTTGCTAAAGGGCAAAGCTAGATGCACGATCCGATTTTTCATAGAATGTTCAACTACAATCTGAGCTTATTGCCGAATTCCCACCTCGCCTCATTGGAGCGTGGCGTGTCGTCGATTGAAGAAGCACGCGAACGCACAGGTGCCACCATAGGCTACCCTGGCTGGGGTCTTATATATCACACTTTATTGTCTCACCTCGACCGCGGTCGCCGAGAGGTCATCATCGAAACGGGAACGAACGAGGGCTGCACAACTATAGTTTTGGCGCAAGCATTGATCGACGCCGGAGTTGAAGGAGAAGTGATATCTTTTGAGCTAGAGGAGTCGAACGCGCAAAAAGCGATGGAAAATACAAGTGCCGCAGGTGTTGCCGATCGTGTCGTGATCCACACCGGAGATGTCCACCAGACCTTTGGGCCAACGATAAAGCATCTGAGTAATATCAGATTTGCGTTCTTGGATGCCTCACACTTATTGAACGATGTGATGTTCGAATTTGAAACGCTCTTGCCGCACCTCGCCCCGGACGCTTTGGTTGTATTTGATAACACCTACCAGATTGCGGAAGCGCACGAGGATCAACGGGTGAATGGGGCGCTCCGGAAAATACAAAAAGACCATGGCGGCAATTTGATCAACGTCGAAAACGTGTCTTGGTTTACTCCGGGACTTGCAATGTGGCAGCGCGAGCCGAATTTTTGAAATGCAGCGTCCGTTCAAGATCGCATTGGTGGGTTATGGAAAGATAGCCAAGGACCAGCACATTCCCAGTATCGAAGCAAATGCGGATTTCGAGCTCGTCTGCGTTGTTAGCCAAAGCGTCCTGAACGCAGAGGTGCCAGTCTTTCAAACTCTGAATGATGCGTTTGAGAGCGATGTTGAAATCGATGCAGTCATACTATGTACGCCGCCGAGTGTTCGAGTTGAACTGGCGCTTCTGGCGTTTCAGAACGGCTGTGCGGTCATGTTGGAAAAGCCGCCAGCAATATCTGTGGCGCTGACCAAAGAAATCGCCAGTTTCGCGAATGAGTACGAACAAGTCGTATTCGCCACCTGGCATTCTCGCTATGCTGCCATGGTCGAAGAAGCCGCTGGTTGGCTGAAAAGCCACAAAATGAAATGCGCGCGCATCATCTGGCACGAGAGTGTGCACAAGTGGCATCCGGGACAGACGTGGCTGTGGGAAAAAGGTGCTTTCGGCGTTTTTGATATGGGAATAAATGCGCTCTCAATCCTGACATATATCAATCCAGCAGATTATCGCGTAACGAGCGCACATTTTGAAATACCGGAGAACCGAAACGCACCTGTTGCCGTTCAGATGCAACTTGAATCCGAGCCAGGTGTTTTTGTCGATATAAGCTTGGACTTTTTAGCGGGCGATGACGAAGTGTGGACTATCGAGATCGAAACTGATGATGGGCATAGGGCGAATTTGTTTGATGGCGGTGCGGGTTTCGTAAACTCAGCGGGGACATCTCGCTCATTCGCCAATCAGGAGTACCAACGACTGTATGAACGCTTTTCTCAGCTGCTGACTAATGGCGCGCGTGATTTGGATGTGCAGCCTTTGGAAATTGTCGAGCAGGCCTTTCAGCAGGCAACGCACCATTTGGTGGCAAACCTGGACTTCGATTGAGCCGATCCGTTCAGTTCGAATGGATTCCAGTGCTGGTCTGGCCAACCTCAATGTATAGGTCATCGATTGTGCTCTCCCCGATGTCCGGATCAAATCGAATGGTTGTGCCAGCATATTGTGTTGGCAATACAAGCTCGATCAACCTAACTGGTTCAATCTTATCGAAAAATTTCACCGACATTCCTTCGCGGATGTTGCCATCAGCGTCGACCGGCAGGAACAACTGACTGACGGACAATGACGATGTGGAGAAACGAATTCGAATGCAGGGTTGCATCGTTCCGCCCAAGAGACGCACGTACAGTTTGGGGTCTTTTAAGGTGGTGAACTGGTTTGGGTTGGTGCTTGGTTCCATTTTTGCGAATTGAACATCGGCGAGCTCAACCGAGCGATACTGGCATGTGCGAGCCGCATCCTCATTGGCATCGATCAAACCCATTCCAAGCGGGCTGTTCCAAGAGTAATTTTGAGAAACCAAACGCGGAATGAGCCGCCTTTCTACGCTGTTTACGAGCAAATAGGCAGGCCGGGCAGCGATGGCTTGACGCATACTATCGGGGTCGGGGTGATTGAGGTCGAAAAACTGCCCGTCGGGGAAAAGAGTTTTCAAGGGCCCGATGATCCGTTTGTAAAACGAGTCATGGACAATAACGCTGCCTCGAACACCGTTTCCAACTTCTTTAGGAAAGGCGTTTTCCCAGTAGTCAGGGTAAGACTCGGTGGTTTCTTGAATAGGAAGACGAAGCATTCCCGTGCGGAGGTCTGTATCGACCGGCAGCAATGTACCAGATCCAGGTTGCGGATGTCCGATGTCCTTGTCCAGCCATATAGATGCTATCTGCCTGAGTGCGAGTGATCCGCCTAACTCATTCCAATGTGTGTCGGTTCTATAGTAGATACTCATTTCGGCCGTTGAATGCTGCAAGGCTTCGAAATGGTCCAACAACCCTGCGCCACTCGCTTTCGCATACTGCCGCCAAGCTCTCGCATTCCCTAACTTGCAGCCCGCAGCAATTGTCGCGCGTGGCCCAAGAGACGACTCAGCGACAGTGGACTTGTCTGGCGAAACCGAAAACAGAAAGTTGGTGCCTGAAGCAGCCGCGATATGGGAGAAAGCTTCAGTCTTATCGATGGCCCACCTTATTCGCCTGGGTTCAGTGCACTTACCATTTTCGAAGCCGGGCAGGTAGAACAACCAATTGTCTTCTCCGGAAATTACCTGATCCGTTTTGATGAAGCCAAAAACGCGATAGTCAAACCAATTTTTCGTTCGAATGGCATGCATACCAACCGGGGAGTTCAATAAAGCGCGATCAACAATATCGTCTCGGTAGGTCCGGTCAGTTTCTATCAATTTTGCGAGATCTATGTCTGCAAGGTTTACGGTGTTTTCCGCATCTTGATCATATCCAAAGCCGAGCAAGCTCATGGCGGGTGCCAGAAGGAAGGTCGCGAAAACCAGTGCTGTCAGGGAGTCAACGATACGCATTTAGAACCTGAAGTACAAAAATGGAGAGAAAGTTTGAGGCAGAACGTAAATGCTGCAGAAAATCGCAAATGTTGCGATCCAGCCGAATCTGACGAACCGCATGGTGGTGTTGGTTGAGACCTTTCCCAGAATCGGGCCCAGCGGCCGTATTTGTCCCTGCATCAGAATTAGAATACTCGCGCCAATGATTGTGGCGATTGCAATCGGTGTCGTGGCCAACACCAATTCAGAAGGTAATGTCCAGGCGCGATCCGCGAAAGGCTGGATCATGGCAGATGCAAAACTCAGGAATGTCCCGAAATCAGGTGCTCTAAAGAGAACCCAGCCAAAGATCACAAATGGTAGGAGATAGAACAATCGCAGCGTTGGGTTATTCACGCCAGCCGCTTTGCCTTTGAAGGCGATCCTCTCCGCAATTAGGAACGCTCCATGCCATGCACCCCACAATACAAATGTCCACTGCGCGCCATGCCACAGGCCAGTCAACAAGAATACCAGCATCAGATTGATATATGTCCGACTCACTGAGATGCGATTACCCCCAAGTGGAATGTAGAGATAATCCCGGAACCATGTTGACAGCGAAATGTGCCATCGACGCCAAAATTCTGTGAAAGTCGACGCAGCATAGGGATGATTAAAGTTTTCCAGAAAACGGATGCCGAACATCATGCCTAGACCAATGGCCATATCGGAATATCCTGAAAAGTCGTAATAAATTTGGATACTATATGCGATCGCGCCCAACCACGCTGCGGCAAAAGTCATTTCTCCAGCCGGAAGAGCGAAGGCAGCGTCTGCAACGATCGCAGCGGTATCTGCGATGATGACTTTTTTGCCGAGGCCGAGCAAAAATCTTGCGGCGCCCGCGGAAAACAAGTCCACGGAACTCTCACCATGGTGAAAATCGTCAGCGACGTCTCTGTAACGAACGATTGGCCCGGCGATTAGTTGCGGGAAGAAAGATTGATAAGCGCCATAAGTGATTACGTTCCGTTCGGGCTCAACATCGCGTCGCCAGACATCTACCAAATAGGAAATTCCCTGAAACGTGTAGAACGAGATCCCGATCGGCAGAGCAATCGACTGAGCAAAAGTCTTGAATGAGTCGGAACCACCGAATTGAATCAGGTTCCCAGCAAAGTAGGTATACTTAAAGAAAGCCAGTAGAGCCAAATTCAGGCCGATAAAAGCGAGGATCACGGGCTTTCGCGCCCCGGGTCTGATCACAAGACCACCAGCGTAATTGAGTAAGATGCTAATGATGAGAACGAACGTGTACGCGCCTGACGACCAATAGAAGAATACAAGACTGAGCAGCAAGCTGACGAACGCGAACATTGGCGTCCGTCGGACGCACAAACCGACGATCAGCGCAAACGGTAGAAATACGTATAAAAAAGACTGATCCGAAAATACCAAGCTGTGTCCCCAGAATAGGCGATTTTACTATGCGCATCGCATCTCTTGGATCAACCGGGAAACTGCTCTGTATTTTGTGTGTTCATACACCTTGAGCACAAGATGATTTCTCACGTTATTTACTTACTCAGAAGCTTCTGACGCCTCAGACTTCGTCGTGCGATTAGAGGTTTTCCGTGCTCTCGGCTTGGCCGGCTTTTTGACAACCCGATAAACACAAGTCCGCCAGCTCGCGCCGACCCGCGAGACAAAATCTGATTTGTCCATTTCTGCGTCGACATATTCTTGAACTTCAGGCCAATCCGGAGAAGCATAGTCGTCGAAGATGACGAAGCCGCCGAGTTTTACGTTGCGAACGTAGTTTTCGAAATCTGTTTTGACACCCGCATATGAGTGATCGCCATCAATGATCAGAAGATCATATTCTTGCATTGCGGCCGCTTCAACTGCTTCCTGGTCCGTGCTCAGATGTTTGATCAGCGTCACTTGTTCATCGGTCACCCCGACCCGATTCAAATTACGGCGCAGCGTGGGTTCGTCAACTTTCTGACCGGTTAGAATGTCAAGTTGGCTGGAATTGTAATATCCTTCGAGAGGATCCAACAGAGTCAGGTGAATGTTGTCGAAATGTCCGACCATAGCATCATACATAATTGCCGCGCCGGTGCCGAACAGGGTTCCAATTTCTAGAATATTCGCGGAATTCCCTTTGATCGCGCGTGCAACCAGCGTTCGGAGCAAAATATCCTCAATAGAGGTCGCGAGACGGCCATCCAATTGCTCTTCAAGCATACAGGCCCGGTTTGCCATATACCCAAGCGTTGAGCGAGCGATCGGTACGGATAGGCGCTTGCGCCATTCGCTATCCAGAACAGCATAATGCTCGTTTCGAAGGCGGCGATTAAAGTGTTGATACCAGACAGAATTATTAAACTGAGCCCATTTTTCGATGTCTCCAGATTTGACCTCTAAGGATTTCACCCCAGTTTGCAGATCCTCAAATTTGGCTGTCACAGGATCGATTCTCGTCGAAAGATCCGAAAGACCGTTTTTCTGGTTTTCCTGAGCGGTCGCTAGTTTCTCGATTTCATCATGCAGCTCGATCTTCAGGGTTTCCTGGGCTGGTTCCAATTGATCGAGTCTTTGGCCATGATATGTTGTTTCCATGTCGAACCTAACTGTCAGATCGCTCACAGCCCTTTCGACCCGGTCTTGCGCGATTCGCGCTTCACTGATCTGGCTCGACAGAGCCGTCAATTCTGAAGTTTTAGAATTTCGCTCTGCGTCGATCTGCCGAGACAGCTTGTCTATCATGGCGGCGTGAGTAGTAATTTGGGCATTCGAATTGGCAATCTCGATCGCCTGCAGACTGTTCAATCCGTCTGAAACCTTCTGGATGTCGGGACGAACTGAGCGATCTATTTCGTTCCGGAAATGCTCGATTATCGCCGATTGACTGCCCGCTTGAATGAGTGCTCTTCCACTCCTCAGGCTCTCTCTTAGATCCGCCAATTCGCGGTTCTGATTGCCTAGCTGAATGTGCAGCGTTTCCGCATGGGCGTGAGCGCGAAAGGCGATGTAAAGTAGGGCAAGCACAATAACCGCGCCTGCTAAGATGGTGAAGTAACGAAACAGATCAGTGACCAGGCCAAACTCTGGCAATGCTGCGAGACCAAATGCGATGACTATGGCCAGGGCAGGAATCGTCCAGGTTTTGTTGCTCCAGACGTGAGCAGTCACGCGCTTGAAAAAGCGGAGCAGACTGTAAAGTCTCGGGGACACCTTGTGTACATTTCGGGCCATCTGAACATACGCGCTCAAATCTTCTGGCTTGTTCTCGAGTTCACTGGAAGGCGTAATTTGTTTAAGCATGGGAGGTTTGCTTTCGGATACTTTTACATTTGCAGTTTGTAGCGGCCTTGCAATCGATTGAGCGCGCTCTGTTGTGTTTACGCTTTGTGCGGGCGTCTCTGTCTTTGCCACAACTTGAGGGGTTCGGAAACTTAAGAGTTGGTCAAATGCTATTTTTACTGGACCAAATCCGGGGTCGTTTTTGAACGCTAAAATATTGCCCCAGGCGTTTTCTGAGATTTCACAGTCGGGATACTTATGAATACACTTCCAATCGTGAGATATACCATATCTGATGATTGGGTGCCATTCACTGATATAGACGGAATATCCTTTATCGCGCAGGAAATCCGCAACGAACTTCCAATCATGCCCGAGACGCAGTGTTTTCGCATCCTCAAACTCACATTCGATGACTTCAGGTTTGAGTGTGTTCCAAGGCACGCCTTTGAGTACCGAGAGGTCAAATCCTTCCACGTCAATTTTTAGAAAATCAATGCGGGTCAGGTCCCGCTTGTGAACAATATCCGCCACAGTCGTGACATCGACGCGGTCGGAAACCTGATGCGTATCGCGGAAGGCATGGAGACCCGATATTCCCGTGCTTTCCGGAGAGGTGAAGAAACTCACCCCTTCTGCTGGCTTGTCGCTGACCGCCCGTGGATCAATTGTGACTTTGTCGGAGGTTTTGAAGCGCTCGACCAATTGAGCTCGATTTTTCGCATCCGGTTCGAAACAGTGAATGGTCCAACCATGATCATGGAAGTATTCTGCTGAGGTGCCAACATGTGCGCCGACATCGAGCATGATGTGATGAGCGCCTCGTCGTTCTTTCATAAGTTCCGCGACAACTGCTGTCTCATCGAGCTGTGCGTGCTGTTCGCGCGGCAAACCCGACGCCGATGAATTCTCGGCCGCTTGCTCGCTAGACTCTGGTAACGGTTTCATTGCCAGCGCGTCCTTCAGATCCATCCGAGGAAAAAGTTCTAGCTTTCCACCAGCAGTCGCATTCACGATTTCGCGCCCGTCTTCTTCGAAAGCAGCCTTGGCGAGCTTGTACATTTCTTCCATCATGTCGACGTTAGCAGCCTGCCATTTCTTTCCCTGAAAATAACGGCTGTCGAAATGGTTTTCGTCCTTGTCTTCGCTGAGGATGACTTCGCCTTCTTTGACCCCCTTGGCTTGCTTGTACGAGTGATCGAAGCCAATCATGATGGCGCGCTTATAACCCAGCCCGAATGCGACGTGCATGTTATAGAACGTTACAGTGTGACGCCACGAAGCATTTTTGAAAATGTCCTTTGAAAACGCCGCATGCCCGACGGCATCGATGAAGTAAGTATCGTCGCCTTCATTCAGACAGTAAGAGGACCAATAGGGCAGTATTTTTGGTATCCCCGCGATCTGATTGATATTGTGAGAGCTCTGCTCTGCGACCAGATAGTTCACTACTGTGTAAAAGGTTGCATACTCGGCAAGCTTCGGGTCCAGGAACGCATTGTTCGATATAATGACGTCATGGCCTTTAAGCAGATCGAGGTCGACTTTCTTCAGGCTCGGCCCATTGCCTACAATAACGCATACATCAGACGTTCGGTTCGCAATCGTATTACGAAGAAAGGCGTGGCTTTTCTCAACTTGTTTGTTTTTCCATTTTTGGTCGAAGGCCCATCGTTTCGGACCCACCGTATACATGACGTGACCCGGCTCTGACTCTTGGTAAAGAGGCACTTCCTTGCATGGTGTCGATGGCTTGATCTTGCGGGCCCGCAATTCGCGCAACGTGTCGCCCTTACCTTTCTGGGAAGAGTTTGCTTGCAAGTCGCCATAAATGAGGTGGCTTGTATTATAGTCTCGCAGAAGCTGATCGTAGACGCTTTCGAGTTTCTTCGTATCGCCGACTTCGCTATTGTCAGCATTCGAAAGGACCCCATCGAAACCGTCGCAGAGGAACTCGGCATAGCGTCTCAGCCAAATATGATTGACGTAACCGAAATGCCCCATCAGCATTTCGCAAACCTCGTGATAACTATTCCCACGTTGCCCGAACGTTTTGTTGCTGTCATGATAGCGTGCGAGGGCCAAATCCTCATCCAGAAACGCGAATTTGATCCCAGCCTTCATGCATCGGATCCAATATTCATAATCCATGCAATAATGGAGGTTGCCGTTTAGCTCACCCATGCGCTCAATTACGCTTCGTTTCATAAACAACGCGGGCTGAAGGATTCCATCCTCCTGCTGAAGGCGCCAGTGCAAACTTGCGGGATCTTTGTTTATATAAACGTCTCTAAGTTTTTTACCGTCTTCGGCGATAAAAATGCCTGTTCCGTAGACGATATCAGGCGCGTCAGGTTGATTGAAACGATCGATAACCCGCTTGAAAACATCAGAGTGGGCGAACACGTCGTCTGAGTTTAACCAGGCGATAATATCCCCGTTAGCTCGCGCAAACCCCTTGTTCAGAGCATCAGACTGACCTTCGTCCGGCTCCTCAAACAAAGTAATATGGCCATAAGCGCGCGCGATTTTTCGGCTGCCATCAGTAGAGCCAGGGTCGAAAACAAGATGCTCGATTGCGCTGTAGGACTGATCCCGGACCGATGTAAGGCACTCGTCCAGATAGTCGGCTTGGTTGTAGCTCGTTGTGACGACGGAAATCGTTTTCATTTGGCGACGGCTTTCTGCTGGCCCCTGGATACTCATTGCCTGTTCGGGAGGCGATGCGAAACCGCTTTTTGTCAGTAAGCCGTTCACTCGCGAAGCTTGCTCTGGGGTCAATGGCAACTGATTGAAGAATTTACGGGTGCTCGTCCAATTAGCCTTTTCAAACCGGTCCGGATAGTCGAGGCTGAGTTCAGCACACCCAATCAGGAAGTCGATCAGAAAGCCATTGATGACTGTGTTTTCGGGAATTTTGACAATATCTTCCGAGTGGAACGCCCCGGAATCGAGTAAATCAGCCAACATGGCTATGTACGGGTGGCTAAAATAGAGCGCGTCTCGAGCCCTTGCGTCCGCCATGAAATCGCTTTCGCCCGCTTTCTTGCCCAGCTTAGCGCGTTTTTCTTCCTGCGTTTCCGTCCGGTGGCAAACCAATGGTCGGCTGATCAGCTGGACGGGGCGATCATGAAAGGCCTTCACCATTGCGCCCAATTGAGGATACATGGTTCCAAAATATCTCGAGACATTGACTCGTTTGAACGGCTCTCGTCGAAAAATGTTCACCGAAATAAACCCAATGACACTTATAAAGCCGAACTTCAGGCAAAACTCACGAAGGCCCGCGAACGCCTGATCAGGTCCATCGAGGCGCATCCAATTGTCTGAGAGCAGTTTAGAGAGGTCCTTGGAGCGACGCGTCCGGTTCAGAACGAACATGTCATATTGGCCGGCTCTCAGGCGGGCGATGATATCTTCAAGCGCATCTTCGGGCTCGAGAAAGTCGTCATCGCCGAAGATCCAAAGATATTCACCTTTGGCGTCTTCAGAACTGACAATCAAATTCTGCTCTAGTCCGATGTTTTGTTCGTATCGTTTGTACTTGAGGAACGAGTATTTCTTCGCCAAGTCGCTGACAAAGGTCAGAGAATTTTTGGGTGAGGCGTCATCTGCAATGATGATCTCGACCTCAGTTTCGAAGCGCCCAACTATGCGCTGCACGAAACTGTCAATTGCCTGCGCCAGCGTATCAGGCCGGTCATAAGCTGGAATTACAATACTAAGCAGCATTTCACAATCTACTCACTATCCTGATCGTTTGCCAGAATACCTTTCCCCTAAGATCCGCTTAGGGACTCCGCACTCGATAAATCCCAAACGTTCTAACTTCGCATTAAGCTAGCGTATAAAGCCGAGCAGAGTTTGAAAACAACTGCTTCCTGCATTCCTGCTATGCCATTCAGACTTTGACTTAAGACTAAATATGGGCATTAGCGCCAAATAGCACGACGTTTCTCGTGTTGGTTGAAAACTCCCGATACGCCCCCTACGAAACTCGCCGAGCACCAATTTTCAAAGACACACTCTGCGCGACTTGGCGAAGATCATCGAGAGCGGGTGATATGGTTTTCCATCCATGCATGATCGGATCGGGATTGGATGCGATATCGGTTGTGAATTGCAATGGCTCCGAAAAAACTCGTGCAACAGGTTCGACATCAGGCCGCTTACTTACCGCATTCCTGTACATCTCATATCGGTTCAGCCAGAACGCCGACGGATCCTCAGAGATGTACATATCAATAGCATGGTACATTACGCCCCCTGGCTTCAGGATGCGGATACAATCGTCAAAAAAGCTCTGAAAGTCTTTATCCTCAACGTGTTCAACAACAGAAATCGAGAACAGGGCATCGAAGCTTTTATCTGCCAACGAAGGGTCAAACGTGCCAACCATGGTGCGAATATTCTCGACGCCAGGGATTACGATCTCGGACTCGGGTCCATTGTCGGCGCCTTCAAACGGTTCGATGTTGAAGCACTGATTGTTCCGGGCGAGCTGGGGCAGTATGCGAGATTCGCCGCCGCCAATTTCAGCAACCCGTTTGCCGGACAGTTCTCGAAGGTAGGCATAAATTGCCATATCCTGCATCGTTTTTAGCTGAAAGCTGATCTTACCAGCGAGTTCTCTATCCCAGCCCGCATCCATAGCGTGCCAAATCTCAGGTTTTCTGACAAAGTCGAACATAGCCTACAGCCCTATTTATTGTAGCTTGTGTGGTGCACAACAAACCCAAATTTGCAACCGCGTTTCAGCGATTTGTACCATTCGCGAAATCTGCGAGCGAAAACGCAGTAACACAATGGTACAGCATGCTCGCTGGCACTTCATTGGAAATTGCGCGCGTGTTTTCATCAATTTCATCCATCCAGCCGCCTATCGGTCCGAAGTCTAGATAGTTTTCGAAGATGATCTCTAGGAAACTTGTGTTTTGCTCTGGCAGTACAAGATCTGGATGTAAGAGATATGCTCGAAATCGTTCGAGTTGATGCCACAATCTGCTGCTTGCTGTCGTGATGGTGCCATTGGCACGCAAGGCGTTGAACACGATGGATGTTTTCGGGTTGAGCCCTGATTTGTCAGCGCGGCGGATCAATCGACGACGCCAGCTGAGCGTATCGTGACCCGTCGCTTGCTCGTATTCATACAGCAATGTTGCCCACTCATAGTGATGTCCCGGCTCGAACACGGTTTCCGCTTCGCTTGTTTCCAGTCTCCAGTCCTCGGTGAAGAACTCCGCCATGACATCGGTGCCCGGATTAAAGAACCGCGTTTCAAACAAACGAACGATTTCAGCGGCATAGCTTAGAGATTTTCTGCATCCTGTCGCGCCGTGATAGGCCAACGCCGCCTCCAGCAAATGCATGTGTGAATTTGCTCGACGCGGCAGCGTGGCGGGCTTGGATTCGAACCAACCGCCATTTTGATGATCTTTCAGCTCAGAATTAATGAAAGCCAACGCATCGTCGGCGATTTTTAGCGCGCGTGGATTACCAGTTGCTTTGTAAGCCGCCGCACCCGCGAGGATGATGAAGGCGTGATCATACAGGTCACGCTTGTCATTCACGGGAATTCCATTTTGCGTTACGAGATGCACCCAACCGCTTTCTGGGTGTCTTAGGTCAGAATCAATGTGCTTGATGCCTTTTTCCACCAGTTGGCGGGCAATTTCGGGTTGGGGCCATCCCATTTCGATTGCCTTAGAGAAGCTGAACACCTGTCTCGCTTGCACCCGAACGCGCCGGTTGGCGTTTAAGTCCGGCACTCCGTTCAAGTCCAGTCGTTCAACAAATCCACCATGTACCTCATCCCAGCCCTTTTGTGACCAGACATCGAACGCTTGCCAAAGCCAATCTCGAGCGCGGGCTCGAAGATTTGCTGAAAGGCCTAACGCCGCGCGATGATCCTGTGCTGCTTTGCCCAGTTCTTTCACAGCGGCATCGTGCTTCATCGGCGTGATCATGACTTCGTTTTGCGTCGCGACGACGACTAAATCAGAGACGCCATTCACCGATACGGTCGGGCCTTCTGACCTAACGTAAGACCCAGTAGAGTTTTGAAGGTGAACCGGGCCGCTGGTATAGTTTTCGCCATCTGACCCAGTCAACAAGTCGTGAAGGGCGCGATAACCCCCGACATCACTCCATCCCATGCTGACAGGGACGGTTTGGACATCAACCGAATGTTCCATAACAGCATAGTCTATTGAGATACTTGGCGTTGCGCCAAACTCTGCGGGGTCGAGGTGAATTGTGTCACCGGTTTTGCCAGCCATGGCTTTGCGTGTGCCCGAAAGCACGTCTGGGGCATGAGTTTCCAGGGCATTCAGCATCACGCGAGCTTGAAACAGAAAAATTCCGGCATTCCAGAAATATCCACCCGCTTCGAGATAGTGCTGTGCCGTTTTGAAATCGGGCTTTTCGACAAATTCTTCGACTGAGAGAACTCTGGAGGCGCGTTTTGCTTCGGCGGCTTTTATGTAACCGTAGCCTGTCGCCGGATGAGTAGGCTCAATCCCAAATGTGACGATCGCGCCCTGTTGGGCCGACTTGGCTGCAATGGCGATCGCATTGTGAAACGCCGCGACGTTTTGAATGTCATGGTCGGCGGGTAGGATGAGGATAAGATCTTCTGGGTCGTGGGCCAAGCACGCCGCCGCGACCGCAGGCGCGGAGTTGCGCCCCATCGGCTCAAGGATTTTCTTCAGCTCGGGTAGTTTGTCTTCGAGCAGGCTCGCATGTTGCTTGGAGCCAATAATCAGCGCCGGGGAGAATGCTACCGCGTCGTCGAGTGAGGTTTCGAACCGCGCGGCTGTGTCCTCAATCATGCTATGTTTCGACGTCAGAGACAGAAACTGTTTTGGATGATCTGGCGTTGAAAGTGGCCAGAGACGCGTTCCGGATCCACCGCAAAGAATGACGGGATGAATGGTTTTTGTCATCAATTTTCTCAAATCGTGGCGGCCTGAATTCAGGTCCGATTCGTGGCTCCGTTATCCGCAAATTGCGTTCAAAGCACTCCTAAATCAAACCACTCCAATCGCAAGGCAGTCATGCACGTGAACGAGCCCGACAGGAACGCCATCCATATTGACGATAAACAGCGCCGTGATCTTGAACTCACTGAGCATTGAAAGCGCTTCTGCCGCAAGGCCGTCTTCTGTGATCGTGTGGGGATCGCGCGTCATCATGTCTGCGGCGTTTACGTCATCGATTGCGCCCTTCAGGGCCCGGCGGATGTCGCCATCTGTGATGATGCCAATCAATTTGCCGTTCTCCACAACACCGCAGCATCCGAAGCCGCCGGATGTAATGGCGCTGACAATCTCGGAGAAGGGTGCTTCGGGCGCGCAGAGCGGCATCTGTTTGTGATGCATAAGGTCCGTGACGCGTTTCAGGGCCGCGCCGAGTTTGCCGCCAGGGTGGAACGTGTGGAAATCGCGGGCACTGAACCCTTTCTCGCGCAGCAAGGCTACGGCGAGGGCATCGCCAAGCGCCAGCATCTGAGTGGTCGATGTGGTCGGGGCTTTGGTGATGCCGCAAGCTTCCGTTGATTTGGGTACCAGGAGTGCCGTGTTGGACGATTCCGCCAGTGTTGATCCTGCCCCAGACGTCATACCGATCAACGGAATGTCAAACCGGCCACAATATCCAATAATGTCTCCGAGTTCAGGTGTTTCTCCCGAATTAGAGAGGGCCAGAACGACGTCATCGTCAGAAATCATGCCGAGATCGCCATGGCTCGCTTCGCCGGGGTGAACATATAAAGCGGGCGTTCCAGTTGAGGCAAAAGTCGCAGCGATCTTGCGCGCAACATGTCCGGACTTGCCCATGCCAGTGACAATTGTCCGGCCTTTTGCGGCGACAATCGTTTCAATCGCAGACTGGAAAGCGGCGCTCAGCGTGCTGTTTTCTTCGGCAAGGGCGTCGATAAGGGCGTCAATTCCAACGCGTTCAATTTCGAGAACTTCCAGCGCGGTTAGTCGAGGCGATGTCATTCCTGGCGGTCCTTTTGGCAAATTCTGCGCTTGATAATGCTCAGCAATACTGCGTCCAGCGCGGCTTAAACCAATCGGCGAACCGCGCCAGGCCTTCTTCTAGCCCAACGCTTGGGGCGAAATCCAGTTCTTGTCTCGCCCGATCAATATCAGCCCAGGTTTTTTCCAAGTCGCCGCGCTGCATATCCTCAAACACTTTTGCGGCTTCGACGCCCATGCCGCGTTCCGTCATGTGAATGAGGTCCATGAGGGGCTCAGGGCGATCATTGCCGAGATTGTAGACCCTGTGCGGCACAGGCAGCGACAGGCCGCTCGCCGGGCGGTCCAGTGCCGCGATTGTGCCGCGGACGATATCATCGATGTACGTAAAATCCCGGCTCATCTTGCCGTGATTGAAGACTTTGATCGGCTCGTTTTTGAGAATCTTTTCGGCAAAGATCCAATAGGCCATATCTGGCCGGCCCCAAGGCCCGTAAACTGTGAAGAAGCGCAAGCCGGTAAGCGATAGACCGTAAAGCCGCGCATAGGATTGCGACATCAGCTCATTGGATTTCTTGGTCGCCCCGTAAAACGAGACCGGATCATCAGTCTGGTCGACCTCGGCGAAGGGAATTTTGGTATTGCCGCCATAGACCGAAGAGGAGGACGCATAGACCATATTGGTGACGCCGAGGGTCTTCGCCAGCTCAAGCATTGCGAAGTGGCCCTCGAGATTCGCTTTTGTATAAGCGGCAGGATTTTCCAGAGAGTATCGCACGCCAGCTTGCGCGGCGAGATGCAGGATGGTCGTTGGTTCGCGTCCATTGAGCGCTGCTTGCATCGCGCTAAGCGATGATACATCTACTTGATGGAAAGAGAAATCACCGGTTCCACACAAATGCTCCAGCCGATCCTGTTTCAGGCTCGCCGAATAATAGGTGTTGAGATTATCGAAGCCAATCACGTCGCGCCCTTGAGCTAGCAGAGCCTGGGCGACATGCGCGCCAATAAAGCCTGCAACTCCAGTGATTAGGACGGTCATGATATTCCTTTAGGCCCATATATGGCCGCAGAGCTGTGTCACATAGGGCTTTTGGTCTGTAACGAACATATAGTGGCTGCAAATTGACGAATGCTGAAGTCGCCGGGTCTTGGAATTCGCCTCTGCTTTGACTAGGAGCTAGTGGGCTAGGTCGCATGTATCTGTAAAGGACCCACTTTGAAAACGCTGATCGTTATCCCGTCGCGATATGCCTCGACTCGGTTTCCGCAAAAGCCATTGCATCTGATCGCCGGGCAAACGCTGCTGGCGCGCGTTGCCGCTGTGGCGCAGATTTGTTGTCAGCGATCTGAAAACGTTTCCTTTGTCGTGGCGACGGACCATCCTGCGATTGAGGCGCATGCAAAAGAGATTGGCGTGCCAGTCGTGATGACAGATCCAGACCTCGCCTCCGGGACAGACCGGGCGCTTGTCGCGGCCAATCAAGTCGCGCCTGAGGCAGAGTTCATTGTAAATCTGCAAGGCGACGCACCTTTCACGCCGCCTGACTACATCTCCGCCATTATCGACGCCGGCCGCGAAACCAGCCTCGATGCTGTGACGCCGATTGTACAAATGTCATGGGACGATCTGGATGAGCTGCGGGCGCGCAAGCGTGAGACGCCGTTTTCCGGCACGACTTGTATCGTCAATGCCAGAGATGAAGCCTTGTGGTTCTCGAAAAACGTGATTCCGGCCATGCGTAAGGAAGAGCAGCTAAGGGCAGCGGGCGAGGTGTCGCCGGTTTGGCGGCATATCGGTCTGTATGGCTATAAGCGCGATGCCCTGGAAGCCTTTGTTGGTCTCTCAGAAGGTCATTATGAAAGCCTCGAGGGGCTCGAGCAGCTAAGGTTCCTGGAAAATGGGTTGCGCATGCAAGCGGTGAAAGTCGCGGCAGCGCCTAGCGCCATGTGGGGCATTGATACACCGCAGGACGCGGCGCACGCCGAGACCCTGATCGCCCGGTACGGCGAGCCTTTGGCGGAGTATCTGAAGTGACAGAGATATATGTCGTTCGCCACGGCAACACTTTTGATAAGGGCGA
>Ga0316204_10003649_pt1 | contig 30010 bp, 20 predicted proteins | sample 6monrhotite_MG_2_FD_205661 | JGI IMG/M metagenome (GOLD analysis project Ga0316204, IMG submission 205661) | Microbial mat bacterial communities from mineral coupon in-situ incubated in ocean water Damariscotta River, Maine, United States -... | ecosystem: Environmental > Aquatic > Marine >...
AGGACCTATGAAGCCTGCCAACGCCTGTTCTGCTGACATTAAACACAACGGTCAACCGGTAGCCTGGATGAAGCTTGCAGAATTCAGGTGATCAACCAATTCTATCCGTTTAGTGCATCGTATTGATTTGTTGTTTGCGATGAGGTTAGGGTCACTTTTGCGTCATTCACGGTTTCTGCTGCTAAGTCAACGTAACAATCTAGTCGAAATCATGACGGCTCGTTACGCGACTGAATCGACGCTTGTAACCCATCCATTATCCACGAAAAAATGGCATGCCTACCTATAGTAGCAATGCGACATTGGCTGGCCAGATATCTGGTTGTTTTTCACACAACCCGCATAATTTTGAATGTAAAGAGGGAACCCATGAACAAAAGATGTCCTCGTTGACAGAAGATGAACGCTTAGGGCAAAAAGGGCACTACCCAATGGTAAGCGCTGAAAACTGCAAGGCCGCAAGCTTTTATTCCAAATTAGCCTCCGAAAATAATTCCTCAAATAATCTCTTCATATTTAACTAATTAATCATGAATCACTAAAAATTAGCCGTTTTTTCCATATTTTTTCTGATATTTCCCCAATTCTCTCTCTGAAACTGTTATTCTAATGCATAATTACGCACTAAATCATTTTTAACCCACGCTGAGAAAACAATGCAGAAACGTCATCGAATTCAATTTCCAAAAACAGAATCATCACATTTAAATCAAGACCAGTCCTATTTCCATCTTCTGGATTCTGATCAACAAAGAAAAATAAGATTTCACGACTACAACGAAATTTATAAAATACCGGGTTTGTATGAACAATTATTTTACGACCGCCTGAAATGCTCATCGCCTGTCAAAGTTACCTCTATACTCGAAGCGGCAGTAAGACAATCCCAGGATAATTTTTCTGAACTTCGAGTATTAGATTTAGGTGCAGGCAATGGCATGATGGGTGAAGAACTGAAAAAACATGGTGTTTCACGTTTAATCGGCGTCGATATTATTAATGAAGCATACAATGCTACCAATCGAGACAGGCCAGGTGTCTATGACGCCTACTATGTTGAAGATTTCACTTCGCTGGGTGCTGATAAAAAAGAAGAAATAATTTCATGGCAGTGCGACTGTATGGTCACTGTTGCTGCGCTTGGTTTTGGTGATATTCCGGTGAGAGCTTTCATTGAAGCGTTTAATATTATCAAAAGCGAAGGCTGGGTCGCGTTTAATATTAAAGACAGCTTCTTTGATACTACGGACGACTCGGGGTTCTCCAAAATGATTAGAGAGTTAACCTTTTCGAAACATCTTGATGTTTATTACATTGAACGCTATCGACACAGACTGTCCATTGACGGAGAGCCTCTTTATTATTTTGCCATTGCTGGCAGAAAAAAATCTGATGTCCCTGATTCGTTTTTAGAATCAAAGGGTATTGAAGCCTAATAAAAAAGGCAACAACGTACTTCGCAAAAGAAATTATTGGATTAATGCTGTAGCAGAATGCTTTTTCCATTCCGGAAAATCGGTCGGATCAATCACAAATAGTACCGAACCGGAATGGAGGCACAGCAATTTATTTTTGAATACATAGAAGTATCTCACACCTGCCTTTACAATCGCCAACAGCTTCATTCTGCTAAAGACTATTGCTCATCAGCAGATGGTAAAAAACAGGTAGAAACCGGGCACCTCGGAATCAAACACCTTTACTCAACCTCACCGCTTGCATTTTTTGGCGCACTACTTTCGGGGATCGTCAGTGGCACTTTCTGGGGTATGGGTCCAGTCTATGCGCTCAGTGTAGGTTTTGGTGTAACCGGTATTGCGCTGTTCATGAGCGGTGTTGTCTTTGGTGGTCCACTATTGCAGTGGCCACTAGGCCATTTATCTGATCATCATGATCGGCGTTTAGTCATCTTCGCCGTCAGTATCATGGCCAGCATAGCAGCGATAACGGTGTTTTATATAATTGGCTCACATCAGGCCTTGGGCTCCTGGCCGCATTCATCTTTGGTGGAAGTGCCTTTTGCTATCTATTCACTCAGCATGGCGCATGCCAACGATCACATCGAGGCCGCACATGTACTTGAAACAAGCCGTGGGTTGCTGCTACTTAGTGGTATTGGCCCACTAACCGCTGGCTTGTTAATGGAATGGTTTGGCGCTCAAATGCTGATGATTTATCTTTTCGGAATCATGCTGTTACTCGCCGGCATTGCCCTGCTGCGCCGTTCAGTTGGCGCACCGATAAGTACATCTGACCAGGGCGAATTCGTTACCATGACGCGCTCTTCAACAGCGATGCTTGAACTGGATCCCCGTGCGGAACCTATAGAAGCAAAGAAAGAATAAAAACTCCATTAGCAATAACCCTACCCCAATATGATTTAGCGATACATATCCTGACACAGGGGGCAATCAAGCGCAATTTTTAGGGCCGAAAGTTAAAGGCCGAAAATCTAACGTTATTCGCTATCGATAAACCAAATGACTTCCTGGCCATCACTGGAACTCGGTGAGCCCCCTGTAAACCCTAAGGACATAACCCGTTGCTCATCACCCGATAAACGTGATTGCGTTTCTCTGGCGCGGTAGGTGTTACTCACTGTTGGGGATTCAACGATAGCACCGGTATCGGCATTGTATTTCAGCAGCCAATAATTGGTTGCATTATCAACTTGCGCGGTCATTAACGCGTAAACCGTGTCATCATGGTCGGCAATCAGGTTGAATGATGAACTTCCGTTCGCCAGCTCATGCACCTCTTCGGCAAAACCAAGGCCCAGGTATTTGGTGAGCACACTATTTATACTATACAGTTCCGGCGCATTGCTCAGTAATGCAAAATCATCATAGGGGGTTATGAATGAGCTGCGGGTATTAAAACGTTTGAATGTGAATGACTGGTCTGTGTCACTGTAATTCATTTTATAGGTAACGATCGATTGAATGGTATTATCGTACTCACCAATGGCAAGATAATTTGACAGCGGTGTTGCCTCAAGTAGTTTGTATGCATCATTTATAACCGTATCGCTATGGTCAGCCAGCAATACCCCATTTTGTGCATCGTATGCTGCAATGGTGGAACTTCGCCAGGTACCGTTTGTGCTGACGAGATACGTCAGCAACACCGGTTTTCCATCAACGCGGGCGTATTTGAGCTGCCCGGCGTTGTAGGCATTTTGCGTGGTATTGAGATTCCAGGGCGGGTTAATTACGCCGCTATTGAGATCAATAGCAACGACATTCGCGGTATCCTGCTCACGAACAAACAAGCGCTCGCCGTTGCTTGATATTTCAATATCATTCGATTTGAAATCGCGGCCCAGTGCGGTGGCTATATCGTACTCACCCACTCGATCGCTGGTATAAATGTTAAAGATTAAAATTTTTGGCCCGAAATTCTGGATATACACATAGGGGCGAACGGGGTCCGCCACCATGCGCTGGCAGCGGCAGAAATAATTTTTACTGTTAAATGAGATGATATTGGTGTCATCCGTGATATTGGCGGTGACATAGAAACCCACATCAATGACGTCCTGGTTTGTCGTTTGCGATGAGCTTAGGGTCACTTGTGCGTAATGCACAGTCTCTGCTGCTAACGCCTCAGGATTCGCTGTGATGGTAACAGTGTTATCGGTGTTGTTGGCTGTTGCCACTAACCAGGAAGGTGTATTGGTACTGGCCTGCCAGGTTATATTCGCATTAGCGGTATTGGACACGCCGATCGTTTGTGATAACCGGGATTCTGATGCAGACACCATCAATGCGATTCCGTTTCTGGCTGCTGATAGTTTATTGTCATCCAGGTTTAAAATAACCGTGAACAACACCTGATGCCCCGTAACTGTATCGGTTAGCGTGATTGTTGCCGTATGCTTTCCAGCCGCAAGACCACTATAATCTTTAATCGTGAAATAAATCTCGTCATTTTTCCCACCATTATTGCAAGCGCATAGTGTTTGCACGACTAACCAGGATTGGTTGCTAACGGCTGTCCAATCCAGGCTTTGGTTTTGAGCATCATAATCCTCTTTTGTGGTAAATCGATTTACTTCGAAACGATCAATAATTTCATTGTTACTGGCCGTAAAACTGGCGTGGCTGGTTTCTGAAAGCACCTGAAATTGGTCGCTGTACACTGCCATCGCTATTCTTAACACATAGTTTATTTGCAATTGTTTTTCCGCAACGATTATTCCATCACGAACCAAATGTACCAGGATGTCAGTATTGCGGCTCAGCGCAGTATCATTTGGGGTAATACTGAGTTTTTCATAACTGGCTTGGTCGCCGGGTTGAGTATCAAGTGTTAACCAGTCTGGGGCTGAATCTATGCGTAGTTCGCCATCGGGATGGTAGACGTCAATGTCCACTGGCGATGGTATCTCACTACCTTTCGTACCATAAAGAGTGATTGTGCTTTGGGATATCCATAAACTGGTATTGCCCAGTCCTTCGCCCACATGAATTTGGAACTGTGCATCAGTAAAGCCACGGATGGAAAATGTGTAGCTGGCCGTGCTTTCAGGCGTGAACGTCACCGAGTTTTCGTATTGCGTGAGTGAACTGGCCACTTGGTCGTTGTTGAGAAACACTCTTAAGTAGGCAACACCACTGGACGGTGTCACTGTCACGGTATAAGTAGTACCGGCTGTGGCGGTGAAAGCATAATTTTGTTGACCGCCTTTTACTACGGAACCCGTCAACGGGTTATCGACTGTAATCGGACTGCCGGAATCACTGGGGTTAGGATAGAGGTTAGGTAATCCGGGGACATCTGGCAAGGGATCTCCAGACGATGAATCCGTATCGTTGTTACCAGGCGAAGGTTCGGAGCCGCCACCGGAGCAAGCCGTTAACAGGACGAAACACACTAGAAATACAAATGAATATTGTTGATAAATATACATATTAATTTAATTGCACTATATTGATTAACAAAATATTGGTTAACAAAATCAGCCAGTAACCGTTATTCTTCCATGAAAAACCAGGGCGCTCAATCAGCAATTGATACTAACTTGTTACTAATTCACTAATGCGCGCCACAAAACCACCGTTGTATTTAGATGTTCCTATAAAAACTGATATAAATCAACTAACGAGGCAAACGCAGCACTTCCGCATTGATAGATATTTCAAGGTTTCCTCCGCACACACCGCTATTTAGACGTTCTCAGGTTACCATTCTCGTTAAAAAACACCATTCCAAGGTACCATTAAAATCCTGTGTCTAAAATTCACGGCGAGTAAAATCTATAAACAGGTAGCCTGGATGAAGCTTGCGGAATCCAGGGCCATCGTTGAATCATCCACCGAGCCTAATGTGTTGCCCTCACGGGAACGTGCTTTCTCAGCCACGCTATTTAACTCGAAAACACAGGGGTTACGTTCACCCTGGATTTCGTAAACTACATTCAGGCTACGGTTGCGGCAATTAAATAGAGTTATGGTCTGGCAGAAATGGGTAATGGTAGATAGTAAGAGAAAGAGTTACCTCTAGGGTCTGTTGACACCAACAACAGTAACGTATCACAACAATTGCTCATGCTCTGTGACGGTGTCATAACCAATATCATTGGGCGTGAGCGTTATGTTCGCATTCGTATTATGGTTTACTTCCCTGTACTCCGTATATACGCTAGCGGTGTTGCTTTCATTACTTGGTTTCACGCCATTGGCGTTGAGTGCTGCCTGCAGGTCAGCAAAACAGCTCTCCGGGTTAAGGCGATAGCTCGCACCCCAGCAGCGCCAAAACACCCAACCGACCCGCTCTAATATGCGTTGATCGCCGATGGCGTTATCCCATTGTTCACCGGTCTGGCTTTTATCACCATCCAGCTCAATGGCGATACGCTGATCATTGCCGCCTTCAACCACCATGTCGATATCGATGGGCCCAACGTTCACATGTGGTGTAACGGCGTAACCCAATTCCGTCAGTTTCGTGTAAATTTCCTTTTCAAACTGTGTTTGGCATAATTCCAATGGGTTTTCGCAGACGGGTTTTTTCGGCATGGGGTTAGCGAAATGCCGAAGTACCTGGGCGCGTAAATCCTGGCTGTTTTTCAAGTCAGCGTGTTTAATGCTCCTGAACAGGTACATTCTGTCACGTGCTCGTGACAGCGCCACATTGAAGCGCTGCTCGTATTCGCGTTTATTAAGCACCGACCCTTGTCTTGGGCCAACAACCAGTGACAGGAAGATAATATCTTTTTCTTTGCCCTGAAACGTGGCGGAGTCACCACAGGCGATGTTATAGCGTTGATAGGTTTCCTCGCCCAGCTCCTGCAATAAGGCATCTTGTATGGCTTGTGCCTGTTCTGAGCCGATCAGTGATATGACGCCAATACTGCGATTATTAAATTTAGGATTGTCAGTCAGCGACTTTATTTCGTCGACAATGGCACAAATTTCCGCGACATTGACGCCACTTTGCTCATCCCGTAATCCGTTTTCAACGTACACATCCACCAGGGGTGGTTCTATTTTTTCCGATGATTTTGGCAGTCGAAGTGGCAGTAATTCGTTGCCATAATATTGCATACTGAAGCGAATAATGGGCTCGACACAACGAAAATGCTCCGTCAGCATGATGCGCTGGGTCGGATAAATCGAGCTCGATAAATCGTAGAGCGATACACCTGGGATAAGTAAATCCGCAAAAGGCTGGCTGCGTAAATAACTCTGCCTGAACTGCTGAATTTTGTCTTCTGAGATAAACGCTGCCGTGGGACTGACCTGTTTGTCGTCCCCCACGATTAATAACTTTTTCGCCCTCAGCACGGCGGGTAATGCGGTAATATCCGACTGTGAGGCCTCGTCGATAATCACCAGGTCAAAACTGGCGAATTCCGAGGGTAAACTTTCCGAGATACGCCAGGTTGGCATTATCCAGCATGGCACGCCGTCAAAACACTCCTGCATGGCATTGTGCGCCTCACGCCGATAGCGGGGTGCCCGCTTTTTGCCCGTGCCTTTACCCAGCTTGGATATTGCCGCCACGAAGCGCACTAATGCACCGTGCACATGTTCCGTTAGATTTTCATGCAGGCCCATATTGGTTTTCAAGGTGACTAACTGGGTAAATTGCGCTTTAAGTTCCTTTTCCAGGGTTTTGCGTTGATTAATGAGTTTCTTGGTAACACCATGTTGATCTATGTCGCCAAGGTAGGCATTTTGGCGATGCCAGTACCAGGTTTCCAGGCAATGGTGCGGCATCACTTCATCTGGTTCGCCTTCAATCACCGGTATGGTTAGCAACTGTTTAGCCCACTTTTTGGCACCGGAGTCTGAAATTTTCTGGGTTACCGTCACAAGCTCGCCAAACTTGGGCTGCAAACCATGCAGGTGCTTGAGTTTCAGCAGTAGCGCCTGCCATTCCACCACCAGGCTATCGGTGGAGGAATTGGTGTACCCGACCTGGTTCCTGGCAATATCCTTAAGCTTAACTAATACGTTACCTTTGTATTTACCCAGGCGCTTTTGAATATTGTGCAGTCGATTACGCTGGACGGTTAAATTGTCACGCTCCGCATAATTAAGCAATGCCGCCATCGCTTTTTTGGCTTCTTTACCGTTTTTTATAACCTGGGAGACTCTCAAATCCTTCGGCAATAACGCGCTGAGTTCTTCTGCCAGCACCGGCCATTGCTGTAATGCTATATCTTTTATTAAATCAATTTTGTCGTGTAAGGAACGAAGGGCCTTTAAACTACTGCCAAACTCATAGCTGATTTCCGGAAGATCATGCTCTTCACCAACACTATTCCATTTTACAATGTAACGTCGCGCATCGTCGTGAAAACCCAGGAATTGCTCAACCAGTTGCCATTGTCTGGGTGAGTTTGGTTTATCGCCATTCACTTCAATTTGAGCGATGATTGATTTGACCTCACTTTTACCCACGGACATAAGGCCAAAGGCCCGCTCACCATTGGATAGTTTTTCCAAGGCTTTATCCAGTTCCTTACGGTGGGCGCCTGGATTTGTCAGGTAGATTGGGTTTTTTATAAATAACCCGCGTTGCTCGATTAACTTGTCCAGCAGCGGTAACATACCTTCCAATAACGCCGCACCTTCATTGCCCGTGCCTTGTTTTGCCCAGTGTTGTATCAGCTGAAATTCCCAGGGTGTTTGCTTTAATTCGTCAATGGATTCAAGGAATTCCTTTAAGGAATCCAACAGTTTTGTGGCCCGCGCTTTGCTGTTGGCGGCGTCTTTATCGATGCCCGGCAGCTGTTCGGTTTTGGCTAAATTGGTTAGTTTTTCCAGTGACACCAGATCACTGTGAATCGCGGCTATTTGAGCACTATCGGGGATTTCAGTTAAGGGTGGCAACTCAACGTTCAGATAAACAATATGCTCGCCGATGCTTTTTCGTGCCTCGCGTAAGCGTTTCATATCTGAACGATCAAATTGTGGTGCATATTCATCGCCGCTGCCGATTTTATCGGGAAACCATTCGTGTTGCTCGCGTTCACTGATTAACTTTTCCGCCAGCGCCATAGCGCTGTAGTGGTTGCTATGACTGGCGCTATCGTTGGCATTGCTGTTGCCACTGTCACCCAGTAAATGTTGGTCAATGGGCTCGATTTGCTTGAGCCCACTGGCCAGTATTTTTTCGTCAATATCAGCAATGGCCTGTTTATGTTCTTTAACCCGCTGGGTGCATTCTTCGCTTTGGGCTTTTAGCTTACCAAGGTCCGCTTTACTGGCAATCGTGGCAATATGCTGAACGGCGGTTTCCAGTTGCTTTAAGCCCTGGCGTTCATTGGACACCAGACTAATGGTTAACTCCCGCACGGATTCCGGAATTTGCTCGCGCAAGGCCATTAGTGCAGACTCACCACTAGATGTCACCAGCACTCGACGGCCAGTGGCCAGGTAATGACTGATGATATTGGCGATGGTGTGTGTTTTACCGGTACCGGGCGGGCCTTGCACCACGACACCATAATTATTTTCCAGGCGTTTGATAATCTGCACTTGCGCATTATTATAAGGCTTGGGAAAAAACAGCTCATTTTCGTCAAGCTCCTCTAACGCGAGGTTCTCGCTGATGGTGTGTTTTTTAGTGGATAGTTTCTCTACCAGACGCAGCGTGGGTGCAGGCAAGGCATCTTCATCAATCTCGTCCGTTTTGGTTTTAAATTTTTCGATATCTTGCAATAACGGAGTTGTACCCCGTGGGCGGGAATAGATCGCCCAACTATCCGTTACCTGAAGTTCCTCACTGAGTTCCGGCAGGTCTGTGCTTTCATCCGGATTTATGTCCGGCCAGTAACTACCACTGGTATGCAGTTGCGTTGCGGCATGGCGTAATAACGGCTCATAACTTTCCTTTACGAAAGGCGAATAGTCAATATCCTCCACCTGCTCTGCAAAATACTTTTTGTCATACCGCACCAGTGCCTCGACACCGGGATTGTCCATGGCAAAATAGGGGCCGATGGATAATTGCCGCTCGCTGTTTCGCGGGCGAATTAATATGGCGCCGGTGCGGTTGTCCAATTCAATTTCAATGAGCTGCTCCAGCAAAGGACAGTCTATTGTTTTACCTTTGGTTAACCAGCGTGTAATGCCCATTCCCCACACCAGTTCCATGGGCTGTTCGTCGCCTTGCGATTCCAGGTTTTGTTGCAAGCTGAAAAAGGCATCATACAATTTTATGGTTTTGCGTTTTTGACGTTCCTTTTTGGCCCAGGCATGCCAGGTGGAATTAATAAATTCATCAATACTGGCGCGCACCTCGGGCAGGGCATCCAAACGTAGGCGAACATCTTTCAGAATTAGCTTTCGTTGTGTTTCCTGAAACGAGCTTTGCACATCCTGTTCGGCAACCACGCCACTTTGTATCAGTTTTGCCGACTCTTGTTCCGGTAATGTTTTTATCAGACTATCTTTTACCTTAACGGCTTGCTCCGGGTCCTGGCTGACGCTAAGCCACTCGGCGATGTCGCCGGGCACTTCCGGGTGCGGGGTGCGTTTTAGTCTTTCAATCTTTAGCCAGATTGGCATACCATCATCGTCAACGCCATTTAAATGCACGCCTTTGCAGCCGCTAAGCTGTGACTGCGCCACGTAAAATTGCCCGTGTTCAGCAATGCTGAATACAGGCTCCTGGTTCATCTGCCCTAAACGGTAGACATATTCCAATAATTCTTTTAATCGACGTTTTGCTGAGTTACCAAACATGACTTTCTCAATTTAAGTTCGCTCGATCTACGTTGTAAAAATCCAAGTTATTTCTATCTATCTAAGATATTCCTGTCTATCTAAGTTATTTCTATCGTAAGTTATCTAACATCCAAGCTTTCGCACTACAAATTACACACCTCATCATTAGGAGCACCCGACGATGGGCGGTATGGCTGCTAATATAAAAATGATTTTCGAACAGGGATAGTCCGCTGAATATTATCAAGACGAGAAATCATTCACGCGAGGATTAAAACGATTAACTCATATCCTCGTTATTCCATAAGTCATGGCACGACCACTGATTCTACCGCGTAAGTAATCGATAAGTATGCTCTAAATTATGAATGCGACTCAATTAATATGCCTTACTCGGCTATAAGAAAACCACATAACTCCATTTAACCCATTGATATAATTGTTTATTTATTAAATTCCCAATCTAGAGCCATAACCCTTTAAACGAATAATTACCACCACCGCCCCTCAGTCACTTAAAAGGAAATTATCTATTTTCAATAAAAAAACATCCTCTTGAAGCCACAAACCCCGCCGATATCGTGCTGATAATTTGCTCAATTAACTTTAAGCTAGACAAGACAGGCCTATTTGTATAATATTTTTCTTTTACAAACCCAGCAACCTGCATAATAAATAAGATCAAGAAATGGCAACTGGCATCCCGATTCGGCAATTGAGCGAACTAACCGGCGTCGCCGCCACCACGTTGCGTGCCTGGGAACGTCGCTACGGACTACTGAACCCCCAACGTACCAACAAAGGCCATCGGCTCTATAGCCAGGACGATATTGCACTGGTCAATAACGTGGTAACACAGTTGCAAGGCGGTATGAGTATCAGCGAGGCGGCGCGTCGCCAGCGCGAGCCAGATGAAAATCAACCGCAACCGCCATCCATACCGTCAAGCCACCGCCATCAATGGAGTATCTTTCAACGCCGCCTTCTGCACGCCATTGAATTGTTCGACGAGGCCAAACTGGATGCCTGTTATAACGAAGCACTTTCCCAATATCCCTTTGGCCTGGTAAGTGAAGCACTGATTATTCCAACGCTTACCAGCCTGGGTGATCGTTGGCAACAGCGTCCTCATGGCATTGCGGAAGAGCACTTTTTCAGTGTGTATTTACGCAATAAGCTGGGGGCGCGACTGCACCACGAAACCAGTCGCAAGCATGGCAGTCGCCTACTCATTGCCTGCCTGCCGGGAGAATTTCATGAAATTGGTGTGTTGTTGTTTACCATCGAAGTACTGGGCCACGGTTACCGCCCGCTTTACTTAGGCGCCAATGCACCGCTGGCCACATTGCCTGGCGTGGCCAATAAAATCGGCGCTGAAGCCATTTTATTGTCAGGGACCACGGTGCCCCTTGATGGCATTGAAGCGCAGTGGCCAACCCTGGCACAAAACCAATTGCCACTCTTAGTGGGCGGGCAGTTTTCAATTCAACATGCGCAGTGGATAAAACGGCATCATGCCATACCCCTGGGCTGCGAAACGCGTGTGGCGGTCGATACCCTGCTGAGCATCGTGCCCCCCTATCGGAGAATAACACCATGAAACGCACCCTGGTTTGGTTCCAACGCAACCTGCGCCTGGCGGAAAACCCGGCACTGCAATGGGCGTTAGCCCACAGTGATGAGGTGCTGCTGCTCTACCTGCACAGCCCAACGGATGAAGCCCCCTGGCAACGCGGTGAGGCATCATGCTGGTGGTTACAACAAAGTTTGGCTAGCTTGCAACAAGCCTTCACCGCCAAAGGATTAAACCTTAATTTGTTACGTGGTGCCGCGTTAGATGTTATTCCTCAGATAATTGACGAACACCAGATAACCGCCATTAGCTGGCAGCGCAACTACGAGCCTCAGCTAGCCCGGCGCGATACGCAACTCGCCACTACCCTGTTGCAACAAGATATAACCGTTAACATTAGTAACGATGGTTTATTGCCTGACCCTAATGCGCTAATGACCGGCAAAGGTACTCCTTACCGGGTCTTTACCCCCTTTTACCGCCAACTAAGAAAGCGATTGTATTACAACGCCGGCACCTCAAAAACGGCTGCCACGTACAATAACGTGCGCAACGTCAGCCTGCCTGGATCACTCAGCCTGCAAGAACTTGGTTTACTCAAGCCCCATCGCTGGCAGGAGAAACTGGCGCAACATAACCACCCTGGAGAGGCAACGGCACAACACCAGCTACACCACTTTATTAATGAGCGCATCATGGATTATCCGACCAAGCGGGATTTACCGGCACAGGATGCCTCATCACAATTGTCGGCAGCCTTGCACTTTGGTGAAATCAGCGCGCAACAAATATTCACTGCACTGCAACCACTTATCGAGCAAGGTGATACTCAGGAAGCCGGTAGTGCCGAGTCCTTTCTACGGCAACTCATTTGGCGCGAGTTCGCCCGTTACATTCTCTGGCATTACCCATCCACCTCGGACCAATGCATGGATAAGCGCTTCCAGGCAACGTTCTGGCATTACGATGCCGAGAGAATGACGCACTGGCAACGCGGCGAAACCGGCTTCGCAATTGTCGACGCGGGCATGCAACAGTTATGGCAAAGTGGCACTATTCATAATCGGGTAAGAATGCTGGCTGCTTCCTTCCTCACCAAGAACCTTAACCAACCCTGGCAGGCAGGCGCGCAGTGGTTTTGGCAAACCCTGGTGGATGCTGACCTTGCCAATAACAGTATGGGTTGGCAATGGGTTGCAGGTTGCGGGGTCGACGCTTCCCCTTATTTTCGCATATTCAACCCTGAAACCCAGGCAACCCGATTTGACGCACAGGGTAACTATCAAAGGAAATGGTTGAATAAAAAGAGAAACACAGACCCCATTGTCGACCTTGCCCTGAGTCGGAAACAGGCATTACAACGTTATCAGGAGAAAATACGCGGGCAAACATTGTGAACCATACAATTGACGAAAGGCAGAAACTGAGTTGCTTATGAATAATTAATGTTTAAAGTATTTTAAAAAACACCAGCATGCCAGAACAGCCGAATAAACGCGAACACGGCCTTTTAGGCTAACGCATTAACTACGCAGACGCAACCAAAGATAACCGGAAACGCCCGCTATCAATGTTGCCAGCAAAATCGCAGTTTTGGCGGTCACCAACGCATCGGCGTTATTGGCAAAGCCCAATCCGGCGATAAAGATCGACATTGTAAACCCCATACCACCAAGCAGACCAATACCAATAATATGGTGCATATTTACACCGGTTGGAAGTTGCCCGATATTCAAACGCAAGGCAAACCATGCAAACAGGCTGATGCCCATGCATTTTCCAACCACCAGCCCGGCAATGATCCCCGCGCCCAGGGCGTCCGTCCACAGGGTCGACAACAAATTAAAATCAATGGGAATGCCCGCATTCACCAATGCAAATATTGGCATAACCAACAAGGCGACCGGATGTTCCAGGGTGCGCTCCCAGCGACGCAGCGGGGTCGTGGCCTTTTCCGCCGTGTCCTGAACCCTTTCAACAACAGCGTGCTGCTGCGCTTCTCCCAGTATTGGGCTGGTGGATTGTTCTTCCATGCGTTCAAACTCATTAACAAGCCTGCGGGTACGACGCATAAACCACTTGGGACCTCGCGTAGGTCGAGCGGGCACCGTCAGTGCCACGGCTATACCGGCCACCGTGGCATGAACGCCGGATTTGTGCAGGGCAAACCACACCATCACACCACCAATGGCATAAATCACCGGATGACGGAAACCAACAAGATTGCATGCCACCAGCAAGGCAAGAAACAACCCGGAAAATCCCAACGCCGACAAATGAATGGTGTCAGTATAGAATGCCGCAATCACCAGAATGGCACCCAAATCGTCAATAATGGCCAGTGCGGTGAGAAAAGCAATCAAGGCAACCGGAATGCGCCGACCAAGTAACGCCAGCACGCCCACCGCAAAGGCGGTATCCGTTGCCATCGGGATACCCCAGCCGTGGCTGGTAGTTTGGCTCGCATAGTTGAAAATAACATACACTACCGCCGGCACAATCATCCCTCCCAGGGCGGCCGCAATTACTGGCAACGACTGTCGCGGTTCCTTGAGCTCACCGGCAATAATCTCACGCTTGATTTCCAGCCCCAGCACAAAAAAGAATAATGACATCAGCCCGTCATTAACCCAGTGACGCACACTCATATTAAGCGTCCACTCACCAATCACAAACCCCATCGGCATTTCAATCAGAGCTTCGTAATGCTGCACGAATGGTGAGTTGGCAATAATAAGTGCAACCACCGTGCAAAGCATCAGGAACAGGCTACCGGTTGTCTGGTCACGAATGAACGCCTGAAAAGGCGTGATCACTCGTTCGACTTGCGCTTCCAGGGGCTTTGGATATATTTCATTGTTGCTTACTTCATTGTCGTTCATTGCTGGGCGCTCTCTTTGAGGCGAGACAGGTTTTATCAGGATCCATCTTTAATTAAGCATCAGGCGCGAAACGTCTTCATCTACTGCCATCCTGCTTATTGTTACTACAATGCCCCGTGAAAATTACCTGCAAAGCGCTGTGGTTGTTGTACGTGACGTCATCAGACCCGGTTATTTCGATTCGACTGGCTTGTTGTTATCTAAAAAAATTATACAAAAAATGCGCTGTGGGACACTGATAAATTGCAAGGCACTCACCGCTTGTTATTGTTATCATCGTGATTTAGATTCTGCTAGCATAATATTTAACAATTGCTTAACAATTCAAAAGCAATATACCGATACAATAGCCACTTGAACAATTGCTGGCGGCGGTTCGCCATTATGCTACTTTCTAACAACAAATAAACATTAAAATAATCAGGGGGTCGTGTGCACGCAGGCACTATAACAATACTAAGTGGTATTTTAGCATTAGGTCTGGCATGCCAGTGGATCGCCTGGAGAACCAAGTTACCATCCATTTTATTTTTACTGATCGTCGGCATCACCCTCGGCCCACTATTAGGTTGGGTGGATCCGCAGGAATTATTCGGCGACCTATTCTTTCCTTTTGTATCGCTTTGTGTGGCAATCATTCTTTTCGAGGGCAGCCTTACGCTCAAGGTAAGCGAACTGCGCGGACATGGTCCCGTGGTGCTCAATCTTGTCACACTGGGAACGGTGATAACCTGGGTTATTGCGGCGGTAAGCGTTCATTGGGTGCTCGATATGAGCTGGAGCCTTTCAATCCTGTTTGGCGCCATTGTGGTGGTCAGTGGACCAACCGTTGTTATCCCCTTGCTACGCACGGTTAGACCACATCAATCCATCGAAAATGTATTGCGATGGGAAGGTATCCTCATCGATCCACTGGGCGCCATACTGGCGGTACTTGTTTTCGATGTCATTATCGCAACCCAATCCAGCATTAGCATTAGTCATGTAATAACCACCGTAGCGATTATGGTACTAACGGGCGCCGGTCTGGGTATCACGTTTGGCCAACTGTTGGGCCTTGCGTTGCGAAACCATTGGTTCCCGGATTATCTGCGTGATTTTGCTGCATTGGCAACAGCAATTCTCGCCTTTGGTATTGCCGAAACCATTCAACCCGAATCAGGTTTGCTGGCCGTCACCATTATGGGGGTTTGGCTGGCCAATATGCGCCATGTAGAAATCGAGGATATTCTCAACTTTAAAGAAAGCCTGAGTTTACTGCTCATTTCCGGCTTGTTTATCATTCTTGCGGCAAGACTGGATTTAGCACTGTTAAGCGCGCTTGGACTGGGCGCGCTAACCTTATTAGCCATTCTTCAATTTATCGCCGGGCCAATAAGGTCCTTTGTCTGCTCAATTGGCTCAGCGCTTAACTGGCGTGAACGAACCATGATCGGCTGGATATTCCCCCGCGGTATTGTGGCTGCCGCCATTGCTTCCTTATTTGCGTTACGGCTTGAGGAAACAGGCTACCCAGGTGCCGAGCAATTAGTCCCACTGGTCTTTGCCGTGATCATCGGCACGGTAGTTATTCAGAGTATCACTGCCGGACCACTGGCAAGGTGGCTGAAAGTAGCCGAACCGGAGCCAAGGGGCGTATTAATCGTTGGCGGTAATGAAGTGGGACGCATGATCTCGACCGCATTAATTAACGCAGGTTTTCGAGTACAGTTAGCCGATGAGAGTTGGAAAAACATTAAACAATCAAGAATGCTTTCCATTCCCTCGTTCTTTGGTAACGCAATATCCGCTTATGCCGACCGGCACCTGGACCTGGTAGGGCTTGGGCACTTATTCGCAGTATCATCCCGATCTAATCTCAATCGACTGGCCTGTGTCAGGTATGAAAGCGAATTTGGCCGCAATGCGGTCTATGCCCTTAAATCCGAATCCGAAGTATCCGAGACTGAGAAAAACCAGATAACCAGTCGGGTTAGCGGTCAAGCATTATTTGGAAAAGATGTCACGTTCCAGGAGTTGGCAGAACGGCTATATCATGGGGCCAACAGTCGCATGACACCATTGACAGAAGAATTTACCTTTGAGGATTATCATCAGAAACACCCTGACGCTATTGTGCTCTTTGCGGTAGACCGCAATAAAAACCTTAGAGTGTCAACATCGGGAACTGTACTGGCCCCGGAACAGGGTTGGACAATTGTCAGCCTGCTCCCCGCTGAAGAGACCGAAACAGTCAAAAAAACCGCGCCAACCGGCAAATAGCCATGAGTTAATATTGACATGTGATTACTACTCAATTGATGCAACGTCCGAGTCATGACATATTCGCATTAATTGAGCAGGGCGCGGAAAAAAATACTCTACCGGCTGTTGAATATTCACCAGTCCGCTATTGCTGGGACAGTGGCGACTTATTACGCAAACTCTTACTTTTTTAAACATTACCTATTAGGCAACCAACATGGCATAAATATGCCATGTTGGCGACTCGGCAAAAATCACTACGTTTTCAGGAGGTCACATGTACTTTAAGCAACTATTGGAACCGGATTCATGCACATATACTTACCTACTAAGCTGCAGACAAACTGGTGAGACTGTCCTGATCGATCCGGTACTGGATACAGTCGATAGAGATCTCAAATTGCTGAGTGACCTGGGCCTGACGCTGACTTACACCCTCGACACCCATATCCATGCGGATCATTTATCAGGCGCGCAACGACTAAAATCACTAACTGGCAGCAAAATCGCCTATCCATCGATTGACAATCTGCCTTGTGCAGATATCGGCGTTAAAGAAGGCAGCGTATTCCGCGTGGGCCAAATCCAAATTCAGCCGTTGTTTACACCAGGCCATACCAATCACCATCACGCCTACCTCATCAACAACGGAACACAAAATATGTTGTTCAGTGGCGACGCCCTGCTAATTGAAGCTTGCGGGCGCACCGATTTTCAATCCGGTAACGCGGCCACCCTTTACCACAGCATCCACAACAAATTTTTCACACTTCCGGATGAAACATTAGTTTATCCCTGCCATGACTATGAACAACGGTTTATCACCACCATTGCGCAGGAAAAACAGCGCAACCCGCGTTTGGGAAACGACAAGACGCTGGAGGAATTTGTTGCCATTATGGATTCAATGGACCTACCCTATCCACGAAAAATCGACTTTGCGGTGCCTGGTAATGAACAATGTGGTGTTTGCCCTGATAATGTACCGGAAAAATTCCGCGGCCCCTGCCAAAAACATGACCAGGGATAACAGCATAGCCGTTGAACGGACAAACCCGTTGCAAGTAACTCTGCCAACCAGCGCGACAAAGCTTTGACTCGGGTTAAAGCCACCCCAGGCAATCTTGACACGCACATCGTACGCCGGGGAATCCACCTTTATAAAATAGCTCAACGCATGAATCAGGCAACACGCGAAAATGCCAAAGACACACACCACATGGACAATGCCAAGTTATCCGGCACTGGCGACTATATTATTTACAATTGCGGTCATTGGTGGTTTTGCGCTGATCATCGACGCACTTATCCTAAACCAGCATAAAGGGGCGACCCAACCCCGTGGTAACCAACGATAAAACGGATGATAAACAGATGAAAAAAAATATCGTCGAGCATTCGACACCAGATGATTCCGCACATCAACACAGTCGACATCCATCAACCCATTTTTGCCACCAATACACCTCATGCAAAGATAAGTGAGTCTCCTTGACGACAACCATGCTCACCCGTATTATGTGGCTTTCGGGCACCTCGAGGAAACGATGGAACGGCCCAAATACTTGTTACCTCAGCTTAACGATTAAAAACACGCCATACAAGCTTCCACGTTTAAACCTAGCAGAAAAAACAGGCATTATTTGTTCCCAATATCACCAACACCATGACACATAAAATCGTTTCATCCACCCTGTTTACGAGCGCTGAACACGCCAAGCACACAACAGTCAAACGCTATTCTCTGCTACTGATTTTAGCTGTTATTATTATGGCAACGCCATCTCTCTTCGCTGCACCCACCGTCGATGTGGAAGTTACGGGGCTTGACACAAAATTACGCGACAACGTCCTGTTAATACTGGATATTGAGCAGCAAAACAAACACGAGTCATTGACCGACACCCACATTCGCACATTACACAACAAAGCCCCATCGCAAATTAAAACCGCATTACAACCATTCGGTTATTATAAACCGGTGATTGACAGTAAACTGGAAAAACAATCTGACGAGACATGGCGGGCCGTTTACACCATTGATGCCGGGTCGCCCATTCCCATCAGGCAATTTGATTTTAAGCTCGTCGGCGCCGCTGAAAATGACTCGGCCTTTACAACATTAATAAAAAACCTGCCCCTGGCCGAAGGCAAACCCCTGAACCACACGCTTTATGAAACCATCAAGCAAGACCTGTCCACCACCGCCTCGGAACGCGGCTATTTTGATGCCAAACTGAAGGAAAACAAAGTAACCATTAACCTGGAGAGTTACGGCGCCAATGTTGTACTGCACTTTGACAGCGGCCAACGCTATCAGTTTGGCGATGTCACGTTTAGTGAACCGGTATTGCGGCCAGCGATAATGCAGCGCTATGTGCCTTTTAAAAAGGGAGAACCCTACACCATTGATGCCTTGCTCTCGTTGCAACAAGCATTAATTGATAGCGACATTTTTAATAGCGTTGAGGTACACACTCGCCAGAAACAGGCGCAAGACGCCATCATACCCATTGACGTGACAGTGGAACCCCGCAAACGCCATAAATACACCCTGGGTGCCGGTTATGGCACTGATACCGGCGCCAGGGGTAAAATTGGCTGGGAAGTACCACGCATCAATGACCGCGGGCACCGGTTTAGCAGCGAACTCAGAGTCTCGCAGATCGCCGACAGCATTGTGGGCAAATACCACATCCCATTAAAAAACCCACGTACGAATGAGCTGGTGTTTCAAGCGGGTTACAATAGAGACACAACAGATACCAGCGAAAGCTATAAACGTTTTGCTGGCACGTCCCTTAGTCAGGCGCGGGGTCAGTGGCGTGAAGTGTGGTCCATTAGTTTTGAAAAAGAACGTTTTACCATCGCCGACCAGCGCAATCAATCCACGTTATTAATTCCTGGCGCCAACTGGACACGGGTATGGGCACAGGATCGTATTAACAGTCGTAAAGGCACCCGCTTCGACCTGACAATCCGTGGGGCGACAGAACAACTGTTATCTGACAACGATTTTCTTCAAGCCTCCACCGCGATCAAGACCATTTTGCCACTGGGATCAAATGCCCGGTTGATTACCAAGGTGCTGCTGGCGGGGACTGATGCACCGGACTTCAATGCTCTGCCCAGCTCCTTGCGATTCTTTGCCGGCGGCGCTCAATCCGTGCGGGGCTACCGCTATCAATCCCTGGGACCACAAGATGATAATGGCGATGTGCTTGGCGGCAGGTATCTGGCGGTGGCCAGCCTGGAATTGGAACACAGGATCATTGATAAATGGAGCGCAGCAGTATTTTTTGACACGGGTAATGCCATCGATGCCTTATCCGATCCATTAGAACGCGGTGCAGGGTTAGGAATACGCTGGCGATCACCCATTGGCCCCATTAGAATCGATTTTGCCTCAGCGATATCCAGGGATAATAAACCCTGGCGCTTACACATTAATATTGGGCCAGACCTGTGAAACGCAAACTTGTCGTTAGTCTGATAGCCATTCCAATCGTGGCGCTGACACTGCTGGTGGCTGCCATTTTGTGGTTAATGATGACGCAAAACGGCACTCGCTGGTTAGTGAACCAATCGATCGCGTTGGCGCCAGGAACGACCACCATAGAAAACATTGAAGGGCGTCTGGTCGGCCCCCTCACCCTTAGCGGTGTGGATTATCAGAACAATAAACTGGTGATCTCAGTGCAACAGCTTACACTGGATTGGCTACCCTTGAAGCTATTGCAAAAAACCGTCGATATCAGCCAGCTTCACCTCAATGGGCTTGAGGTTTCCTTGCCACCTGCGCCTGCCAGTCCGGAAGATGACACGCCAGCATCCCCACTCGAATTACCAGACATTAATTTACCCCTGGCGATACAACTCAACGATATTGCGCTTAACAGTATTCACGTAAGCCAGTCGGGCAACACGCTGCTGGCAATCAATGAAGTGGTATTGCAAGGTGGCGCGGCACAAGACCAATCCAGGCTGGACGTGTTTAGCGTCAACACGCCCGACTACCAGGTAGCGATTTCAGGAAAGATACAAACCAGCCAACATTACCCCCACAAGCTGAATGTGGACTGGCAATACAAACTACCGGAGTATCCCGCCTTAAGCGGCAGTGGTATGATACAGGGAAACATCGAAAACATTTCCATCGAACATCGGGTGAAAACACCTTTCCAGGCCAGCCTCAATGCGCAGGCACTAAATCCGTTAGACAAGCTTGAGTGGCAGGCCCAGCTTGCGATTGACAACGTTAATACGCAAGCCATCGACCCAAGCTTTCCGCCATTTGAAAGCCAGGTATCCCTGACAGCCAACGGCACCCTTGAAACCGCGCAAGCCCATGCCAAGCTCAACGGCACTATGGTTGAAGTTGGCGCCTTTGCTGCCGAGCTGTCACTACGTCGACTGGCAAACCAGGCCATCCGTATTGATACCCTGACATTCAGCGTACCCGCCACCAACACCACCGTAAATGGCAAGGGCGAATGGCTTGCCAACGACAATACCCATCAACTTAATGCCACGCTAAATTGGAATAATTTTCGCTGGCCGCTGCAGGGTTCCCCGGCAGTCATCAGCGACACAGGCAACGTTGTTGTTGATGGGAAACTCGACAATTACACGGTCGAAGCCAAAATGGCCGTTCGGGGCCAGCAAATTCCCGATGGCAACTGGCAGCTCATGGCAAGCGGTAGCGATAAAGCCGCCACATTAACGTCATTGCGTGGCGAAACTCTGGATGGAATAATTACCGGTAGTGGTGAATTTAGCTGGCAACCGACGCTAACTTGGAATGCTCAACTCCATGGCCAAAACATTAATCCCGCCAAAAAATGGGCCGACTGGCCGGGCCGAATAGCGTTTGCATTCAATAGCGATGGCCAATACGAAAATGACCGCGTAGCAGCAAATGCTCGGATTAAAAACATATCAGGTACGTTACGCCAGTACCCCATCCTGGTGCAGGCAAACACCCGGATCAATGATACTGAGGTTGAGATCCAGCAACTCAAGGTAAAATCCGGCAAATCACACCTGACCGCGCAAGGGCACCTAGGCCAATCAGTTGACCTGGCTGTATCACTCAAAATACCTAACCTCGTTGAACTCTATCCCGACGCCAAAGGATCAGTATCCATCACCGGCAATGCCCGTGGCACACAATCCGACCCCCGAGTTAATCTAACCATCAAGGGCAACGACATCAATTTGCTGGATTATAAAGTCGCCGCGGTTAACGGCACGTTATCCGGTGATGTATTGCACTGGAATGCCGCAAACCTGCAATTGAAGGCTAACAACATTGACCTGGCGGGTTATCAAATTAAAACCGTATCAGCATCCGCCAAGGGAACCAACGGCCAGCACAAGGCACATATCGTTGCACAAGCTAGTGACGGCGACCTGGATATCAAGTTAAACGGGCGTTATACCGCGCCAACCAAACCCAATACCACGGCGCAAACCTGGCAAGGCACGCTGCAACAGGCCGATGTACTCAGTAATAAATTTGGCCAGTGGCGCCTGACACAGCCCGGCCCGCTGAATGTCGCGCAACAAGAAACGAAAATTGGCCCCTGGTGCTGGACGGCCGATAAATCAACATTGTGTATTGATGCACAGCAACTTGCGCAAGCATGGACGGGACATCTATCCGGCACTGACCTGGACCTGGCATTATTGGCACCGTTGTTACCACCCGTCATGGCCGTCAACGGACTGGCCAATCTTGACGCCAAAGCACGCTATAAGGATGGCGACGCCGTAACAGCTCAACTGGACCTTGCCCTACCCGGCGGTAAGGTTGACTACCGGTTTAGCGAAAACAACACCCAGTCGTGGCCCTACCAACGGGGGATACTAACGGCGGTATTGGATACCCAAGGCATGCAATCAAATGTAAAATTGGATTTCGTGGGTGGTGATAAAGTGCAAGCGACACTGGCATTGCCAAAACTTGACGTGCGCAACATCAATCCGGATCGACAGGCAATTTCCAGTAATGCACAAATCAGCCTTGGTGACTTGAATAAATTCGGTCCGTTAATACCCGGCATTCAGGATTTACAGGGTAAGCTAAGGTTTAAAACTGCCATTGGCGGCACCTTGGCCCAGCCGCAGATTAATCTGGATGGCGGATTATCCGGCGGTGCCGTTACCGTGACCAGTCTCAACATTACCATTAGCGACATTAAGCTTGCGATGGCCAGTGATGACAATAAGCGATTACGCTACCAGGCCGATGCCCGCTCGGGCGAAGGAAACATACGCCTTGAGGGCCAGACACTCCTTGACGCCAGCCAACAATGGCCCACGGAAATGCGCATTAACGGCAACGTATTTGAAGTGGTCCGAACCCCTGAAGCCCGAGTGGAAATTTCCCCGAATCTTGGCATTAAAACTGAAGGCCACAACATTCATGTTAATGGCCAAGTGGAAGTACCATTGGCCAACCTGCAACCGAAAGATACCTCAAAGGCCGTAACCGTCTCGGACGACGTCACTATCCTGAATGAATCCGATGCTCAACCCATTGATGACAAATGGCAGATTTATTCAAACGTGAAAGTCATATTGGGCCAACAAGTGCGTTTTTTTGGCTATGACTTCGATGGCCAGCTGGGGGGTGACATCACGGTGATTGACTCGCCCGGCAAACCCACCAGCGCGAATGGCGAACTCAGGGTCGTCGAAGGCCGTTATCGCGCCTATGGTCAACGACTCGACATTGAAAATGGCAAAGTATTTTACAGCGGCGGGCCAATCACCAACCCCGGCCTCGACATACGCGCCACTCGCACCGTACAGGATGTCATTGCCGGCATCAAAATTCGCGGTACTGTTAAGTCACCAAAAATCGAATTGTTTTCTGAGCCGGCCATGGAGCAAACCGAAGCGCTCTCTTATTTAATATTAGGCCGCCCCATGGAAGGCTCATCACAGGAAGACGGCCAGGCAATGGCTGGCGCTGCCCTGGCCCTAGGTTTAGCGGGTGGCGACAACCTGGCGCGGCGCATCGGGCAGCGATTTGGTTTTGATGAGCTGCGCATCGATACCGCAGAAAATGGCGACTCATCCCTATTGCTTGGTCGTTACCTGTCACCGCGTTTATACCTGAGTTATGGCGTAGGCATCGTCGACGCAATTACCACCCTCAACATCCGTTATGACTTAAGCGAACGACTAAAGCTGATTGGCGAATCCGGCAACCATCACGGTGCGGACCTGATCTACACCATTAAGCGATAACTCTAACAATCAGTTGGACGGTATGTAAACCATTCTGCGCGGCGGCTGTAAGGCTTCGATTAGGCTTACGTTAACCAACCAGTTCAGCATGGGTTGCGGCAAATGCCGCAATGGCCTTATCCAGGTCATCTTTGGTGTGTGCTGCGGATATTTGAGTGCGAATTCTCGCTTTGCCTTTTGGTACCACCGGGTAGAAAAAACCAATGGCATAAATACCCCGTTCCAGTAATCGCTGTGACATGCTCTGCGCCAGTGCCGCATCACCGAGCATTACCGGCACAATGGGATGATCACCCCCAGGAATGGCAAAACCCGCATCCTGCAGCCCTTTGCGGAAATAACGCGTATTGTCTTCCAGCCGGTCCCGCAATGCGGTGGATACCGACAGCATATCCAGCACCTGGATCGATGCGGCACAAATTGCCGGCGCCACGGTATTTGAGAACAAATAAGGGCGTGAGCGCTGGCGCAGCATATCAATAATTTCTTGACGAGCGGCGGTATAGCCACCGGAACCACCTCCGAGAGCCTTACCAAAGGTGCCGGTAATAATATCAACACGATCCATGACACCATGATACTCATGGATGCCACGGCCGGTTTTACCCATAAAGCCAACTGCGTGACAATCATCATGGTGCACCATGGCATCATATTCATCAGCCAGATCACAAATCTTGTCTAATTGCGCAATGGTGCCATCCATCGAAAACACACCATCGGTAGTTATCAGCATACGGCGTGCACCCGCTGCCTTTGCCGCTTTTAATTTGTTTTCGAGATCAGCCATGTCGTTATTCTTGTAACGAAAACGCGCCGCTTTGCACAATCGCACGCCATCAATAATAGATGCATGGTTCAACTCGTCAGAAATGACCGCATCCTGGTTGTTCAGTATGGTTTCAAACAGGCCGGTATTGGCATCAAAGCAGGCAGCATAAAGAATCGTGTCTTCCATGCCCAGGAAGTCCGTCACCTTTTGTTCCAGTGTTTTGTGAATGGACTGTGTGCCACAAATAAAACGCACCGAGGCAAGTCCAAAGCCCCATTGCGCATAACTGTCTTTGGCGGCCTGTATAACTTCAGAGTTATTGGCCAGTCCAAGATAGTTATTGGCGCACATGTTAATCACTTCGCTGCCATCGGCGAGGGTAATCTCATTCTGCTGCTGGGAGGCAAGCACCCGTTCGTTTTTCCACAGCCCGTCCTGTCTGATTTCCGTTAGCTCCTGCGCCAGGCTTGTTTTTGCACTTGTGAAACTCATAATTTTTCCTGCCTTTGTTGCATCTTACCTATCTACCGTAAATTCAACGGAATGTAACGCCTGACGTTATTCCCAGCTGAGGATTACTTTGCCGGATTGGCCGGAACGCATTACATCAAAGCCTTGTTGAAAATCAGTATAGGGAAACCGGTGGGTAATAATGTCCGCCAATGGCAGACCACTTTGCACCATCATTACGCCCTTATACCATGTCTCGAAAATCTCCCGGCCATAGATGCCTTTAATAAAAAGCCCTTTAAAAACGACTTTGGTCCAGTCAATCCCAGTGCCATCGGGCATAATGCCAAGCATTGCAATACTGCCACCATTAATCATCTTACCAAGCATATCTCTGAACGCCTGCGGCGAGCCTGACATTTCCAGCCATACATCAAAGCCCTCAAAAATACCCAGGCTGCGCATGAAGTCCCCGGTAATATCCTCCTTGCTAACATTGAAGGGATGCACCTTGGGAACGATACGTTTTACCAGTTCCAGTCGGTAATCATTGACGTCGGTAATGACAATATTGCGGGCACCACAGTGGGCCGCTACCATGGCCGCCATAATACCGATGGGGCCTGCACCCGTGATTAATACGTCTTCACCCACCATGTTAAAAGAAAGCGCGGTGTGAACCGCATTACCGTAGGGATCAAAGCAGGCCAGAACATCAGTGGGAATTTCAAAGTTAGGTCTGAAAACATTTTTGGCAGGCAGGGATAAATATTCAGCGAAGCAACCGGTGCGGTTCACGCCAACACCAATGGTATTGGGACACAAGTGGCGCCTGCCCGCCAAACAGTTACGGCAACGCTCGCAGACGATGTGGCCTTCGCCCGACACCACATCACCAATCGTAAGCTCGGCAACATTGGCGCCCTTCTCGACGATCACACCGGCAAACTCATGGCCAACGGTCATGGGAACAGGGATGGTATTTTGCGCCCATTCGTCCCAGTTATAAATGTGCACATCCGTGCCGCAAATGGCGGTTTTTTGAATCTTGATCAGCACATCATTATTGCCGACCTCGGGGACCGGCACATCGTCTAACCACAAACCTTGCCTGGCATGCTTTTTAACCAGGGCTTTCATTTGATTGAATGGCATAACTCTCCACCGCAGGACAATTAGAGACTTCTGTTACGCCAATAGTAGCATGAACAACGGCTGATGGCTGTCAACTGGTTTTGCGGCGAAAGGGATAAATTAGCGTAAGAAATGAACAGCATTGTATCGGGCATGCCCGCCCCGGTTCAGCCAAACAACACTCGAACCAGCGGGAACCTGATGGGTGCTGGTTACAGGCTACTTAGGGTAAATACCTACCGAAATGAACATCAATTGGGTGAATTTAAAATAAGCGGAATGATTATCCCGCGGATTGCACTACTGACACGCCAACCACCCGTAATCTCAACCTGCTTTAAGCCGCGCCATAACCTGAGTCATTTCCTGGGTTTCCGCCAGCACTTCCCGAACACGATTAAATGCAGCCGCTGCTTTTTCCGGCTTACCGGCGTAAGTGGCTAAACGCTGGGCATTCCAGCCCGCTGCACGCATGGCATCCGTCTTAAACTGAGTGCCACTCACCGCACCGCCACCGATTGCGATCAGGGCCATCTCAATCAGCTGATGAGGCAACTTTTCAACGGTGATCTTGGAAAAGTCCTCCACTTGGACTTCAGGGAATTCATTCCGCATAAGCTGGTTCTACCTTGGTTATATGATTACTTGGCGGGATCACGCCTCTACTAGCAGGTAGATCGACCTGAGTGGACACTTCTTTAATACTGAACAACTACCCTCACTATAAAAAGCGATTACTTCGACACCTAGCCCTTCGCCATCTTAAACCTAGATTCCGCAGTTGAACGGCACCCAGTAGTCGAACGTCAACTGCCAGGGACAAGTTGTGGTCAAAATAAGCGATGGTGCCGGAAATAACCAAAATTGCTAGTATCCCCCTATGTTGGGTTGCCAATGTCTTATATGGAATACTCCCCCAATTAACGTACCGTACGTAATAAATATTGGACTATACTCCCGGATATGGCATTTTTATCACGCTCGGGAATATTCTTTAATTCACTGGCTATTTTTCGTTAAAACTTACCGCACGATACAATTATTAGGCTATCACGATGATAAAGAACACAATTGCTCATGGACACATCCAGACGACTAAAGACCTTGGCCAACTAGTGCGCGCCCATCGAAAAGAAAAAAGACTGACACTCCAGACCGTCGCCGGGCTTGGCAATCTGAGCACACGATTTTTGTCCGAATTCGAGCGAGGGAAAGAGACCGCCGAGATCGGGAAAATTCTAAAAACCCTGCGGACGCTGGGTCTGGAGGTTATTATCCGGCCAAGGGCAATTGACCAAAACACATTGGAACCAGTTAGCCAAACAATGTGACATAGGGGTACATTTTCTAAACCAACGACTACAAAATACCGCCACCTCATTACTGCAAAAAATCAATCAAGCAAAAACGCTGTTTGAATCGCAATACGGTGTTAATCCGTCACTCCAGCGTATCGAACAGGTGGTAACACGGCAATGTACTCGTACTATAAAAAATAGTTAAGAAAGAACCGTAATAACAAACAATATAGTTACTATATACCCAAAGCGTTTGGGAATATTTGTCAGTGGCTGATCTACACCCCTTCCATATTTTTTATTTAAGCCAGTTCTCGACGCGTAGTCCATTAACCTTTCGAAATTCTGATTCATTTGCAGTAACTACTATCATATCAAGTGTTAGTGCGTGGGCTGCGATTAACATATCATTGGGGCCAATGGGTGTACCAGATTTTTCAAGTTGAGCGCGTAATTCTGCGTATTGTTTATCGGCAGGTTTTTCTAAGTCCAGAACAGGTAACACTGATAGTATTGCATCCACTTGAGAAGTGAGGCGAGTTGATTCTTTTTTCCGCGCACCGAAACGAAGTTCAGATGCCACGATGATACTGGTGAAAATACTGCTTTCACCTATTTCCTGGATCTTTTTGGTAATTATTCCTTTAGGATTCCTGACAAGATCAGACAGAATATTTGTATCAAGCAAATAGGTTGGTTGTGGCATTACAAATTTATATCATCTATTGGCAATAGGTGGTCATCAATATCAGGAAACTCTTCGCTGATTGGTTCAAGTGAACCTAGAAGCGCTAGTAGCCCGCACTTTTTAATTGGTACTATGATAAGTTTGTCACCCTCCTTACGGATAATGACCTCATCTGAATCAATTTCAAATTCTCGAGGTATACGTAACGCTTGATTTCTCCCGTTTCGAAACAAACGAGCGTGTCGGTCAAAATGCATTCGTATTCTCCTAAGAAACAAGCAGGCATATGTCAAAGCATATGCCTGCAATCTCTAAAAGTCAAGCAGCTAAGATATACCAAAATTCAAATACCTGCGTCGACTCTAAATGTGGTATTGCAAGACTGCATTACCTCTGACTCCATTACTTTATTTTTGTACAACTCATTGATATTTAATTTATTTTTCTTTTTCAAGATCACGATAGATACATGTACTACATTGTGTACATTCGAATACAATATGAGGCTTTCCAGTCATGACGCAATCAACTACGATGACCATTCGATTAGAACCAGAGCTTAAATCTCGCTTAGACCAACTTGCTGCAGCCACTCACCGCAGTAAATCCTTTCTGGCCGCTGAAGCAATCCGAGAGTTTATTGAGCTAAACGAGTGACAGATTTAAGAGATTAAGGCAGCACTCAAAGTAGCGGATGAAGGCGACTTCGCCAGCGATGAAGAGGTTAATACCGTTTTGTCTAAGTGGGATGTTAATGGAGATTAAATGGCTCAGGAAGGCATTAAAAAATTTGGATAAAGAAGCCGAGTTCATTGCCAAGGATGACCCTCAAGCCGCAAGGCAAGTTGTACATCGTATCCATCACACCGTTTCAGTACTAGCAGATAATCCAAGCCTTGGCCATATCGGCCGTGTTAATGGTACACGGGAGTTGGTTATTCCAAACACGCGATATATTGCACCTTATCGTGTCCGGCCGCGTCTACGGCGCATCGAGATACTGCGTGTTTTTTACACCCCCCGCAAATTACCGAAGCGTTGGTAATTTTTTCACTCTTTTTCATATAGCCTGATATTTTAATGTCGAGCAAGCCCATTATAAAGGTTTGGCCGCCCTCGCCTTCGCTATTGATAATTTTGTTCGTTCGTATTAAAAATGTGTTATCTTTTCTTTTTTTCTCCCTGACCTGGTGGGCGAGAAAACTAAATAAACAAATATGACTTAGTGCTTAGTAATATGAAGAAAGCGACTTAACCCTAGCCCGGTTCATTTACAGTGGCAATGGATTCGGCGATCTCAATACAGGTTTTAATGGGTAGCCACATTTCAAGGCGCGAATGATCCTCGGCGTCGGCTGGTAAAAAATCATATTGCTGGTAAAACGGAATGACCTCTGGGGTCATGGGATCGACAAACAGTCCGATCGTTGATATTTGTTGGGCGACCAACACCGTTCGATAGATGGCGTCAATCAATAATCGCTCACCTAGACCAAGCCCTTGTTGTGAGCGAGCTACGGCAAGACGAGCC
>Ga0316204_10003650_pt1 | contig 30009 bp, 24 predicted proteins | sample 6monrhotite_MG_2_FD_205661 | JGI IMG/M metagenome (GOLD analysis project Ga0316204, IMG submission 205661) | Microbial mat bacterial communities from mineral coupon in-situ incubated in ocean water Damariscotta River, Maine, United States -... | ecosystem: Environmental > Aquatic > Marine >...
AACGGGTTCTGGACAATTTGCTGGGCAATGCCTTTAACCACACAAAAGAGAATGACAGCATTATTATCAAGGTGCAAAAATTAGATTCAGAAGTACAAGTTCGGGTTCAGGATACCGGTTTGGGGATCAAAGACAGTGATTTACCCAAAATATTTGAGCGTTTCTATCAGGCCGACAATAAACATCGAAAGGGTAAGCATGCGGGCCTGGGCTTGGCCATTGTGAAACGAATTGTGGAATTGCATGGCTGTCAGATTGGAGTAAAAAGTAAACTGGGTGTCGGCACCGAATTTTATTTCAATCTGGCTCTTGAAAACTGAAGTTGAAGTTAATATATAATGGCTCAGGATAAGCAACAGGAAACGCAAATAGCATCACTGGACGATTATCCGGATGACGGAATTTATAAAATTAGTCAAAATAATCAATCACTTTTATTGATTATCAAGCAGGGTAGGCCGTATGTGATAGAAAATAAATGCGGACATTTTGGTGTCCCGCTTGAAAATAGCCAGCTTCGGGATAATGAAATAGTGTGTCCGAAACATGGTATTTCATTTGATCTGGATACCGGGAAAATTGTCAATCGACCCTATGAGAATTGTGACCCCATCAGGGTTTTTAGTCTGAAGCTGGTGGGTAAGAAGATCTTTCTCCAGGAAACTGAAGCATAGCACTCCCTTGTCCTTGGCGTTTGCTAGTAAGGGTTGTCAGTAACAATAGTCAGTAACGGTCAGTTTATTTACTGATCAATAGCAGAGACTGGGGTTGATCGTCCATTTGTAAGGGTGTTTTCGTATTATCTGCAAATGCAAATATTGATATAATAAAACCAATTAGCACAAATACTGTTAATTGCATGATCAGATCATTTTTAAATGTCATCGTTTGTTCTACTCTTGATTAATTCTTATTCAATTCTGAGTTGAGGTGAAATAACAGAAGTTTTTCACTGGTTTGAGTTAACTTTAGATTAAAAAACAGTATATTACTGATAATTTGTTCACAAATGACTTTAAGTATTGCTTTTATCGATATAATTGAGAACTGGTTGGCAGTTTTATGGCCGTTTGGAACCAACAATACCGGGTATTACGTGTACCCCTAAAACTTTATTTAAATAAGGTATTTTGTTATGAAAATGGGACTTATTTTCCTATTGTGTTTATTTTTGCCGGGCCTGGCTATTTCAAATCCGACAAAAACTGAGCAATCGGTTGATTATTGCTATAAGCCGAACAAACCGCTATTGTTTTCAAAACAGCAATATAAACAACGTTACGAACAGGATCTGCAAGAATATCAACGGTGCGTGAAATCGTTTAAAGAAGTTCATGACAATATTTCTAATATGCGCAGGGAATCCGAGAAAAATTCTGATAAAATAATGAACAATTTTGTCAATCAATAATCGCCAAGCCAGGTCAGCCAATGAATTAACCCAGGTTTAATTGTTCATTCAAATAGTATCAAACACCTTCTAACCATCACTTCCCCCTCATCATCACCTACGACAGTCCGCCAGTGAGTAGGATTGGCAAATTTCATCCATTTTTTTCTGGCATTGCTCGATATGGGGATATTGGCTGCGGCACTGACTGAGTAAATCATAGGCCGAATAAATATCACCAGTATTAAGATGCGCAACGGCCATGTTCCAGAAAGCGGAACTGATATTATCGTCAATGGTCTGTTTTAATTGGTTATTATTATGTTTATTCTGTGCTTTGACATAATGTGCAATTGCAGAAGCATAATCCTGTTGGCTAAAAAAGTGATTGCCCTGCTGGAGCCAGGCAATGGAAATATTTTGACGTAAGCGCAAGTCTTGCTCAGGATCGTTAACCCATTGTAATGCTTGTTTATAGTTATAAATGGCATCAGGATAATTGTCATCTGCCAGGGCAATTTCTGCCCTGGCAGCAAACATAAAAGCGATGCTGTCATGGATGGCATTATCCAGATTTTGCCCAGATGTCAAAGCCTGTTTGTAGTATCTGATACTGCTCTTTGCGATGTTCAACAGTTTACTGGCTGATTGATAATCCTTTTTTTCTATCAGACGAATTAATTCATTATTAAATACATATAAACGGTTTCGTTGTGCTTCAAAGTCTTGCGGTAGCAGCCAGGCTCTGATTTCATTAAGACGATAGCGATCTCTTTGGGCTAATCGACCGGAAGTGGTATGTTGATGATTCATATTTTCAGTGATTAATTGGAAAGCACTGACTATCTCTCGATTCAGATAATCCTCATAACTTATGTCTGGCAAACCTCGAAGTTGCGACCAATGCGAGGCCGAATTTTCATAAAACGCTTCATTGTGTCGAAGACCATAGCCTCTTCTGGATGTGGTTTCAATTTCAATGACCTGACTCTCAGGGGTGGTGAGCTGCACAAAAGAATGGGAAGGCAAGATAACTCCTTCAACCATCAAATCGAAGTAACGAGCTAATATCAGATACAACAGCGAGGAACTGATGCAATTAAAGGTCTGGCTTCTGAAGATTTCAGTTAACCGGCTTTGGTTGGCTCTATAAGCCTTAAGATCATCACCAGATAAATGACTAGAAAAAAATTCCCCATGCATGGCTGAATATAATAGGAATCCTTTGCGTGCAGTATTTTTTTCTGCAGACAAACGTGGTTTTATTCGTTTTACAAATTTCCGGACAGTGTTTTTTATCTCAGCATATTGTGCTTCAGTCCTAATATCTCCAGAAGCCATTATGGCCAGTGCCAGCAGGGCATCAGGGTCGCCGGTTTTTGCTAGCGGGGTGTTTCTTAATGTGCTGATCTCTATTTCTGTCAGGGGGCTCCAGAAACTGGATTTAATCTTGCTTTCAGATAACGAAGAAAGTGTTTTTGCATTGGAAACTGGCGGAACCATTAATAATGCCGGGGCAATTAATAATAATAAAAATATAAATGGACGATTGTTTGAGTACATAAAAGTGACAGGGAATAATGTGCTCGCTAAAACCTGAGCAGACAGTTCGTTAATGATTCAAGCTGTCTATTCTTTAAGAGAAGGATACAAGGAAACGATGTTTCCTTGTATCCCTGGTTTTATTTCTAGATGAAATTCTGTTTGATTAAGTGATCAGCAATAACTTATTTGTTACCAGTCGCGACATTGGTCAGCTTGTTCAATGCTCCAGTCATCTTTTTCACGATCTCAGGACGATCAGTAATTCCATGACGATCAGCAATGTATTGAGGATCATTGTAGGTTAACCAAACCTGGCCTTTGTCATCTTTCCAGGCCAGGGCTTTCATCGGTAAGTCAATGCCAGCGGTTTGGTTGCTGGTAAAAAAGTGGCTGCCTAATTTGGGGTTGCCAAAGATTAATAATTCGGTATCCCGCAAAGGGATGTCATTTTTATTGGCATTAGCCGAATGACTCCAACGAACGGCAATAGTAATGCCTTTTTTACGCAATACATCTTCCAGGCGATCCAGGGTTTCTTTAACTGAATACTGGCTTTTTTTGGTTACCATACCTTTGTCATCGGCTTGCGCAAATGTAGGCAATAGTGCAATTAAAGCAAACATTAAAATCAGATATTTTACTACTTTCATGAGTTTTTCCTTTTTTTTGTTGTGTAAGATCCATAAATAAGACGTAAGCAAATCTTATTTTGTTCCATTTTAAGGTGTTTTTATGTTTCTAAAGAGTCAGGTAATGGAACTAGCTATTAAGAGTAAGAAATTAACTCCAGTTTTTCAATAGATTTCGTAAAAAACCTAATTAGGTTTTGCTAATGTTTGGGATTGTCGGGGATTATAAAAAGGGCCTTTATGCGAATCGTTAGTGATTGACAATGATTCGGTTTCCTTTAAACCAGTCGAATATTGAAAAAAGATATATTTTATCTATTATTTGTTTAAGTTAATTCAGCGTTTTGCCGATATAAAGCGAATAATAATAAGAAAAAACGTTAAAATTTACATTAATAGCCGAGAGCGTGGAGTTTATTGGATGTTTTTTCGAAGTTTTGTCGCATTTTTCTCACAATTTAAAATTAGCTACAGGTTATGGATAGGCTTCGGCATTCTAGTACTCCTGTTGCTCATTATTTCTATAACGGCGATGCAAAGCCTATCCAAAGCCAGTTCTGGCCTGTCTGATGTGGTTGAAGTCAATTTGCCGGCAGTATTGGAATCTATGGAGCTCGCAGAAACCTTGCAACGAGCCAATTCTGCACTGGGATTTTTTCTCCTGAGTAAAAATGACACTGCTAAAAGCAATTATCTTGAAAGTCTGCAACAAATCGATACCCAGATACTCAATCTGATAAATATGCCGTCTATCAAGGAGAATCCGGAATCCTTACAGAAGGTAGAAAAAATTGCTCTGGATCTAAAAAAATACAATAGTTATAAAGAGCGCATGGTTGAATTAGCAAAATCCATTAATAACAATCAACCTGGTCGTGCTTTTATGGAAGCCAATCTTCCACAGGATGCCTCAGATATTCAACAAAATCTGACTCAAATGATGGCTTTGGATGAGCTTGATCTGAACGAAGAAGGTGCTGAGGAGAAAATTGCACTGTTGGTCGAAATTGCTAATTTGCGACAAATCTGGATGAATATATTAATTGCTAATCGTGCTTTTCTGGCTTTTCGTGCGCAATTAAACCTGGACAATAACATGCTTTATCGACAGGCTTTTATCGACAAGCTTAGTGAAATTGAAGCGCAGGAAGATGTACTGGGTTTTGAACAAAGTGAAGCCATTGCAGTTATTAAAGAGAGGATGGTAAGTTACTTCAAAAATCAGGACAAAATGTTTGAGATCCATGGCGGTGATAAATGGCGCACCGATGCCTATTTGATGCAGCATGAAATTGCCCCTCTGGTTCAGGATATCAAGGACAATATTGCCTGGCTGGTGAAAAATCTGCGTGACACTTCTGAACAGGAAGCCAGCTCTTTGGTCTCCCAGGTCGAAGCGACTACTGGACTGGTGAGCCTCCTTCTTATTGCTGGTTTAGTGTTTGGACTCGGTGGGAGTTATATACTGAGTTGTCTGATAACCAGTCCGTTAAATTCAACCGTCAATGCAATGGAAGACATAGCCGAGGGAGAAGGAGACCTGACCCGACGTTTGATGGTTCGAGGGCGTGATGAAATAGCCCAACTTTCTATAGGCTTCAATAATTTTATTGAGAAAATTCAAAATACCATCCAACAGGTCGCCGGTTCTACTTTGCAGATTAATTCAGCGGCAGAAAAAATGTCTCTGGTGAGCAATGAAGCCAGCAATGGCGTGCAAAAACAACGTTCAGAGACAGGGCAGGTAGCAGCAGCCATGGCTAAAATGACTGATATGGTTCAGGAAGTTGCACAGCACGCTCAATCTGCGGCGGATTCTGCCAGTCAAGCCGATTTACAGGCTCAGGAAGGACGTAAAGTTGTCACAAGCACTATTTCCTCCATTGAGAATTTGGCTGCGGACGTCGAAAAAGCCTCTGATGTTATTCATAAACTGGAAAAAGACAGTGATCAAATCGGTACGGTGCTTGAGGTCATCAAAGGGATCGCCGAGCAAACCAATTTGTTGGCATTAAATGCCGCTATTGAAGCCGCCCGAGCCGGTGAGCAGGGCAGGGGCTTTGCCGTTGTGGCTGATGAAGTTCGTAGTCTTGCCAGTCGAACTCAGGAATCGACCGAAGAGATTCAGCAGATGATAGAAAGACTGCAAAAAGGTTCACGTGAGGCAGTTTCAGTGATGGAAACAGGACGTACTCAAGTTCTATCAAGTGTGGAGCAGGCGTCAAAGGCTGGAGAGGCATTGGAGAACATTACCGCAGCGGTGGATCAGATAGCCACTATGAACCACCAAATTGTTGATTCAGTCAGCCAACAAGGGCTAGTGACAGAGGAAATTAACCAAAATATCAATAACATCAGCCAGGTGGCGGATGAATCCGCTAATGGTACTGATCAACTTTCGATTGCCAGCGCCGATTTAGCCAATCTTTCCAATGAATTACAAGTTCTGGTGAACAGTTTTAAGGTAAAATAATCAAGGGTCAGAGTTTATGATTCACTCTGATACCTTGATTGGTTAATTGTTTACAATATAACTGCCTTCAACTTACAGAAATCAATTTATGAAAAACCATACCGAAGGTCTCTTGTCCGTACACACGGCGGTCCTTATCTTTGGCCTAACTGCGCTGTTCTCAAAACTCATTTCCCTGACAGCTGTTGAGATTACCTTGTTGCGTAGTGTGTTTGCTATTGCTGCCATTGGTCTCTATATCAAGTTTCTAAAGGGGACATTTAAATTAAGAAGCACTCGCGATTATAGTATTGCCTCTGTGCTGGGCTTTTTACTGGCAAGCCACTGGGTAACCTATTTTCATGCAATGCAGGTATCCTCCATTGCCATAGGGATTATTTCACTTTATACCTATCCGGTGATCACGGTATTTCTTGAACCACTGTTTCACGGTGAAAGACCGCATGTCAGAGATATTATCAGTGCTATAGTGGTGCTATTTGGTATCTATCTTTTAGTGCCAGAATTTTCCATTGACAATGAAACGGCAATTGGCGTGTTCTGGGGCGTATTATCGGCTTTCTTGTTTGCCCTGCGAAACATTATTCAAGGTCGTTACTTCACAGCGTATCCAGCCCGTCATGCGCTTTTTTTTCAAGCAATTATCGTGGTGCTGGTGCTAACACCTTTTGCTATAGATGTGGTTCCCAAGGTAAGCAGCGACCAATGGGGATTACTCGTTCTACTCGGGATCTTTTTTACGGCACTACCGCACACACTCTTTGCCAATAGTTTGCTTTACCTCAAAGCAAAAACTGTCAGCCTGGTGGCTTGTATGCAAGTCGTTTACGGTACCTTGTTTGCCGCTCTTTTTCTGGCCGAAATTCCAGACTGGACAACCGTTGTCGGCGGTCTAATCGTGATTAGCGCCGCAGTTTATGAAACTATCTCAAATGCCGGACAGAAGCACTAAAAAGGTCCATCCATTTTTCCGGTTTAGCAATTAGAAAAGGAATGACCAAGGTGTCAAAAATCCAGGGTCAAAGTAAATTTTTTACTCTGGCCCTGGATTGATTGGTTAATTGATAATTTAAAACTGTTAAGTTGAATCGAATTTTTTGGTATTAACCCAGTTATTGACAACCCGATACACATTGACCTTCCTTATTGAAAGCGATAGTAAGCCCACTAAGAGGCAAATAGACAGGGACCTTTGTGGCCTTTATAAAGGTGTCAGTTCTGGTGCCATTGATAAGTTTTCCTCCCCTGGTTGCCATTTCATTTGCATGTGAGGCAATCACGGCATTGGGCTTGATCAATTCATTTATAACAAAAGCGGCTTCTTTAGGACCCGTTGTGAACGTATCGCCAATGTTTATAACCACAAGCTTGGCGTTATAATGTTGGCGAACGACAGTATTCTGTTCTGCTGTAATTCCGGTGTCACCAGATAAATAGACCGTAAGTCCATTTGAGAAGGTGATAACATAACCGGTTGGTGGACCTGCATAAGCAGTCAGACCTGTTTCATCAAGCATATTGCCCAGCTCGCCTCCAATTAACGCACCACTAATACCATTGGAATGCACCGCAGGAACCGTCGTAATTGAGATGCCGCCTATTTTACGCGACCCACCAAAACGGACTAATACTGAATCTGCAGGATTTCCGCCATGTTTTTTCAGCTTGTTAGCAAAAAATTTTGGCATTTCACTGCCGGTGATAATTGTGGCCTGCTTTTTAATGGCAATATTCACAGTATTGGTCATGGGAACTGCTTGCACTGACAGAGCAGGTTTATCACAGTTTCCTGCATTTACCCTGGATAAGTGTTTATCACCGACATGATCGCCATGCATATGACTGACCAGTACCGCATCGATATTTCCAAGTCTTTTATCATCAGGACCGGCAACTGTTCGACCGGCGTCATATAGGAGTCGAGTGCCATCAGGATCTTCAAAGATCATAGCCCGATCATATCGGCAAAACTCCCCGTCATGACTACCAAGGGGTGTAACCTTTACATTATTGGCCAGTGATACTTGTGATATAAATGTGATAACGCAAAACAAGAGCGTTGCATAAATAAAATCAAACCTTTTTGTTAGTTTCATTTCTGTCTCCTGAGTTGGTGGCTCATTTTTAATAAAAGCTATTTTACCAAACATAGTAGTTCATCAATTAGATTCAAGTTTTTCTATTAAAGAGACCAATTTTTTGTAAATTAAAAGAAAGTTCCTTTTCAATATTACCTATCGTTTAAGATGCCAAATAACTCTTTTCTTAACTCATCTAACTTTTGGTTTTCCTTAATCAGTGGTTGACCTTGTTTGTATAAAACAAGGTCATTAAAAGAGCCCATGCCTCCATATATCCTTAGAATTTGATTACGAAGTAGTTCTAAACTTTCAACATCTGAATTATCACACCGTTCTCTGAAACTCTTAAATGAAGTAATCCAGTTACTTTCTCCAACGTAAATTAGCAGCTCAATGATTTTTTCGATAACTGAAATTAATAATATTAAGTTTTTCATATATTTTCCTATTTCAGAGGAGAACTGCCTAAAACATTCACACCTTCGATCAACCACGGTTTCTCGACGACAATCTGTTGAGTTCCACCAACGAAATACCCACCTTGCGAACCTACTTGGCCAGTATGGATAGTTGTCCCAGCTGGAATTTTAACTTTGAATACTGTATCTATTGGCGATGTAGCGCCTCCAGGCCAAACAGGTAATACAGCTTTATCGATTCTCGTTTGAATCTTACTTATGGGCATATCTTTGGCGAAGAATTGTCCCAGAGGTCTATCTGCTGTTCCTGCTCGGTAAAGAATCATATCTTTTTCTAACACTCTAGAACTGTATCTACCACCAGCAAATGTTCCCGCAAGATCATCCGATAACTTTGCAATACTGTTCGCAACATCTGCAAGATCATCTTCCTTACAAGCCAATCCAAACGGATCCACCCAGGCAACAGGGTTCGGCACATACTGGTAATTATTATTCCCGCCAACTAAACCAATTGGGTCCTGGTTGATAAACCGAGCCGTCTGCGGATCATAATAACGATGCCGGTTGTAATGCAGGCCGGTTTCTTTATCGTAGTACTGTCCCTGAAACCTGAGATTGTTTTCTACCGACTCTACAACTTTTTTCACCACATTGCCATAGGCCCGGTAGTGGACTGACCAGGCCAGGTCACCATTGTGTTGAGTCAGTTCCTGCGGTGTACCCAGATGATCCAGGTGATAGTGGTAAATCTGCTGGTCCTGTATCAATGCAATGGGTCTGAAACTGTCGGGTTCATAGATATAGGTTTTAGTGCTGGTTGCCTGATTGCCTGATTCCTTTCGTTCACAGAGCAGCACATCGCGATTCCAGAAGAAATGGATTTGTTCATCTGGGGTGCTTTTACTGATCCGACGACCCAGGGCATCATAGGTGTAGTGGTATTGTTCATGAGACTTGCCGGTTTGTTTGCTGACCTTGATCAGCTGATTGCTGGCATTGTAATGAAAGTCGGTTTGCAGTTGTCCGCCTTTGCCTCGCTGTTCTTTGATCAGGTTACCGCGGCTATCGTATTGAAACTTGCGGTCGCCCTGAAACACCAGACGATTGCCCCGGGTTTGTGAAGGGCTGGTCGCTTGGTCAGTGTTGTCCAGGCTATTGTTCTGGGTCAGCAGATTACCGGCGGGGTCAAAGGCAAATTGTTCGCTGACCAGGCTGTTGACCTGGGTCAGGCGGTTCAGGGCATCGTATTGATAATGGCTGGTGCCTTTTTTCAGATCGTTAATAGTGGCCAGATTACCGGCATGGTCATAGGCATAAGTGCGCTGAATCACGGCGTGTTTGTTTTGTTGATGAGAGACCTGATGGCTAGCCAGGCGGCCCATGGGATCATATTGAAAAGATGAGCTCAGTTGCCCCTGTTGTTTGCTGATTTCCCGTCCCAGGTGATCGCGTTGGAGCTGGCTGATGACTTTACCATCCAGTGCGATTTGCGTGAACAGCTGCTGATGGTTGTATTGGTATTCGACTATCTGTTCATCTGGCAGTATGGTTTTGATACGATTACCCAAGGGATCGTATTCATGCTTCAGACTTTGACTGCTGTGGTTGTTTTCCTGGGTTTCTGTGATTAGGTTGCCGACCTCATCATAGTCAAACAGGACCTTGCCATGGGGGTTTTCTGCCAGCGTGAGTTGCCCCATGGGATTATAGTCAAAATTGCTACGTTCGTTATCGGCACTGATTTTTTCAATCAATTGTCCGAGTTTATCGCGATTGAATGAAGTGACCAATGGTAGGGGCTGTTGGCTTGATTGCGTACTATTTTGTTCTGTCAACAGGCCGTCAATTTGTTCAACCAAATGACCGACGGCATTGTAGCGATAGTGCTGGTGACGGCCATCAAAACCAATTTCACCAATCAAACGTTCGTTTTTATCATATTGCAGATGATAAGTTTCACCTTTTTCATTTTGCAGGCCGATGAGATTGCGTTCTTTATCGTAGAAATAGTTTAAGGTCTGACCCATGGGGTCGATGCGTCGGCGTATCTGGGACAGACCGTCATACTGATATTGAGTCTGTCGGCCGGCCTCATCGGTATAGCAGGTCAGTTGACCGCTGGCATTGTAATCAAAGTGCTGGCTCTGACCGTTTGGCAGATGGATTTGGCTGACCAGTCCCAGGGCATGGTATTGATAATATGTGGGCTGCTCTTTGCCTTGCCGGCTGGAAATGATCTGGCCCTGAGGATTGTATTGATAGTGTGTGGTCTGGCCATCATGGGCCTTTTCGGCCAACAACTCACCCTGGGCATTCCATAGCAATTGCGTGCTTTGCCCAAGGGCATTGATGATGAGTGCGGGTTGGCCAAAGTGGTTGTACTGGTATCGTGTTTTATTACCTTGCGGGTCGGTTAACTGACTGAGCAAACCGCGTTCATCATAGTCACGGGTCCAGACCCGGGCATTGGCATCGGTAATTTTTATAGGCTGGCTCTGGTCATTGTATTCAATCAACTGCTCATTGCCCAGGGGGTCAATTTGTTTGCTTATGAGGCCCAGGTCATTATATTGATATTCCGTGGTCCCTCCGATGGCATTGATGTGCTTGCTTAATAATCCCTGTTCATTGTATTCATATTGGCTTTCACCGCCTTCGGGATCGATTTCCCTGATGGGTAAGCCCAGGTCATTATAATGCGTGACCAGTATTCCACCATTGCTGTCAATCGCGCGAGACAGGCGCTGGTCATCATGCCATTCAAAACGGTAGTCATAGATATCGTTATCGCCCCATTGATGCAGACATTTACCATGGATGTTGTATTGATCCCATTCAAAATAGAACGAGAAGCCACTTTTTAGAGTCCGTTTGCAGAGAATGTGATTTTTATAGGCGAATTGTTCTTGCTGTTCAGCAGGGTCAATGATGGCAATGAGGTCATTATGCCGATCATATTGATAGCTGACCCGCCGGGCGCTGTGAAACGAAGGCGATTGCGAAGCACTGTTGGTTGCTTCGGATGGCTCGCTGACACTCAGTTCGTCAATCTGAGTAATATGTTTACCGTGGTAGTGAAAACGCAGCCCTTTACCCCAGTCGCCCAGCAACTGAATGATCTGGCCATGAGCATTGTGTAAACATTGCAGGGTATTACCGATAGAGTCCTGCAGGGCATAGAGACGGTATTTGCCATTAATGGCCTGAAACAGTCGGTCGGGCTGCTTATCTTTAATAAACTGCAGGCGATAAAGACCATCTTCATGGGCCGTCAGGCGTATCTGTTCGGCGCTATTGCTGCTGTATTGTCCGGTTTGCGGAATAGGGAAGGGGATTTTCCGGCCTTCATTGTCATGGTAGTAAATAAAGCGCCAGTCCTGACTGAGCCAGCCAATAAGGGGATGGCTCCAGCCATGGCCAAGTCCAATGTCATGGGGGTTGCTGGTTCGATAGGTGCGGGTCCAATTCAGGGACAGTGGTCCGGCAAGGGTGAAGTCGGTTTGTTGTAATAATTCTTCCCCGGTCACCAGACTGATGGGTTCGCCGCCTGTCGGGGTTCGTTTTACATTGGGGGTGCTTTTATTATTGGCTAAGCCACCACCGACGGCGGTGCTGCCAGCGGTTTCTGGTTTATTTATAATGTGGGTGTTTTTTTGCCTGGTCATGGCGTTGTATTGGTTTCTGGTACGAATTTTTTTCAGTACCCTGACCAGTTTCTCCAGGATAGCCACCGTTTTTTTGGCATGGCTGCCCAGGCGTGCGACCACCGCAGCTCCCATGGCAGCAGCACCGGCACCACCGGTGGCCGCAGCCAGCAGGATAGCAAGGATGATATCAAAAGCTGCTCCTCCGCTCATGCGGGTGGCTTCTACAGAAGATAAACTGTCCCAATAGCGTTCAGGAAACTCCAGTAACAGTTGCCGAATTTTGTGGTCACTGAGCAGTAAAATGATGTTTTCCGAAGCCTCCGTGGCTTCTTCATAGACCGCTTCGCCGTTTTCACGGGCAGTATGCATTTTTCGTTCGAGTTCATTGTAATCACCGGTCGCCAGACAATGCATTAAATCGGCATAGGCTAATCCCGCTTTGCTCAAAAATCGGCCAACCTCAACGGCCATTTCACCCAGGCTTGTAGCACCTTCGCCCACACCGGTCATAAAAGCCCCGGTTTTAACCAGTCCTTTTCGCCACCAGACTAGTTCTTGCCAGACCATGTCCTGAAATTTTTTCTCCCGTTGCATCTGAGTAAAAAACTGATCCAGGGATTGCTTAAATTCCTGTCGCAGTTTTTGGGCTTCTTGTTCATCCTGGCTGTTATTACCGTATTGAACTTTGACCGGTCCAACCGGAACCAGATCTTCAAATGCATATCCCTGTGCATCCAGAATGCCACTTCGAGTGGAATTATCAGCAAAGTTTAGGGTGTAGGGGACATTAGCTGCAGGGGTTTTATCGTGATCATCATAGCGATATTGCAACTCTATATAATGTGTTCGAGGATGACACTTTATGCCAGCCGGCTCACCTTCGCACTGAGCATGCGTTATCTCTGCTTTAATTTTTGTGAGTGTTTGTGGGTTGAATGTGTTTGTGTCAGTATTAGTACCGGTCATTGATCATCCTTAATCAAATCATTGTAATGGGGCTTTCGGGCATATCCTGCCAATCATCCATATGGGCAGTCTGGGTTATATGCTGCCATTGAAGTGGGGTGATTTTTTCACTCAGTGCCAGTATTTGCTGGTATTCACTGGCCGCTTGCTGCCAGATGTTCTGAATGACCTGGTGGCGATAGAAAACAGGCGAATATTCAAACAACAGGGCAACACACTGGCAGATGGTAGACGTTAATGTGAAACCCAGTTTTTGTGCCTTGTCCAGGCCCAGGTCTATAAGCTGTTCAGCCATTTCATGGGAATAGCGTGACAATGACTGGGTGTGGTTTTCCCATAAATACAATGACAGGTTATATCTTAGAGTCCGGTTGTTATTGCCAAGGAGTTCTGTTTCATGATGTGCTGATAAATGGAACCAGGGAGCTGGATATTGATAGCAATGGCAATTAGTATTGTTAATGACCGTGGCTGCTTCGGGGTCATCTGCAAACCACAGACAGTGGCAGGGACCCAGTAATTGTTCCTGTTCAGGACGCGCTAATTGTGGCAAAAAAATTTTACTGATGCGAGCATCAAAAAGACGCAGGATAACGATCTGTTGCCGGGAATTATACACCAGTGAAAGATTGTTCCAATGGGCGGCTACCGTGGCTAAATCATAGTCACTGCTCAGGGCAAAGAAACTATTGAAATTGTCTGGGTTGCTGAACAACCAGTGGATAAAGGGATTCTCTGCAATCGTATCACGCTTGATTTCAACCAGGTAGGGCATAATGGGAATCGATTGCTCATTATAGCCATCCAGCAAATCCTGTAATAAGGCAATGTATTGCTGTTCGGGTTCCAGTGCGTAATACTGCTGGGGTAACTGGGGGTGGTTGGCTGAATTGAACAGTATATAAATATGTTTAGTCAGCTGTTCCTGAGCAAACTGATATAACTGTGCCTGCGGTGATGAAATGGTCAGGCAGGGCTTTGAGTCCTGAGCCGATTCTTGGCCTTCCATGAGTAAACGGTCTTCCATGAGTAAACGTCCATTGTTAAATTTATGACTCAAAGTACTCCCCGTATCCCTTACAGATTGAGTACTTTGAATTTTTCCTGGACTTATTGTATAAAAATTTAATGCCGGTTGCTATTGCTATGATAGAAATTATTTCAGACGCAATAGCCCAGATGCCGGCACTTCCGACAATGACATCAAGGGCTGTTTTAGTGGTGTAAAAGTCTAAGGTGGACGACTTTCTACAAGAAAATCCCGGAAAAATCGTTGTTAAATGTCTTCGCAAAGTGATCCAGTCGCCGAGCTGCCGAATTGAAGGTCCTAAAATAGCTTAGAACCCGATTAATCAGTTAAGCTTTGTGCAATTTGACAGCAGACATATTAATTACCTGGCAAAATACCAGGTACGGTATAATCGACTCCGGCTATCGCTGCCAATGTCGGCTCATTATAAGCAATTGTCTTTTTTATAAATTCGTGTATCTTTATAAGTTGTGGTGGGGAAATTGATTGTGGAAATATTATATGTTTAAAGTTCGTTTTTTATTTATCGGCTTATATTTACTTTTGTGTTCAACAGCTTATGCCTGGGATTTGGGCAAACTTGGCATTTTTCAATTTCAGGAAATTAATGACCGGGTTTATGTCATGCATGGCCCTTTAGGCGAACCCAGCCCTGAAAACCATGGCTTTATGAATAATCCCGGCTTAGTCATTTTGGAAAAAGGCGTGGTTGTTATTGATCCTGGTTCAAGTTATCAGGTAGGCAAAAAAATACTTCAGGAAATTGCAAAAATCACTGACAAGCCCGTTCTAGCAGTTTTTAATACCCATATTCATGGCGATCACTGGTTGGGCAACCAGGCGATTAAGGAGAAATATTCCGGGGTAAAAATTTATGGTCACCCTGCAATGATAGAACAGGCCAATGGTGAGCATGGATTAATCTGGATCGATATAATGGCGCGTCTGACCGAAGGCAAAAGCAAGGGTACTAAGATTGTTGCTCCAGACTTTGCTGTCGATAATAGCCAGGTTATCGAAGTCGATGGACAACATTTTCGCATTCATTCATTTGTCCCGGCTCATACGAATACCGATATAATGATTGAACATGTGGAAAGTAAAACCCTGTTTCTGGGCGATAACGGTTTTTATCGTCGTATGGGGCGTTTTGATAGCACGGCCAGTATTCTGGGAAATATCAAAGCGCTGGAATATGCCCAGGATTTAAATATGACAATTTATGTGCCGGGACATGGGCAAGCGGGCAAAAGTGATACCGCCATTAAACCTTTTCTGGATTATATGAAAAAAATACACGTAGTTGTCAAAGAAGGGGTTGATAATGACTTGCAGGATTTCGAAATCAAGGAAAAAGTCATTGCTCAGTTTGGCGATTATCAAGACTGGGTAGGTTTTGATGAAATGTTTGGTAAACACATCAATAGTATGTATCTGGAACTGGAAAAAGCCGCCTGGTAAATTTTTATATAGCGGAAAATGTTTATTCAAGTGCCGGTTAATGGCCTGTATTAAAATATAGAAAAAATGGAACAAATGAATGAAAGACTATAGCAATTATGAAAGTGATGTATTTTCCTGCACCTATGAAGGACAAACCGCTGTCATCTGTCTAAAATCTGAGTCCTTTAGAATGGGGATGGATTCATCATTGATGCGAGATTTGCTTGAATGCTTCAATGCTATTGAAGTCGTTCAGGACATTAAAGGCGTTTTAATGTTGCATACTGCTACCTACGAACGCGTTGAAGTATTAAAGGAATTTATACAATCGATTCAGAAAGAATCGGGTTATGTGAAAAAAGAAATGTGTGTGACTCGCTTCGGTAATACGGTAAAACGTTTGACCTTAGCCTTGAATAATTTTTCCAAGCCCTCAGTGGTTGGAATTCTGGGGCAGGTTCCCATTGATTCTTTTGGATATTATCTTGCCTGTGATTATCGCGTCGCCAGTGATGATTTGTCTATCGAATTTCCGGGATTGAAAATTGGGGTAACCCCCGCCGGAGCGGCATCGTTTTTTATGAAACGACAAATGGGTGCTACCAAGACCCAACAATTGCTTACGACCGGCAAAAGTCTTTCCGCTGAAGAGGCAAAAGAATTATGCATGGTCAGTGAAATAGTACCCAGGGAACAAATAAAAGCCGCTGGTCTGACTCAACTGGAAGAGTTTTATAAAATACCTGGTTCGACTTTGAACTATACCAAACAATTAGTCAGGCCCAGAACCCACGAGCTGGAAGAGCATTTTGAGTTGTGTTCCCGTTTGATGTGGAATTCCATTATTGATAATTAATCATAAATAATAAGCTTGCGTCTGAACTAAACGCAGGCTTAATAGCCGCAATCTGTTTCGAATGCCGGGAGACGGGTTCTTTCAATGTGACCAACTCGTCACCACTGGTGGGTTCAATGGCCATGGTTGCATCAAAATCTGACTTGTTTGCGACCATGACCATTACCACGGCAAAGCCTTGCAGCACCACATCAACGTCCTTATTGTTCTCTTTAATGGGTGTTAGTTGAGATTGGACTATTTTCCTGTGCAGCAGGTACTAAAATTACTCCCCGGGTATCATCCTGTTCAGTTAATGCCGCTTCTAATGCCTCTGAACCGCCAATGTATTGCCCTTCAATGAAAATTTGCGGCACGGTCTCCTGGCCTGTCACAGCACGTACGGTGCGTATGCCGGCATCCTGGCCCAGGCTGATTTCATCGTAGGCTAACCCATGAGCGGTCAACATTGTTTTCGCTTTGGCACAATAAGGACAGCCGGGCTTGGTCATAATGGTAATGGCCTGAGGTTTTTGAGCATTGGGATTGATATAAGCCAACATTGTGTCAGCATCACTGACCTCAAACGGATCGCCTGGAACATCTGGTTCGATAAACTGTTTCTCAATCACGCCATCTTTTACCAGCATTGAGTAGCGCCAGGAACGTTGACCAAAACCAAGGTCTGATTTGTCCACCAACATTTCCATGCCCCTGGAAAAATCACCATTACCATCGGGTATGACGGTGATGTTTTCTGCTTCCTGATCGGCTTTCCAGGCATCCATAACAAACGCATCATTTACCGAGAAACAGACAATCTCATCAACACCATTTTGTTTAAAGGTTTTAGCCAGCTCATTGTAGCGGGGTAAATGCGTGGATGAACAGGTTGGCGTAAAAGCGCCAGGCAATGAAAAAACTACCACCGTTTTGCCTTTAAAAATTTCATCGCTGGTGACATCAACAAAATCACCATTTTTACGGGTTTTAAAAATAACACCGGGTACTGACTGACCTTCACGATTGGGTAACATCATTATTTCTCCTGATAATAATTAAGCGGTATATGTCAGCAAACTGTATGGTTACAGCATTGCTTCGTTAAGTTGTGGCTAGTATCTAGCAAAAATACTTATTGTTGAAATCGTTTGTTTCTACTAAACTAATAGGTAATATCTATTAAAATCCTTTGGTGTGAAGCTTATGAACTTACGAGAACTGGAATATCTGGTTGCAGTGGATGAAGAACGTCATTTTAATAAAGCCGCTCAGCGCTGCTTTGTCAGTCAACCAACCCTGAGTGGACAACTCAAAAAACTGGAAGATGAATTAGGGGTCCTGCTCATTGAGCGTAATACTCGACAGGTAGCAATGACGGATGTGGGCACGGCGGTGGCTCAACAGGCTCGACAGGTATTAAAAGAGGTGAAAATTATCAAAGAAATCGCCCTGAGTTTTGATGACCCAATGGTTGGGGAATTACAGGTTGGTATTATTCCGACCATTGCGCCTTATTTATTACCCCTGATAATTCCCAGGCTTAAACAGAATTTTCCCAATTTGACTCTATGGCTGCATGAATATCAGACCGCAGTGTTATTGGAAAAACTAAAAAATGCCGAACTGGACCTGTTGATCCTTGCTTTACCCATCGATAGCAATGAATTTTCAGAAATAGATCTGTTTGAAGAAAACTTCTGGTTAGCGGTTCCTGAACATGGGCCATTGAGCAGAAAAAAAACGGTTCAACTGGAAGATTTGCTGGCAGCAGAAATGCTGTTGCTTGAAGAGGGACATTGTTTGCGTGGTCAGGCTCTGGATGTGTGTTTCAGTGCTGGCGCAAAAGAAAACAATAATTTTCGTGCCACCAGTCTGGAAACATTACGTCACATGGTTGCAGAAGGCGTTGGCATGACTTTGTTACCCGAGCTGTCAGTACCAAAAAAGCAACTGCAATCGGATCCAGTTCGTTACATACCTTTTAGCGAACCCAGACCCAGCCGACGGGTTGGAATGATTTTTCGCAAGGGCAGTTATCGAGAAGAGTGCTATCAGAAGATGGCGCAGGTAATAAAAGAAAAGCTAGGATAAAATTAATCTTTAATCTGATTATTCATCATCAGATAACTTTTTTACTTTATCCATCAAGTTTTTCTGTAATAAATTGGTATGATTAATGGCTTCATGATATGACATTTTATTAGAGTCATTATTGATGAGTTTGTTGAGACAATTAGCCAGATTCTCAGACCGTATGAGCGCCCCATAGGTATTTGGATGATAATGGGTGTCGAAAAAGAATATCCTGTCCATATTAAATAGCGCGGCATTACATTGAATATCAATATTATGGTTATTTAAATTCAGGCGTAAATGCTCGATGTATTCTCTGGATTCATTTGTGGAAAGATCGAAAGCTCTATTTCTGATGGTCACTGGGTATGTTAAATATAAAGTTCCATGATGTTGTTCTATGAGAACCTCTATTTTTTTATACATATTAAGAAAGTGTGAGGAAATTTTTATTTTTTGCGCTGAACCATAATCGTTATCTTCGAGATAGGTAACCGGTTTGCTAGCATTGATATCACCGAAATAGTTCAAGCTGGTATAGTCGTATCCCCGCCATTTTGGAATTTCCTGTGACCACAAAAGCTTTAACTGCTCAAGTACTGCTTGTCGACTCAGGTTCTTGGTTTTTTTGCCTTTTAACTTTTTCTTTATGCCGTCATAAACATCAGCCGGGGCTGCGGCAATAAAAAATTTGATTAAATCAATGCTATCCAGTTGCTTGAGATAGTTTCCTCCCCATGCCATCATGTTGTTTGAGAACCAGTCTGAAATCTTATCTGTCCTTGAATAATAATTAAACTCTAATGGTAGTACCACGATATCACCATCGCGGATATGCTGTTTAATTTTGTAATAATAGAAATTTAGATCCAGTCCAGCATGAGTTGCTAAATTAACTACAGGGTATGGTGTTATTTTTTCAATGGTTTTACTATTAATTCCGACTAAAGCATTTGAGCCACCAGCTATGATTATTTTCTTTTGTTTGATATTCTCTGCGCGGTAATCTTTGTAGTGATAGCTGCTATTTATCCACCATTCAGCTTTTATAGGGGCACCAATTTGAAAATAAAACAATGCTATGTAAGTACTAAAAAATAACAATAGCAATCCAAAGCTGGTCATTAAAAAATTCTTAGCTTTCATTAAATGTGACCTTAAAAATTAAAATATAAAAATTCACTCGAAATGGTATCGCCAAAAAACATAGTTAAGAAAGATGCAAATAAGAGAACCGCAAACAACAAGGACCATTTGATATTATATTTAAAAATGAATTTACCTGAGGAAGGTAAGAATCGGATGGTTTCCATGGTATTTTTTAACAATAAGGTGATTAAAAAACCCAGTAAAATAAACTTCAATACATTTGAACCACCACCAATATGCTGCGTGACTTCGCCAAAAGAAATAAACTCAAAAGAAGACAGGAAGTACATTAACTGTTCTCGTTTTTCAGTGATAACAATTCCGGAAAGTCCAGCCATGCCTTCAAGTACCTTGATAGCTTGCTCCCATTCTTTAGCCCGGAAAAAAATCCAGGCAATATTGATAAAATTAAACGTGATAAACCATGCCAGTACCCTGGGCATGCTGAAACCGGTTTTATTCCAGATATTATAAATGACCAAAGCTAGGCCGTGTAATAGTCCCCAGAAAACGAATGTCCATCCCGCACCATGCCAGAGACCACCGATAAAAAATGTTGTCAGAATATTGGTATGGATTCTGAATGCTCCTCTACGGCTGCCACCTAAGGGGATATAGACATAATCGCGTAGGAAACGAGACAGGGTAATATGCCATCTTCTCCAAAAATCCTGAATATTTAAAGCCTTATAAGGTGAATTAAAGTTTATGGGCAGTTTGATATTAAAAAGTAGAGCTGCGCCAATTGCCATGTCTGTATAACCACTGAAATCAAAATACAATTGAAATGTATAAGACAGCGAAGTGCCCCAGGCCTCAAAAAAATTCAGTACCGGTGCGTGATCGAATCCTGCGGTGGCCCATTGTGCAAAGGTGTCAGCAAGGACAACTTTTTTAAATAGCCCCACAGAAAAAATAAAGAGCCCGGTAGCAATATTTTTATATTGTTTGATTAAATTCCATCGGGATGCAAATTGCGGCATCATCTCAGAATGATGCACAATCGGGCCTGCAATAAGCTGGGGGAAGAATGTGACAAATAGTGCATAATTTAGAAAATCATATTCGTTGGTTTCGCCACGAAAAGAGTCGACCAGATAAGCAATTTGCTGGAAGGTAAAGAAGGAGATAGCCAGAGGTAATGTTAAATTCAATAAGGGAACAGATCCATCAAAGGCAATATTAAAGTTTTCAATCAAAAAGTCAGAATATTTAAAATAACCGAGTAATGCGATATTAACAATCACACCAAAAATTAGCAGTGAACGCCTATGAATACGCACTTTTTTAAAGTTTTCATTTAAAGAATTTCCGATCAAATAGTTAAAAAGCAAGGAGGATAGTATTATTGGCAAATAACTGATATTCCACCAGCTATAAAAAAATAGCGAGGCAAAAACCAAATAACCTTTAGCAGCAATAATTAAACGTTTATGTAATAAATAAAAATAGATAAAAAAACTAAAAGGAAGGAAAAAAAAGATGTACTCGTAGCTATTGAAGAGCATATTTATCGATTATCATTATCTGAATGGTGATTATTCATACTAAAAATGGATAAACCTTGATTACCAGTTGTTTCTGGATATCCATCTTCCAGTATCATTTTTATTGCTAAGGATACCAGAATGGACTGTTTTTAATAACCCTTCTGGCGCTAAGATATAACCCGGAGTGGTGACTGAGACGAAGAAAGGTTTAGAGGTCACATTTCTGTACTATTTTTGCGTGGCAATCTGAAGCAAAGGCATTTCTGTCGTACCAGCTTTTCGCATACAATTAAAGCGCTTTAATGACTGGTTGACATAGCCTTAATTAGACATATAATTGTATGTGCAACTAATTTTATTTAAACTGCTTATGAACTATTCCTTTAATGATTCTCTGGGTTTTCAAGTGAATAAAACCGCTAATGCAATGCGTAACCGGTTTAACAACTTCCTCAAGCCGTATGGTTTGACCGCTGAACAGTACGTGATCCTTAAGGCGATTGATGAAAACCCGGCCATTACTCCAACCCAACTGGCTAATATTTTGGAAAAGGATAAAACAACGGTCACCCGAATTATCGCCACGATGGTTAAAAATGACTTTATTCTAAGAAAAAAGAATGAAACTGATCGGCGTAGTCATAGTCTTATTCATAGTAAAAAAGCCGTTCGCATCATGGCTGAAATCATGCCCGTCACGGATGTTGTTATCGGTAAACTGAGAGCGCAAATCGAGCCTGATGAACTGCAGTGTTTCTTAAAGGTACTGGCCCAACTCCGTTGCATCGAATGTTTTGAGGATATGTAATGAAGAAATGCTTGATCATACTTTTGCTGCTATTAACCAGTCCTGTCATATTTTCGGCCTCTGTCGTTGAAACAACTGCAATAACTCAGGGTGTACTGAGCAGCAACCAGAATTTTATCGGCACGGTGAATTTCATTCAATCATCGGTATTGGCTTCGAAACGGCAAGGGCTGGTTTTGCAGGTTAATTTTGATACCACCCAGAGCGTGTCAAAAGGTGCCCTTCTGGTGGAACTGGATCATGAAATTCTTGATTCCAAAATTACTGCTATCAAGGCATCGCTCAAGGAACTGGATCTGCAGCTGGAAAAAGCCACCAAGGATCTCAAACGATATCAACAACTACTGAAGCAAAAAAGTGTCTCGCAGCAGAAATATGATGAAGTTTATTATGATAAAATTGGTCTTCAGCAAAAATATCTTGCCCAGCGGGCAGCACTTGATTCACTGACCATTGAACGAAATCAGAGTTTTATTAAAGCACCCTTCGATGGCGTGATCAGTAAACGAGAGGTTGAAGTCGGTGAATGGGTGGGTGAAGGGGGCACCATTGCTACTCTTATCAATCCGCAACGGGTTGAGGTACTGTTTAGTATCCCGGCCAGTTTTGCCATGAAGATGAAAAAAGGCGCTACTGTGGAAGTTACCATTGCCGGTAAGCGCTATTCGGGTAAGGTCGAAGGTATCATTTTAGAAGGGGATAACAAAAGTCGAACATTCCCCCTGAAAATTTCACTGAATACCAATGATGGTTTTCTGTTGGCAGGTATGGAAGCCCAGATCAGTCTACAAAATGAGCTCAGAGAGGATACTTTACTGGTGCCCAGGGATGCAGTCATTAACCGTTTTGGTCACGATGTGGTGTTTGTGAATGACAATAGCGCTGCAAAAATGTTCCCAGTGAAGGTGTTGTTATACAAAGGCTCAATGGCCGCTATTCAGGCAGAGGAGCTTAAACCCGGTATGAAAGTGGTGACCAAGGGTAACGAGCGTCTATTCCCCAATCAAGCACTCAGTCCGTAAGCGCAGGCTCAAGCTAAACATATGGATATTATCAAATTTTCTTTACAAAATCCGGTCACTATTACCGTTGGTATTATTCTTATACTGATGTTTGGTTTATTGTCTCTGGTTTTTCTGCCGCAGCAGCTCACCCCGGATGTTAGTGAGGCGAAAATTTCGGTGGTCACAAGCTGGCCAGGAGCTTCTCCCCGTGAAATAGAGCAGGATATCATTGATGAGCAGGAACTGGTGTTGAAAAACACACCGGGGCTCATAGAATATGAGTCCAAGGCCCAGGATAATCTTGGCACCTTAACCCTGACGTTTAAAATCGGTACCGACATTAATAAAGCACTGCTGGATGTGAGTAACAAGCTCACGGAGGTTGACTCTTACCCGGTAAATGTCGAGAAACCGATCATTAAGGCTACCGGTGAAAGTTCCTCGCCAGTGATCTGGACCATGTTGCACACCTTGCCAGAAAATCCCAATCCTATCGATAGCTACAAAACCTATCTGGAAAATGAAGTTCGGCAGTATTATGAACGGGTACCAGGTGTAGCCGAACTGTTTATGCTCGGTGGCACCAAACAGCAGATGCAGATTATTATCGACGTTGCCGCACTGGCAAAGTACCGACTAAGCATGGATGACATTATCAATAAAATTCAGCGCCAGAATCGAGATATTTCTGCTGGCTCCATCGATATCGACCGACGAAACTACCGTATCCGTACCACCGCGCAATTTCGCTCAGCGGAGGATATTCGAGAGCTTGTGCTGTTGTCTGATAATGATCGGGAAATCAAGATCAAGGATATTGCCATGGTTACCTATGGCTATGAAACGCCGCGTTCTGTATCCATGGTCGATGCAACTAACGGCCTGATCATTGGGGTGAAACCGGAAAAAGGCAGCAATATTGTCCAGCTTAGCAACGAGGTGGAAAAAGTTGTCAACCAGCTAAATGAAGGTCAGTTACAGCAGATGGGACTGAAAATTGCCTGGTTGCACGATAAACGCCAGTATATTCAGGGTTCTATCGATCTGGTGCAGCAAAATATTGTCATTGGTGGCATCCTGGCCATTAGTGTGTTGCTGCTGTTCCTGCGTTCCATCTCATCAACAACTGTCGTCACCATAGCGATTCCTATTTCAATTATCGCCACATTTATAATCCTGGACTTTCTCAACCGCAGCCTGAATACCATTTCCCTGGCAGGTATTTCCTTTTCAGTGGGCATGCTGGTGGATTCTGCCATTGTGGTTCTGGAAAATATAGATCGGCATAAGAAAATGGGTAAAACTTTTCAGCAGGCCGCTTATGATGGCACCCGCGAAGTCTGGGGAGCGCTGATTGCTTCTGCGCTCACAACCATAGCGGTATTTGTGCCCATAATATTCCTTGAGAATGAAGCGGGCCAGTTGTTCAAGGATATTGCCATAGCTGCCAGTGCCGCGGTTTCCTTTTCCCTGTTTGTGTCCATCGCTGTTATTCCCATGTTGTGGAACCAGATGATGAGATTTCATCCCCATGACAGTCACCAGCATACACAGCATAAGAGCTGGCTGGTGCGCTTTGGCGAAGCCACTAGTGATGGCATTATGTCGTTGATAACAAAGATACTCAAAACTGCCACACGCCGGTTAGCCACTATCATAATCCTTTCTTTGATATCGATCGTCAGTATCTACGCACTGTTTCCAAAGATGGAATATTTACCTCAGGGAAATCGTAATCTGGTTTTTAATATCTTGATCCCACCGCCAGGACTTTCCTATGAGGAAAAAAAAGCCATAGGTACATCGATATTTGAACAACTCAAGCCTCATATGCATAAAGAACTGGATGGTTTCCCGGGCATAGAACGTATTTTTTACGTGGCCGGCGGCGATTTTATGATATTTGGTGTTATCAGCACCGACGAGTCACGAGGTGGCGACCTTATCCCCTTGTTACAACCTATTGTCGCTGGTTTTCCGGGTATTTTTGGTATCACCAAACAGGCCAGTGTGTTTGAGCAGGGGTTGGGCAAGGGACGTACTATCGATATTGATATTAGCGGCGAAAAGATCGAAGCCATCACTAAAGCCGGAGCAAAATTGTTTGGCACGTTAAAAGAGGCTATACCAAGCGCACAGATTCGTCCAATTCCTTCAATAGAACTGCTGTTCCCAGAAGTGCAGCTACTTCCGAATGAGTCCAGGTTAAAGCGCCTGGGAATGGACTCTTTATCATTAGGGATCATTGCTGATGTCTTACTTGAGGGTCGTAAGATAAGTGAATTTAAAAGAGATGGTACAAACAAGATCGATATGATACTCAAGGCCGACAAAAGTAATATCGAAACACCGGAAGCGCTTTACCAGTCTATGGTGGCGACACCCGATGGCAAACTGGTTAGTTTCGATACCCTGGCAGAGCTGAAACGTACCACCGGTATCAGTGAAATTCGTCATTTCAACGGTAAAAGAACCATAACGCTGGAGCTGACCCCTCCCGAAAGTATTACTCTGCAAGAAGGTATGGAAACCATTGAACAGAAGATTCTTCCCGAGTTGCTGAAACAGAATGAACTAAATGATGTCAATACATCCCTTAGTGGAACATCGGACAAGTTGACAGAAACGGTTGCCTCTATGAAAATTAATCTGCTGCTGGCGATCATTATCACCTATCTGTTAATCGCAGCCCTGTTTGGTAATTTTATCTATCCGTTTATCATTATGTTTACCTTGCCTCTGGCAGCAGCAGGGGGATTTATTGGCCTGTCGCTGACCAACACATTTCTGACCGCTCAACCACTAGATGTATTGACCATGCTGGGCTTTGTGATTCTGGTGGGTATTGTGGTAAATAATGCCATTTTGATTGTTCATCAGGCCTTGAACCTGATCCGGCATGATGGTTTTGTGCCCTATGATGCCGTGGTGGAATCAACCCGCAGCCGTTTGCGGCCAATTTTTATGAGCTCTCTGACGTCACTTTTTGGTATGCTGCCGCTGATTCTTTCACCCGGTCCCGGTTCGGAATTTTATCGTGGTCTGGGCAGCGTGATCACTGGTGGACTGGCATTCTCAACGATTTTTACCATTTTTGTTATTCCATCGTTGCTGATGTTTTTTATTGGTATGGAAAATAAAAAATCGGTTTAGTCTGCACGACCGCTAATATCGATCTTTGTGCATCAATCAACTGGATTGTGTGTGTCTGAATTGTGTATAGGGTGGCAGTTTAAAAATGTGTCCGGAAAAGTGTTGACACAGCAAAATCTCATACCTAAGATCAATTTCAGGGGTAATTTATTTATTAAGATTGATTACCTTGTTTAATATGGACTATTAGTGTCGTGGCATTTGCATCCACAAGGGAGTTTGGCATATGGCAAAAGTTAAAATAAATGGCGAGCTTGTTGATTTTGACGTGGACGACAAGACCCCATTGCTGTGGTTTTTACGCGAGCAATTGGGCTTGACCGGTACCAAGTACAGCTGTGGTATCGGGATCTGTGGTGCCTGTACCGTGCATATCGATGGTCAGGCGGTTCGCTCCTGTACAGTTCCGGTATCCTCACTAAAACCAGCACAGGAAATCGTTACCATCGAAGGGTTATCAGCCGATGGCAATCACCCTGTTCAAAAGGCCTGGGCTGAGCTGGACGTGCCCCAGTGTGGTTACTGCCAACCCGGTATGATCATGAGTGCGGTCGCGCTACTCAACCATAATCCCAATCCAAGTGATGTCGACATCGATTCGAACGTGACCAATATCTGTCGCTGTGGAACATTCAACCGGGTGAGACGTGGTATTCACCTGGCTGCGGATATCAATAAACGGGGGAGATCATGATGACTAAGCAACGTGTGACTATTTCGCGTCGCGAATTCTTAATCACTACCGCAGCAGCTGGAGCAGGTCTTTCTCTGGGACTGTATCTCCCCATAAGTAACAGCAAGGAGTTGGCCGATGAGGCCGTACCTGAAGTTAATGCCTGGGTAGTGATTGAACCCGATGATACGGTGATCATTCGAATTGCTCGTTCAGAAATGGGGCAGGGTACACTGACCGGGCTTTCACAACTGGTTGCCGAGGAGCTCGAATGTGACTGGGCAAAAGTTAAAACCGAATATCCAACACCCGGACAGAACCTGGCTCGGGACCGGATTTGGGGCAGTTTCTCAACTGGTGGTAGCCAGGGTATCAGAGGCAGTCATCAATACGTGCGCAAGGGTGGTGCCGTCGCAAGAATGATGTTGATTGAGGCGGCTGCCGAGGACTGGGATGTTCCAATTGAAGAATGCAGCGTCTCAGCGAGTGTGATTACCCATCAGCCAACAGGTCGTACCACGACTTACGGCAAGGTGGCTGCAGCGGCCGCACAGTTGGTCCCGCCGCTTGAAGTCGAACTCAAGGATCCAAAAGACTGGAAAATCGCCGGCAAGCCGTTAAAACGTCTGGACACTGCTGATAAATTGACTGGTAAGCAGATATTCGGGGCTGATCTGCAGCTACCCGGTATGCTCAATGCCGCGATAAAAGCCTGTCCGGTGTTTGGTGGTAAGCTTGCTTCCTATGATGATAAAGTTGCCAGCAAGATGCCTGGTGTACGTGCGATAGTGCGCGTAGATGATAATGCGGTGGCTGTCGTTGCTGATACCTGGTGGCATGCCCAGTCGGCTCTGGATGCTGTTGTGATAACCTGGGACAATGGTTCAAATGCACAATTGAGCAGTGCCTCGATTGCGCAGATGCTGGATGAAGGTTTAACGGCAAAAGATGCATTCGTGGGGAATCAGGCAGGTGATGCTGCGACAGCATTAAAAGGCGCTGTGAAAACCATTGAAGCGACTTATGGCTATCCGTACCAGAATCATGCCACCATGGAACCAATGAACGCGACCGCACGTTGGACCCAGGAACGCTGTGAGGTTTGGTGTCCTACTCAGAACGGTGAGGCCGCTTTGACAGCTACTGCTGAAGCGGCAGGACTGCCAGCCAGGCAATGCGAGGTCTACAAAATCCACCTTGGCGGCGGATTTGGTCGACGCGGAGCATTTCATGATTTTGTCAAACAGGCGGTCGCCATTGCCAAACAATTGCCGGGTACGCCCATCAAATTGTTATGGACTCGCGAAGAGGATATGCATCATGGCGCCTACCATCCGATCACCAAAGCCAAACTCGTTGGTGGACTGAATGAAAAGGGCGACCTGACAGGTTTGCATATCCGTATTTCGGGGCAATCGATACTGGCCACGGTCAATCCTGCGTGGATGACCAACGGTGTCGATATGTTTACCTTCCAGGGACTGCTGCCCGAGGGCGACCATGCCATCAGCTACAGCATCCCGAACTTGCTGGTCGAACACGCGATGCGTAATCCTCCGGTACCACCAGGCTTTTGGCGCGGTGTCAATATCAACCAGAATGCCATTTACATGGAGTGTTTCATGGATGAAATGGCTCATGCAGCAGGCCAGGACTCCCTGCAATTTCGTCGTAAGCTGATGACCGATAATCCAAAAAGCCTGGCTGTGCTCAATGCGGTTGCGGCAAAGGCTGGCTGGGGTAAGTCTGCCCCCAAAGGTGTCTATCGTGGACTGTCGGTCTGCAAGGCTTTTGCCAGCTATGTCGCGGCTTGTGCTGAAGTTTCGGTCGATAGCAAGGGTAAACTTAAAATTCATCGTATTGTTGCGGCAACTGACCCCGGCTATGCGGTCAACCCGCAGCAGATTGAGGCACAGGTCGAGGGCTCATTTGTATTTGGTCTGTCGGCATTGTTATATGGTGAATGTACGATTAAGAATGGTGGTGTTGAGCAGGATAATTTTCATAACTACCCATCGATGCTAATATCCGAAATGCCTAAAGTTGAAGTCATTGTCATGCCCTCGGGTGGTTTCTGGGGCGGCATTGGCGAGCCAACCATTGCAGTGGCTGCGCCTGCAGTACTTAATGCCATCTTTGCGGCTACGGGCAAGCGCATTCGTCAGTTCCCTTTAAAACATATTTCTTTAAAGCCAGGCGAACAGCAATCTGCCTGAATAGCTTGTGGATACGATTGAAAACACAGGTGTTATTGAGGTTATCAGTGGGGCTAAAGCTGAAAAAAGTTTCTAGACTCATTTTCAGCCAAGCACCTGTGAGTGTTCTTAAAATTTGCCTTCAACATTAGCTTACCTAATGCCAACATCCTTGAGGCGTTTGATGATGAGCATAACTAAATCAAGAAGTGAAATTGTCAAATAAATCAGATGCTAACCTATAGCTGACAGCATTGACAAAGGAACAAGTCAGGCGAGAATTCGTCAAAATGTTCAGGGTGTATGTCTGGTGCTGGATTAGGTTATAATAGGTCAGCATAAGTATTTTGGCAGAGTAATTAATAGTTAATAGGATGAATAAAATGAAAAAGGTTGGTTTTGTAGGCTGGCGTGGCATGGTGGGTTCTGTAATCATTCAGCGTATGCGTGATGAGAATGATTTTGCTGATATTGAACCCGTGTTTTTTACCACCTCGCAAGCAGGACTACCAGGACCAGATGTTGGTAAGGACGTGCCCATTTTAAAAGATGCTAAGTCAATTGATGAATTAAAAACATGGATGTTATTGTGACTTGCCAGGGTGGCACCTATACCAAAGAAATATATGCCGATCTCCGCCAGGCTGCCTGGGAAAGTTTAACGAGATTAGTAAGTTTTAATAGCACTGCCAGGAAAAACTCCTGGAAAATTACCCCATTCTCTACCACCAATCACCAGAATCAAAACATCAAAAATAGCTTAATTATCTATTTATAGATTGAAAAATGCCATTGAATTTCCTATCCTTCATATTAAACAAAAAAGTACTGCCTTTCTTATTCATATGTAGTAATTGGCTTATTAATAGAATGATGTCTATACTTTTTTATTATTAAGTAGTCGAGCTTTCACTGTTAACTTGCATGAATACATTTAGCAAAACCGAAATTGCTGCCAACTCTAACCATTCATTGTTAGTCGTTGACGATGATGAGTTAA
>Ga0316204_10003651_pt1 | contig 30009 bp, 29 predicted proteins | sample 6monrhotite_MG_2_FD_205661 | JGI IMG/M metagenome (GOLD analysis project Ga0316204, IMG submission 205661) | Microbial mat bacterial communities from mineral coupon in-situ incubated in ocean water Damariscotta River, Maine, United States -... | ecosystem: Environmental > Aquatic > Marine >...
GAGGGAACTGAGCTGATCGATAATAGATCGAAATTTTACTAATAGAGATTAGTTCTTACTAAAGAGATCATCTAAAAGCTGGAAGGAGGTTAAATGTAAAACCTTTAATCCAGCTTTTTTTGCGCCTTCTAAATGACCTACAGTGTCGTCAATGAACAAGGTTCTTGAAGGCTTTAACTGATTATCATCTATTACCTTCTTAAATATTTCTACATCGGGTTTTCTCATGCCTACCTCATGAGAAAGATATATTTTTTCAAAGTAGTCATTTAAGTTAGGAATACCTTTCGTTTGAACAAGCATTTCATTTATATAGTCAATGTGTGTTTCATTGGTATTGCTCAAGCAAAAAGTTCTATAGTTCTGTTTAGCTTGTTCCAAAAGTTCGTATCTACTTTCTGGTATATCTAATAACATTGCATTCCATGCGTTTCTTAATTCCTTTGTAGATGAATTATTATTAGTCTTATGAGCGAGCTGACTATAAAACTGCTCAGAAGAAATCTCTCCTTTCTCATATTGATTGAAAATCAAATCTTCATTTAAAATATGAGCAATTGATTTGTATTGATCACCAAAAATTTTTTGGAAGGCAATGTCTGTAGCATTTATATCAAGGCGTATGATAACATTTCCCAAGTCAAAAATGATGTTATCTATTTCCTTAAGCATAGCTTCTTTCATATTCGTTGGGGTTAAATAGCTTTAGCAAGGTCTTTTCTGGGGAATATTTTTGTAAACGCCCAGCCGCTAATCATAGCTAAAAGAAAAGATGGAGCTAAGACATCTAGTTTTTCGAAATAAATTCCAACTCCATCTAATGGTTGGATTATAAATTTGAAAAAAGGGACACATAAAAACCCTGTAATCATAGAAGCAATTGCTCCTTGTTCAGAATAAGGCTTCCAAAATAGAGATAAGATTACCACCGGACAAAAAGTAGCGGCAATGCCTGACCAACCAAAAATAACAAACCAAAACACAGTTCGGTCAGGAGTAGAGATGGCTACAATTGTAGCTATACCAAGAGCGAATAGAGCCATAACGAGTGTTACCATTCTGGAGATTTTGCTCATTTTTTGTTCATCGAGCTTTGGCTTAAAAATTTGTTGGTAGAAATCACGAGTTACAGCCGAGGATGCTAGTACTAATAATGAATCTATGGTTGACATTATTGCTGAGAGAATGATTGCAATGTATATGGCAATTATAGTTAATGGGAAAATGGATTCAATAAGTTCAATAATCACATTTTCCCCTCCATTGCCAAGAATCACCTCAGGGTCTTGTCCTGCTTCAGTAAAGAGGTATCTACCAAGTAAACCAATAGTCACAGCAGCAGCATCTGTTAATAAAGTGAATACTACGGCTACCCATTTACCCTTATCAATCTCTTCTATGTTTTTGATTGACATGAACCTAACATAGATCTGAGGGGAGCCTAGAAAACCAAGACCAATCATTGCAAACCCTAAGATGGTAAATACTTGCATCCATATATCATCACCATTACCAAAAAAAGAAGTTAATGAAGGATCTATTTCAGTTAATGTTTGAAATATATTCTCACGTTCACCTATAGTCCAGTAAGCTACAATTGGTAAAGCGACTAAGCCAAAAAACATTAGTAAACCTTGAAAAAGGTCGGACCAAACCACAGCTACAAACCCTCCTGTATATATATAAGCCAATACAATTAGGAAGCCAGCAATGGCTCCTGTAAAGTAGTTGATTCCTAAAAGGGATTCAAAAGCCTTTCCGGTAACGTCGATTTGGGCGCTTACATATATAATCACAAATACTGAGAGTGCTGTAGCAGCTACTATTCTAAGTGTATTAGACGTAGCTTTAAAATGACTATCAAAAAAATCAGGTATAGTGATAGATTTATATTTATCACTTAGTTGTTTGAATTTCTTGGCCATGAAAAACCAAGAGATGGTAACACCTAATAACTCACCAATTACTACCCAATAAGCTGAAAAACCTGCTATAGCTCCCATACCAGTTAACCCAAGAAGTAGCCAACCAGACTCTCCGGTGGCTCTTGCTGAGAAGGCGACAGCCCAATAGCCAAGTTTTTTACCTCCTACATAAAAGTCGCTGAGACTATTAATTCGCTTTGAAGCTACAATGCCAATTAAGAATAGAATTGCAAAATAGATTCCAAGGACTAGAAGTTTGGTAAACATAAATTAGGATTCAATGAGAGCCGAATCTAGCAATTCTTCTTGATGTTCCGCTACAAAGTCTTCGAGAATTGTAAAAAAGTTTAGAATTTCTTTTTCAGAATTATCTGAGTTAATGGTTATCAAGCGGACAAAATCGACCCCTTGGAAAGAACCAAAGCCAACCATTAATTTTGCTTCCTTATAGAGTAAGGTACATAGCTTCTGAGGAGAAATTCCTTTGTAATTAAAACATACTGATATAGAGTTATCAAAACTATAAAGTGTATAATCTTCATTGCTTTGAATATAGTTTCTCGCAATATCAGCTAGGAAAAATTGATGATCTATCAGTTTTTCCAGACCATTCGTTCCAATTGATTTCCAAAGGGTCCAAAACTTTAGAGCATCGTTTCTTCTTCCACATTGTAAAGAGATTTTTCCTAGGTTAAAGTCATCGTTATCAGTCTGGTATAAATAATCTGCATCATAAGAGAAAGAGTCATGTAGGTATTTTTCATCCTTTGCGACTAGAATAGAGCATGTAAGAGGAGTGCCAAGCATTTTATGAGCATTTACACTAAAAGAGTCTGCCTCTTCAAGGCCCTTTAATAAGTATTTGTATTTTTTGCTGAAAACTACTGCCCCGCAATAAGCACCATCTACATGTAACCAAAGAGCATGTTTTTTACAGATATCGCTTATGGGTCCTACTTTATCAAAAGCTCCTAAAACAGTTGTGCCTGCAGTTGCATTCACCATGAAGGGCAGGAAACCATTTTGTATATCTTCTTCGATTTGTTTCTCTAGTGCTTCTACTTTCATTATTCCAAAATCATCAGCTTGAATATAGCGCACTTGATTTTTTCCAATGCCTATTAAAGATGCATTTTTTGGGATAGAGTAATGAGATTCTTCAGAAGTGTATAAGGTCATTTTGCGTTCAACACCCGTATCAGTCATGCTTTCATAAGCTGCATCTCTCGCCATCACCATGGCCATTAGATTGCTCATAGACCCTCCAGAGGCAAAGGTTCCATCTGAATGATCACCATAGCCTATCATAGAGCAAATTTCTTTTATAATAGCTTTTTCAACTCCAACGATTGGCCCTGCTACTTTGTAGGTGTACATGCTGTTGTTCAACATCACTGCTACTAAATCGCCTAATACAGCTTTACTTCTTCTTCCACCAAATAGCTGATTAAAGAATTGATTTGTTGCTGTACGGGGAGTGTTGAAAATAATTTCTTTCAAACTTTGATAAAACTGATCATCGTCGAGAGGCTCAGTTTCCAATTTTAGATCCAGTTGATTGAAAACCTCTTCTGCCTTTATTGGGGGCACGACAGGCTCTTCTTTTTCTGCAGTTAATAATTGAGTAACAATTTGTTGGAATTGAGCAATGTCCTTTTCTATCATAAATACAATTGAGATTCAAAGGTACGAATGCATTAGCGAAACAAAAATTATCATTAGTTGATAATAACGGAAAGGAGCTTAGATTTTGTATTCTTTCAGTAATGCCAAATTATTTATAAGTTTATTCTTAAATAAACCAGAGACTATGAACATTTCTTCAAAGAATGGCTTAATTGTATTATTACTTGGATGTACTTTGATGTTTTCTGCATGTGCTACTGATGATGGAGATGATTCCAACCCTTTGGAGTCAAAACCAAGCATAACTATAATTAGCCCAGATAACATTCAAAGCCCTAATGATTCCAATCAAATTTTGTTGAATGTAAAATATCAAGATCAGATAGAGATGTTGAGCACAACACTTGTTCTTACAGCAAGCGCAATATCAGGGGCACCCTACTATACAGATACTAGAGCGTTAAATGGGACTTCAGATGAGATCAATATGTTGGTAAACCTCAGTGAGATTAATTTGTTAGGCAGTCATCGGTTAACAGTGAGTGCTAACAATGATTTAGGGAATCAGGAATTAACAGATTTCGATTTTGAATTAGTTGATTTATCTGATCCTCAGATAAATGTAATCGAATTTTATTCAGACCTTCCAGGAGGAGCTGGAACACCACATTCGAAGTTTAATGTATCAATTTCAGACAATTATGCATTGAAAAAAGTAACACTAGAGATTTATCGAACGGATGCTTCTGGAAATGAAATAAATAGTCTCTTTTTAAAAGAGGAAAGTTTTTCTACGTTTAAAAGAACCTACACCTATGACAGTGAATTCCAAATATCAGGAGCGGCAAGTTCAGGTGATCATTACATAGGCAAGATTACTGTTAACGATCAAGGAGGAAATACAGCTCAATATGTATCAGCAGTTAAACGCTACCTCTAATAGGAGATTAATTGTTTTCTAAAATCTCGAATAATTCATCCAATTTTGGAGTTAGGATGATTTCCGTTCGTCTATTTTTTGCCCTTCCTTCTTTAGTATCGTTGGTAGCAATAGGTACAAAGTCTGCTCTCCCAGCAGCTGTTAATCTTTGTGCGTCAATTGAACTTTTACCGAGAATGATTTTCACTACAGATGTTGCTCTTTTAACACTTAAGTCCCAATTGTCTTTAAGTACTCCAGACCCATTATAAGGGACATTGTCAGTGTGTCCTTCTACTAAAACATTAACATCAGCATTTTTTTCTAATACCCCCCCTAAATTTTGGAGGACTTCTTTTCCTTTACTTTCTACATTGTAACTTCCAGAAGCAAAGAGCAGGCTTTCATCTAATGAAACGTAGACCTTTCCATTCTTTTGTTCAATTGTTAGCCCTTCGTTTTCGAATCCTAACAATGCTTTTTGCACTTTAGCTTTTAAAGAGTTAACAGCTGAGTCTTTGCGCCTTAAAACAGCTTCTAGTTCATCAACCCTTTTTGCTCTAACATCTAGTTCACTTTGAAGTTTTTTAAGGTTTTGCTCTTTTTCCTCAAGCTTAATACGAGCAGCGTCTAAAGCATCTGTTTGCTTTTGTAATTCAGCTTGAGATTCTTTTAAATTATTGAACAGTTTTGCAGTTTCTGCTTGATTTCCACTAAGCAATTCTCTGTTTTTTTCTAATAGTAATTCGTAGGTTCTATTGAGCTGATCATAATTTTTTGTCATTAATCGCAATGACCTTCCTTGCACTGTTGTATCAGCCAGTAAAGCTTTATGCCTTTTTTTAAGGTCTTCGTATTTTTCATTTACCTCTGTAAAATCTTCTTCTAGCTTTCTGTTTTGCTCTTTTAGGGCTGCCCTTTGTTCTTCACAAATTTCCTTTTTGCGTTTAATTTCTTCTACCTTTTTAGCTGGCACACAGGCAAATATGAAAAGGCTTAACAAAGCGACTAAAATTCTATTTCTCATTATATATGATTTATACGTGCAATAGTAAGAAGATTTGGGCTCAATAATTATTGTACTATCTTAACTTTTAAACAGTTGATGTTTGATTGCTAACCGTCAATTTCTACTAAAATTGGACAGTGATCAGAATGCATCGCTTCTGGGAGTATAGTTGCTCGGCTTAATCTACTTCTCATAGGCTCGCTTACCATGTTATAGTCAATTCTCCAACCTAAATTTTTAGCTCTAGCATTAGCTCTATAGCTCCACCAGCTATAATTATGCGGTTCTTCATTAAATACCCTAAAAGAATCTATCCACCCTGATTCTACGAATGAACTCACCCATTCTCTTTCTTCAGGTAAAAAACCAGAAGTCTTCTGATTTCGTTTAGGGTTATGAATATCTATTTCCTTATGACAGATATTATAATCTCCGCTGATAATAAGGTTTGGAACCTCTTTTTTAAGTTGATCAATATACTTCTGAAAATCTGCAAGCCATTGGATTTTAAAAGCTTGTCGGAGGTCCCCAGAAGAGCCAGAAGGCATATATACACTCATTACTGAGTAGTCTTCAAAATCAACTCTTAATACCCTCCCTTCAAGGTCATATTTTTCAATACCACAACCATACTCTATATGTTTTGGTTCGGTTTTACTCCAGATAGAGACGCCGCTATAGCCCTTCTTTTCAGCTGGGTACCAATAATGATGATAATCTAGACTGGCTAAAACATCAGGTTCAAGTTGATCAGGTGTTGCTTTAATTTCTTGCAGGCATAAAACATCTGGCTTAGCAGCGTTTAACCAGTCCAAAAAACCTTTTCGCATAGCTGCTCGAATTCCATTTACATTGTAAGATATAATTCGCTTCATTGTGAATCTTTAATTTTAACGTGAAATTCCGATTATTTTGTTGAAATCAAACTCAAAAAAGTCGCTTACTAAATACCTTTTTCTAACGTTAGTTATATCCTTTATTATTGAAGCAAGACTTTTGAGAGTATTATTTTCTATTCTTTTATTTTTTTTATTGTCGCCTCTTTATTCCCAAGAGCTTTCAAACTATCGGAGTAGGATTATATTGGTAAGCCAGGATACCTTGATTTTAGATTCACTAAGTGTTATCCCATCTTCAGAGGTTATTCAATACGAAGATGGAACAATTGTTCCAAAAAAAACATATACGGTTAACTATGCGTCCTCAGAATTATATGTTTCACAGGAATTGAAGGGAAAAGAGCTAAATCTATCTTATAGAGTATTCCCTTTACTTTTTACAAAAGAGTATGCACATAAAACACTTGATCAGATTGAGCAAGAAGATATTGGGCAATATGATTTTTTTACAATCAAGGAAAAAGGGGGGAATAATGATGTATTTGCCTTAAGCGGCTTGAATAAAAATGGTAGTATTTCTCGAGGAGTAAATTTTGGGAATAATCAGGATTTATCTGTTAACTCTAACCTCGATTTACAACTTTCAGGTAGAATAACAGACGACATTAGTGTTCAAGCAGCGATTAGTGATAATAATTTACCGATTCAGGCAGATGGGAATACTCAACAATTGCAGGAATTTGACAGAGTATACATCAAGGTTTTTTCAGAAAAATCAAGCCTTATTGCAGGGGATTTTCGAATCAGTAGGCCAGCGAGTTACTTTATGAATTTTAATAAAAAAGTGCAAGGAGGTGGGTTTTCTACTGAATTCATCACTAAAAAAGAGTTGGATGAGAAAGAGAATGGGATTATTAAATCTTCGTTTAATGCAGCAATTTCTCGGGGAAAATTTTCGAGAGATATAATTAATGGAATTGAAGGGAACCAAGGGCCTTATCAATTGAAAGGTGCTGAAGGGGAGCAATTCATTATTGTATTGTCAGGAACAGAGAGGGTTTATGTGAATGGGCGTTTAATGAAAAGAGGGCAGGATAATGACTACATAATTGATTACAATACAGCGGAACTGACATTCACACCCAATCAAATCATTAATAAAGATCAACGAATAGTAGTAGAATTCCAGTATTCGGAACAAAATTATTCTAGATCAGTATTCTTTGCTGAAAATCAATACACAAAAGAAAAGCTACAAATCGATTTTAATGTTTACTCTGAACAAGACAATAAGAATCAACCACTTCAACAAGATTTGACACAAGCAGAAAAGAGACTTTTAAGAGATATAGGAGATACTCTAAATTCTGCAATTATTAGTGGGATTGATACCAGCGAATTTGAAGATGATCAGGTCCGGTATAAACTCATTGATACTTTAGGAACACAAATTTTGGTCTTTTCTACCAATCCCGATAGTGCAATATATAGTGCACGGTTTTCTAAGGTTGACAGTGGAGATTATGTACAAACTCCAAGTAATGCAAATGGTAGGGTATTTGAATTTGTTGGGTTTAGAAAGGGGACACATATCCCAGCTATTCGTTTAATTACTCCAAAAAGGAGGCAAATGATGACTTTAGGAGGAAGCTATAAGTTTTCGGAGAATACTACACTTTCAGTAGAAGGGGCATTAACCAATAATGATCTAAATACATTTTCTACAATTAACAATGGAGACGATCAGTCGTATGGCTTAAAGATGAATTTTAAACATTCAGGAATCTTGAATGAGTCAGATTCATCATCTTCTACCAGATGGAATTCAGAGCTCTTCTACGAGCAAAGAGGAAGAGATTTTCAATTTGTTGAACGCTATAGAGGGGTTGAATTTGACAGAGACTGGAATATAAGAGAGGTCGCTTTGGAAGGGAATGAATACTTAGTTAGAGCAAGTACTGGACTATCAAAGAATGGCAATTTTATCAATTATGATTTTGGCTCATTTACTAAGGGGAACGATTATGAAGGGATAAAAAATGGATTTAATGGAAATTATCGAAAAGGGGGTTTTTCAATACAGTCGAGGGGGAGTTACTTAACTACTAAAACGGCTAATGAAAGCGAATTTTTGAGACATTATACTACTGTTTCGCAAAAAATATCTGGCTTAAAAGTGGGAGGGTATCTTGAAGATGAACAAATTAAATTTTTCCAAGGAAAGAGCAAAAGCTTGCAAAAGGAGAGTTTCGATAGGATTATTTGGAAGGGCTTTATAGAGCGAGGAGACAGCGCAACGGATAACAGCTACCGCTTAAGTTACAGCGAAGTATATGATAAATTGCCAGATACTACCAATGTTAACCTAGTGAGAGCTCAAAAAAGCAGCAATTATGATTTTGAGTTTAGCATGGCTAAGAATAGAAATAGTCGCTTAAGTGGAAAAGCGACATACAGAAGGTTAAGGCAGCTAAAAGAAGAATTGGCGGTTAATGAAGAAGAAAACACATTATTAGGTCGCTTGCAGTATGACTTAAAGGCCTTTAAAGGGTTTTTAAGTTCGAATACTTTTTATCAAATAGGGAGTGGCTTAGAAAACAAAAGAGAGTTTTCTTTTTTAGAAGTTAATGACGGACAGGGAACTCATGTTTGGAAGGACTTTAATGATAATGGAATTAAAGAGTTAGATGAATTTCAGGTAGCAGGTGCAAATAATACTTTTGAGGCAAACTACATAAGAGTATTTACACCCACAACAGAATTTATTAGAGTATTCAGCAATCAGTTTAATCAAGTAGTATTTTTAAAACCGAATGCATTGTGGAGTGGCAAAAAGGGCTGGAAAAAATTTGTAGGTAGATTTTCGAATAAAGCAGCATATCGTGCAGAGCGAGAAACTCAAAAGGAAAAGGATATATACAATCCTTTTAATACGAATACTGAAGACAATAGCCTAATTTCTATTAATTCATCTTTTTCCAATACGTTTTACTTTAATCGCTTGAACCCAAAGTTTGGGGCTGACTTTTTTTACTTAAACAACACGGGTAAAAACCTATTAACGAATGGTTTTGAAAGCAGAAAAAATATTCAACAAGAGTTGAGAGCACGTTATAACATTAGTCGAATTTATTCTGCGGAAGTTAGAGGGACTTTAGGAAAAAGAGCAACGGGATCAGACTTTTTTGATACTAGGAATTTTACAATTAAGAGTGAAGAAATTGAACCTAAATTTATTTATCAACCCTCTGTAAATTTTAGATGGACATTATCTGTTATTTATGCTGAAAAAGAGAATACAGAAGGAAAGGAGGAGTCTTATAATAGAACCGCAAGTACTGAGCTGAGGTTTAATGAAGCGGGAAAGGGGACAATTTCATTGATGGCGAGTTATATAGATATTGACTTTAATGCTTCAGAAAATAGCTCATTAGCCTTTGAAATGTTGAATGGCCTAACAGCCGGAGGAAACATCACTTGGGATATACGCTGGCAAAGGAATTTGGCGAATAACTTACAACTCAACCTAAATTATGGAGGTAGAAGCTCAGACGGGATACGAATAATTCATACTGGGGGAATGCAGGTTAGGGCGTTTTTCTAGAAGATTATTCAAGCATCTTCTTTACCAACGCTTCAGTTTCCTGAACAAAGTCATCATAATAAGCACCAGTACTAGGCCCATAGAATCCAGTGTGAATTCTTTCAACATCACCATTTCTATTAATGAATATAGCAGTAGGGTATGACATTATATGATTTAGCATTGGAAGCTTTTCAGCTGCTTTGTCACTTTTTGTGACTCCACCTAATAAGAATTCGTATTCAGCAGCAGTTTTTGCTTTTAAGCGTTTTAAGTTTTCAAAGGCTTTTTCTTCACTTTTGGTTCGCTCAAAAGCCAAAGCAATAATTTCTAAGCCCTGATCTTTGTAGGTTTTGTATAGAGAAGAAAAGTATTTGGTTTCATCCAAACAATTAGGGCACCAGCTTCCCATAATTTGAAGAATAATGGCTTTGTTCTGGAATTTCTCATCATTTAGAGTCACTACTTTTCCAGTTTCGTTAGGGAAACTAAATTCTATTTTATCATAACCCTCATTTAAAAAAGTTAATGAATCAGGATCTTTTAATTCAGCTTCAGGATTTAGTGAGGCAGCCCAATTTGTTTTATAATGAGTTCCCGAACAAAAAGTTCCGTTTAAAACACTGTCGGTAATTGCAGCTTTAAATAGGAATGCATGGGATCCATCAAAAGTTGAAAGGAAAATGGAATCTGCAGTAGCATTTCCTTCTAAATGCCGATAATCACCTGTTTCCGTTGCAAAAGTTCCACTTAAACGATTTCCATTTTGTGAAAACATTCCAATGGCATTGTATTCATCTTCAGTATTGGGGCTAAATAAAACAGCATATTTCCCTTCAGCATTAGCAGCTGAAATCTCAGGATTTGTATTGAACCGATCATTACTAATTGATGCCTTTACAGGAATTTGATAGCTATCTCCTTTGTAATAATTCGCCCAAACGCCACTTAGGTGTTTATCGTCTTCAATTTTTAATAAGAACTCAGATTCAAAGATGGGTAACTGAATGAAAAGTGAATCATTTCGTTGCTCGATCTCATTTACTACAATTTGTTCTTCTGCATTAATAATGGTCATTTCCCAATTGGAGGCATTTTTATTGAGGGTAAAATTAAAAGGAAGCACTGCACCTTCTTCTAAGGCCATCTCCATTCTCCAATTACCATTTTCAAGACGCATATCTTCATTTGTCTTCTTCTCCGAAGAACACCCTATTAAAAGGATAGAGGCAAGAATTATTTTATTTAAATACATCTAGCGATTTTTTTGCTTCATTGACCAGCTCTCTTTGTTTTTTAATTGCACTTAGGGTTTCTTTTTGATCTCTTTTATTAATCTCAACATTATACTCTCCGTCTTTCACTTTTTCTTTACCGTTTAAAATCGCTTTTTCACTTTTAGCACGGGCCTTTATCGCCTTTTCATCCAACTTGTCTTTTCGGTCAATTTTTTCAACTACCGACTGATTCTTTTTGATCAATTTTTGGGCTTTTACAACTGCTTTCTCTTCTTTCACAAGCTTCTTTTTTAAGAGCTTTAATTTTTTTTCTAAGCTTGCGAATTCTTTTTCTTGCTTTGCAAAATATTTCTCACTTGCCTCTTTAGATAAGTTATTGGCCAAGTCAAACAAAAATGCTTTAGCAGAATTATATCCACTAGTATTATTAGTTGAGGACAGTATCGTATCGTTGTATTTAAAAATTACAAATAGATCGTATACCAGCTCTTTAACTTCTTGCACCTCAGCTTTAACAGTTAAAGTAGAATCAGAAATTGAAGGAAAGACAACTTCTATTGCAGATAGTTTTTTGCCTCTAGTTTTAACATCCCCATTTTTGTTTTTCAGCTCAGATTTTAGTTGTTTAACAATTATTTTCTCTTCAGCCCTGTATACATTAACATAAAGGGCATTACCACTTATATCACCAATGAGTTCTTCTTTTTCTTTGACTTCGGTAGGGTTTTGTGACCAAACAGCAGTTAATTGTAATGCAGCTATAGAGAGGAGGAATATTTTCTTTAAAATCATAAGTTCGAGCTTATTTTGAGTTTTTATCGTTTAATTCAACAGACGTTACGCCTCCAGAAATAATAAGTTTCATAACGTCTGTTGATGAGGCATCTATAGGAGTAATGTTTTTTTTGGGAATGATAAGTACTTCTCCACTTATGGCGTATGAAAAAGGAAGATAAACAGCAACTTTATCATCTGCTATGCCTAAATCACTCAAGTCATTTTTAGTAATAAAACCTAATCGTTGTGCTTCAAAACCAGCGCCCATGTCTACTAAAACGGGTTGTTTAAATTGTTTTTTCTTCCCCATAAACGCATTCATCAGATCTTTCACTGATGTATAAATGAGTTTGATTAGTGGTGTTTTTTCAATGGCTTTGTCAAAAGGCCTGAAGTAAGAGAAAAAGAAATGTGTTCCTAAATACCCAATTAAAGTAACAGCAATTAAAATAATTAAAATTCCAAGGCCTGGAATTTCTAGATTAGTCAATCCATCTATGAGAACTACTAGATAAAATATTATATAGATCGTGACGGCAGTTGGAACAATATAAAAAAGACCTTGAAGAAAGTATTTTACCAATACCCTCCAAAGCTTAATCTGAGGCTTCTCTTCTAAGTTCATCTCTTTGCTTCTTTGTTAATTTAGAAACTACCAAGTTATAACTTTCATCTATCATTTCAGTAATTAAATCGATAGGGAGACTACCATCCAAGAGTATAGTGTTCCAGTGCTTTTTGCTCATGTGATAACCAGGAATAATTGAGGAATAACTGGCTCTTAATTCGATTGCTTTTTCTGGCTCACACTTTAAATTTATACTTTGGAATGATTCGATTCCTGCAAGGGCAAACATTTTCCCCGACACTTTAAATACTAAGGTCTTATTGTCAAAAGGAAAGCCTTCAGTAACGCCAATTTTTTGAAGGCAGTAGTCTCGAAATTGTTCAATGTTCATTTGACTCATAGTGAAGTAGGTAATATTCGTTTTTGGGGCGATCTGCACACCACAAAGCAATAGATTAGCTTATGCGAATTTAATGCTCAAAAGAATTATTTCCTATTTGTTGCATCAGTTAAGGGATGAGTCAGAAGTTTCTCAATTATTGTAAATGCCAATGGCATTAAAATTTTACCTTTGCACACCTAAAAATCAAAAGCAAAGAAATGGAAAGAAGAGTGAGAGTGAGGTTTGCACCAAGCCCTACAGGACCTTTACACATGGGTGGAGTTAGAACTGCACTATACAATTACCTGTTTGCAAAAAAACATGGAGGAGACTTCTTGTTGAGAATAGAAGATACTGATCAAACAAGGTATGTAGAAGGAGCTGAAGATTATATTCAAGAAGCCTTAAAGTGGTGTGGAATTATTCCAGATGAAGGTCAAGGGTATGGAGGAGATTTTGGTCCTTACAAACAATCGGAGCGTAAAGAACAAAACCTTTATCGACAATATGCTGAGCAGTTGGTTGCTGATGACAAAGCGTATTATGCTTTTGATACTCCAGAAGAATTGGAGCAAATGCGTGAAGATTTAAAGAAGGCTGGAGTAGCTGCTCCGCAATACAATGCGATCTCGAGAATTAGGATGAAAAATTCAGTTTCACTTTCGGCTGAAGAAGTGGCGAAAAGAATGGCTGATGGAGAACCGTATGTGATCAGGATCAAAATTCCTAGAAACGAAGAAATTAAGTTCAAAGACATTATTAGAGGATGGGTATCAGTGCATTCTTCAAATCTTGATGACAAAGTTTTGTTTAAATCTGATGGTATGCCAACTTATCATTTGGCAAATATTGTTGATGATCATTTGATGAATATTTCTCATGTTATTCGAGGCGAAGAGTGGTTACCTTCAGCTCCATTGCATGTGTATTTGTATGAAGTATTCGGTTGGTCTGAAAGCATGCCTGAATTTGCTCACTTACCCCTTTTATTAAAGCCTGACGGCAATGGCAAATTGAGCAAAAGAGATGGCGATCGTTTGGGTTTCCCAGTTTTTCCTTTAGAATGGCAAGATCCAAAAACCAAAGAAACTTCTTCTGGTTACAGAGAGAAAGGTTACTTCCCTGAAGCTTTTGTCAATATTTTGGCTTTCTTAGGATGGAATCCTGGAACGAGCCAAGAGGTATTTAGCATGCAGGAATTAATCGATGCTTTCTCTTTAGAAAGAGTTGGAAAAGCAGGAGCTAAATACGATCCAGAGAAAGCAAAATGGTACAATCAACAATACCTTAGAGCAAAAAATAACGAAACGATTGCTGAAGAATTAATCAGACAACATGGAGATATGGCTGAGCTTAAAGGGGTAGATGTTAGCTTTTTGGCCGGAATTTGTGAGTTGATGAAAGAGCGGGCAACTTTTCTCTCAGACATTGTAAATGAAGGAGGTTATTTTTTCAATGCACCTAGCGAATACGATGAGAAGACCACACGTAAAAAGTGGAAAGAAGGAAGTACAGACTTGATGAAAGAATGGTTGGCTGAATTTAATGCTATTGCTGATTATACTGCTGAGCAAATAGAAGAAACTTTCAAAGCATTCTTGGAGCAAAAAGGTTTGGGAATAGGTGCAGTATTGCCTCTTTTCAGATTGTTGGTGACTGGTAAAGGAATGGGGCCATCCATGTTTGCTATTGCCGCATTGTTGGGAAAGGAAGAGACTGCCAATAGAATGACTGCTGGAATAGAAAAATTAGGCTAATGCATAAAGTGCTGCTAGAAGGAATGTTGTTTCATGCCAAGCATGGTGTTTTTGAAGAAGAAAAAATCACTGGTGGCAAATTTGAAGTGAATCTAGAATTAGAAACAGACTTCAGTTCTAGCATGAATTCTGATGAATTGGAAGGCACTGTAGATTATTCAGCAGTGTATGATCTAATAGCTCAAGAAATGAAAAACCCATCTAAACTTTTGGAGCACTTAGGAAAAAGAATTATCGATAAAATTTATGCTTCCTTTTCAGAAGTTCAATTTATTAAGCTAAAAATTAGCAAGCTAAATCCACCTATTTCTGGAGAGGTAGAGAGAGTGAGTATTGTGATTGAGGAGTAAAGCAGTTGACTACTTGTTTTAGAGTTCTTCCTTTTTTGGTAAAAGAGTAGTGCTCCAATAAATAAACTAGCGATTCCATCTATGTAGTTTCCCCGGAAGATAAAATATATTCCACTTAGTATTACCAATGCTCCTAAACCTATAAAAACCCATCCCCAACTTTTATTTGCCTTTGCCATCTTTTGCCTTTTTGGCTAGATACCTCTGCAATTTTCCCCAACTCCTATTACCATTACCAGTCCCGCACCATGAAGGAATATATTTTAAGATCTTTTTATCAATTAGTATCAGATGCCCGTATCCTTTTTCAAGATGCTCATAATACTGATATTCAACATTTTTGTTTCCCCCATATGAAGAGTGCTCTGAATAACGACTGCCATATGTAATAATTACATGTCCTCGATTAACGGTAGAGTCACTTGACTGAGTATAGCCACCGTCTTGCTTTTTGTGTTTAAAGTGTCTATTAACTTCTAGCTTAAAATTGCTTAAATAATAGGATTCATCTGTAAACAGGTTAACTTGAAATAATATATCATTTACAAAGTCAAGAGTGACATAAAGACCATTCTGAATATGAGGAGATTTGAGTAAATATGTCGAAATCTTATCGTGATAAAACTCTGAGACTTCAAAATAATCATTTATAGAGTCTTTTAAATTTATTGAATCTGATCCAAGAAATACCATTCCATTATATACAGGCAGAAGGTTTTGAATAGAGTCTTTGTGAGTTAAGAAATCAAGAGGAACATTTGTTAAGTTTCTGGTCATCCAAACATTCTGACCTTTCACTGTCAACATGGTTAGCAAAAGCAAAAACAATATAATAGTATAAATTTTCATTATTTATTTACCCTTCAGCTAACTAAGCAAAAGTCTGCAAGTCAGTTAGCTTTTTATATACTCCAGCTTGGGCAATTAAAGAGTCATGCGTACCACGCTCTACAATTTCACCTTCGTGCATCACTACAATTTCATCTGCATGTTGTATGGTTGACAGTCGGTGGGCGATTACGACAGAAGTTCTGTTTTGCATGAGTTTGTAGAGGGCATCCTGAACCAATTTTTCAGATTCAGTATCCAAAGCAGAAGTAGCCTCATCCAAAATCATGATGGGTGGGTTTTTAAGCACCGCTCTGGCAATACTCAAACGTTGTTTTTGTCCACCAGATAACTTCCCTCCACCATCACCAATATTGGTATCATAACCATTGGGAAGTTTTACAATAAACTCATGTGCATTGGCAATTTTTGCAGCCTCTTCAACAGCTTCTTTGGTAGTGCCTTCAACACCCAAGGCAATGTTGTTGAATATGGTGTCATTAAATAAAATCGACTGTTGTGAAACAATGCCCATCAGTGAGCGGATGTCTTTTATTTTATACGCTCTAATGTCTTCGCCATCAATTAACACTGCACCTTCAATGGGGTCGTAGAATCGAGGTAATAAATCAACCATAGTCGATTTTCCACCGCCGGATTGCCCTACCAAAGCAATTGTCTTTCCTTTTTCAATGGAGAGGTTAATGTTCTTGAGAACAACAGTTTCACCATAAGCAAAACTTAGGTTCTTGTATTCAACTGATCCTTTAAATTCAGTGATCGTTTTAGCGGTTTCTTTCTCTTTGATGTTGTTCTCCGCTTCAATTACCGCATCAATCCGTTCAGTGGAAGCTGCTCCTTTTTGAATGTTGTAATAAGCAGTAGAAAGGGATTTAGCAGGGTTCAACAATTGAGAAAACATAGCGATGTAACCGATAAATTTTGGCCCATCAAAATCAATAGCAGGATCAATTACCATATTGCCACCGTACCATACTAAAATGACCATTACCAAAGCACCTAGGAATTCACTTAAAGGAGAGGCTAAATCTCTTTTTCGAAACATCCTCAACATGGTGTTTCGATAGATTTGATTAATACCATCAAATTTTTCGTTGCTGGTTTTTTCTGCATTGAATGCTTTAATAATTCTTAATCCCGTCAGTGTTTCTTCTACATTAGACAATAGCTCTCCCATTCTAATCTGTAGCTTGGAGGAGGTTTTTTTTAAACTTTTTCCTATTCGCCCAATGATTAAACCACTTATTGGAAGTAAGACTAAAGAGAACAGCGTCAACTCTGCATTGATAGCAATCATGGTTACTAAAGAAAGAGTGATTGAAATGGGATCTCTAAAAACCATTTCTAAAGAATTCATAATTGACCACTCTACTTCTTGCACATCACCGGTAATACGACTGATGATATCTCCTTTCTTTTCTTCTGAATAAAATGAAAGAGGAAGCACTAGAATCTTATCAAAAACCTTAGTTCGTATATCTCTTACTACTCCACTTCTTACATAGGCCAAAAAGAATTTTGAAAGATAGCGGCTTAGGTTTTTTAGGAAAAAGAGTGTTCCTACAACAATGCAAACAAAGTATAATGCTCCTTCTTTTCCATTAGCCTCAATGTAAGGAGTCATTTTATAGTTAAAAGAATCCTCTAAATAATCGATATCGAAAGAGAAAACAGGTTCTACTAAAATGGGCTCAACATCTCCAAACAATAAGCTCAAAAAAGGAATAAATGCTAGTATAGAGAGCAGGTTAAAAATTACTTGTAGAATATTGAATCCAATGCTTAGAAAAGCAAAAGATTTATAAGGAACAATGTATTTTATTATTTTAAGAAGACTCTTCATATGTATAGCTTAGCCATCGATTAATTCCCAGTTTTTAAAAGGGAAAAAATGTTTTCCTCCATTGATGTTTCGTTCTAAGAATGAAACGAGGCGGTATTTTGTTTTCTCATGTTTGAACTTAGGGCGATTGGGCTTGCTATTGGTTTTATAGTTCAATTGATCCCCCCAGCTAAAGTCTTGCATTTTTTCTTTCATCACCTCTGGGTGAGTTTCTTTAAATTTTGGCAGGTGTTTCAACGGGCCGTAATCAAATTCAGCTTCTCTGTCTTTGTATAGGCTGTCTGCTTTAGCATCTCCTTTATGAATACTGTCTAATGCTTTCTTTTTGCTTTGCATGTATTTTGGTGGGCGAACCCATCCATAATGATAAATATATGCATCCAGCTCAACTACCTTTAATTTAAACGTGCCTCCCCATTCTCGGTAACTTTTTCCATCAAAATTTGGAATTCTTCTAAAAGATTGGGCAGATTCAAACGAATGAGTATCTGGCTTATTGCGGACAATTCGAATCTCATTTTGATACCAGCCATGGTGGTTGATGTAATGCTCATAATCTCCAAAGAAGTGGCGGTACTTAAAAAGCAAGCCTTCAACTTCTTCGTTATTTAGCAACTCTTCGCAACGTTGTTTGATGTGTGGAAGGTATTTTTCATGCACCACTTCATCAGCTTGTACATAAAACAACCAATCGCCAGTACAATGCTGCATAGCAATGTCAGTTTGGTGGGCATTTTCTGTACCATTAGGGAACTGTTCAGTATCCCACTCAGTATCAATTATCTTCAGTTTAGGAGAATTGATGCTATCTAAAATTTCTCTGGTATTGTCATCATCATCTCCTTTCCCTAAAACGAAAATAAATTCATCGCAAATGGGTAGAATCGATAAAATAGACTCTTTAATGGGGTAATATAACTTAGATGTATTTCTGCCGAAACTAAATCCGCTAATCTTCATATAGTGGGATAGATTTACTGCGAAATTAGACAAAATCAAAAGCTTAAACGAAAGCAGAGATTAGTCTTACTTTTGCTTATTATGGAAAGCATTAGACAACAGAAAGTAGCACGCCTTTTACAAAAGGAAGTTGGAGAGATTTTTACAAAGCAAGAAGTTAGTTTAGCTCATAATGTGATGGTTTCTATAACACAAGTAAGGGTAACACCAGATTTAGGGCTAGCTAAATTATACCTTAGCTTATTCCCAGCTACTGATAAGAAAGAGGTAATAGAAAAGATTCAAAGTCAAAGCAAAGAGGTAAGGTATGTATTGGGGAAGCGTGTTGGAAAACAATTGCGTCACATTCCTGATTTACACTTCTACTTGGATGACTCTTTTGATTATGCGGAGAAGATTGATAATTTGTTGAGGTAATATTTTGAACGTATCCTTCTACATTGCTAAGCGGTATTTAATTGCCAAGAAGTCGCAAAATGCGATTAACATCATTTCTTGGATCTCAGTTATTAGTATAGGAATAGGAACCTTTGCTTTGGTTGTGGTTCTATCGGCATTCAATGGCTTGGAGAGCTTGGTTGAATCCCTATTCGAATCCTTTGATTCAGATATTCATGTTGAAGCTGCTGAAGGCAAAGTTTTTTCCGAAACGGAGATACCTTTTGATCGACTAGAAGAATTAAAAGGGGTTGCAGACTATACAAAAGTATTAGAAGAGGTATGTGGGGTTCGATATAAACAGCAACAAACCATAGCCACTGTGAAAGGGGTAGAGAACTCCTTTTTAACCATGAGCAAATTAGACAGTGCGCTAATTGATGGGGAGCTTTTTTTAAAGAGTAACGGAGTTAATTTTGCAATTTCAGGTTATGGAGTAGCTTCCCAATTAGGAGCTTATTTGCAAGAATCGCCAGCAAATATGACCATATATGCTCCAAAGCGAGAAGTTGTTTCAACCATAAACCCAATTAATTCTGTTTATAGAAGAATGATTGCTCCTGGAGCAGTTTTTTACATCAGCCCAGAATATGACAATAAATATATCCTTGTAGACTTAGAATTTATACAAGAGCTTTTAGAGTATGAGAATGTAATTAGCTCAGTAGAATTAAGCGTAGATGAAGCATTTGATATAAATGAAGTAAAAGAAGCAGTACAGCAAATTGTTGGAGACCGCTTCAAAGTAAAAAGCCGATTTGAATACAATGAGATAATTTACAAGACAAATAAGACCGAGAAATGGGTTACTTTTTTGATTTTAGTGTTTATTCTCATTATTGCTGCTTTTAATATACTTAGTTCCCTAAGTATGTTGATCATAGAAAAGAAAAAAGACATTGCTACACTTAGAAGTTTAGGCGCTAAGGAAGCATTAATTAGAAGGATCTTTTTTATTGAGGGAATGTTAATTAACCTCAGTGGAGCAATCAGCGGTCTTTTATTGGGAGTTATTCTTTGTTTACTCCAACAGCATGTGGGCTTGCTTAGACTTGAAGGAGGAATAGTAGAGTATTACCCAGTAGAGCTTAACCCTATTGAGTTAGTTTATATATTGATTACTGTTCTTGCAATCGGCTTTTTAACCTCTTGGTATCCTGTAAGGAATTTAACCAAAGTGTCATAAAATTGAATTATGTCACTTCTTGTAAGGAGTAATGATCTCTAATTTGGTTAAAAGTTTCTTTTAATAATTCATAATCATCTTGCGTCACAAGCTTCATACGGTGCTCTTTAAAATGAGAGATTCCTTTGAAATAGTTAGTGTAATGTCTCCTCATTTCTACAATACCTAAGCGCTCCCCTTTCCATTTTACAGACATTTCTAAATGCCGTTCAGCAGCTTCAATCCGTTCATCCATAGTAGGAGGAGCTAAGTTTTTCCCAGTAGCAAAATAGTGCTTTATTTCTCTAAAGATCCAAGGATAACCAATGCTAGCTCGGCCAATCATAACCCCATCAACTCCATATTTATTTCTTTTTTCAAGAGCAACTTCAGGGGAAGAAACGTCGCCATTTCCAAAAACTGGAATGTTCATTCTAGCATTTTCTTTTACAGCGGCTATAAGGCTCCAATCCGCTTCACCCTTATACATTTGTTTCCTGGTTCTTCCGTGAATCGAAATAGCTTGTATGCCCACATCTTGAAGACGCTCTGCAACTTCAACAATGTACTTTGTATTCTCATCCCAACCTAAACGAGTTTTAACAGTAACGGGCAACTTAGTCGACTTAACGATTTCAGCGGTCATTTTCACCATTTTTGGGATGTCTTGTAAAATACCAGCACCAGCACCTTTGCAAGCCACTTTTTTTACTGGGCAACCATAATTAATGTCTATGATATCTGGATTTGCAGCTTCTGTTACTTCAGTAGCTTTCTTCATAGAATCGATGTCATTGCCAAATATTTGAATGCCAATTGGGCGTTCATATTCAAAAATATCTAGCTTTTGAACGCTTTTAGCGGCATCCCTTATAAGGCCCTCAGAAGAGATAAATTCAGTGTACATGAGGTCAGCTCCTTGTTCTTTACACAAAGCTCTAAATGGAGGGTCACTTACATCTTCCATAGGTGCAAGCAAGAGTGGAAACTCCCCAAGGTCTATATTTCCTATTTTTGGCAAGCGAATTTCTTTTTGGCAAAATTAACCATTAATCACGACGACCCTTTGATTCATATACAAGGTAAACTCTCAAAACTGCTGACTTTATTGGTCTTATGTTTAATCACAGGAGGAGTATTTACCCTTATCGGAGGCTTATTAGTAGAACCAATTTTTGGAGAGTCAATCCTAGGCCTTCAAAATATGGAAAGTGCAAGCGCAAACAGCATTAAATTTTTGCAATTGTTTAGTTCAATTGGCTTATTTGTATTTCCTGGAATTCTTTTCGCAATTTTTTTCATTGATAAGCCAATGGTTAATTTAAAACTAACCAAAGAGATTTCTGCGTGGCATTTTTTAATGGTTGCATTGCTACTGTACTCTTTTTTACCATTAGTTAATTGGACGGTAGAATTCAATAACCAGCTTGAACTCCCAGAATATTTAAGCCGACTAGAACAATGGATGAAAAATTCAGAGAATAGAGCAATGGAGCTCACTAGAGTTTTTTTAAAAATGGAGAATTGGGGGGATTTAACATACAACATTTTGTTAATAGGCATAATTCCGGCTGTTGGAGAGGAATTAATCTTTAGGGGGATAATTCAACAGACAATTAATAAGGAAGCAAAGAACTATCATATAGGAATATGGATTTCAGCAATTTTGTTTAGCGCAATGCATCTTCAGTTTTATGGATTTATTCCAAGAATGCTATTAGGAGCATTCTTTGGATACTTATTGGTTTGGTCTAAAAATTTATGGGTCCCAATTTTTGCTCATTTTTTGAATAATACGACAGCCGTTCTTATAGCGTATTTCGTTGGAGTAGACACCATAGAAAATGACTTAGATAAGATAGGAACTACTGAAGACACTTACTTAGTTAGCATAGTCAGTTTAGTCATATTTTCTTCTTTATTAAGGTATTATTATAGGAGAGAGAATAGCTTAAAAAAACAATAGCCTATCTACTATTGCTCCACATGAAGACTTGATTGTTATTTGAAAACTCATCTAAGTTTTTTGAAGATAAGATTGCTACAATATCCAATAGAGGCAATAAGCCAAAGCCTCCTCCAAGGGTAAGTGAATACACAATAGGAACATTGGGAGTGGTTCCAAGGTAGATGCGATGAACGCCAAAATGCCCTAAGAAAACAGCTAATAAAACTGCTTTTAACTTTTTTGCTCTAGGTTTAATAGAGGATGAACTATCAATAAAATGTTGTAGCTCTGAAAAAGTAGGGAGACTTTTAGAGGGAGTATAAGGAATATCTAGCTGAACATTGGCGGAAGCCAAGCAACTAGATATTCCGAATAATAATATGAGAATATATCTCATGAAGAAAGTTTATTTAGCACTTGCTAAACGGTCATTAACCTTATTCCAGTCTACCACATTAAAAAATGCGTTTATGTAATCAGGTCTTCTATTTTGATAGTTAAGATAATATGCATGTTCCCATACATCAATTCCTAGAATTGGAGTGCCACCACAGCCTACATTTTCCATTAATGGATTGTCTTGATTTGCAGAAGAGCAAACTTCAAGAGTCCCACCTTTCAAACAAAGCCAAGCCCAGCCAGAGCCAAATTGAGTTGCTGCAGCATTACTAAACTGTGTTTTAAATTCGTCAAAAGATCCAAAAGCACTGTTTATCATATCTGCAACTTCACCAGTAGGTTGACCGCCTCCATTTGGAGACATAATGTCCCAAAACAGGCAATGATTGTAAAATCCGCCACCATTGTTTCGCACTCCTGCTGATAGGTTAGAAACATTAGCTAGTATTTCTTCAATGGATTTACCATCCATATCAGTACCAGCAATAGCAGCGTTTAATTTTGTTGTATATCCATTATGATGTTTTGAATGATGTATTTCCATAGTTCTTGCATCAATATGGGGTTCTAAGGCATCATATGCATAGTTTAATTCTGGTAATTCAAAAGCCATTTCTTTAAAATTTATAGGTTAAAGTTTCAATTTTTCAAAGGTATAAAGATCGTTACCTTTTGCAAAAGCTGACAATATTAAAATACAATTGTTTAAAAGTATTGAAGAATATTCTTCTAAGGGGGATACATTAAATACATTTGTATGGAATTAAACTAAAAAAACATGAAACGAATTTTAACTGTATTTACAATTGCCGCATTATTTGGGCTAGTAGCTTGTGGAGGTGGAGCTGAGAAACAAGAAGGCAACATCGAAGAAGAAGCAAAAGAAATGATGGATGAAATGGATGAAGAGATGGATGAAATGACTGAAGAAATTGAAGAGGTTGCCGATTCAATGGAAGCTGTTGTTGACTCAGCAGCAACTGAGGTAGAAGAAGTAATGGAAGAAGCCAAAGAAGAAATGTAAGCTTCACATTTATGAATTCAATAAAAATCCTTGCTGTTTAAGCAGGGATTTTTTGTTTGTAATAGTTAACTTGTAAGAAAATATAAAAATGAAAGTATTAGGGCTATTTTTTTTCTTGGGATTAATGAATGTGCTTCATTGTCAAATTAAGTCAGGACCTATGTTAGGCTACAATACAATGAAAGAAGTGTTGGTATGGATACAAACGGAAGAACCTGCTGTGGTAGAAATGATGTATTATTCTACTTCTGAGCATAAAGCCAAAATTTATAAAACAAAAGTTGAGTCGAAAGAGGATGGGGGCAATACAGCTCATATCGTAGCAGAGAATCTAGAGCCAGGGACAACATACAAATACCTTATTAGTATAGGAGAAAATAAGAACATAGCTGAAGGAACTTTTACGACTCAGTCTTTATGGCAACACAGGGAAGAACCACCAGTCTTTAGTTTTGCTACTGGGAGTTGTGCATACATTAATCAAAAAAAATACGATAGGCCAGGAGAAGGTTATGGGAGCGGGTATGAAATATTTGAAAATATAGCCTCAACTGATGCAGAATTTATGCTGTGGTTGGGAGATAATATATACTTAAGAGAGCCCGACTGGAGCAGTAAATCTGGAATATATCAACGATATTCCCACTTCAAATCGCTAGCTGAATTGCAAAACCTTTGGGGCAACATGCACCATTATGCGATTTGGGATGATCATGATTTTGGCCCAAATGATGCTGATAGAAGTTTTATAAATAAAGAGATTACACTACAAGCGTTTAAAGATTTTTGGGGGAACCAAGCTTATGGAGTTGATGAAGAAAAAGGGATTACTCATCAATTTTCATACAATGATCTCGATTTTTTTTTATTGGACAATCGTTACCATAGAAGCCCTAATAAAAGAAAAACTGGAGACAGAGAAATTTTAGGGAGCGAACAAATTGAATGGTTAATAGATGGTTTAGTGAACAGTAAAGCAACATTTAAGATTGTAGCCATTGGGGGGCAGTTTTTAAGTCCTGCTGCTGTTCATGAGAACTATGCTACCTTTAATGAAGAACGACTTAAGGTTATAAAGTTGATTGAAAAAGAGGAGATTAAAAATATAGTTTTTCTTACTGGGGATCGACACAAAACAGAATTGACAAAGATGGAATTGAGCAATGGTAATGTGATTTATGATTATACCTGCTCTCCTCTAACATCAAAAGCCTATGACACTAATGATGAAGGGAATACGCTAAGGCTAGAAGGAACACATGTTAGCACGCAAAATTTTGGGCTACTTGATTTAAAGGGAAGTTTTGAGGACAGAATTTTGACAATTCAAACGTTTGATAGTTCAGGAAAACTGCTTTGGAAGAAGGAAATTAAAAAGCAATAATCAATTCTCTACCCTTCGATTGATTCCATCAATTCTTCTGTCATCTCCATATTGTGGAATATGGAATTTACATCATCATCTTCTTCAAATTTGTCAATAATGTTTAAAATCCTCTTCCCATCTTCTAAACTAATATCTTGAGTGCTATTGGGGATTCTCTGCAATTCTTGGCTCTCAGCTTCTATTCCTAATTCTTCCAATTTCTTTTGCATATTGCCAAAATCTTCAAAAGAAGTGTAAATGGTGATAAAATCTTCTTCTTTTTCAACTTCTTCGGCACCACCGTCAATTAATTCCATTTCAACTTCGTCCATGTCTTTACCATCAAGTCGGTCTAAAGGGATAGTAAATACACCCTTTCGATCAAAAATAAATTCTAGCGAGCCATTGGTTCCTAAGCTACCTCCATATTTGCTAAAAATTGCCCTTACATTGGAAACAGTTCGTTTTAAGTTGTCGGTTGTAGCTTCAACGAATAGAGCAATTCCTGCAGGGCCATAACCTTCGTAGGATACCTCTTCATAATTTTCACCCCCTTTATCTTCAGCTTTTTTAATTGCACGGCTAATGTTATCCTTGGGCATATTAGCCCCTTTGGCATTTGCAATAGCTAACCTTAATCTTGGGTTTGCATCAGGGTCGGAACTTCCACCCTCTTTTATAGAAATATTTATTTCTTTTATTATTCGAGTAAAGATTTTGCCCCTTTTGGCATCTAAGGCCCCTTTTTTTCTTTTGATAGTTGACCACTTACTATGTCCCGACATATGTTGTGTGCTTTAAAACAAAAATAAGGGAATCGCTCAAATGATTTTATATAAACAAAAACCTCTTCCAAAAAATTGGAAGAGGTGGAACCTGAACGGTTGTTTAACTAACTATTTCTAAAACGAGACTAAAGAAATCCCTATTGGAATGCAATTCCTACTGTAAAAGGGTATAGTTCAGGTCCACTGTCTTTGTCAAACATTGGGGTTAAGCTATACGCCCCATAAAGTGTAAAATGACCATAACCAACTCTAGCAATTGCATTAAAACGGAAGTCATTCATATTGAAATCTGTTCTATCTTTCACTTTGCGTTCCGTATCATCCTGCTCATATATCTGTTTGGTTTTTGACCCAATCCTATAGCTAAATTGTCCTCCTACTGCTAAATAGAATGAATGTGCTGCGTCTTTACCAATGTTGGTTTCAAGAACTAAAGGAACATTAAGCATAGTAGATTTAAATTTATTTTTTTCAATTGATTTGGTAGCATCTGCTATTCCTACTGTAGTGTCTTTATTAGAAAAAATGGTAACATCTCTATCTAGTGTATAAGTATTAAATTCAATACCTATTGCAGTAGCTAAACCAAGTTTTTCTTTGGCAATAGGCATATACCATTCTTTAAAGCCGAAACCTACTGAAATAGACTTGCGGTAGTTAAGGTCCATGAATTGCCCTTCTTTTTGTAAATCAATACTATTGTCTTCTGTCAAAAAACCATTAATACCAAGGTCAAGTCCTGTGAAGTGATTGTAGCGCTGTTTCTTAGTACTGTCTTTGTCACTAATAGAGATGTTTATGTCATCACTAATTATGATAATTTTCTTTTTTCCCCAGGAAATTCTAGTAGTATCTTGTTTTTTTGTTGAAGAGGTATAAGATGTTGTATCTGTTGACTCTTGAGCATTTAAGCTTAATCCCAAACAAAATAAAACAATTAATAGGCTGCTAATATTTTTCATAATTTCTAAATTTTAATCGTGTTCAAAGGTGTGACGAATAACCCTTCCTAATTGTTACAAATTTTTATCTACTTCTAGAAAAGCTAAATTTCCCAATATTTAGAGCAAGTTTTTGAGTTTCTCCATTTTTAGTTTCGAAACTAATCTTTTCATTAGCTAATTCGGATAATTCATCCAAAACAGTTTCTGAAAAAGTTTTGCCCTTTAATACATCGCTTTTAATTTTATTTTTAACAAATTCATCAATAGGAATAAACTCACCCTTAGTAGTTGAAGCAAATTCATCTGTAGTAGAGGGGGTAACCTCTTCTTTAATAGGAGGGGTTATTGGTTCTTCTTCTGATGGAGTTTCGTTTGCTTGTTTGGGTAGTGAAATGGGTTCTTTTTTAATTGGAGGCTCAACTAGTGCAATGCTTTCTTGATTGAATTGAGGTGTAGGTTCATTTTGAGGCGAAGTGATAACATCTGGAATTTCTTTCTGTACTTTCTTTGCAAGAAGATTAACAGGGCCCTTTTCTTCAATTACTAACTCCTCTTCAACAAGAGTAAAGGCATAATTAGAACTCTCAGAAGGAGTTGAAACTTCAGTAAAGGCGAAATTCTTGGGAAAGTATTCTTTATTGGAGATATTCCAGTTTAGCATAGCAAACAATAAGATGGCTGCAGCTGTAGCATATTGCCACCACACCACAACTTTTTTATCTTTTTGGATCAGTGTAGCCTTATTAGGGAAGCTAACGGATTGGTCTTTAGAAATAATTGTTTTATGATAAAGTGCTAAACTATCAAGTAAGTCAGGAGATTTATTGACAAGTTCAGAGAGTTTGGCTTTTTCATCAGGTGTAATGGTATTCTCAATTTGAGAAATCATTAAGTATTCATGTTCTAATAAACCTGTTGTCTCTTCTCTTTTTAAAGAAGCTTTAAGTGAATCATTAGATTCTAATGGATCTTCAATAGTTATTGCTTCAAACCCATCAAGCTCAGCTTTTAGGTCGGGGTTATTTGCTAGAAATGCATTAAGCATACTGATTTGACTTTTCGAGAGGTTGCCCTCAATAAAGTCTAAAAAGTAAACCTCGTAATTATCTCTATTTATTTGCCCCATCATATTACTGTGTCAACACTTACCAAATAATCTTTTAAACTTTTCCTCGCTCTAAAGATGTAAACCTTTACTTGTGATAAACTTAAACCTGTAATCTCTCCAATTTCAGAATAATCATAGCCTTCATAATCCCTAAGGAGAATAACTGAACGTTGAATTTCTGATAACTTCTGAAGTGCATTTTGTAAGATTTCGCCTAATCCGGAGTAACTATCGTTATGAGCGTATGACTGCTCTTTAACTTCCTCCCAATCGCCTTGTTTTTTTTCTCTTCTAATCAAATCAATCATTGTTCTATAAGCTGTAGTAAATAGGTATGACTTTGATTTTTCACCATCAATTTCATCTGCTTTTAGCCACATTTTTGCAAAAGCATCTTGTACAATATCCTTGGCTTTTTCCTCATCTCTAATGTTTTTCAATATAAATCGAAAAACATTATCAGAGTATAGCTCTACAGTATTATTGTACTCCTTTACAGTCATGATTTCTTGTCTCGTTTCAGAAGTGTGACGGATGTAACTACAATTTTGTTACAGCTCCTATTAAATTTTATTAGACCCCTTATAGAATCAGTAATTTTGCAGTTAAATTTAGGCAAAATGAGGTACGAAAGAAAAGAAGATAAGAAAGGACCCAAAAAGTCATTTAATGAAAAGGGTACTGCCAAAGGAGAAAGTAACTATGATGGGAAAAAGGCAGGGGGGAAGAAACCATTCTATAAAAAGAAGCCAGCGCCTTTTACACCAACTGTTGATGATGGCAAAATCCGCTTGAACCGTTTTCTTGCCAATGCGGGAATTTGTTCTAGGCGTGAAGCTGATAAATTAATAGAATCTGGAGTTGTGAGCATTAATAATAAAGTTGTAACAGCACTAGGTACTAAAGTTGAGCCGACGGATGTAGTTCATTATGGAGGACAATTGTTGCAAAATCAGAAGACACAATATGTCTTGTTAAATAAGCCCAAAAATTACATTACTACTATGGACGATCCCGAAGAGCGTCAAACGGTTATGGAGTTAGTGCATAGGGCTTGTAAAGAAAGAATTTATCCAGTAGGGAGGTTAGATAGAGCAACATCTGGTCTTTTGTTGTTTACCAATGATGGGCATATGACTAAAAGATTAACCCACCCAAGTAGCAATGTTAGCAAAATCTATCATGTATCATTAGATAAAAATGTTACTCAAAAAGACCTTATCCAATTGGTTGATGGGGTAAAATTAGAAGATGGGCCAGCAAACGCTGATAAAGCATTTTACTTGCCGAATACGACAAAGTCCACTATTTCGATTGAGTTACATTCTGGTAGAAATAGAATTATTCGCCGCATGATGGAGTCGCTAGGTTATAAAGTAACAAAATTAGATAGGGTGCAATTTGCAGGACTTACTAAAAAAGATATACCTAGAGGTCGTTTTCGCCACCTATCAGAAAAAGAGGTAGGCTTATTGATGAGAGTTAGTGGATTGAATAAACAACATGTCAAATAGAGTTAGCGTTTCTCAACAATGAGAATTCTAAAAAAAATTGCAATAGGGTTTTTTGTTCTTCTTTTGCTAATAATAGCAGTTGGAGGCTCAATTGCTTATTTCTATGGAGATGAAATAAAAACCGTTGTAGTTGAGAACCTAAACAAGAGCTTAAAGACTGATGTGGAAGTTAAAGAAGTGGAGTTTAGTATGTGGGAAAATTTCCCAAGAGCTTCGGTAGTCTTTTCAGAGGTTGTAATACATGCAGTTGATGCTAAAAATGACACTTTGCTTTCAGCAAAAGAGCTTAGTGCACAATTTAGCTTGTTTGACATTTATAGGAAAAAATATAATCTTCTAGCATTGGAAGTTTCTTCTGGAAGATGCTCTATGGTAGTTGATAATAATGGCAGAGAAAACTATGTTTTTTGGAACAAAACAGAAGGAGACACATCCTCTTTCTCTACTCAACTTGAAAAGGTTAAAATTAAAGATGTCGATTTTAGTTATATAGATTATTCAAAAGAAGTTGCAGTAGTGTTTTCCATTGATGATGCCACAATCAAAGGAGATTTGGAGAGTTCAATTTCTAATTTAGACATCACAACAGTTTTAAAAAATACCAATGTACAAGTTGGAGAAACTACCCTTTTTGAAAATAGAGACCTGTACATAAAGGTTGAAGGGCAAGTCAATCAAGAGAAAGAGAGT
>Ga0316204_10003652_pt1 | contig 30004 bp, 28 predicted proteins | sample 6monrhotite_MG_2_FD_205661 | JGI IMG/M metagenome (GOLD analysis project Ga0316204, IMG submission 205661) | Microbial mat bacterial communities from mineral coupon in-situ incubated in ocean water Damariscotta River, Maine, United States -... | ecosystem: Environmental > Aquatic > Marine >...
TTGGCGTTTGCGTGGAGTTGTGGTTAACAACACGTACGACCGTCAGAGGGCGGTGTTTCGGGCGTTCTCAGATTCTCAGCGGGCGCAAGTTCGCTGGTCTAAGGACTAGTAGTTGGCAACGGGCGCATTCCCACCGCCAAGCTCGCAGGCTATCTCCGACAGTCGACTCCACAACCCCCACGTCCCCACCACATAGCGACGCCAATTCTGCTGTGGGTTTATGCAGGTCGCATATACCGACGAGGCGCATGCCGTGTCGCATCACCTGCAGCATGTGACGTCGCGAGCAGACGACTTGGCGACTGCTACGCAGCTAATCGTCGCTCGGTCTGACGGCTTCGGCAAACGAGGCCGTCGGGATCGCCCGGCGCAATCCTCCCAGATCTCTACGGTGTGGTAGGTTCTTCGCACCGCATGGCCACTACGCGAATCTCGTTAGCCAAAGGATCGAGCCACGTAGGCATCGCAGCGGATGTGGCCATGGCTTGCTTGGTCGGTTGGGCTGCCTACGCGATGTCCTGCTGGCTAGTGCCGGCGGGCCCCACAGCACTCACCTTCGGGGCGCAATGGCAGTCGATGTCAGAAGACCCGTTCCGGCTGTTCGGCCAATTCCCGCACCGGATCCTGGTGCCGGTGCTGGCGTGGTTGTTTGGCCAAGGTGGCGACGGCTACCTCGCGTTTACGCACGTACTGCACATGGCGATGCTAGCGGCGGCGTTCTTTGCGTGCCGCCGACTTCGAGGTGCAGTTCTCGACGCGGTGCTGGTGACGCTGGCTGTTGCCATCACGGCACCGGTGCAGATGTACAAAGTGCATTGGGTCGGTTTCGCCGACCCTGCTTGCTTCACGCTGTTCTTGTTGATGCTGGCCGCAGCGCGAAATCCGTATGTGCTGTGGTCGTTGTTCCTCGTCAACCTGTTCAACCACGAGATGGCCGCGTTCTTCTGGCCGTGGCTGTGGTTCTGGCGCCGCCGTCAAGACAGTCGGTGGCGGCTCGATCTAGCCTGCAGTGCCGTGGCTGTTGCGATCTACACAGGCTTCTACTTGTACGTCAGGGGCGCGGCCCAGCAGGACTACACCATCGACTACTTCCTGGCGAACCCCCTGTTTCCGGGCGGCAGCTTCGTTGTTTGGAACCTAGCCGCTGTGCACTGGATCGTTGCGTTTGGCCCTGTGCTCGCGCTGCTGGCCTGGCATCAGCACCGCAAGGGCAGCGGTTCTGATCGGTGGCACTTGTGGCTGGTCCTGTTCGGCATCCTCACCGTGTTCTGCATCGCGTGGGATTGGGCGCGTCACTCCAACCTGTTGGTAGTGCCATTGATCGTCGCGTCGGTCCCATTCCTCGCGCAGGGCGGAAAGAACCGCGTCGCATATTTGGTGTTGCTTGCGTTGACGGCGTTCTTGTTGTGGCTGGTGCCGCCTTGGACGTCGACGGCCTGGCCGACGAACGAGCTCGCAAACCTGCCGCTATTCGCGGCAACCGAGGTCATTCATCTAACGCCGCCGCCCGTCGTGCTGGAGAGCTTCGGCACTCTGGAGGCATCGCTGAACCAGTGGCTACCCGCGGTTTGGCGACCGTTGTCTGTAATCTACGCAATCGGTCTCACTATCTGGTGCGCCGGCTGGCTGTGGGCGCGGTGTGAGAACCGCGCAGCAGGCTCTGCGGACTAACAGCAGGCGGCGTGGACCAACCCGCGCCGCTTCAGGACTGGTTGCGTGTCGAAGCGGGGCCACGGAATGCAGCGAACTGATGGATGGAGGCGGCTCAAGTTGCGGTGCGGCCCTTCCCAAATCCTACCTGTCTTACTCGTTCCAGCGACCTCGCCCGCCTCGCCACGGTCAAGATCACGACTGGCGGTGAGAAGAAGCTGCAGGCATCGCCCTGCAAGCAACCCACGACCCGGACCAGGATCGCGCACGTCGCGACAACAGACCACTCGCGGCCCGAAGCGACCCCGACCCCACAAGCCCCACACGCGCCAACCTCGGCCGCGTCCTGGAGGGTCTACTGCAGCGTTGAAGTGAGCCGAGCCAAAACAACCGGCAGTCACTTCATGATCTGTAGATCGATCTGCAGCGGCTCGACGCCGACGGTGGCAGTCGTGTCCGCCCGGCCTGCGCCGTGCAATAGAAACGCCAGCGAGTATTTGCCCGGCGCGAGCCCGAGCGGCACGCGGAAGTCGGCGCCACCATCGAGCTGTAGCATTTCGCGGATCAGCACCGCGCCCGTCGCGTCCGTGACGCGGACCGTCAGCGCGCCCACCCAGCGATCGCGCGGCGTGGGCGGCGTGAGGCGCACGACCACCGGCGTTGCTGTGGTCACGGTCAATTCGATGGGCGTTGACGTGGCGTTGCACATGACTGGCAACGATGCTGGCGCGAAGTCAGGGCCGCGAACGAGGACTTCGTCGGGACCTTCGGCGACCGGCATCGATTCGTAGCGGCCCGGAGCCGTCTCGCGATACGGCATCAGGGTCGACTTGAGCTTAATCGTGCCGCCGGTCGCGGCACGGCCGTCGGCGTGACGCAGCACAATCACCTGCGGGCGCTGCTTATCGAAGGCGAACGGGCTCAGCAGACGGGTCTCGTTGGCGGCAAGGCGGACCCCATCGAGAGTCAAACGCCCACGTCCTTCGATATCACATAGCAACTGGTATTCTCCCGACGGCAACGGCCCAATTCGGAACGTCGTAGTGCCGGCGGCAAGTCGTTCTTGCGGCACCATGAAGCCACCACGTCCTTGCATCAGCTTCGGATACAGCGACAACGTGGCTGCTGCGCGGATGCCGTCGGGCAAGGCCAGCGACCCTTCGATCCAGGCCGTCGGCATCGCGTCAGCCGGGACGCGGAACGTCCGGGACTCGGCCGACGGCCGCACGTCGTTGACGATCAGCGCCGACACACTGTTGGCCGCCGAGCGGTAACTGTCACCGTCGCTGCGCGGACCGAATACAAACACTCGGTACGGAGCATCTACGAGCGAACGAATACGGAAGCGGCCCTGTGCATCCGTCGAATGCTCTCGCGGTGACACGCCGCGCATCCGCGGCGGTGGGAGCGCGGTGACGCGCCAGCGCGCGAGCGGCGTGTCGTCGCTGTCGACGACGACCCCGACGATCGCCCGCTCGGGTTCCGCCACCGCATCCCATGTAACGCGTTCTCCGTCATGGGCCTTGAACGATCGTTTGATTTCGGGCTGGATCTGCACGCTCGCGGTGAACCTGCCGGGAGCGATCGTTCGTAGTTCGTAACGCCCTTCCTTGTCGGTGCGGCCATGCACGTGCTGGCCCCACGGCGAGCGCAAGCCCAGTGTGATTCCGGCACCGCGCGTATAGACCTGGACATTCGCGACCGGCTTGTTGTCAGCGTCAACGACGCGCCCAGCCAGCGTGACACCCGTGCGCAACTGCAGATGCACGTTCGTCGGTTCGTTCACAGATGTCGTAATGCGTTGCGTGACAGGAGCGAACTCGGGCAGCGACGCCACGATTGTGCGCTCGCCTGCCGGGACCTCGTCACAGTAGAAGTGGCCCTGCGCATCGGCACGCACCAACAGTTCGTTCCGCTCGGCCCTGATTGAGTCGTCGCAGGCAATGGCGACGCGTGCCCTGGCAGCCGGCCGCCCCTGCGGATCAACGACGGTACCGGTAACGGTGCAACTGCGGGGGCCGAGCGTCAATTGGACGGCGATAGGCTCGCGCGGAACATCAGCGGCGGTGAACTGCGGAAGCACGTGTACGACGCTCGGCTCGTTTCCGCCGCTTCGTGCGAAGACCTGGCTCACCGGCAATCCGCGCCACAACAGCGCGCCGGCTGTGTCCGTAGAGCCGATTTGGCGATACACCTCATCTTGGTCGTATCGGTCCTCGACCCACACTGCGGCGCGGCGCCGCGGTACGCCATCGGCGTCGACAACCGTGACCCGCAGCCGCAGGTCGCCGCCGAGCACGATCTTCTGCGCGGACTCTTCGCCGGCTCGAATCTCGACGTGCGACACTTTGGTGCCCTGCGTCGTTCGGGGTGCGAACAGAGTGTAGTCCCCAGGCGCCAGATTCTCGAAGTGCCCGTGGCCCTTCGCATTCGTCGTCGCAAGTGACGACGGAGCGGGTCCCTTGCAGGTTGCGTTTAGCGTGACGAACGCAGCAGGTACATCATCCTCCCACACCGCGTGCACAACGAGCGAGCCCGTCGTCGCAACTTCGGTTCGCCTTGACCGGTGCCCTTCGCCGCTCTCGCTGGCCTGCATAGATGGCGTGGGTGCCGTTGTCGGCCCCGAACTCGGCGGCGCAACGTCGGCTGCTGCTGCCGGTGTAATACTCGCCGCTGCCGTGCCCGTCGCTTCTGTCATCGGCGAAGACCACCACAGCAGGGCCCCAGTAGCTACGAGGATCGCCGCGGCCGCGGCTACGATCATCTTGCCTTGCATGAATAACACTCCTGCCGCGCTCGCGGCTCCCAAGTCAGTGGCAAGTGATACCTGCGCGATCGGGGCAATTGCGGCAAGCCAAGCAGGACGGCCACCGCTGCCCTCGTCGAGACGCATGCGCAACTGATGCAGCGCGCGCCACAGGCGAGTCTTAATGGTCTTAACCGGATCCCCGAGACGCACCGCGATCTCAGTTGGAGATAGGTCTTCGTAGTACCGCAACCAGAGGGTCGTAGTGTACGGTTCGCCAAGGCCGCGCACAGCGGCGACGATCGCTGCTTGCACCTCGAATCGTTCCGCAGTCTGCGTCGGGGTGACTGAGGTGTCGTCGCCATCCTCCGCAACTGTCTGTTCGCGCGCGCGCCGACGCGCCTCGCTGCGTTGCAGGTCAATGGCGCAACTGCGAACGATACTCAGCAACCAACCCGCGAGTCCGGAAGTTCGCACGGGTGGCCGTTCGATGGCGGTGACGTAGGCTTGCTGCACGGCATCGTCAGCGAGCGAACAGTCGGGCAGCAGATCGCGGGCGAGCCGCCGCATAGTATCGGCGTGCAGGTGGAGATCGTCGGAGGAGAAACCGGTCATCGGCGAGGGTAGAACGTCACGGCGCGTGGCTGAGACCTCGTCCTTCTGACAAAAAGTCGATGCGCCCGACGATGTTCCTGCTTTTGGTCGACCGTCGCGACCGCCACATGTGGCGTTTGGTGAGATCGTCGTCCCGATTGGTCGCGTTCAGGAAACGGAGCTGCCTGCACCTGCATGCAAGGGTGCTTGTCGGCTCAGGGGCCGTCCATGAAGGCTCACCGGTAGCCATAACTGACCAATCACGCCCGTCGCCAAGCGAAGAAGAACCAGCCTCACACGCGCCAACCTCGGCCGTGTCCTGCAGGGTCTACCTACGCCGCGTCAAAACCACCGATTGCCACCCGCCGCTGACCCCGAATCGAAGTAGACCCTGCAGGCTCCACCCGGTTTCAGCCGCCAATCCACCCCCTCCCAACTGTGCCAGGTTGTGCCACGCTGTGCCTACTCGTGCCACGTTGTGACCGAGCCCATTGCACACTCCATTGCACACTCGCACCCGCCAACGCTCAAAACCGCCAGTAGACGCCGTAGAACGGCACTATAGGTGGTAGGCCCTGCAGGACTCGAAGACGCAGCGCCCGATTGTGCCAGGTCGTGCCACGTTGTGTCAGGTTGTGCCTATCTGTGCCACGTGTCGGCGGTTGGGCGAGCATTTGCGCCGCGCGGTTGTGCCACGTTGTGCCAGGCTGTGTCAGGTTGTGACCGAGGGCATTGCACACTCTGTTGCACACTCGTGCCTAGAGCACCTCCGGGCGTTTGAAGGCGGGCGGCCAATCAGACCGTTAGTTACGTCGCGCACGAACAGGGCCAAGCCGCTACTACAGTTTCTCTACTCGCGCGCGTCGTGCCATGATCGCCTTGGTGTGGCGCTCGCGAAGCTTGGAGATGTCTCGGGCGATCGAACCCGCACGCCTTTGCACGGCTCTGTTGCCATAGATGATGTCGATGCCGATCGCTAGAAGTGGCTCCACATGCTCCGGCCTCAAGCCGGGTGTCCGGCCAATCCTGAGCGAGCACAGTCGTTCACTCTTCAAGAACGCGGCCAGGCCAGCATGCGTGACGTCCAGGCAGTTCGAGATGTCGAGTTCGCGCAAATCCGTGAGAGCCGCAAGCTCGGCCACTCCGACGTCAGTTACGCTCGATGCTGCAATGCGCAGCCTGCGCAGTAGAGGCAGACGCTGCCCGATCACCCCGCAGGTGGCGTCATCAGCCGGGAGCGTCAATTCGGTCAGCGATGGGGGAAGACGATCGATGAACGTCTTCGAGACGTCCGAGTTGGCAGCATCCAGAACGCGCAGCCTGGCCATGCGATCGATGAGCAGTTGATCGAGCGAACACTTGAGTTGCCGGATCTCAAGAATCTCGATGCGAACTAGCTGTGAGAGGTGCGCCAAGCCAACGGCGGTTACGTCCTTGCATCCGGGGATGCCAAGTTGCCGGAGGCCGGGGCACTTGGCAATTGCTCGTAGGGCGTCATCGTCGACGCCCTGCGTGTAGGATAGGTCAAGGATTCGCAATGAAGGCAATCGCGGCAGCGCCTCGAATGCCTCAGGCGTCAAGCGGCCGAAGCCGATCGCGAGCGTCTCAAGCTGCGGGATGGCGCTCAGCTTTTCGAGCCCCTTACCAGTTACCGCGACGGCCTTGACTAGTTGGAGCGATCGCAGGTGCGACAGCGAGGCGGCAATCTCAAAGACTTGGTCCGTCGGCGAAGACGACTTGTCGCTAAGTGTATTGACGTGGAGTTTCTCGAGCTTCGGGCAGCGTTTCGCTATTGCCTGCACGATGGCATCGCCGTGCCCGACGACCTCCACCCAACGCGTATCAACGGGCAGCTTGGCGACATCCTCGGCAGCTCTGACAATGTGCGCTTCAGGATCTTGGTCGAGCTTCTTGCTGGTAGTTTGACCAGGATCCGCCTTGCTGCCCGACAGATGGTTCACGCCGAACAACGCGACCACACCAAGCACGATGGCGGCGGCACATAGTAGCCATCGCGAGCGAGCTGCTCGCATGCCAGACTGAGCATCGGACTGCCGCACGGCCGCCAAGACCTGACGAGTTACATCTGGTGAAGTCTCACCACCAACAACTTCTGACAGCCCCCAATCAAGCTGTTGGCGATAGGCCGCTTCCTGCGAATTGTCGTTCATCGCTACTCCTTGATCTTGCTCTCGATGCATGCGCGTAGCAGCCCCCTTGCTCGCTGTAGCAAGGTCTTTAGTCCGTTCGGTTTGATACCGAGCTCATCTGCCACCTTGTGGCGATCACCCCTCACAGCATCAGCGCCATAGCACAACTGGACGGCCTTCCGCGCACGCCCATCGAGTTGATCAACGCACTCACGGAGTGCTGCAAGCCAGCCTTTTCCTTGGTCTGATTCACAGGTCCGCTGCCAAAGCTGATCCACCGAATCGACCAGAGCTTCCTTGCGCCGTCCGAGCGCACGACACCGCTTGAGATAGAGATGGCGAGCAGTGCGCAGCAAGAACGTCGCGACCGGCACGTTTCCTCGATCCGTGAGATCTCGCTGCCACGCCACCACGAACGTGTCTTGCAGTAGTTCCTCTGCAAGCTGCGGCGATGCGCCGACCGCTCGGAGATACCGCCATACGCCCGCCTGATGACGTTGGATCAAGTCACGCAGGCAAGCCTCAGGCGTCGCCGAGATTCTGTCGGTCGCTTCCACAGCCAAATCGTGAACGGGGCTCTTGAGGCGCACGAGGAAACATCCCCGCTCAGCAGCAAGACTATTCAACCAACCTGACATTTCTTGTCGCGGGTCAACTTGGCACTGCAATCATCGGCACTTGCCATGATGGCGAGCACTGCGCTTGAGGCGTTCTTGGGGGTATGCCAACCACTCTAGACCCGATAAACCGCCAGATCTTGACCCGGCAAACGCCATCGAATGACATCCTCAGGGGAGGCGAAGCGTCGCATTCCAGGCGTGATGCGACCCAGTGCCCTTACCAGAGAAGACGCACGGATAGAGCTACAGCCATGAAGCAAACGACCCACAAAACGACTGGACCCGAAGCCCCTCGAAACTTCAAACCGAACGCCTCAAACTCAATCTTGCCTGCGCTGATCTGCAGAACCTGGACAAGCAAGAATGCTCCAACGCCCGCCACCGGCAAGCCGATCGTTGCCGCAAAGTGCTCCTTGATCACATCCTTGACCCATCCCTCTTCCTGCCAAGTCCAGTAAACTATGAACGCTAGGTAGGACACCCCAATAGCACCTCCTCCCAACGATATCCCCCAAAGCACGAACCGCCTCAGGTAAGGGGGGAGAGTCGCTGACACTGCGACTGGAGGGGTTTCTTGCTGATCAGCCATGCCGACACCTTTTGCCACTACGAACTCTCGCGGAACTGAGTGTAGCCGGCAGCGAGTGCTCCGCCGAGCCAAAAGGGCTCGACCCCGCCACCGGCAATTGCCCTGAGATTCCAGCCGCGTGTCTGCAGCGTGTTTATGACGACCGCACGCCAACCGATAGTCGGCCTGCATGGCTGCCGACCTCCCCCTCAAGCTGCTCCTCATCACGTTCGCGGGCTTCGTCAACCGTGATCAGTCGCGACTGATCGCCTACCTGCTCGAAGAGAATCGCGTCTTCCGAGAACACCAAGGCAAGAAGAGACTGCGCCTGAATGACGATCAACGCCGGCGCCTCGCGGCCAAGGGTAGGCCGCTCGAAAGACGACTGCTCGACAAGGTCGCCACGATCGTTACGCCAGACACGATCCTCAGATGGCACCGCAAGCTGGTCGCGGAACACCACACCTACCCGCACAAGAAGCGCGTTGGTCGGCCCGGACTCATGAAGTCCATCCGCGAACTGATCGTTCGCATGGCAACGGAGAACTCAAGCTGGGGCTATCAACGCATCCGCGGCGAGCTAAAGAAGGTCGGGCACACCCTCGCGCGCACAACGATCGCGAAGACGCTGAAGGACAACGGCATTGCGCCAAGCCCCGATCGGCCGACAAGCTGGCGCACATTCTTGAAGTCACACGCGGACGTCATCGCTGCCGCCGACTTCTTCACCGTCGACGTGTGGACCAAACGAGGGCTGGTCACGCACTACGTGTTCTTCGTGATCCATCACGCGACACGCATAGTCGAGATCGCTGGAGTCACCCCGAACCCCGGCGGCAACTTCATGGCACAGGTCGCGCGCAACCTGACGGACAGCGTCGACGGCTTCCTACGCAAGAAGAAGTTCCTGATCCTCGATAACGATGCGCTGTTCACGAAGCAGTTCTGCGGCACTCTCGAAGACGCCGGCGTGAAGATCGTGCGCACTGCCTACCAAGCCCCAGATATGAATGCGTTCGCAGAACGCTGGGTGCAGACCGTGAAACGCGAATGCCTGAGCAAGCTGATCCTGTTTGGCGAACGACATCTGCGGCGCGCGCTCTCCGAATTCGCCACTCACTACCATTTGGACCGGCCGCACCAAGGCATTGGCAATGAGCGGATCGCGCCGTCCAAAGACGAGCCACCGGATGGCAACAGGGTGGTCGTTGATGAGCGACTCGGCGGTCTGCTACGCAGCTACCGCCGACTGGCCTGACGGCCAGGGTCCTCGTTGACAAGCTGATTCGCGACCTCGAACCCGGCCACCGCTTCTGCCTACTCAGCCGAAACCGGCGACAGCTCTTTGGTCATCGACAAGTTCGAAGCGACCAATTGGTGCCCGAATCGGCGCGGCTGACTTTTCGGACACTGCGGGCCTGACGGCCCCGTTACTCGAGACAGGCTGCTTCCAAGCTTGAACTGAGCCACCGCTCTCGGAACTCGGCCGAAACCAAAGACCAGTCATTGGTTATCGGCGAACTCGAAACGACCAAGTCGAGCCGAATCAGGCTCGGCCCAATTACCGGACACTGCGCGGCCGAACATTTCAACGACACTCAGCGCAAACGCAAGACCTTGTTACCTCGGTCGATAGCGATCCCCCTGGGAAAATAGGTGAGCAGAAAAACTCTATCCTTGCTGGATGGCGGGTCAGATGATTCTATGATTTGTTCGAATCTAGATATCGCCCCTGTCCGCCAATTCAAATCTCTTGAGTTGAAATCTGCCACAGCTTGACCTGGCCTTGCTTTCTGTAGCTGCTCAACATAGAGCTTCGCGTCCCGCAATTTCGTATACACAGACAAGTCCATGACCACAGTCAACACGGCCGGAACGCCCTCATAGGTTATAGTAACTTGAAGGTATTCCGTCGCGGACGGCACACTGGGGAGAGCTGTAGTGGGCGTAACGAAGTAGGACTCGCGCTCGAGCGCATCTCTGGCTGCTTCAGATCGCACTAGATCAACGAATGACTTGGCCTGCTCGACGACGCCAAGGGTCACCCCAACATCGTAAAGGTCCGGGGAAGGATTGCCTCGTTGCGCCGCCAAGTAGCCGTCTAGCTTGAGTCTAGCAACACTCAAGTCTGCGGGGGAAAGTGGCCCAAGCGTCTCACTCTTCTCTTTAACGACCACTTGAGTCATTCCGTCGCCCTTCACGTGCTCATACTCGGCGCCAGTTCTTAGCAACGGGACCCACGAGGCAGGCTTCTCACTGTTAACGACCACGGTCCTAGCCTCAGACTCACTTGAGGCGCCGGACCCAGTCGGCGGCGACGTGTCTCCGCCATACAAAATCCCCCAAAACACCAAGGCACCAAGAAGAGCGACACTAACTAACTTGGCTAGGTTCATTTCGGCTCTTCAGGACACCCCGTACAGACACAAGAGTAGGTGAGCGTCATCACAACGCCCGCGATCCCGGTCCTCCGGAACTCCCAGTGCCAAGGACCTGAGTTATTGTCGGTATCCGTGCAGGGTTCAACACAGAGCATGGGGATAACGGTCGCGTTTGGCGCGGCGGCCCATGGCCCCGGAATATCGGGCGAGCGATACTCCAGCGAGCAAGGAGGACCATTGCCACCCAGATTGAGAACCAGCAAAGTCGCGGTGCGCTGCGTATAGCAGGCTCCTTTCTCCTCACACCGCCACCCTGTAATGCCGCCGTAATATACCGGTTCGCATTCCGCCGTAGCGTCAGTATTGTCCTCAGGAGTAATTACCAAGTACCAGACATCTCCGTTTGGACAAGTGTAGTCCCCCGATGCATTAGCAGGCATCGATCCATCGCAGCCAGGACAGTCGGCACTATCATCTTCGGGAAGGGAGATTTGGACGATAACTGCACGCCCATCTAACGGGTCTGACTCGAAGGGCAAATGCGTTGCGCTGACTAGAACAGAGGTTGCAAGCAGGACAAGCCCAGTGGGCACGACTCTTAGGACTTTCATGTTTTCTCCCGCATCGCACAGGTCCCGCCGAGCACTCTCACCACGAGTAGACTTAAGGCGATGCTTCTCGCAAGTTATCGGACCACCTTGCGCAGTCAACCCTTTCGATGCGGGAAGTCAGCCTCTCCTGCTGCAGGAGAGGCTGACTTCGTGCGCGCTTCCTACCAGACCCAGGAATACTGGATCCCCATGAGTAGGGTCGTTATCAGGACGGCACGTAAATGAAGTTGCCGGCTGCGAGCCAGTCCTCATGAGGCCGCTAAACCAAGAAGCTCGCCTGCCTCACTTCGAATCCGCCGGGTTCGTACCCGTCTATGATCGATAGTTCGCTGGGGAGCTCGTTGCTGGTGGCTCGGTTGGATGTAGGTATTTGAGGCAATGTTAGCCGCAGTGATTGCGCACGCTCATCACGACACCGTGCTCGTGCATGCAAACATGAAACGCCTCCGTGCGCTTACCGAGGTAGGCAACCGCCACATGCGCATTTCCCTCATCCAAGAAGCACACGTGCCAGTTCTGTGCAGACATGCTGCCAAGCCAGCTTGCGCAAGTCTCCATCGGCAGAAGCAAGACGGCTTGGCTGCACTGCGCGCGGCTTCTTGCCCCTGAAACTTCTTCAAGCAAAGTCGCGGATTCGACGTTGGCGCTGACAAACACAACTCCATCAAGGTGTTTGGGCTGCAGCTTGGAACCGGCCACACGGATTCGGCACTCGACTTCGGCATCACCGACACAGACATCGATGTCACCGAGACATCGGCTGATCGCATCGAGGACGTCGGGAGAGACCTCCACATCGCCCCCCTTGGCCTTTCGCTTCGTTCTGGGCTTCCGCGGCACAGCCTCTGAGCCGGATTTCGCAAACCTCAGGGCGCCAGCTTCTGACGGCCTACCCGATCGATCTCGCGCATCCTCCAGGTAGTGCTGGAAGATCACTTCGTCGATCTCTGCAAGACGCCTGCAACGCTTCGCTGCGGATCCATTCAGGTCCTTGGGACGGCCACCATTGGGCAAAGTGGCACGATGACACTTTGCTCGATCTCCTCCTCGGCACTCGACTTGCATCAGAAGCAACCCAAGCTTGCGCTTCACCTTCAAGTCGAAGGCAGCGATGCCAAAAAGCCGCCGCTTCAACGAAGCCTGACGCTTGGCAACAGCAACCAGCGCAGCCGTCGCCTTTGCCAGATCGGCAAGTGAGTCGCCATCCACAGCCTTGGCCAACATCAGCTCCATTTCGCTGCCAGTTGGCACCAAGACCTGAGGCTCCCGCACTTCGCCCAGAGACTCAGGAAGAGGAACAAGGCTGCCTCCTGAATCGCTGCCGACCTGATCCTTGAGAAGCTCCAATGGCTGCTCGGGTTCCCTCTCAGTCAGGTCGCCTTGCCGCTCACGCTCAGACTCCCGCTGCTCTCCATCTGGGTCTTCTTCCACGGTGCTCCTTCCTGGTGATGCCATAGCGCGCATAGGGGTACCGCGCATAATGGTAGTACCTCTGCATAGCCCCAATCCTTAGCAACGATACCGCTGCGTTACACACCGCCAGCGCGCTCCGCCCCGGTCACCGAACTGAGGCTACCCCCTGATCGCCCACTACATCACTGCCGGCCTCGTAGGTCGGCAAGCATGTCAGCCTCGCGATCCGTGCGGATGGGTCGCGGGGCGTTTTCACTCGCACTCCCCTGAACGTTCCATCGACGGCCAGTCCGCGGTACGCTCGCGCAGAAGGAGATCGCCATGATGAAGTTGGATGCCCGCAGCTGGCTGCTGCTACTCACACTCTTCCTGCTACCCGCGTGCTCAACACTCGAACCGTGGGAGGACGTCGATCAGGCCGCGCCACAGGGGGCCATCGACAGTTCCAAGTATCAGGTCACCGAAGAGGAAGCCGAGCCAGAGGCATCGGAAGACAAGGACGGTGACCAGCCAGTTGTCCTTGCAAGCCTGTCGCTAGATGCGTCGAGCGCACAGGACACCGACACCTACACCGGCGTCTGCCGCAAGATCGCCAAGCTCAGCTACCCAACGAGCCCCAAGAGCCGCTACTCATCGATCACGACATTCCTCGCAGCTCGCCCGTCCGATGCCGTGATGCAGGCGAAGAACATCTCACGCGATCACATGTCGGCACGTGTGTCCGAAGAGCAAAGGCTCGCACGCATCAAGTGCTGGATCCTTGCGAGCAATCGCCCAAAGGACAACGACTACCACGTCATCATCGGTGACCACCCAACAGATCCAACGGTGTGCATGAACGTCGAGGTGTCAGGCTTGGCGAACATGCCAGCCGACGCGGCATACACGACCGACAAGCAAGCGAAGCGGTTGGCCAAGGTGCGCACGCGCTACAAGAACGGCATGGGCACGATGCTGCCTGGACGGAACTACAAGCACTACTCGCCGGGCATCCCGGTACTCATCACCGGCGGCATCCTCTACGACTCGTGCCACACGCCGGGGCAAGTTGGGCCAGGCAAGTGGAAGTCGAAGCTCCAAACTTGTTGGGAGCTACACCCGGTGACGTGGATCACGTTCAAGTGAACGCCGCGGGCCGTCCGCTGATGATATCCTCACGAATGCAATGCAATCGCTGCAGCGGCACACATACACCTGGGGCGGCATAGCTGACACGTGCCTCGCCTGGTGGGCTGGCATCGGCCCCTTGGTCATTGGGACGCTGTTCTTGCGCCGCGGACTTCAATTGAGGCGTGCCTGGATGCAAGCCGAGACCGACTCAATCGACTAGGCTCGCTCCCATGGGTGGCACCCCCGGCACACCAAACGTCTCACCTGACGAGACCAAGCTGATCCGCTCGCTCTTCAAGCGCGGAGAGAAGATCCTCGACATCGTCGAAGCCACCGAGCGATCCGAGAGCGTCGCATGAGCATCAAGACTGCAAAGCCTACCCGCGAGCTCCATTGCCGAGAACGTGTGCGATGTCGACGCGCGGCTGGGATCGCATCGCTACGGAGCTTACTGCGATGACTCCGAAGTTTTCATCACGCGACGTTCCGCCGCGCCTCCGCCAGCCCCTGACATTTGGTCCAGCTTGGCTGATGCTGTTTGCGGGCACTGGTTGGATTAGCGGCATTGCGACTGGGTGGCACTACGAGGCATGTATGGCGAGCATATTACTGTGCCTCGCCTTCCCGCTTCTATCGTGGTTCATTGTGCTACTCGCACTGAGTATCCCGATAACAGTCTTCCGGTCGTCTCGTGCTGAAGAACTCTTGAACTACTACACCTTCTTCGCCGTGACGGTGATGACCTCTGCGCTCTTCGGATTGCTCGCATCAGCCCCACTTGCGTTGGTAGCTTGGCTCGCGCAGTGACGAACAGTTGTCGCCGCAGTTCGACCTAACAACACCCTATGGCCCGCCCGCCTGGCACAACCAACGTCACCGCTGCAGAGGCGAAACTCATCCGCTCGCTGTTCCGCCGCGGCGCGAAGATCCTCGACATCGTCGAAGCAACCGAGCGATCCGAGAGCGTCGTCATGCGCGTCACTCGCGGCATGAAGCGCAAGAAGCCGACGCCGAATCGCGGCGACAACAGCAAGCGCAACGACCGCATCCTGCGACTAACGGAGAAGGGCCTGTCGCGCGCTCAGGTTGGCGAGAAGGTCGGACTAAGCGCCAGACAAGTCAGCACGGTCGTCGCCAACCATCCGCACGTCGCGTGGCTCTTGCGGGTCCGCAAGCTGAAGCCTGCGACCGTGGCGAAACGCTACCGGATGGAGCTGTCGACAGCCGTGCGTATCGCCAAGGGCGGCACTACGAAGAGCGTCCCTCGCACACGAACGTCAGGACTCAACTAGCAGCCAGTCGCCTGAACGAAACGCGGGCCGCAAGCCTACCCGGAGAACCAGGGTGGGAACTCGCGACCCGTTGTACCGAGATGAACAGTGCTGCTCGGCTTCAGACTTGTCGACCATCATGGGCACGCCACTCGTGATGTCTTGTGCCTAGGTGATGACCCGCGGCCACCGACGCGAGCGCGACTAGCCCAACGCGTCTTTGATCACTGCTTGGATGCGTTCCAGTGCCGCGCGCATCTGCTTGCGCTCGGTCTCTGCACCCTTCACGGCAGCAAGGATACCGCTGAGATCACCAAGCTGGGCAGCCGATGCCTTCGCTGAACGACCACGCTTGACCGCCTTCTTCTTGGGCGCTTCAGGAATCTGTGTGGGTGAGTCATCCCCCATGCAAGCCCCTAATATGCCAGTAGATATGCGAATTCGGGCGCATCAGGCCCCGGAGCCCCGTCGCCGTCGGCATCGGTCGCACCCCGTGCGCCGCCTTGGGCCGATGCAGGCGGAGATGGGGTGGAGGGGCCGTCCTGGAGCCCTTGAGCCCGAGGTGGAGGGAGACTCTGGCCGCCGCTCACCCACACGAGATCCTGAAGACCCTCTTCTTGCCACCGCCGTTCATGCGCGCACGGACGTTGTAGACCAAGGGCGCGGTGCACTTGAGCTTCTTCACAATGTCCATGGGCTTCATGCCCTGGTTCAAGAGTTCGCGGATCTGACCTGATTTGGATGACGGGTCCGACTTGCGACCGCGCTTCGATTTCTTTGCTGCCATAATACTTGAATCATGGGGGCAGAAGTCCTGACTACAAGCGGTGGAAGTTGCTCTGGACACACAATTCGTGGGGTGACACCTTCGCTAATTGCGGGCCACTAATGTGCATGATATGGTTCATTGGTCGAGCCAACCGTCCAAGCCAACTCCAAGCGGCTCCCAACCGCACGAGGCAATCGCTTGGACACGTCACACCCGCAGGTCGAGACCGTTGAGATCGGCCGCCTATTCTGTAGCTCGACCAACCCGCGCCTGAACGACCAGGCCGTTCCGCATGTAGCGTCGAGCTTGCGGCGCTTCGGCTGGCAGCAGCCGATCGTCGCTAGGCGCAGCGGCGAGGTGATCGCTGGCAACACGCGACTGAAGGCTGCGAAGGAGCTCAGCATGGAAGAGGTCCCGGTGTGGTGGTTCGACGGCAGCGACTTGGATGCGACGGCCTTCTCAATTGCCGACAATCGCACCGGCGAACAGGCGCAGTGGGATGAGCACGCACTCGCGACGCTGCTCGAACAGCTCAAAGCCGAAGACTCGCTCGACGGCGTTGGCTACGACGAAGACGACATCGATGCGTTGGTCGCCGAACTACGCGAGCAGGAAGAAGTCGACCGTGACCTTGGCGACGACGGCGCCGAGGAGCCTCCGGTCAACGCTGTGGCGAAGCTTGGCGATCTATGGGTGCTTGGCGACCACCGGCTGCTGTGTGGTGATTCCACCAACCTGAAGGACGTTCACCGCGTCATGGACGGAGCAAAGGCTGCACTCGTTGCAACCGATCCGCCCTACTGCGTCGATTACACCGGCGAGCGGCCGAACGACGCGGGCAAGGACTGGTCCGACACCTACGACGAAGTCAGCATCAAGGATCCAGACGCCTTCTTCCGCGCCGTGTTCGTCAACGTGCTGGACGTGCTTGGCCACAAGGCGGCGATTTACTGCTGGCACGCACACAAGCGCAGCGGCGACCTGCAACGCATCTGGCGTGACCTCGGCATCCTCGACCACCAACAGATCATCTGGGTCAAGCCGGCATCGGTCTTCGGCCGCGTCTACTGGCACTTCCGTCACGAGCCGTGCGTGATGGGTTGGCGCAAGGGCGACCAGCCCGAACACGACGGCACACACGATCACGACTCGGTTTGGGAAGTCGACTTCGACGGCAAGGCCCGGTCGACCGGCATGGACCATCCAACCGCAAAACCAATCGAGCTGTTCCTCCGCCCGATCAAGAAGCACACCGCACCAGGCGACATCATCTTTGAGCCGTTCAGCGGTAGCGGTTCACAGATCATCGCTGCAGAACGGTCAGGCCGTCACTGCCGTTCGTTGGAGATCAGTCCGCCGTTCATCGACGTAGCGATCAAACGATGGGAGAAGGCCACAGGCAAGAAGGCCACGCTAGAAGACGGCAAGACGTTCGCGGACGTCGCGGCAGAACGAGGAGTCGAGTGATGTCCCTAGCTTCTCTCTTCGTCGTCTCGATGATGATCGTCGCACCAGCGGCCGCCACCTACTTCCGCCGACTCGCCGCTGTAGGGTCGATTGCGGCAGTCATCTTGGCGCGTGCTGCATGCGAAAATGGTGCGCGCGATGCCTCGATCATCACGCTCATCGTCGTCACGCTCGTCCTGGCGATGGAAGGAAACGTGCCGAGTGAAACCTCGCACACGGGACGACAGGCGACGGAAAATGACTGTGACCACACCCTTGCCGAACGCATCGATGAACGCGGGAACGACTGATGCGTGCGCGCGACAAGCGAATCGGGCGAGTGCAGCAAGCGATCGACGCATCGCCTGTTTGCGAACACACACTTGGCGAGGACTACGAGTGGTTCCGGTGCTTCGGCGAACTCCCCGACGATGATCATGTCGCCTATGAGATCGTCATGCAGGCACTCAACGGCGGCGAACAGGTCACGCCCAGCGAGACCAAACCGTTTCGCGAGCGCGAACAACCGCGCGAGCAATGGCCGCCGTCGGTCCGCGCACTCCTGTTCGATGAGGCACTGGCTGCCAACAAGCAACTACGCATGCTCGCCCGTGCAGTCATCGCCACGGAGGTGGCATGGGGTGGCGACGTCGAGAACCCTGGCTTCGCCGCACGCCATGGCATCCCGACCTACGGTTGCGTCGCAATGCACGTCGGTGGCTACACCCGAAGGCTCAAGGCCGCCCCCTACGAAGATCAGGCGACTCGGCTCTTCATCCGGCACGACAACATGTGTGGCCGCATCGGTGAGAAGAAGGACGGTTGGTTCGCTTCCGTTGGCGAAGCCATGGCGCAGTTCTTGACCACCGGTGAGCTACCGGACGATGACCTTGTGCTGGACACGATGCTCGTCTTCCTCGAACTCGACATGCTCGGCGCACACCGCAAGGGAACGGACGTAGCCGAGGTAATGGCGCTGCTCGATTCCCTAGCGCGGGCCAAGGATGACGAGCGTGATGATCTACTGGCCAAGTTGAGCGCGAAAGCGGCGGCTGGTGAACTGCGGCGGACGACTGACGCCCGACCACGGAAGAGCAACTCATGACGAAGCCCAAGACCGAACGCGACGAGAAAGGCCGGTTCGCCCAAGGCAACTCAGGAGGGCCTGGGCGTTCGAAGGGACGTGGCTATGAACTGCAGCGCGCAGCCCAAGAGGCAGTCACGCCCGAACACATTGGAGCCATGATGCGCAAGGCGGCGCGCTTGGCCCTCGAAGGCAACCTTGCCTGTATGCGTTTCGTGATGGAGCGAACGGTTGGACGGGCACCCGAGGCCCAGGCGATTGCCGAACCGGTTTCAATCGAACTACCCGAGCTGCGTTCGGCGGCTGACTGCGCCACGGCCATCGATGCGCTGACGGAAGCAATCTGCACGGGTGCCGTGAACCGCGAGCAAGCGACGTTGCTCATGAGCTTGGTGCAGGCGAGGCTGCGCGCCATCGAAGTCAGGGACCTTGAGGAACGGCTCATGGCGCTAGAGCAGCAAACGTCGGGCGTTGAGATTGATACGCCTGCAGATAGCCGTCGCCGGTGAGTCGGGGGAAGCAGTCGCGACGAGTGCGGTGGTCATCGGTTCCACGGACTATCGGGCAATATGCCCCCGACGTCTGGCAGCTGGAGCGGGGGCTTCTTGAGGACCTTCGACAATTGGCACATGCTGCGTTGATGCGTCAATCCACGCGACATCCGAATTGGTTCTCGATCATCGGATCACTCGCAGGGCTCGTATGCATCGGCGCTGGCGTCGCGGCCTTGGTGCAAGCGGACCTCGTCACGTACATGCCCCTCCTGATGATGGCCGGATCGCTGTGCACGCTCGCCTGGGTCATGGCGCGCCGCACAGCATGCGGTCGTGATCAACAAGCTGGCTGAGCTGCCCGGCTACTCACGACGTCGCATTTTTGGTGACGCATGCGACGCATTGGATCTCCTGGCCAAATCAAAGGCACCCGGCACCCTTCGCTAGCCAGAGCCAGAGCACCTACAGGGTGACATTCAGCGTCGTGCCGTTGCTCAAGTAGAAGCGAGGACCACGACCACACCATGCCTGGAGTCCGTAGGTTCCGAGAGCCGAAACTGTGTTCGGGACGACCAATGGAACTGAAGCGTCCGCATTCACCCCTGAGACGCTCCACCCCACTAGCACTATCCCACTCGTGGCAATCTCGACGAACCCGTACGGATCGAGCGAAACTGGTACGGGTGCAAGGCTTCCGGACATGAACACGACGCACAGATCACTTGGTTTGGCCGCCCTTACATCAAGCGACACGGTGCTCCCGATAGGTGTTGTGGCGGGCACAGCCGAAAGTACCGGTGCCCTCACGAAAGCTGCAGCCACCGGAACGACCGTCGTCGTCAATAGGTGAGAGTAGTGCGATCTCGATTCTCCAGGATCAAGCGCATCGCCATCACCGTTGTCGTCACGGAGACCTGTGATGCGGTAGCCACTCTGGCGTTCGGGCAACAACAGCCATCCATCGTCGCGTAGGACGAACTCCACCCAGTTGCAGTTCGAACACTGGAAGAAGATCGATGCTTCGATCGGATCGATCTGGTTGTTCCCATCGACGTCTCGGGCCCACCAGATCTCGTCGTCATGACCAGGGTCGTAGGTTCGTGTCAGGTAGAACCCACCAGCATCATCGACCCCCATGTTTCGAGGGGTGCCCGCTCCCACGACATGCCAGAAGAGGCTCCATTCACCGGCATCATTGCAGTCCCCGTCGGAATTGAGGTCGGTCAGGCGATAGACACCTCGACTGATCCAGGCTTCGCTGTTGTTGTCGAGGTAGTAGACGCTGTTGTCGGCACCGACAACGATGTCTCTCGGCACCGAATACTCCTTGGACAGTGCCACCTGCCAGACTGCTCCAGCAACTGTGAAGTAATCGCGCGCCTCGCCAGCGTCGAGGCAGTCGCCATCGCCGTTCAGGTCTTCCAACACATAAATAGCGTCACTCCCGCCCATGTTGTTGTCAGCGTTCGTAACGTAGACACGGTCCGACCGATCAACGCAGATCTTCTGAAGCGAGTAGATCTGGATACCGCTCGCGTTCGTGTTGTCGAAGTAGACTCGTTGCTCGCCACTGTCGTGAGCATCGCCGTCGCCATTCACGTCGAGCATCGCCGTGATCGTGTCAGCCTGATGGTCTCCAGCAAGAACCGTCCCGTTGGCCATGACGGCAAGCCCATTTGGAAGCCCCGTGTTCAAGCCGCCGATACTCTGGTCGTAGTAGACCTGGACTTCGTTCGCATCGTTGAAGTCATTGTCCTGGTTCCAATCAACAAGGCGCCAGATTCCAAACCCACTCTCGGAAACCAGCATGTCCATCGTCCGCGGGAGTGGGAGCGTCGGACTGACTTGTGCAGTCGCGGTAACAGACGCAACCGCTACGCCCAAGACGGCAAGGTGAACGGACTTCTCCATCAGGGCAGCATATCAAACCTAGCGTTCATCGGACCTGACTGGCGCTGATGCTGCACCTCGTTTGCAAGGACGCCGAGTTCGGGCTGCGTTGTGGCCAAGCTTGAGCTCAACAAGTGAGCGACGGTCGCACTGACGCCATGTCGTATGCTTGGCGAAATGCGGCATCCGCCGGCCAGCCAGCCCGCGCCCGAACCGCCCGCCGGCACCCGTTCGCCAACGGGGTTCCAACGGACAGATGGGCAAGGACGCCCGGATTCCCGCTCCAGGCAGCCCCTACGTTGAGGCCCCGAAACCACCGTTAATGACGGTGGAAAACGGTGAAACACGGGCCAAACGCCCGAATCCGCATGCAACAAGTGGTCCTGTGCGGCCCGAAGAAGAATGCGGACACCGCTTGCTGTGACCCGCCCACCGATGGCTGCATGGGGTCATGCACCTCCAAGAAGCCCTCGCGGCATTCCAAGTCCAGCTCCGCGCCGACGGCCGCAGCGACCACACCCGCAAGCAGTACGAGCGCCACGCCCGATCGATGATCGCCTGGCTCCAGGACACCGGCCAACCGACCGAGACCGAGATGGTCACGCCGACGGTCGTCGCTGAGTTCTTCGCTTCCGATACCGCAAGACTCAGCGCCCGCGGCGGCGAGAAACGAGCAAGCAGCGCCAACGCTCAACGCACGAGCATCCGCTGCTTCCTCCGTTGGGCGCACGAATCGGGCCTTGTGGCCTCCAACCCAGCCCGCCTACTCAAGCGTGCCCGATGCGCGCCAGCCCCACCGAAGGCCCTCCACCGCGACGAGCAGGAACGCTTGCTCAAGGTGCTAGACGCAGCGACTGGGCCCGAAGCCGCCCGCGACCGCATGCTGGTGCAGCTCCTGCTACAGACCGGCATCCGCATCGGCAGCGCACTCGCACTCGATGTCGAAGACGTTGACCTTGAGCACGGCGAACTGACGCTGAGATCGACCAAGAACGACAACCGCACTACTGCGGTCCTGCCAGCCACAGTGGTCACCGCGCTGCGGAAGTTCCTCGGCGACCGAACAACCGGACCGGTGTTTCTAGCCCGCGATCGCAGGGTATCGATGCGCCACGCGCAACGCCGCATCTCCGACTGGCTCGACAAGGCGGAAATCCGGGGTCGGTCCGCCCACTCACTGCGCCACACGTTCGCTTCCGGGTTGTTGGCACGGACCGGCGACTTGCGGTTGACCCAGGCTGCGCTGAACCACCGATCCGTCGTCAGCACGACGATCTACGCGGCCGTTGACCGTGCACGGTTGCGGGCGGCACTTGGCGCGTAGCAAGTCAGCGCCAATTGCCCCACATCCGGTGTGTGCCTAGGATTCAAGACGCGCCCGACGCGAGCCGCGTCCGGCATTGACCGCTGCTAAACCGGTACGACTGAGGAAACCCAAGTGACGACACCCGCTAGCAGTGCTGGCCAAGCCCTCGCACGACTGGCCAAAGACCTCAGCACAGAAACCTGCTCGATACACAACCTTCGACAAGATCGCACAGACAGCGAGATCTGGAAGAACGAATTGGCACCACAAATGCCACCCGACATCGTGAGCCTGAGGAAGGCTCTCAACGATGCTCGCGATGTCATCAGCGATCTCGGTTTCGAGCGTCATTCTCTAAAGAGTGGTCGATTGAGCGAGCCTTTCCTGGCGCGATTCAACGGCGATCACGCAGCCGCCGTCGCTGCGCTCCCGAAGCTCATCGAGGATGCCCATGCGAACCACAAGCAGGCTGCTGCCGCTTCGGATGCAAGGTCGCTCGATCGAGCGCGTGCAGTGAATCGACTAGTTGAGGGATGGATAGACACCCACCGCGAACAACTACACTCGATGCACGCGGAGTTCGAATCGCTCTACCAACGGTACGAGGTCGAACTTGCGCGCCTTCACGACGGCGTTGTCGCTGTCAGCACTTGGCGCGAAACAAGCTACTGCGGTGTGCTGCTAACGCTCACCGAGGCGTTCCTCAAGATCCTCGACAGTGACCGGTCGTTGACCAATGCGTGGCAGACCTCTCGGCTCGAAGGCAAGTTCAAGCAACTGAATCATGAGGAGTGGGACGAGTTGGATCGGCAGATCCGGAGCGAAACATCGAGGCTCGGAGACATGCTCGCCGCGCTCGATAGTCAACGACGGACCGGGAGCCCATCCGAACCGGAGATACTGGATGCTCTCCGAGACGGGCAAGCGTTGCGACGACTGCACGCTACGCTCCAGCCCTTCCTTGACGCAAGCTTCGACACGCCACTGGGAGTATGTGCCCGTTGGCAAGGACTCGCATCCTGGGCAGCCAGATTCGCACGATCACAAAATGGGCGCGAAGTGATCAGCTTTGGCTTCCTCACCGCTCAACCTAGCCGCGCGTCTACCGCACAGATGCAGCCCGACGGCACCGACGATTCTGTTGCTCCTGCGTTGCTCTGGGCGGAGGCGTTCCGCGCCACCACCAGATTGATGCTCCCGCTAGTCGTCGACGAGAAACTCGACGACGTCGTTGTCCATCGGCTACTGCAAGACCTTGATGACGTAATCGATGGCAAGTCAACCGAGTTGGCCGAGGACCTACGCGAGGTGGATGTTCTCGTGCGCACGGTCGCCACAAGAACAGAGCATCGAACCGCCGTTTCCAGTGTGGATGCAGACGCTGAAGTTGCCCCCCTTGGCAACCCGCCGCCCTACTCCGCCGCGCTGCGCCACGGGCAATTGCCTGCTCGCGTTCTTGTGACGCTTTCAGCGAATGGAGGCCACCTCTCAAAACGGGCACTTCATCGCAAGCACCGTTCACCAAGCATGAATGACGACCCGCGGCTGGCGAACCTACTAACGCCAAGGGGCGAACTCTCCAGTCAGGGCTACATCAAGTCGGAGGGTCAAATGGTGACGCTGAGCGATGCGGGGCAGATGGAGGCAAGCGCACAACTGAGTCTCGGAACGAAGCCACTCACGGTGGACTCACGATCGACTCACGGTGAGGACACCGTGATGTAAGTGGCCGTTGAGCGGCCAATTGTAAGGTCATGGATCACTCCATAGACCCAAGCAACATTCACAATCTTGAGCTCGTGCTCTCCCGACTCTCCGGAGTCAAAGCCGCCGGGGCGGGCTGGAAGTGCCTCTGCCCGGCTCACGACGACAAGAACCCGTCCCTCAGCATCACGGTCGCGGACTCCGGCAAGATCCTGCTGTATTGCCATGCCGGCTGCACAACAGAGAACGTGATGCAAGTCATTGGGCTAGAGATGGCGATCCTTACCGCTAGCGCCCACACTTCTCCACGCCGCCAACAGCCGCCAAGCCAACGGGTAGGGAACCGAGGCTGGGATACTGCTGAGGCCGCTGCACGGTTCCTGGCGAAGAAGGTCGGGGGCAGTGTCGAGACGATCCACGAGTATGACGACCTCGACGAGGTGGTTCGCTTCAAGGTCGTCCGCATCCGGACTTCAGACGGCAAGACCTTCCGTCCACTGCACTGCCAAGACGGTCGATGGCACGTCGGCGACCCCGACAGCAAGCTGCCCCTCTACAGGCTGGGACAGATCCGCGATGCCGATGAGGTAACCCTCGTCGAAGGCGAGAAGTGCGTGGGGGTCGCGGAGAAGTTCGGTGTCCCAGCCACCACGAGCGCGCACGGGAGTGCATCAGCCAAGCTGACGGATTGGAGCATGCTGTCAGACAAGGTCGTCACGATCTGGCGTGACAACGATGCCGCCGGTCACCGCTATGCCGATGATGTCGTCGCCATCCTGCGCGCCATCAATCCAGAGGTGCAGATCAAGGTGGTCCTGCCTGACGGCCTCCCCGAAGGTGGCGACATCGCCGACTGGGTCGCGGCCCGCGAGAGCGAAGGGCTAGACCAGGACGACATCTCAGAGGCACTCGCCATCCTGATGGAGACCGCTGAGCCCTGGCCAGCCACCGCGAATGGCAGTTCTACGTATTCTACGTATTCTACGGGACCCTCCGTGCAATCCACGAGCTGGGCTCCACCACGGCCGCTGTCCTCGCATGCGAAGCCGATGCCCTTCCCGCTCGACTCAGCATTCCCCGAGCCATGCGCCAGATTGCGCGACTTCGTGGCTGCGGTGGCGACGAGCTACCAGGTGCCAGTCGACGTGCCAGCAATGATGGCAATCGCAACCCTTGCGCTACCTGTCGCACGCACAGTTGAGGTCACGCCGAATCCTGACTGGAGAGAGGTCATAGCGATCTACGCCCTGCTCCTGCTCTCCAGCGGCGAAAGAAAGTCCGCGGTGTTCTCCCTGATGGTCAGCCCAGTCCACTCGTGGCAGGACGCCCAGGCCAGTGCTATGGCACCGGCTATCCGTCAGTTCGAAAACGAGCAACAGGTAGCCAAAGAGAAGATCCGTAACCAACGCCGATCGGCCGCCAAGTCCAACAGCGATCATGAAGACTCCCTCGAAGAGCTCGTCGAAGGACTAGCTCGCATGGAGCAGGAGGCTCCCAAGCCTCCTTCACTAGTCGCCACCGAAGCGACGACCGAGGCTATCGCCGACATGCTCATCCAAAACCACGAGCGCGGCATGTTGGCAGCAGCAGAAGGCGATGCCTTCGATGTCATGCTCGGTCGATATGGACAAGGACGCCCGAACTTTGGTCTGTGGCTCAGCGGGCACGCCGGCGACTCCATGGCCATCCGCCGCAAGGGACGGGAAACACTCAAGCTCCGTCGCCCAGCACTATGCGTAGCCATGTGCGTGCAACCATCGGTCGCACTCGAACTGCTCGCTTCGCCCGACGCTGTGGGTCGTGGTGTCGTCGCCAGATTCATGTTCTCGGTTCCAGAGTCAGAGGTCGGGTATCGCGAGATTGAACCACCGGCAATCCCTCGCGAACTCACCGATTGGTATGGGGCCAAGGTCCACCAACTACTTGATCGACCGGTTCCTGCTACGCCCGAACTGCTTCGTCTTGACCAGCAGGCAGGAGCACTGCTTCGCGAGTTCCGTGCCCAGGTTGAAGCAGACCTTCGGCCGGGCGGAGACCTCGCCGACAGGATGTCCTGGGGATCAAAGCTTCCAGGCGCAATCTTGCGCATCGCAGGAGTGCTGCATGTCGTTGGTTCAGGCGGTCATGGCAATGGCTACATCGACATCGAAACAATGACCGCAGCCCTTGCATGGGACCAATACCTTCGGCACCACGAACGACTTGCCACCTCACTTGCCAGCCAAGACCCAGCTCTTCCCATCGCCGAACGAATCGTCGATTGGCTACGCCGCCACGAGCTGACCGAGTTCAGCCAAAACGAGTGCTTCAACGGCGTTCGCTCCGCGCAGGTCAAGAAGGCGAAGGACATCGCTCCTGCGCTGGATCTACTGATCGACCACGGCTGGATTCGTGCTCAACCATCACCACAACGTCCACCAGGTCGGGCGGGCCGCACTCCAAGCCCACGCTTCTCCGTCAACCCTGACGCGTGTTCGTACGAAGCACGGCAGGCCTCGCACAATACGCACAATACGCAGAATCCACCTGATGACGACTCTGCGAAGGAAGGAGGCCACCGTGACTAACCCCAAGATCCACATCCGAAGTTGGGTCAAGGGCTCCGATGACGACATTCGTCGTGGTTTGCTCGGCTTCCTCAGCCTCGAGTATGGACAACTCATCCTCGACGGCGTCGTGCTCCGACGCACCGCGCGGGGCAAGCTGACACTGTCCTACCCGGCTCGAACTGACCGCGCCGGTCGTCGCCACGCCTACATTCGCCCAATCGACGACGAAGCTCGTATCCAGATCGAGAAGGCCATCTTCGATGCAGCAACGGTCGCACAGGAGGCGGAGTGATGAATGCCAACGACGCTAGCCCGGCAGAACAGGCATGCGAGCCGGATCAGGCCATCCATGCCGTGCCCGCCGCAGCAACCCACAAGACTGCACCTTTCGACCGCGAGGAGCTCGAAAGCAGACTGTTCTGGTCCGTGCCCGAAACGGCCTTCATGTGCCGCGTCAGTGTTCGCACTGTGTGGAGACTGATGGCAGATCCAAGATCAGGCTTCCCCGAGCCCCGTCGAGTCCTCGGGCGCACGCTGCTCGCCGCCGCGGACGTGCTGGAGTTCATGGAGGGCGGCAAGTGAAGAAGAGCGCGGACAACGCCTGGGTGGGCAACCCCTACCGCCGGCCAAACTCGCCCTACTGGCACGTCGTGTTCGAGGACGCCAGCGGCAAGGTCTGTCGTAGATCGACCAAGACGAAGGACAAGCGCATCGCACAGGAGTTCCTCGCCGAAACCCTGCAAACCGTCGAGAAGACGAAGCTCGGCCACATCGATCGCTACGCCGAGGTGCGCAAGGTGCCGGTCGCTCGCCTGATCGAAGACCACCGCGACCACATGGAGTCCGAAGACCGCGCTCCGCGCTACATCAAGGACACGACCCGGCAGCTCCGCGACTACGTAGCGTTCGCCAAGGTGACGACGCTCGGGTCGATCCAGCGCCCTGACGTCGAGCGGTTCCTGGCCGACGTGCGCCGCCGCCGGAGCGTGAAAACGCGTGACCACTACGCGGGGGCCCTACGCAGCTTCGGGCGCTGGCTGGAGCGCACAGGCCGCTGGGAGCGCGACCCGTTCCATGGCGTCCGCGTGCGTACACCAAAGCGCGACAAGCACCGCGTCTTCAAGCGCGTTGGCTTCCGCTACGAAGAGGCCGAGCAACTCGTCGAAGCAGCATGGGCACGCTTCGAAGCGGAGCGCGCGTTCGGTGGCATGCAAGGGCAGGACGGTTACGACGAGGTCGTCCGCGACAGGCAGGTGCTCTACTGGTTCGTGCTGACCACGGCTTTCCGCGCCAACGAGTGCGCTTCGATCCGCTGGGAAGACGTGACGCTTACGGGCGACAAGCCATGCGTCCGACTAGCGGGCCAGTTCACGAAGAACGGCGACGACGCCATGATCCCGCTGCAGGGCTTCGTGGCTGCCGCGCTCAAGAAGATGCGCACACGCCGCAGCAAGATCCAGATGCAGCAAGACCTAGGCCCGGTGCTTGAGACCGATCACGTCTTCAAGATGCCGGACAAGCCAGCCAGACTCGTGCGCAAGGACGCGGCCTTCGCTGGCCTGATCCCACAGAAGAGCCCGACAACCAAGCGCGTCGACTTCCACGCACTACGCAAGAGCTGCGCACGCATCCTGATCGAGCTGAAGGTGCACCCCAAGGTCATCCAGCAGGTGCTGCGACACTCGGACATCCGCCTGACCATGGATTTGTATGGCGAGCTGGGCGAGGACGACTTGTTCCGCGAACTACCGGGGACATTCCCGGTGCCGCGGATGTTTGGGGAAACGGCGTAGGGAGCCTAGCGTTACGACACATGTCGCGGAAAGGACATCCGGATTCTGCATCCATGCAAATCAGAGTCCGGTTACCTTCCCGTGCAAGGACCAATCGCCTCCCGAAGGAGAGACCCCCAATAATCGAAGCTGCCTGGGCTTCAACCAAAGACCGGTGCTCTTATTCTCTGGCTAGGCCCTATTCAGTTTTGTCCAAGCCGCGCTCTGATCGTCATTGCGCGGGACGCGGGAGGTTAGACATGTCGTATCTGTGGCAGACGCTAAAGCCGTACAACAGGTTCCGCAAACAGGTGAAGCGCCTCCGACAGTTCTACACCTTCACCATGCACGCCTACGATGTCACCGAGAACAGCACGAGGGCGGATCTTGCTAGTGGCGCGCTTTCCCCGAACGCACATATCCTGCCAAAGGACAGAGGTGGCTCTAACCACCATGTCAAGACTTCGCTGGACTTGCTTGACACCTACTATCCGCGCGAACTCCGACGCACGCTACTCATCCAGCTCGTCTCGCTCTTTGAGGCCTTCCTCGTAGACCAGCTCCTCTACGTCGCGCACCAAACAAAGCGCACCTACCGCAAGGACTTGCCCGTTCAAATCCCAAGGGCCTCAGTCCTCAGCTGTCGGTCCCTAGAGCAACTCCGCGAAGACTTCGTTCGCAAGGACGCGCGCACACTGACTTCTGGGGGCTTCCAGGAGATCCGGAAATTCTATCGCGCTGAACTTGCAATAGACCTCGCATCCGACGGATACCGCATTTCCGAGATCGAGGAGATTCACACACGCAGGCACCTCCATATTCATCGGGGCGGTCGCGCCGATGAAGAGTACGTTCACAAGCACGGCGGCGTAACCACAGAAACGGTACTCCATGTGAGCGCGGATTATCTTGCCCGGACCGCCGAGATATTCCTGCTCGTCGCTAACCACATTCACAAAGAGTGTACGCGTCGATTCACTCCGTCTCTTGATTCATACCTTCAGCATGCTACGCCTGTGGTATCCGCGGGGTCGATCTACCACCTCACCGAGGTTGAATTCGCGACCGACGAGGCAATGCAGAGCTTCCTAGATCCGGGCCGCGTGCTGCGTGCGGATCATGACCACGAAGCCACTATTACGGTTTCAAATGTAGTCGTTGGCGGGACTTTCGATGGTCGCAACGCTCGCCTCATTGTTGCTGGCGACAAAGTACAGTTGCGCGCGTTCTATCGTGACCTACACTTCGCGAAAACGCGCGGGGACCTGACCCTTCATGCTCAGGAACGTCTAACGGTGAATAGGTAGCCTGTCTGCCATGGACCTCTACGTTGAGTTCGGTGGGGACGACCTCTGCCGAGAGGCCCAGAAAGTTTCGGGTGCCGCGCATGTTTGGGGAGACGGCGTAGACATGCGAACAGGGCACAAATCAGATCGGGGCGACTCCAGACGTAACCCCTGGCGGGCGCGGTGTGGCGCAGGCTGAGACTCTGCAGACATGGGCTCATCAATCACATAAGACGAAGCTCTCCCACACAACGCTCGCCAACGCCGCGAGACGTCACTAGGTTCGGGCCGGCCTCATACCATGCACCATGTGTTGAGAAGTCCCTGGCAATCCTTCTATCAAGCGCCTGCCAGCCCGACTTCTTGAAACTCACTTCACAGGATCGCGAAGACAAGTGGACCATCGGGCCGATCTCGAGAAGCTCGTTGACCAGTTTCTGCGCGATGCGCACAGCACAAGCAGCTAGTCCTCAAACAAGCGAAGATCGACACCCGACATCGCCACGCGACGAGCGTACACATCGCGTCCGATCCCGACCAGTGTCGGCGCCTGAGCGACTGAGTTGACGATCGTGTGATTGGCTCCCTGC
>Ga0316204_10003653_pt1 | contig 29999 bp, 27 predicted proteins | sample 6monrhotite_MG_2_FD_205661 | JGI IMG/M metagenome (GOLD analysis project Ga0316204, IMG submission 205661) | Microbial mat bacterial communities from mineral coupon in-situ incubated in ocean water Damariscotta River, Maine, United States -... | ecosystem: Environmental > Aquatic > Marine >...
GCTTACCTTCAACAACAGGCATACCAGAAATATTATAAGTGCTGGTGATCTCAATCAGCTGGCCTAGCGTAGTTTCTGGCGTCACAGTAATCGGATCATTAACCACGCCGCTTTCGAATTTTTTGACCTTACGGACTTCAGCTGCTTGATCAGCAGCGCTCATGCTCTTATGCAAAATACCGATGCCGCCCTGCTCTGCCAAAGTGATCGCCAGACGCGCTTCGGTCACGGTATCCATCGCTGAGGAAAGAATGGGAATATTGAGCTCAATATTGCGGGTCAGGCGAGTTTTCAGGGAGACATCTTTAGGCAAGACTTCAGAGTAACCGGGTATTAAAAGGACATCATCAAAGGTTAAAGCGTCTTCAGTGATTCGCATATTCATTGAGCACCCCTCCTGAATGAAACGCGCAAGTCTACCGGGTTTGAGTGGGGTTGTCGAGCCGAGGGGCTGACCCAACATATGCATAAAACTAGAATTTTTTTCCAGTTTCTTGCAAAAATTAGCCGCAAGCTAGGGAAACCAGTTGCCAATTTTGACATAGCCCGCAAGCTGATTTTTTACCGATTAGCAGAAAAACTACCCTAAACTTTGAGATGGCACTGAAGATGCGCCGGAGTCATGTGTATCACGATCATCAGTTTTGACTTGATCAGACAACACTGAAGCAGAAGCACCAGATTGATCAGTGTTATTCTCTGCTTGAGTCTGAGCAGACTGCTTTGTTTTTACACTGGAAAAGAGTCTCGGATGCTTTTTATCACTCGCTCCTGCTTGAGATGAAAAATCGTCTTCATCAGAGTCGGCTTTCCGTTTTTTTACATTATCGCGCGTCGTTGGAGTAGCTGCAGCTGTTGCATCAAGAGCAGGAGAACTAACACGAGGATTTGCATTAAACACATCTGTCTCGAAAACCAAGTCATCAGTCCCTTCAACATACTCTCCTGTCCATTCTTTTCTAGTGATTACAGCAGCTTCTTCACCAGGTGATATTTCAATCGTAGAAAGGCCAGAGGGGAAAGTTATAGATACATCAAATATCAGTTTCAATTTGCGATCATTAGGAATGTCCATTTTTAGTAAAGTAGATTTAGACGGACATTCGGTAAACCCTAATACAATTTCTGACAAGTTATTGCCAGCAGTTAAAATTGTTTCTGTCAGACAGAAATCATCAAGGTGATCCGCGATGTTAGTTTCAAAATATTTCAAAGTATTATTTCTTCTAATCAAATTTTGGATTTGATCATTGACTATTGAAAGTATTTTAGCGTCAGCACCAAGTCCATCAGATGTAGTAGATGTATTGAATACAAATCGCTCAAGAAACCTTGCGTTTATCATTTTTTCAGACAGCAGAGAAAACTGCTCAGTTGTTATCAGAGGCACGGTATGCCCATAACCAAAGCTCTGCAGCTCTAACGCAACAAAGTGAGGTATTGCAAACAATTCTTCCAAAAAATTAGAAAATTCACGCATATTTTTTGGGAAGCTAACTTGAGCTAAAGTTAATTTGCTAATCGGATGATGATGAGCACCTTGCTTATCTGTAAAGCCTTCTCGAATAGCAGTTAAGATTTGTGATAAATTTCTTGTTATAAGTGTTTGGCCGTCTTCAAATTTTGATCTGTGAGACTTGCTTTTTGCAGAATAAGCATCTTCTAACTTAGCTTGACCTTGAAATACCTCGGATCTAGCTTTAGGGTCAACGCCTATATACAAATGTCCCTTCGAAAGCTCGGCTTCAAGGCATTCTTCTAAGATATTCATCTTGACTCCCATTAAATTTTATTGTAATCGGCATATCATCATAAATTAACACCATGGCTTTTGAAAAGAAATTTTTCAAAACTGACAAGGGTTCAATACTAAGTACGTCTATTCTTCTAGCGATTCCCAGCGAGCATAGGCAGCAGCGAGTTCATTTTCCAAGGCGGCTAGCTGTTCGCCGGTGGCTTTGATGTCATCGGGTGATTTTTGATAAAAATCAGGGTGGGCTATTTCTATTTGCAATGCAGCAATCTTTTCTTCTAAGCGTTCAATTTTTCGAAGCAAAGCTTTTAATTCGCGCTGCTCATTAAAGTTGAGCTTTTTACGGGGGGCTGTTGTCAGAGCTTTTGCAGGTTGATTTGTATCTGTTTTTGCGCGGTGATGTAAATAATCATCATAGCCACCAACGTATTCGCCAATTTTTCCATTAGCTTCAAATACCATCGTCGATGTCACCACATTATTAATAAATGCACGGTCATGACTGACGAGCAGCAATGTTCCGGAATATTCAAGCAAACGTTCTTCTAATAATTCTAGGGTTTCTGCGTCTAAATCATTGGTAGGTTCATCCATGATTAATACATTACAGGGTTTAGTAAAAAGCCGAGCGAGCAGCAAGCGATTGCGTTCACCACCGGATAACACTTTTGTTGCCACACGTGCACGATCAGGCGTGAATAAAAAATCTTTTAGATATGTATAAACATGCACGGATTTATTATTAATTTCAATAAATTCTCCGCCAGCATAAACGTTATCAATCACGGAAAGATTTTCATCAAGCTGTTCGCGTTGTTGGTCAAAATAACCAACTGTTAAATTTGTGCCGCGCTTTATTTTTCCAGCGTCAGGCTCTAAATCACCGACAAGTAATTTTAACAGTGTACTTTTACCGCTGCCATTGCGTCCAATTATTCCAATTTTATCACCACGCATAATTTTGCAAGAAAAATTATTGACGATAGGCTTATCATTGTATGCAATATTCACTTTATGGCATTCGTAAATAATCCGCCCTGATTGCTCAAAGTTCTGCGAGCGAATATTGGCTTTACCGATTGCTTTGCGACGATTAGCACACTCTTCACGCATGCGTTTTAATGCACGTACACGACCTTCATTGCGTGTGCGCCGCGCCTTGATACCTTGACGAATCCACTGCTCTTCTTCCGCCAACCGCTTATCAAATTCTTTTTGTGATTTTTCAAGGCTGGCAAGTTGTTCTTCTTTGCGTTTCAGGTAAGTGGGATAATCACAATCCCAGCTAAATATTTGTGCTTGGTCGATTTCAATAATACGCGTGGCAATTTTACTCACCAACATACGATCATGGCTGATGACTAACAAAGTTTTTCGGTAATTTAACAGGAAATTTTCCAGCCAGAGAATGGACTCAATATCCAAATGGTTGGTGGGCTCATCTAACAATAGAATATCAGGATCTACAACTAAGGCTTTTGCGATTAAAACACGTCGCCGCATACCGCCAGATAGGGTTGACACATCTGTCGTTGGGGCAATTTGCATTTGTGATAGTACTTTCTCAATGCGTTGATGTAGTGTCCACGCATCATTGGCTGTAATTTTTTCCTGTAACGCATGTAGCTTTTCAAGCAAAGCATCACCCGAATCCGTTGCTAATTGATGGGTTAACTTTTCATGAGCAATCAATAAATCACCCAGAACACCTAAATTCTCCGCGACGATATCAAACGCACTGCCGTGAAAATTGGTGGGAACTTCTTGCACCAGTTTCGCTATTTTCAAACCCGCTCTGCTTTCAATATTTCCCGCATCCGGCTGGATTTCTTGATCAATCAATTTCAGTAAGGTTGATTTGCCAACACCGTTACGCCCAATCAACACGATTCGCTCGCCCGAGTTGATCACAAGATTGGCGTTTTCCAGTAGCGATTTCGCGCCAGGTACTAATAAGATATTTCTTAGTGTGAGTAATAACATGCCTGAAGTATAACAATGTTTTTATGTTGCGTATGATCTTATGTGGCTCTGAGTAGGAACTGTTTAGTGATGTCACCTGTTAGGATGTAGCGGGCGTATCCTCATTTTGGGATAGCCCGCGACCTAATCTATTTTACTAGCTGTCAGAATTACCTGCACCAGGAGAAGATGCAGCAGATTCCTCAGATTCCTCAGAATTAGAAACTGATTGAGCAAGCAAAGCATGACGATTTGAAGCGAGAACTGCAGCTGCGGCAGCATCAGAGGCAGCAGCGGCATCGGCGCGAGCGGCGGCGGCAGCGGCAGCATCAGCAGCAGCAACAACAAAAGCTGGTGTAATGCCTGGCTTAGGTTGTAAATAAATAACTCTATAGTTAAATTCTGAAAAATGTTCTCGATAATACAACAGTAAATCATCAAGAGCGTCTATATAAGTTTTAATTTTTGAACCATACTCATATCTATCTCCCATCTCATCTAAGACATCAGCTGTTCTATTTTCTAAATTAACTTTATCGTCATAAAAAAACCTTAATTCACCTTGATTAGGATCAAAGATCGAATAACATCCATTTCTAACTACAACACCCAAAGCATGGCCAATAGAAGTCGCATCATCCATAAGCATAACTAGAGCAGCGAATCCCTTTGTCGCATTACCCGCAAAATATCTTGATAAATTAGTATGCATTCCGTCAACAGATTCCCTGTATGAATTTGAATCGGTTAAACCATATACGAGAGCATCTGTTCGAGCACGAGCTCTAGAATTATCCAATTCCTTAAAAGGAGGCCACGCTTTGTGTGTAGTTGACTGTCTATCAACAGCTAGATTTATAAATTCTTGTTTTTTAACATTGTTAAAAAATTGTGTAAATTCTATAGAACCGATAGATAAAAAATCATTAAGCCAAAAAAAAACTAATGCAAGACAGATACCAGAGTCTTCTCCAACTACACTAGTCTGTTGGAAATCTGTAGAAAAAACAGATTTCGAAAAAGGCGTATTTGAAATTACAGAATAATAGTCTTTATGATTTCCAAATGGATTACCCATAATAAAACTCCTTTATACTCAAAGAATATTCGCACCAGAAGGATAATTATTTCATACAATCTCGCTCAAAGATATTTTTCAAACCATCCTGCCATGGCATTGCGCGAACATGGTCATATTGCTTGTGATATTTATCTCTTGAAAGACAGATCGCCTCACTGTTTTTCACATCTTTTGTTAGCTTTTTAAAATAAGTCAGCATCTCTACCTGAATGTTATCTGTGCTTTTAATTTCAATATACAATGTTGTTTTTCCGGGACGATCAATAACTAAATCCACCTCTGCATCACTTGTAGTACGAACATAGCTAAAGGCATATTGTTTGCGAAAATAAGAAGCTAAACGAATACATTCGGTAATAATATAATGCTCAAAGGCATTCCCATAGGCATGCGTTGCAGGACGTAATGGCACATCTAATTGTCTCGCTAGTGCACGTGTAATACCTGTATCAAAAAAATAAAACTTTGGTTTTTGCATAAGTTGTTTTCGCAATGAATTATGATGCGCTTCTAAATAAAAACCAATATGCGTATCTTCTAAAATATTAAAATAGGCTTTCACTGTTTTATCATCAACACCCACTTCTTTAGCAATTTTTGAAAAATTGACAATTTTACCATTACATTGTGCGGCTACTTCTAAAAAACGACGAAAGGGAGATAATGATTTAATAAAATGTTCTTCCCATATTTCTTCTTTTAAATAAGTATGTGCATAAGCCATCAATAGCTCACTACGATCTTGGTCTGTTGAATAATTCATAATGTCTGGCAAAGTACCCCAGCTCAAAGCTAATTCAAGATCGAAAGCATCTTTTAATTCCAAAAAGCTGAGCGGATATAAATGATAGACAAATGCGCGACCTGCTAATAAATTTGCTCCCCCTTTTTTTAATTGACGGGCACTTGAACCCGTTAAAATAAAGTATCTGTTTTTTTCTTTTAACAAACGATGAACAACATCCAATAGCTTAGGGACTTTTTGAATTTCATCGAGAACAACATGTGTCACATGAGAAGGCAAAGCTTTAACAATGTCATAAAGCTGAGCAGGGTTCTGAGAAAATTGCGCTTCTAACGAAGGATCTAAAAGATCAAACCAGGCAGACTCTTTCTTGGAAAATTGCGCCTCAATCAATGTGCTTTTTCCTGTGTTGCGGGCACCAAATAAAAACAAGCTTTTATCCTTGGGTAACAACAGTAAACGGTCAAACATAAGACGAACTCCGGAAATTGCAGCAATTCTCGGAGTATGCTCCGAATATTCATGATTTTCAATAGATAATTAACGATTTTCGGAGTCAACTCCGAGAATTGCTGCGTTTTTCGGAGTTGACTCCGAGAATCGTCATACTACTGGAGCGGCGGCAGGATTGAGTAAAGCACGTGCTTCATTGTTCATTTGGGGAAGCGCTTTTGTTAAACGATCGTGTGAATCGATAAAGCTGGGGCTGTTTCGACGGTAACGTAGATCATCTAGGACACGACCACCTGCCCAAAAGCCCAAACAAATAGGTGAAATTATCGCACAGCTGGTTAGCAGCTTTGCGAAGAAACCTTCATTGCCCATGACCTTAATTTGATTCTCTACATTAGAAAGAGAAGATGCGAAAGCTAAACAAAACAAAGTCAACTGTGCCAAATAGTAAGGCGCTGTATTATTCAGGCTTCGTGTCTGATACATATGATGCGCAGCGTCACTCAACTCTGAAAACACATCAGAGCAAGCCACACCATTAATGCCAATACCCAGATAGGCACAAACCACACCAAAAAATACGGAGAAAATTGGGTTGCTGCCACTTAAAATGCCCCCAATTTTATAGCCAAGCGGATAGGCATAGAGCTGCGAAAGTGATCCAACGACTAAACCCAGAAATGCAAATACGTAGGTCACGGAGTGATTATCTTGCGAAGTATTATTCACATCATTTAAGAAAGAAAAGGGATTTAATAACATTTTAAATTTATCTGCATTTGTAATATATGGATGTAAAAAATCTGCATTAATCTTATCATGGTATTGCGTTGGCAATCGGTAATAAGCACGTTTTGAAATTGCTAATTGTTGAGATAAATTATTATCCAAACGTTGATAAGTTAAACCTCGATAGCGATAATACAAAAATTTTATAATCTCAAAAACACGCTGGTGATATTCTTTGATAGCAGGAATATTAACAACACCAGGCACAAACAATGCAAAAGGAAAACAAATCACAGCTAACCACGCAGGCAAATATTCTGTAGCATTGTATGCATTAATGGCACCTGACCAGGCACCTAAAACGACCATCAAAGCAAATCTCAGCCTTAGCTGAGATTTTGGTGGCGGCGTTTTTCTCATTTTTTTCCAAATAAATGATCGTGGCGCCGCAAATGACTTCGCAGCGTAATAAGTTGCTCGTCCACATAAAAATAAAATCAAAATAGGAGATAGAAAAAAGAAGGGCCAATACGCAGACGGTGATTTTGTTTCAAATAAAGACTGGCTGCCACTGCCACCCATCGGCGCACAAACGGCTGTTGATAACAAACAAGAAACAAAAGAAAAACCAATAGCAAGCTTTTGCCCCACCGTTAAAGGTGGAGAATGCATAAGCCAATCAAACACATCTGTCTGTGTCAGCGGTCTTGGTGCAGAAGGCTCTTGAATAAACATACCAAAATCGGCTAGCGAGATTTATAACAAAAACGATAGAACAAAAACGGCGGCAAAGACATAAGCAGCAATCCAGCAATCAATAACATTTCGTAATGAAGTTCACCACCAATTCTAATATTGCTCGGCGGGATAAAGCCCACAGCTAATGTGGTTAGTGAACCAATAATGCCTGCACCTGCGACAATCCACATACCGAACGTTTGACCACCAGGAATTTTAAAACCTCCACTGGTATTGCCGCAGTAACGCAAGCGAATAGCTGAAGTAAACATTAATAAGTACATAAACATATACAGCTGTGCAGCCAATGCAGTTAGCAACCAATAGGAGGCATTTACACTTGGCATCAACAAGAAAATCATCGTAATAAAACTCACAATGATAGCCTGATAAAATAATAAAGTACTCGGCGCACCGGCTAAGTTTTCTCGTTGCATATGCTTGGGCAAATTGCCATCTTTTGCCGCAAACAATAAGCCCCTTGTCGGTGCAATAATCCAATTATTCACACTACCCATCCCACCGGTCACCAACATTAGAGCCACGATCGGTAAGACCCAATGCATGTGATAAGCAAAAAAGAAGGCATGGAATGCTTGCATAATGCCGGCAACTAGGCTGATTTTATTTTCTGGTAAAACAATCGCAATCGATAAGGCACCTAAAACCAAAGTTGTCACGATAATTAAGGTAGCAATCAACATCGCACGCGGGTAGGAACGTTGTGGATTTTTTACATTCGTTGCGTGTACAGTCGCAATTTCCATACCACAAAAAGATAAAATAATTCCCGTTAAAGCAACCCACATATGTGAATCTTTCATATGTGGCAACATAGATGTTTTAGTGAAATGTATTTGCAAAGGATCACCGGAAAATATCCAAACAGCACCTAAGGCGATAATTAAAGCCATCGGCAATATCAAACCACCGACCGCACAAAAATTACTGAACCAAGCGGAAGACTTTATTCCCATCAAGTTAATTAAGGTAACTCCCCAAAAAGAACATAGAATAATGCTAATTAAAAATATTTTATTCGAGGCTAGGCTAGGTGAAATTAAATAACCAATCGTCCCAGCCACAAAAGATAAGATCGTCGGATACCAAATAACATTTTCTATCCACTGAAACCATACTGCAAGAAATCCTGCTTGTTGCCCAAAAGCATCTTTAACCCAGCCATACACGCCAGCATGGTTTTTACGAGAAGAAGCCAATTCTGCAGAAACCAGAGCACTGGGCAATAGAAAAAATAAGGCACCTAGCACAAAAAAGAAGATCAGCGAACTGCCGAATAATGCTGTTGCTGGTAAATTCCTAATGCTGTCGACAGATACAGCGGTGATCATGGCAAGACTGAAAATGCCGAGGACTTTATTCATTTGATGACCGCTCCCTTGAGAAAGGCGGCATCATAGCACAACCGGAAAAACATCTGAAGTGAGCAGCGGCGTTAATAAACGCGACAATTTGGGCTTTTTATGCTGACAAAAGACAAATTTAAAAACACTGACACGAAGCAGTCGCACAGCGCCACACAACGCAAAACCTGCTGACATAATACCAGCATTCGAGGCGTAATTTTTCAATTCTGCACTCATCATGATTTTACTCACCTGTTGTTGCTGACATAAAGCAATGAGTCTTTTCAAACCAGCGCGATATAAACCACGACGACAATACGTAGAATCTGTTCGGCAATCCCAAATATACGCTTCTCCAGGGGAAAGCAACCAATCAGAACCTTTGAAAAAAGGAATAGAAAGTGTTCGATCTTCACTGGCCATACTCAACCAAAAATAAGAAACGATCTCACCTGTTTTATTTTGAAAACCAAAACAACGATGTCCGTTTTCAAGATGTGAAAGATAACGTTGCGCCCTATTTTTTACAGAAAATATCGCATGATTTAGAAAATCATTAGCAGACAATTCTCGAAATTCAAATATGCCATAACTATCTGACAGCGAGCCAGTAGCTTCACCGGTATAGCAATATTGTTTAAAAGATGAAGCTGAAAATAGCTTTGGAAACATCATTACTCGCTAATATAACGTTCAACTGTAGCTGCCAAAGTAGCGGCTGCCTGTTGCACTTCTTGTTCGTTGTTACCTTCCACCATTACGCGCACAACAGGCTCAGTGCCTGACGGGCGTAATAAAACACGACCTTTTCCAGCCAGTGTTTTTTCCATTTCTGAAACAGCGACATTAATCTTTGGATAATTTTTTAAATTGACAGTGTTGGCTGTGGGAACATTAATTAAAACCTGTGGTCGTTTAATCATGGCTTGCTTTAAGTCATGTAGACTTTTTTCAGAGAGGCGCATAATACGCAGCACTTGTAGTGCTGTGATAATGCCATCTCCTGTTGTCGTATAATCTAAATCAACGATATGACCTGATGCTTCACCACCTAATGTCCAGCCATTTTTAATCAAAGCTTCTAGCACATAACGATCCCCAACTGGTGCACGCTCAAATGCAACTCCACACTTTTCTAATGCTTGCTCTAACCCCAAATTGCTCATCACGGTCCCAACTACACCTGCACGACTTCCCAAACCCGTCGAGCGATCTTTCGCTAAAATGCAAAGTACTTCATCTCCATCAATCACCTCACCTTTTTCATCGATCATCATTAAACGATCGCCATCGCCATCAAAAGCAAGGCCTGCATCTGCATGGTGTTGCTTGACGGCTAGCCGCAAACTCTCTAAATGTGTTGCGCCACAATGATCATTAATATTCGTACCATTAGGTTGATTGTGAATTGCAATAACGTCCGCACCTAATTCACGAAAAATATTAGGGGCTACATCGCAAGTTGCACCATTGGCACAATCCAACACTAACTTCAAACCATTCAAACTAAGCTGTGAAGGGAAAATGCTTTTGCAATATTCTGCATAGCGACCTGCCGCATCAGTTAATCGTTCTATGTGACCTGCATGATTCGATACTGAGGTTTCTAATGTTTTATCTATTTCTGCTTCAATAGCTAACTCTAATTCATCTGCTAACTTCATACCGTGACTATTAAAAAATTTGACACCATTATCATGATAGGCATTATGTGAAGCACTAATAACAACGCCTGCTGATGCGCGTAAGGAATGTGTTAAATAGGCAATGGCTGGTGTGGGTAACACACCTAATAGAACTACATTAAGACCAGCCGCTGAAAAACCGGCTTGTAATGCAGACTCTAACATGTCACAAGAAGCTCTTGTATCATGCCCGATTAATATCGTGCCTGATGATTGCATCGATAAAACAACACCTGCAGCGTATCCCAATCGCAACATAAAATCGACATTGATATGGGATTCTCCAACGCGTCCACGTATACCATCTGTCCCAAAATATTTTCTTTTATTCAATTTTCATTTCCTTTAAATTTTCCCCTCACCCTAGCCCTCTCCCACAAGGGGAGAGGGGACAGTCTGTGCTTATGCATACCTCATCCACAAGGGGAGAGGGGACAGTCTGTGCTTATGCATACCTCATCCACAAAGGGAAAGAGTACAGTCTGTGCATGCATACCTCTACGGCAATATGCACATCTCTATCACAGGAAGGGCTCTACTCATGTTATGAAGAAATCTATATTTCATACCTCGCGATAAATAGTCCCCTCTCCCCTAGCGGGAGAGGGCTAGGGTGAGGGGGCATTACCCATAGCAATCCGCCATATGACGAAAAACAGTTAAGGCCTCAACGGTTTCTTTCACATCATGTACACGAATTACTGATGCACCCAGCATTGCAGCCATGGTAGCGGCTGAAATACTGCCATGCAATCGTTGATCTGCGGAAAGATTCAACACATCTCCAATCATAGACTTTCGTGACCAGCCAACAAGTATCGGTAAATCCATCGATAAAAACTCGGTTAGACGGGACAACAAATAATAATTTTCTTTACAATTTTTCCCATAATTACCTTGCCCAAAGCCAGGATCAATAAGGATACGATCTCGACTGATACCCGCAACTTCACATCGTTGAACAGACCTTAGCAAATCAGCTTTCACCGTTTTTAATAATTCAGCAGCAGCTGTGCTACCTGGCTCGCGCGGCTTCTCAAAAAAATGCATCAAACAAACTGGGACTTTTAATTCGGCTGCAGCGTCTAAAGCACCCGGCTCTCCTAATGCACGTTGATCATTAATTAAATCGGCACCGCAACGCACTGCCTCACGCATCACATCTGCTTTACTGGTATCAACGGAAATCAGCACATCCAATTTTTGTGATATCGATTCTATGAGAAAACAAACACGATCAATTTCTTCTTGCACGGATGGTGCATCATTTTCAATATGCACCTTTGGACTTGTTGCCTCACCACCCACATCAATAATAGAAACACCTGAAGCGACCATTTTTTCTGCGGTATAAAGCGCATCAGAAAAAGAACACGTAGGATTAAAAAAAGAATTGGGCGACATATTAATGACGCCCATCACACAAGGTTTAGGTAGATTTAAAACCGACTCATCACGCAACCGCAACGAAAAAATTGGCTGCGCAATGTGATTATGTAGCTTCATCGATTGAAGGATTGCGACGCATATTTTCAGTTTTCTGAGCGGTTCTATTAGAAGATTGTGGGGTCGATGTTTCATTATCATCCCAATCTTCAGGCGGCTCAGGGGTTTTACCTGCCATAATCGCGGTAATCTGCTCTTGATCGATAGTTTCATATTTCATCAGAGCTTCGGCCATTAAATGCAGGGTATCTTTATGCTCGGTAAGAATTTTCTCTGCCTTCGAATAAGCTGCATCGATTATGCCACGCACTTCTTTATCGATGGTATTGTTAGTTTCATCAGACACTTCTTGACGTTGCGTCATTGTCCGACCGAGGAAAACTTCACCCTCTTCTTCTCCATAAGTTAACGGGCCTAATTTTTCAGATAGTCCCCACTTCGTCACCATGTTACGTGCAATATCAGTCGCACGTTCAATATCATTGGATGCGCCTGTCGTTACTTTATCCTCACCAAAAATTAACATTTCAGCAACACGTCCACCAAACAATCCTGCCAGCTGACTATTTAAGTGTGACTTACTGTAGCTATAGCGATCTTGCTCTGGCAAAAACATAGTGACACCTAAGGCACGGCCCCGCGGAATAATACTGACTTTATAAACAGGATCGTGATCAGGCACGTTTAAACCAACAATTGCATGCCCTGCTTCATGATAAGCCGTGAGTTTTTTCTCATCTTCGCTCATCACCATCGAACGACGCTCTGCACCCATCATGATTTTGTCTTTCGCTTTTTCAAAATCAATCATGTTGACATACTTTTTACTGTCGCGTGCAGCGAACAAAGCTGCTTCATTCACTAGATTCGCTAAATCAGCACCTGAAAAACCGGGTGTCCCACGTGCTATAACAGATGCCTTTACTGCGTCATCACAGGGCACTTTACGCATATGCACTTTTAGAATTTCTTCACGACCTTTAATGTCGGGTAATGGCACAACAACCTGGCGATCAAATCTACCTGGACGCAATAAAGCAGGATCTAATACATCAGGACGGTTGGTCGCCGCCACAACGATAATGCCTTTCTTACCTTCGAAGCCATCCATTTCAACCAGCAATTGGTTGAGCGTTTGTTCACGTTCATCATGCCCACCACCAAGACCGGCGCCACGATGACGACCGACAGCATCAATTTCGTCGATGAATATAATACAAGGTGCACGCTTCTTCGCTTGTTCAAACATATCGCGTACACGCGATGCACCAACACCCACAAACATTTCAACAAAATCAGAACCAGAAATTGTAAAGAATGGCACTTTGGCTTCACCGGCAACCGCTTTCGCCAATAAAGTTTTACCGGTACCTGGCGCACCGACAAGCAACACACCGCAAGGCATTTTCCCACCCAACTTTTGGAATTTAGCGGGATCACGTAAGAATTCAACCAACTCAGAAACTTCGTGTTTCGCTTCTTCACAACCGGCTATATCATCGAAAGTCACCCGCACTTGATCTTCACCCAAGAGACGCGCCTTACTCCGGCCAAAGGACATCGGGCCACCTTTGCCACTGCCACCACCTTGCATCTGTCGCATGAAAAATATCCATACCGCAATAAGCAGCAAGAATGGCGCCCAGCTAATGATGATATGCATTAACATGCTTTGCTGTTTAGGTGGGAGCCCCTTGACATTAACATCTTTTTTTATCAGCTCACCTAATAACTGTGGATCACTTATTGGAAGCAAATTAACGGTGAATGTTTTATTGTCTTTAGTCTTACCCCGAATAGAACGATTTTGCATTACAACACTCTGGACTTCACCACGACCAACCGCCTTAATGAACTCAGAATAGGTATACTGGTTAGTCGTTTGCTGACGCGCACTAAAGTTGCTGAAAATCCATATCAGCACAACAGCAATGATCAGCCACACAAAAAGATTTTTAAACATCGTATTCAAGGTCGTTCCCTCTTCAAATTCTCAAAGTCCACTCAGTATACCTCAGACAAAGGCAATTTGGGCAGTTTAATCACTCACTTCCCAGCTTGAAATCCAATTCCTAGTATATAGAATTCAGGCGATCGTGGTCGCGATGACTTAGGTTTGCGTAATTTAACTGCTTTGAAATGTTTCTTAAGCTCACGGACTAAGTCATCGACGCCTTCACCCTGAAAAATCTTTGCTAAAAAAGTGCCACCGGGTTGCAGTATTTGTTGGGCACAATCCCAAGCGAGCTCGACGAGATGTACAGATCGCGGCTGATCAACGCTTTTTTGGCCAGAAATATTCGGGGCCATATCCGAAATAACAGCATTCACAGGCCGACCATCGAGCGCTAGTAACAGCTGCTCCAAAACGGCATCCTCTCGAAAATCACCTTGAATAAAAGTCACGCCTGTCATGGGATCCATGGGCAAGAGATCCAACGCAAATACATGGCCTTTTTCACCCACAATTTTTTGAGCGACCATAGACCATCCACCTGGCGCCGCCCCAAGATCAACCACACTCATTCCCGACTTAAGGAAATGATCTTTTTCTTGAAGGTCTAATAACTTGAAAGCCGCGCGCGATGGATAGCCCATCTCTTGGGCCCGCTTCACGTAAGGATCGGAAAAATGTTCTTCTAGCCAGCGCTTACTCATCCGCTCAAGATGGGGTAAGATGCATCTCTTTTCAAGCAGTAAGTATAAATATTCATGAACAAACAAGAACTCAATCAACTCCGTCAGCAAGCCCATGCACTAAAACCCGTTGTGATGATAGGCTCGCATGGCCTCACTGACGCCGTACATCATGAAATTGATTGCGCCTTAGAATCACACGAACTGATTAAAATTAAGATTCAAACCAACGACCGCGATCTTGTTAAATCCTTATCGAATGCCATTTGTGAAAAGCATCAAGCAAGCTTGGTACAACAGATCGGACATGTGGTTGTGGTTTATCGGGCTAATCCGGATTATTAGAATGTTTTTTAAGATCGATACTGCTGCAATACACTTGAACTCTCACACAAAGCATCATAATCACTTGATCCTCCCACGATCGCATTATACTCAGCCTTACTAATAGTAACGGAGTAAGCTTTCTTCACAGCTGCAGCCGCACTCGCTGCACTGGCACCAGCTTCACTATCATCAAAGATTGTCAAGACTTCAATCCTGTACTGCAATTCTGACGCAGCCGCAGCACCTGATTGAACTGCTGTCTGTAATCGTTTTTGAAAATCTTCTGCAATATCTTGAGTATCAAAAGTTATTCGAACAGTTTCTTTATCCGTGAGTGCTTCTCTTTTTTTAGCAGCATCTAACAAGGATTTCAGCGATGCTAGTTGCTCATGTGCAAAAATGCTTACACTGGATTGTGATACTCGGGGTTTTGCTACAGGCATTGGAGGTGAATCGGCTGCAAAACCCGCGAACTCTTGAAACTGAGAAGTTTCGCGCTGCTTCACCCTAATTAAAAAATTCCAGCATGCTACTTCACCTTCCTTATCTAAAACCTGCTTGGCCTCCCTAAGTTTGTTTTTTGAAAAAACAGAACCGCCTTTTGCTTTTTGCACAAGAAAGGCATGAATCTTAGATGCTTTCTTTTTAGTAAGTGGGAACCCATTACCATCTGCATCCTTTCTATCATTAGGAAAAGACTTAAAATCTTGACTCACAGAACCTTCTAACTGAGGACGTAATGCTGGATTAATATAAGGGGTAGATGAAGAATTTTTGCCACCAAATCTCTCAGCTGTAACCGCGCCATTCCATGGACGCGGAGAAAATATACGTCGCACTCTTTCATCTAACTCATCACCAAATATTTTTTTATATCTAATCAGGATGCTCGGATTTTCTTCTTTTGCTTTTTGATGTGTGATAAGTCGTCTGGTATCAAAACTGAAAACTTTATCTTCGTAAACACCAATTTCGATTGGGGGAATCTGTTTTGTATAAGCAGGATTTTTTACTAAATTTCTTTTGGTCTCATCTAAGGATTTTCCGTCACGAAACTTTGGATTAATACCACCTTGCGCAACACGTAATTTAAATGGATTAATAAATCCTTCTTCTTCTAACCTTTCAAACTCTTCAACAGTTAAATATGCATCTTCAGCTGCAACTAAAGAATAATCTACTTCAGAACTGAATTCGGATAATGCCTTTAATTCTTCAGCAGTTCCTGAACCTGGCGCATCGGCCACACTGGCAGGAAGTGCCGCTAAAACATCGTCTGGATGTAGAGGATTCCCAGAAACATTAGACACCATCTTTGCAGTATCAGGGTCATTGTGAAAATCAATTAATTCCTGACATCTCTCTTTTAAAGCTGCTAAATTATCTAAAAGACCCTGAACATTGAGCTGGCCATCGAGCGGCTGCAAATGCGCCTCAGCTACCGCCAAAAATTTAATCATTGTTACTGAGTAAAATTCCGCTTTTTCAACATGTGAGTATTCTTGTGAAGGTGGGCTATCTAAACGAAGCTCTGCAAGCTCAATATAAACACGTGCTAATTTAAAATTCTCACCTTGTATCTCAATCTTACTTAACTCACCTTGAACTTCATCCATCACCTGTAAATATTCTTTAGTGGGTGTATACCCTCGCATTACATGAATCATTCTCACTTGAATTAAAATAATCTCTAACCTATCTATGTTAAGACTTCGGGCAATAACAAGTAAATCTTCTAAACACTGAATTTCACCTCTAATATTTCCTACTCTATGCTCAATTTTTTCTAATGTTTCCAATACAGGAAATAAGTCTCCACTTAATTCACCCTGCATTTTTTTTCGAAAGTCATAACATGCCTTTACTTCACGATAAGCAAGCGTCGTATCCTTTCTTGCAAGAGCAAGCCTACCTCGAAGCAGCCTTACTCTATCCATTTCTTCTTCAATAGCACCATAACTTTCACGTAATTCACTCGACTCATTATTATGTTGTTCAGCTGCTGAAAGATTAGATTGATCATAATAATATTGTGCCAAGTAATAATGGCAAATTGCCATCATCTTCTTTATCTCATCATTCTCTGGAAGGTATTTGAACCTGTCTTGCAATTCTTGTAAAACTTGTTGAATTATCTGAATTCCATTTGCAACGTCTAGATTACCGATATAAGCAGTAGCAAGATCAAGAGAAGCCCCCAAAGTTTCTATATGTTCATCTCCCATAACAGGCTTCATATAATCTAAAATATTTTTACGCAAGTTTATCGCATCTTGAAATTGTCTATACCGAGTTAATTTTGTTGCCTTTTCTTCTAAAAATTTTATATATTTAAGCATGTGGGCTTGTAAAGATTGACAAGTTCTCAGGATATCTTGAGGCGTGGCATTTCTTTTCAAGCCACTTATTCTATCTTGAATCTTAGGTGACACACCTCCTGTAGTAATCATTTTGAAATAAAGTGTTTTATATCCTCTCAAAATTGGAGTTTGTTTGCTTAAATATTCTTTTGCATGCAAGATTTTTGCTCTTTCTTCTCTGCTTAAATCAGTAATGACGGGGGCAGTAGCACTGAGCAGATCAGCAAGGTCACCATCACAAACAACAAAATCCCGAGAAAAGAAATCTCTATCATTATCTTTATCCATATATTGCCTTATACATATGAAAAAAATTTTTCAACTTTCTAAAAGATCTGAAAAATCAATTATTTTAAAAAAATAATTTTTATCAAAAATACTATCTTAATACACCACTGGTATGTATCAATACAAGCCTGACATAACAATACCGACCTTATTGGTCTCCGTAAATAGCACTACACCAATTTCCGGAGACCAATGTCAAAAAGCATTTACTCTTGAGGCGAAACCAAGACTGCTTCAGCTAAAAAAAACTCAGTCCCAATATACTTTTTCAGCAACCACCTATGAAAAGCATCAAGCATGCTTAACTACAACAGATCCATGTGGTTGTGGTTTATCGGGCTGTAGTCGACTGTTAAAATTGTTGGACAATCCCCCCCAAAGATATTCCCAAGAATGGTGAGCTCACTTGTCTCCTGGTGAGACTGGTGAGATTTCTTGCCTATTGGTGAGATTGGTGAGATATCATATCTAGTGGCTCAGTCACTGCTCTTGCTACACAGCAAGATCACCAACATGTCATACAACTCTTGATCACATATCTGATCCACGAAGTAATTCCAAGAGTGCAAACAAGTTTGGCTGCTCTTTTCTCAATAACTTCAGTTTCCGTGGTTTATCGGGCTAATCCGGATTAGATTTTTTTGCTTTCTATCATTTCATCATGAATAAAACGACTGAATGGCAGCAGATCGAATTCTAAATGTGTATTTTCTAAAATAGAAATATATTGGTTTCTATTATCCACACGAACAACTGTCCAAGGATAACCACCCGAAGCAAAAAGCGCATTCATTAAAAAACGTGCTATCCGGCCATTGCCATCCATATATGGATGAATAAACACAAAGAAATAATGACCAAGAACTGCATTTACACCCGGATGTGTTTCCTGTTCCATACATCCGAAAAATGCCTCCATGGCGTCAACAACGGCTTCTTTTCGTGGTGGAGAATGTCGAGAGTTACGAATAAAAACGCGATCATTTCGATAACCAAATAGTGCCTCAGGCTCGATTAACCCAGCTTGCACTGAAGGGCCAAATAAATTTTGATACCACGTTTGTAAATTCTTTCTAATAATAATTGCTGCATTTTCCCCTTTGATAATACGAGCAATACAAGACTTCACTTCCTGAAACGCATCAAAATACCCTTTAGCTGCCATAGCATTTCTCGCATTTCCATCGCCTTCGTTCCTGTCGGGATTCCAATCATTATTCTTCACACGATTAATGAGATCATTTGTAACTTGATATCCTTCAATCGACAATGAATTGTATGCATCGTATTGATAAATTTCTTCAATGTGATTCATATATGCATCCACGTCTTTCGGAAGTTTGGGTGGTTTTGGAAACTGCGCAACAAGAGCATCTCGTGCATCAGCCCACATTGCCTGAATTCTTCCTGAATAGGGAGACTTTACTTTTGGTGTTGTTAAGAGTGGCGCTTGCTTTGTAAATGGATTATTTGGTACAACACGTATACCTACTTTTGCAATGTCTTGTATAATAGATTCGGCAGTTTCTTTATCATCAAGAAATTGATACGCACCAATCAACCGAGCAGCAGCAGCCTTTAAATTATCACGAACAATAATTTGAGTAATTTCAGCGGTTGTTTTTATAGACCTTAAGGCAAGCTCTGCATCTCTTGGATAATTTTTAAAATAGCTAGGTGGCGCCTTACATAAAGCATAAGCTAGACTCATCACATTGAGTTCATTTTTTTTCTCTATGTCGGTTGGCATTTTTTTCGGATTAGCATACATTAACAAAGAAGTGTCATGCATTAACTTCCGTAAACCTGCACCCTGCTTAACGATGACAATCACTTGTTTTGGCACAATTGGATTTTCAACATGCAGATCCAAAGATGATTCAATTGATAGACAATAATCTTCAGAAAAACGATGCTGCAAATAAACACGTAAAAAATCCCAAAAATTCGCGTACCAAGCTGCTGTATCGCCCGTTGCAACATCAGGTCTAACCAACATGTACCATCCTCGAATAATTTCTTGCAACCAACCACTTGCTAATAGAAGCTCTCGATCAGTTCGTGAAATCTCTGAAGATGAAATAATTTGTGCATGCTTTTTATTGGCTTGTGCTGTCACCCGCTCAAGTGCATCTGCAATCATTTGCTGCCTAGCCATACTAACCTCGATTTACTTGGTTTTAGTGTCATTTATTACTTGGTTTTAATGCTAAGTATTACTTGGTTTTAGTGTTTTTTCAAGCTGAAAGAGCGCATTGAGTGTAGATAACACATTGTTTTTGAGGTGAATTATGCCAGCTAAAATCAGATATTCATGGAGTAACACAATAATTGATTTTGCAGGTGATACTAACTCTACAACATCCCCAGCTCTAACTTGGCGGTCTCGGACATCATGCTGCGTTCCCAGGGTGGTTCAAAGACGATATCGACATTGACCTCAGTGACTTCAGGCAAAGATAAAATTTTTGCTTCAGCGTCTGCAGCAATCACAGGGCCCATACCACAGCCAGGTGCAGTGAGTGTCATCGTAATAGAAACATCATGCTCTGTTTCATTTATCTGGCCGATGCTGCAAGTGTAGACCAGCCCAAGGTCGACAATATTCACAGGAATCTCCGGATCAAAAACAGTGCGTAGCATCGTCCAAACACGGTCTTCAACGCTCGCATCGACAGGCAAATCATCGAGCGGGCTTTCTATTTCTTTTCCGAGTGCATCGGCATCTTTGCTATCGATGCGCGCAAGATTACCGTAAATATTAACAGTGAATGCGTTACCTAATGCCTGGGTAATCGTCACTTCTGTACCGGCATGTAAAAATATTCGCGCACCGGAAGGCACCATCATAGCAACGCAATCTCGCTGTAAAACTATGACTTCTTTTGGTTTACTCATTTTCATTCTTCTTTAAAGAAAAGCTTTCTCCACATCCACATTCATCATCGACATTAGGATTTTTAAACACCAAACGCTTTTGACCTAAGGCTTCATCGACTAAATCAATCACGGTACCCTGCAAAATAGGCAACCACTCGTAATCGACAAATACCGTAATACCCTGTTCTGTATCAATACGAATATCATCAGGCAATTCTTCTTTTACCACTTCGGGTACATACATATAGCCAGAGCACCCAGTTTCTTTAACGGATAATCGAAAACCAACACCTGCTTTATGTCGCGCAATAATGCCTGCAATATGCTGTGTGGCTGCATCTGTCAGTGTTATCAATACTTCTGTCATTATTCTGTACTCACTGGTTGATCATCATTTTTTAGAGCGGCAACAATGGTATGCCAACACAATGTGGCACACTTAACACGTGCAGGGAATTCTGCGACACCCTGCAACACTTTCAACTTTCCGAGTGCTTCATGCCCTTCTTTTTCATCAGTATCTGTAACAAGTGTGTGAAAATGTCGAAATAAGGCTTGGACATCATCCACGCTTTTTCCTTTTAAAACTTGCGTCATCAAAGAAGCAGAAGCCATGGAAATGGCACAGCCTTCACCTTCGAATTTTACATCCGTGACAATACCATTTTCAGTTTGCAAATAAATTGTGATCTTATCACCGCACAGTGGGTTATAGCCTTCTTTAATATGATTCGCAGTATCTAACTTCCCAAAATTACGTGGACTTCGCCCGTGATCGATAATGAGTTCTTGATAGAGTTCACGTAGTTCTGACATGTTGTTTTCTCATTCGCCTATTCAAATAAATTTTTTACTTTATTTAAAGCAATCACCAAACGATCAATATCTTGTTTTTGATTGTAAACAGCCAAAGAAATACGCGCAGTGGCCGGCACACCAAAACGTTCAATCAAAGGCATTGCACAATGATGTCCCGCACGAATAGCAATGCCTTCACTATCCAGTATCGTTGCAATATCATGTGGATGTGCACAATCCATAGTAAAAGAAATAACGCCCACTTTTTCAGTTGCAGTACCTATAATCCGCAAACCTGAAATTTTCTCTAATTCTGATGTCGCATAGGACAATAACGCACTTTCATGTTGCGCAATATTATCTAAGCCCAAACGATTCACATAATCAATGGCCGCACCTAAACCAATCACGCCTGCCATATTCGGTGTACCCGCTTCAAACTTATAAGGTGGAACATTATATTCAGTTTTTTCAAAGGTGACACGTCGTATCATGTCTCCACCGCCTTGATAAGGCGGCATGGCATTCAACCACTTTTCTTTACCATATAAAACACCAGTCCCCGTCGGACCATAAAGTTTATGTGCTGAAAAAACATAAAAGTCACAATCCAATGCGCAAACATCAACTGGTAAATGTGAAACAGCTTGGGCACCATCCAATAAGACAGGAATGTCATGCGCTTTTGCAGCAGCAACAATTTCTTCAACGGGATTAATCGTACCAAGCACATTAGAAGCATGGATGACTGATACTAACTTTGTTCGTGAATTTATGAGCGATTGAAAATGTGTCATATCAAGACAACCTTCATCCGTCACCTGAATTATTTTTAGATGAGCACCTTTACGCTCACACAGCATCTGCCAAGGTACAATATTCGAATGATGTTCCATGGCAGAAATGATGATTTCGTCACCCGCATTCACAAACATATCACCGAAACTATGCGCCACTAAATTGATGGCTTCTGTGGTGCCTCGTGTAAAAATGATTTCGTGATTATGTTTTGCATGAATAAAATTTCTAACGCCTTGGCGTGCAGCTTCAAACGCTGCAGTAGCACGCTGACTTAAGTCATAAATCCCACGATGCACATTGGCATTATCAAGTGTGTAATATTGATTAACAGCATCGATAACCTGTTGTGGTTTTTGTGACGTTGCTCCACTATCAAGATAAACCAAAGGTTTTTCATGAACGGTTTGTTGCAACAACGGAAAATCGTCTTTTACGCGTTGTGGTGTAAATAACTGTGCTTCAAGTTCACTCATAATTTCACTCTACATTCGGCATCATATCTAATATTTCATTCACAAAAGCATCGGTTAGCAAACGTTTTGCATCTTGCTCTGCAATACCGCGCGATTGCAAATAAAACAAAGCCTTTTCATCAAGCTGACCTACAGTAGCACCATGCGTGCACTGCACATCATCGGAATATATTTCTAATTCAGGCTTTGTATCAGCGCGCGCTTTACTAGATAACAATAAATTATTATTTTTTTGATGTGCAATAATCGCTTTAATGTTTTTTTCAACAATAATTTTTCCGAAAAATGCAGCGGCCGCCTGATCGTCAGAAATCCCTTTATAAAGTTGCCGACTATGGGTCTGTGATTTTTGATGATGCATCCGACTCTGTATTTTTATTTGTTGCTTTTGTCCGGCACGATAAAAACCAAAGGACTCGCAGTGCGCCGCTTCGCCAGACAGCACATATTCAAGATAATCATTAGATTCTGCAGCACCTGTCATCACATGATACGTCGATAGATAGCTATCTGAATCTTGTTTTGCAGCCAATTGATCGGCATGCATAGACGCATTCCCTTCGCATTGCCATTTATAATATTTTAATTTTGCATTTTGTTTTAAATATAATTGGGTTTCGATGTGGTTTTCATAGGCAATTTTGTCTTCACCTCGATGTGTTATCACTATGGCAGCCTCGCTATTTTCTTCTACTGTAATCGCTTGACGAAATTGAATCGTATTTTCTTTGTCAGTGATATGTTGTATACGGATGATCGGTTGATTATTGAAACCCTTAGGAATGTTGAGATCAAATGTATTAGGTTCTGCGCGAAAACAATCGCGCAACACTTCAGGATTTGATTGGTCTGCTTGATATTCGCCGTTGATGAAAACAAACAACATTAGGCCTTAACCTCTTCTTCTAACCACGCGTAACCTTTTTCTTCTAAAGTTAAAGCAAGTGATTGATCGCCCGATTTGACAATGCGTCCATTCATTAATACGTGAATATAATCGGGCTTTATGTAGTCTAATAAGCGCTGATAATGGGTAATCATCAGTATTGAACGGTCTTCGCGGCGGAACTGGTTAACGCCCTTTGCGATAGTCTGTAGTGCGTCGATATCTAAACCTGAGTCGGTCTCATCGAGAATCGCAAGCTTGGGCTCTAACACCAACATTTGTAAAATCTCATTTCGTTTTTTTTCTCCACCGGAAAAGCCTGCATTAATCGAACGTTTTAGAAACTTTTCATCCATACCAACGAGCGCAATTTTATCTTTAATAAATGCCATAAAGTCCATTGCATCCAGTGGCTCTTGTTGGCGACGTTTTCGCAATGCATTCACTGCAGTCTTGAGAAAATATAAATTATTCACGCCAGGAATTTCGGTGGGGTATTGAAATGCTAAAAACACGCCCAGTGCTGCGCGATCTTCTGGAGAAAGCGCAGCGAGACTTTGGTTTTCAAATGTAATATCACCATCGGTAATTTCGTAGCCTTCTCTTCCAGATAACACATTAGCAAGCGTGCTTTTACCAGAACCATTGGGACCCATAATGGCATGGACTTCTCCGGGTTTTATCGTCAGATTTAGGCCATGTAAAATTTCTGTTTCGTTGATACGTGTTTTTAAGTTTTTTATATTTAACATTGTAATCTCTTAATTGTTTTGACCATCATTCTATATTTTTACCGTCATCCTATGACTTGATCATAGGATCTATAATCATTCCAGGATCCCGTGGTCAAGCCACGGGATGACAACCTTTACCCAACACCCCCTTCTAAACTGACCTCCATTAATTTCTGCGCTTCGACAGCAAATTCCATAGGCAACTCATTAAATACGGTTTTACAAAATCCATTCACAATCATAGACACTGCATCTTCTTCTGAAATACCACGTTGCCGACAATAAAATAATTGGTCCTCACTAATGCGTGAGGTCGTTGCTTCGTGTTCAATATTGGCTGTCGTGTTTCGCGCATCAATATGTGGAAATGTGTGGGCACCACAACGATCGCCCAACAGCAGTGAATCACATTGACTGTAGTTCCGCGCATTTTCTGCTGTCGGCGCAACACGGACTAAACCACGATAACTATTCTGACCTTGACCCGCCGAAATTCCTTTGGAGATAATCGTGCTCTTGGTATTTTTACCGATGTGTATCATCTTGGTGCCTGTGTCTGCCTGTTGAAAATGATTGGTTAGTGCCACAGAGTAGAACTCACCTACTGAATTATCACCTTGCAATACCACACTGGGATATTTCCAAGTAATCGCTGATCCAGTTTCAATCTGTGTCCAAGAAATTTTTGAATTCACACCGCGACAGGCACCGCGTTTTGTCACAAAATTATAAATGCCACCCTTACCTTCCTCATCACCGGGATACCAATTCTGCACCGTAGAATATTTAATCTGCGCATTATCTAAAGCCACCAACTCAACAACGGCTGCGTGTAATTGGTTTTCATCACGCATCGGTGCAGTGCAACCTTCAAGGTAACTCACATAACTGGATTCTTCTGCAATAATTAAAGTACGTTCAAATTGTCCAGTATTCGCTGTGTTAATGCGAAAGTAAGAAGATAATTCCATCGGACAACGCACACCTTTAGGAATATAAACAAAGGACCCATCGCTAAACACGGCGGAATTTAATGCGGCAAAGAAATTATCACGGTAAGGAACGACCGTGCCGAGATATTTTTTTACAATGTCAGGATATTTTTTAGCGGCTTCTGAAAATGAACAAAAGATCACACCCGCTTCAGCTAATTTATCTTTAAATGTCGTTGCGACTGACACGCTATCAAATACAGCATCGACTGCTACACCTGCCAAACGTGCACGCTCATGCAATGGAATACCAAGCTTTTCATAAGTTTCTAGAAGCTTAGGATCGACTTCATCTAAACTTTTTGGTGCATCTTTATCGCTCTTCGGTGCTGCAAAATAGCTAATCGCCTGGTAATCGATTGGGTTAATGTTGACATGCGCCCACTGTGGTTCTTTCATCGTTTGCCAATGTCGAAAGGCTTTTAGGCGCCACTCCAATAAAAATTCGGGCTCTTCTTTTTTAGCTGAAATCAAACGCACCACATCTTCGTTGAGACCTGGCGGTATCACTTCAGATTCGATCTGCGTAACAAAACCATGTTCGTATTTTTTATCAAGCGCATTGGATATTGTCTTTTCGCTAGATGACATCTGTACGACTCCCCATCGACGCGAGATCTTTCGTCATATCTTGAATACTCACTTTACCAAGCACGTCGTAAATCACTTTATTAATGTATTGCCAATTTTCACTAATGCTGCACTGCTTGCCATACTGACAACAACTATCAAGCTGCGCACATTCGGTCATAGCCAACTGCCCATCAATCGCTGCAATGACCTGCGCCAAATTCACTTCCTGCGCAGGACGCGAAAGGTGATACCCGCCCTGAACACCACGCACAGAATTGACAAGGCCGGCGTCATTCAACATTTTCAAAACCTTACTCACCGTTGGCAAAGCAATATGCACCGAGTCTGAAATCGCAGCGGCACTGAAGTGCTCATCTGAATGGGAAGCCAACCAATGCATAATCACGGTGGCATAATCGGCTAATTTGCTAATTTTCAACATAAAATTGAGGTCCTTCCCGGGCCAAGCAGCTAAGAACCGATATAGTACCAAGTCTGTACTATTTCGCAAGACACTAAGACACACCTAACATCAAAAATTCTTCAACTTGATGCTTTAAAAAATTAATATGCCGAAGCGACGAGATAGCAGATACTAGAGTCAGTTACATCACCGGACTATATTACTGGAGATTAAAATGAAACAGAAAACTTATGGCGTCGACATTAAAGACACAGAAACCACTGACTCATATTCACCCGGACTTTGGCACTTTGTCTCTGAATTTAGCGAGTACGCGAGAGCAGCATACAGAAAATCTAGATCCAATGGCCCTAAAAGTACTGATCCTAGTCGAGCATTTCCAGAAGACGGGAAGGCCGAGGCGGTCCGAGAAACTGATTGCAATCCTGTGGATATAGAGGGCACCCCCCCCGTGTAGGCTACTGGCGCCTCAAATACACCGAAGGTCCCCTAGACCGTGCATGGATGCAAGAAAAAGATCGCAATTACTTAACAATGCTCGCTGAAAAAGCCCTTGCATTGATACCGCCCAGCACCGCATCACAACCTAATGATCCAACTGGGTTAATAGCAACAACACGCCAACTCCATCGTATACTTGCCGCACGAATTGCGACTTACAACTTTGATACCTACGAGCGCATAGAACAGCAACTGCTAGACGCCAAAGCACGTTTACCTGGAATAATTGCGGGAGCTACTGCAATGGCAGCAACCTCGGCTGCTGCCGCTGCAGGTTCTGTTGATCCAGCTGAGCGGCAAAGCGTTGTTATGCTCTACGGCCAAGTGCAAGGGCTGCTTGATGCTGTTGCTGCAAATCCCTCTATCGATCGAACAACGATTACAGAGATTAGAACCGCTTGCGGTGATCTCTCCACACTAGATGGTGCGACTACAAGTGATCTTGCACGCATTAAAACTCACTTAACCGCGTAACAACAACGCTTGATGGCGCTGCTCACAGCACCAAAATCGTTTGCAACCAATCCAGGGGCTGCCGCTGCCGGCGGTGACACAACGCCTGGTCATGTTCCTGAAGAAGTCGAAGTCGATGGCAAACGCCTGCCGTTATTGGGATTAATGGAAGTCTTAGCAGTTTCTCGTTTAATCGGTGATACTGATGTGTTGGGTGGCGGCGGCAAAAATGCAGGCTTTGCTATGGAACGCAATGTCAGTGGCACTACAATAGCTGTGCGTATTGTTAAAATCGATCCCAGTGAGTCTTTTAATTTCGATGATCCAGCTAATCAATTAATGCAAAGTTATAATCTTAGAAGTCGCCTGCCTAAATTGACAGACAAGAGAAACTGTCAGTTTGGGAATCAACAACCGCTTAATATTCGCTGGGATACTTTATCAACACGACAACAAGAAACCTTCTTAATCACGCTATCAAAAGGTTTAAAACAATTAAAAGACACAGATTATCTCACTCGGTTAATCCAACGCGACGGTGAATTTGATCAAGCACTCGCTGTTGTTGATGAACATATTCAAGAATGGTTAGCCTATCTAGAAATACAAGATGAAGTCTACGAAACAGAACTAGCCGCTTTCGCTGCAGGCACCGACACCGCGTATTCCCCCGCCCTATTCGGCGCTGCCGGTGGAGACTCTGCCGGCATGGGACACGCTGGCGCTGCTGCAACCGGTGCAACAACAGATGATGGCAGTGCTGCTGGGGCGGCAGCTGCAGGTGCTGCTGGCGGTCGTTAATTATTTTATTTCCCCTCACCCTAGCCCTCTCCCGCAGGGGGAGAGGGGACTGGCCGTGCATATGCAAACTACCTCATTCTTGCGGAGAAAGAAAACTGGCCGTGTATATGCAAACTACCTCTTTCTTACGGAGAGAGGGGACTGGCCGTGCATCTGCAAGCGACCTGATGGTCAAATTTAGCTTCTTTGGGATCTATTTTTTTAATTATCAAGAAAATCACTAAATTTCCAAACATTACTTAACTCCGACAGTTTGTCTCAATTCAGAATAGGGTATAGCAGCTAGAAATTTACTGAACAACGACATAATGTCTGTATTCAGTATTTTATGAGGAGACTAATTTAATACTGAACACAGACATTATGTTATTCTTCAGTTAATGCAGGAGGTCAGAAATCCAAGGTGTAAACTTGAGATATCATAGCAATTGAATCTATCGTAAAATCAAACCTATAATACTGCTCCTCAGATAACCCAACCAAGAGCTCCCAACATGACAAACCACCAAAACCACCGTTATGAAGTTGCGAAAAAAACCAGCTTTGTTAATGCCGGTATCAATCTGTTGCTTGCCACCTTAAAAGTGCTGATTGGTAGCATCGGTCATTCCAGCGCGTTAATCGCCGACGGTATACACTCCTTTTCAGATTTGATTACTGACGCTTTGGTTTTGTTTGCCGCAAAAGCTGGTATGCGTGACCCTGACAGTGGCCATCCGTATGGACATCAACGTATTGAAACCTTTGCAGCTATTATTATTTCTATGGTTTTTGTTGCCGCTGGTATATCGATTATTTATGAAGCGGTCCACAATTTAGTGATTGATCAACCCGCTCAAACGCCCACCCTGGCTGTTTTTATCGTAGCGATTTTATCCGTAGTTGCTAATGAATTTTTATTTCGTTACACACTTAAAAAAGGGAAAGCTATCCACTCAAATTTATTAGTTGCCAATGCCTGGCACAATCGTGGAGACATGTTTACCTCCGTGATTGTGTTAATCAGTGTGGCGCTGACTTGGTTTGGCTTAAGATATTTTGATGCTATTGGCGCCGCGATTATCGCTTTATTCATACTAAAAATAGGAATAAAAATGATATGGAATAGCATCAATGAACTCGTTGATGCGGGCGTTGATGAAAAAACATTAGAAAAAATAAGATCGTATATTCAAAACACATCAGGTGTGAAAGCAGTTCATCAATTACGAACACGCTTACACGGCAGCAATATTTTTGTCGATGCCCATATACAAGTGCAACCAAAGATTAGTGTTTCTGAAGGACACTTTATTAGTGAGCAAGTATTAGTTGGATTGATGCAAACCTTTAAAAAAATCACCGATGTCACCGTGCACATTGATCCAGAAGATGATGAAACAACCCACCCATCGTTAGATTTATTACCCCGGAAGACCCTAGAGAAAAAATTAGAAAAAATCTGGAAAAACTTACCAGGATTTAATGACATCCACCATATGCACTTACACTACCTAGAAGGAAGCCTCGAAATAGAAGTGCTGATGCCCATTGAAATCACTAAAGAACACGATCCAGACACTTTAACAAAACAATATCTACAAGCCGCAAGTGACATTCAAGATATCAAAACAATTAGACTGCTGTTTATAGCAAACAAGGACTGATCATCATGGCAAGACCACAAGCAACGTATCTTTTTTATGATATTGAAACCACTGGCCTCAATCCTTGCTTTGACCAAGTCTTACAATTCGCCGCAATTCGAACTGATTTACAACTGAAAGAAATCGAACGGCATGAAATTTTAGTCAAACTAAATTGTGATGTTGTTCCCGCCCCTGAAGCGATGATCACACATCGAATTGCTTTAGACACATGCAAAAATGGCGAAAAAGAAATTGATGCTATTCGAAAAATACATCGTTTATTTAACGCGCCGGGCACAATTAGCCTTGGTTATAACACCCTAGGCTTTGATGATGAATTTTTACGGTTTTCTTTTTATAAAAATTTATTACCGCCTTACACACATCAGTATGCCAATGGCTGTTCACGTATGGACGTTTATCCGATGACCGTCATGTTTTATCTCTTTAAACCAGATGTATTAAAATGGCCAATACGGGATGG